>Ga0214246_1000008_pt1 | contig 93044 bp, 133 predicted proteins | sample TroBogypolimnion_41_FD_153084 | JGI IMG/M metagenome (GOLD analysis project Ga0214246, IMG submission 153084) | Freshwater microbial communities from Trout Bog Lake, WI - 29MAY2009 hypolimnion | ecosystem: Environmental > Aquatic > Freshwater > Lake > Hypolimnion/Profundal zone | place: Trout...
AAACTCCTTCACACGGCCCTTTAAAGCCCCGTAAAGGTTAATCTGGAAGACCCCATAGGAGTTATCTCCTGTGCGAGGGTTGTAATTGTGTGCCATAGGGTTTCCATGAGTTTCTTTCATGGCTACAGCCCAGGCCACCTTAAGTGAATGACCTTTAAACCCCGCAAGCTGCAATACCTGGTAAAGCTGCTTTGGGTTTAATTTTTTGGCTAGTCTGTACTCGCCTAGTGGGGTTAGGCATTTTCCTATAATGGGGGCTGCTGCCTTTGCTGGAGCAGCTATTAGGTTCCCAAATGATAGGAGGGCTACGAGCCCAAGGATTAGATAATTCCTTTTGTCATATAAATTCACACTATCTCCTAGGCTAGAGAGCCAACCCGAATCTTTACGTAACTGTCACTTAGGTAAAGATAGCCCGGCATCGGTCTGCCAAGCTAGTTGTAACTCTTTTGTTTCGTTTTTAGTGTTGGAGGTTTAGCTCCTGGTCATAGTATAGCCGTAAATACAGGGGTGTGCAAACCGCTAACCTAGTGTAAGATATACCAATATTCTTTAAAAATACCCGAAAGGACCATAAAATGGCACAATGCCTAAATTGCACAGCAGAAGCAGGCTTCCGAGTTGAGTACCCAGGTGCTGTTCACCAAGTGTTCTGCAACATGCACCTACCATATGATCTTAATGAAATTCTTCCTGACTTCGTTGTACGTTTGACAACTGAGATCGAGACAGTGGCCGAAGAGGCAGTGGCCTCAGCAAAGAAGGCTGCACCTAAAAAGGCAACAACATCCGAAGCTCCAGTAGCTGAGGCAGTGGCCGATGAGGCAGTGGCTGAAGCAGTGGCTGAAACACCAGCGGCTGAATAATGTCCATTGAGAGGGTAGAAACAAAACAAGGTCATCCTGTACCTAAATCTTCACACGGTGCTAGGGGGCCATTTCCTCCTGAAATCTTTTTTAGGCCTGAGGTAATTAATAACTACGCCAGGCCTGGAGATGAAATTTTAGAGGGTGCAACCGCACAAAACAATTTCCGCCCTCCTAAGGTGTTCAAGTGTCGGGACTGTTCTATGTTAGTATTAGAGCACGAAATTCCAGACCACGAATGTCAAGAGGGAGAGGGCAGTGGCCAAGACGCATGATGTTGGAAGTAAATACTTCTGGCACTTTATGGTATATCCGTTAAAACCTAAAGTTGTAGTAGAGAAGTCAACTACTCAAGAAATCGAACACCCTTTTAGGTTTGGCAGTGGCCTAGTCTTTAGACTTCCACTTACCCGCCTTTCTATTGTCATAGGTAAATGGGTTGCACAATATGAGGAAAGCCAGGCGTTAACAAACGCAATTGCTGGGAGACCAGTGGCCCAAGGCGAATTTGATTGGGATACAGTACGAGGGGAAGAATATGATGTTTAAGAAAAAAGAAGAGCGTCCTAAGACTCGCATAGAAAAAAGAGTAGCAAAGTTATCTACGCCTGAGTTGCTGGCTTGGTCTGACCAAGTTATCTACTCTATTGGTCGTAATCTATCTACTTGGCAGAAAACAGAAGATCAGTTCAACTTAGAAGAGGCTAAAGTAGCCGCAGAGTCTATCCACGCTATTTTAGATGTTTTGTCAGAGAGATTCCCTAAGTGAGTGAATTTGATGAAGTAGATCTGCCGGAGGACGAATATTACAGTCCTCTGCCAGAAGATGAGGAAGTGGACACGCTTGATGAGCTGTCTAAAGAATTTGTCAAGGTTCTTATCGAAAAGATCATGCAATTTATGGAAATGCTTGTAGGATATAACCTGCACCCTTATCAAGAGCCTCTGGCACGCAGAGTTATTGAATCAGTTCTCATCAACGATGGTGAAGAGATCACTGCACTGGCTTCACGTCAGTCAGGAAAGTCAGAAACCATCGCCAACACAGTGGCCACACTTATGGTTATTCTCCCTCGTTTAGCCAGAATGTACCCCGAGCTGCTTGGAAAGTTTGGCGATGGTCTCTGGGTAGGTATGTTTGCCCCTACTCAAAACCAGGTTGAAACACTTTATTCTCGTACAGTGTCCCGACTTACCTCTGAAAGAGCTATGGAAGTCTTTGGTGATCCGGAAATTGATGATATGCCTACCAAGACACCGGGCGTAGTAAGAAACCTAAAATTAAAGAAGTCAGGCAGTACATTGATGATGATGACTGCTAACCCAAGAGCTAAGATCGAATCTAAGTCATTCCACCTCATTATCGTAGATGAGTGTCAAGAAGCAGATGACTTTGTAGTATCTAAGTCAATTGCGCCTATGGGTGCGTACTACAACGCAACTATGGTTAAGACAGGTACCCCCACAACATCTAAGAACGGCTTCTACCGGTCTATCCAGCTTAACAAGCGCCGTCAGACTCAAGGCCGTAATGCTAAGCAGAACCATTTTCAGTGGGACTGGAAAGATGTATCTAAGATCCAACCTAACTATGATAAGTACATTCGAAAAGAGATGTTACGTATCGGTGAAGACTCTGATGAATTTCAGATGGCTTACAACTGTAAGTGGCTCCTTGAGCGTGGTATGTTCGTCACATCTAGCATCATGGATGATCTTGGAGATACCTCACAAGAAATTGTAAAATCTTGGCACCGTTCACCTGTTGTGGTTGGAATTGACCCAGCTCGTAAAATGGACAGCACAGTGGTCACAGTGGTCTGGGTAGACTGGGATCGTCCTGATGAGTATGGTTACTATGATCATAGGGTGCTTAACTGGTTGGAACTGCAGGGAGATGACTGGGAAGAACAGTACTTCCAGATTCAGCAGTTCTTAGGAAACTATGACGTGCTTGCTATCGGAGTAGATGCCAACGGTGTAGGTGATGCAGTGGCCGGACGCCTAAAGATTTTAATGCCTCGTGCTGAAGTAGTGCCGGTTACCTCCAGCCCTACAGAGCAATCTAAGCGATGGAAGCACCTACAGGCGCTAATCCAGCGTCAGATGGTTTCGTGGCCCTCACATGCAAAAACCAGACGACTTCGCATTTGGAAGAAGTTCTACCAGCAAATGACAGATGCCGAGGTTCAGTACAAGGGACCTAACTTCTTAGTGGCTGCACCTGATGAAGTGCATGCTCACGACGATTTTGTGGACTCTTTGGCCCTTGCATGCTCTCTAACACAGGACATGGTTATGCCTACAGTGGAAGTAAGCTCCAGTCCTTTCTTTTAATTTACCATGACAAAACCCCCTCTACCAGACAGAATTAACCCTGAGGAACCTCAATCCCTTATCCTATAGGAGATATAACAATGGCAACACCAAATATCGCACCAGCACCTCAGTACCCTGAGCGCCCTGGCAACTCATACGAGCGCAAGATGTCACCAGCAACACCAGGCCTACGTGGTCCACTTCGTTTTGAAGAAGGTCTTGCATCAGACACTGACGTCCCAAATGATTTCCAGGTTGGTTTGGATCAAGGCTACGAAACACCAGACGGCCGTCCAAACCACAACCAGAACGTTTTTGAGAAGTATGCTGATGAGACCATGCGTGAGCGTGCTCACGTCGGTTCAGCAGCTTGGGTAGAAGCACCAACATTCCTTGGTGAGTTTGCACAAGGTAACTTCGGAGATCACTCAACAGTGGTCATCGAAGAGGCCATCCGCAGTGGCTCACGCCAGGAGCGCATGAACCCTGCTTCAGTAAACGACTAAAAGTAAGATACAATATACAGGTCCCCAGCCCCGTTCCCTTTCTCCGGGGCTGGTGGACTTAACTTTCGAGAAGGTATTGTGGGGCACACTAATGTTAGGACTTAATCAATGAGTGGTGGTGTTGACTTTTCACCTCCGTCCTATAGGGCGGCGTCGTCAGACTTAACCATTTCGATTTCTCCTCTTGGTCTTGTAGAACTTGCTGATGAAGAGTTTGAAGTACACGGTCCACGTCTAAACCGTTACTCTCTTAACTGGGCAATGTATCTCGGACATCACTGGTCATATCGCCGTGAAATTGGTGAGTCGCAGATGGTATACAACTATTACCGTGCGTTCACAGACTACATAGTTAACTTTTGTTTTAGCCGTGGCGTTTCATTCCGAAGCCCTCAAGCAACAGAGGCGATCATTCCTGACGTCTTAAAGCGTGTGTGGGAAATTGATAATGATAAGCACGGAACACTTTGGGAGATGGGCCAGCAAGGCGGCGTATCAGGAGATTGCTTTGTTAAAGTAGCTTATGAAGAAGGCTTTGAAGATTCTATTGGCCGTCCTCATCCAGGTAAGGTTCGCATCCTTCCACTTAACTCATCTTTTTGCTTCCCAGAGTTCCACCCACACGATCGCTCACGTTTGATTCGCTTCAAGCTTAAGTATCGTTTCTGGGGTACATCTATTGAGGGAACTCGTCAGGTCTACACATATACTGAAATTCTGACTGACGACCGTATTGAGGAGTACATTAATGATGAACTCATTGACTCTCGCCCTAATCCTATCGGGGTTGTGCCTATTATTCACATCCCCAATGTCCGTGTCTCGGGTTCTCCTTGGGGGCTCTCTGATTGCCATGACCTTATTGTTCTAAACCGCAACTATAACGAAGTAGCCACAGATATTGCTGATATCGTGAACTACCACGCAGCCCCAGTAACAGTTATTATCGGAGCTAAGGCTTCAGCGCTTGAAAAGGGCCCTAAGAAGGTTTGGGGCGGTCTTCCAAAAGATGCTCGTGTAGAGAACCTAGAAGGCGGCGGAGCAGGCCTACAAGGCGCTCTTGAGTACCTTAAGGTGGTAAAGACAGCCATGCATGAGATGGTCGGTGTCCCAGAGACAGCTCTTGGACAGGTACAGCCTATCTCTAACACTTCCGGTGTTGCTTTGGCTATCCAGTACCAGCCTTTGATGAACCGCTACCACCAGAAGATTGTTCAATACTCTGAGGGTCTTCGTAGGATCAATGAGCTAGTTCTTCTTACCCTGGCATTTAAAGAGCCAGAAGTCTTTGCTTACAACCCTGATGTTAACGGCCCTATTAAGAATGGCCAACTACCTCTATTGGATATCTCAGACTCTCTAACATACGAGTCTGTAGTCCACTTCCCACCTCCACTTCCTCTAGATAAGCTGATTACACTTCAGGAAATCCAGACCAAGATGGCTATGAACCTTGAATCTCGTGAAGGCGCCCTACGCCAGCTTGGCGAAGAATTCCCTGACGAGAAGCTCGAAGAGATCAGAGCAGAGCTTATTAATGATGCTAAGGCCGATGGCGCCCTAGCTCTTGTAAAGCAGCAGATCGCTTCAGCAATTACCTCACTAACTGGTATGATGCCGGATGGAAGCCTTCCTCCTGGCGCTGCACCTGCAGACGGTATGGGACCTGGTCCTCTAGGACAACCCGGAGTCATCACCCCATTTGAGGAACAAACCTTAGCTCAGATGCAAAGTGACCTTGTTACTAAAGCATATGGAACTAGATTACCTGGAAGACAAACTCCTGGACAAAAGGATAGCCCCAGTTCAGAAGAGGAATCTAAGTAATTTAGGCTGACAAACTAGTAATAGTTTGCGAGGCTATATACCACCTAAACAAACCCGCAGGTCATCGTGGCACTACATCGGACAACGACCTCTTAACCTAAAGGAATAAGCATGTCAGAAAACTCAACAGCAGTAGAACGTGCAGTAGCTCAAGAAGCTTTTGCTTCAGAAGTTAACGGCACAGCACCAGTTGCACAGCAAGAACCAGTTTCAGAAAGTAAGTTTTCTGAAGCTAAGGGCTACACGGAACAAGACTTGCACCGTGTACGTGAGCAGGAAAAGTCAAAACTATATCCACAGATTGATTCTCTTAAGGAAGAGCTAAATCTTCTTAAGAAGGATCGTGAAGAACGCCTAGCTGAGGCTCGTTCAGCAGCAGAAGCCGCCGCAGAGGCAGAGCGTAAGAAGCTTGAATCTGAGATGGACGTCCGTAGCCTTCTTGAACAGAAGGAAAAGGAATGGGCTGCTAAAATTGAATCTGAGCGCCTAGAGCGTGAACGTGCTTTTGCTTTGCTAGAGCGTGAACGTGAGTATGCTGAATTAACACAGTATCTCAATCGCCGCATTAGCGAAGAGCAGGACAACATCGCCCCAGAACTTATTGATATGATTTCTGGCAACAATGTTGATGAAATCGAAAAGAGTATTTCCAAGCTGAAGGATAAGACCTCAAAGCTCTTGGAGTCGGCGCAACAGGCTATTCAGGCCCAGCGCCGTGATATGACCGGTACAAGGACAACCTTGCCACCAACCCTCGAAAACAATTCGGACTCACAATCGTTTACACCGGAGCAGATTGCTTCAATGTCGGTAGCTGATTACGCAAAAAATAGATCACGTCTGCTAGGTAAAACAGCCGATGATCGTAACAAGGGAATCTTCGGGTAATACCTACCCATTTTTACTAACCTAACATATATGAACAAGGAGTAACACCAAAATGGCATCAGCCGTAACAGGTACCGGTAATCTCGCCGCTGCCCCAACAGCGTATTCTGGCGCTAACAGCCAGCTTACACAAGCAATTCAGACCATCTGGTCTAAGGAAATTCTATTCCAGTCAATGCCTATCTTGCGCTTCGAGCAGTTCGCAGTCAAGAAGACAGAACTCGGCGTAGCTCCTGGTCTCCAGATCAACTTCATGCGTTACAACAACCTCGGATTCGCTTCAACACTTACTGAAGGTGTCCGTATGTCAACAAACGCATTGACAGCACAGCAGTTCTCAATCACTGTTGCTGAGCAAGGTTACGCAATCGCAGTATCCGAGCTTCTACTCAACGCATCATTCGATGACGTTATGGCATCAGCTTCACGTCTTCTTGGACGTAACATGGCTCTCTACCTTGATGGCCAGGCTCGTGACACACTCATGGCAGCATCTTCTGTCATCTACGGTGAAGATCGTTCAAACCTCTCTGCTGTCAACAACTGGTATGCATATGGCACAGAAGCTACTTCACGTGCAACAATGACCGGTGCTTCATACCTCTCAACACGTACCGTTAAGGACGCTGTCGAGACCTTGGCTACCAAGAACATCCCAAGGTTGGGCGAGACTTACGTCGCATTCGTTCACCCTCACCAGAGCCGTCGTCTTCGTGACCTCCCAGAGTTCATTGAAGTAACAAAGTACGCTGCTCCAGGTAACTTCATGCTCGGTGAAATCGGTCGTCTCTACGACACAGTCTTCATTGAGACAACACAGATCTCAAAGGTCACAAACGGTGCAGGCTCAGGCTACACCACAGATACAGCAGTGGCTACAGGATCAATTGCCTATCCAACTGGCGGAGGTTACACAACTCCAGTAACAGCTACAGGTAACGGTTCAAACGATCGCTACTCAGCTATCTTCATTGGAGACAACGCATTCGGTCACGCTATCTCACTTCCAGTTGAGCTTCGTGACGGCGGTATTCTTGACTTCGGTCGTGAGCACGCTCTTGCATGGTACGCTATCTACGGCCTCGGTCTTATCACCGATCAGTCTGTAGTTATTGCAGAAACCAACTAATTTAATACCGGGGGGAGGGCCTTGAAACCCTCCCCCACCCCAACTAATCTAACAGGAGAATAAATATCGTGGCAAAAGCAAAAGTTACAGACGTTACAGGGCGTCAGCGTGAGGCTCTACTAGCAGCTAACGCAGAGGTATTAGCAGAACGTGCTAATGAAATCTCAATGGCAACACAAACAAAGGCTCACAAAGATGAGACTGAAGTTGTTGACCTTACTCAGAACCCAGAAAACCCAACAGTAATTGACGAGATCGAAAGCGTGGGCGTAAGCCTTGCAGACGACCAGGTTGTCATTCGAGTAGCAGAGAACCTAGACATGGTTACTATTGGCGCTGGAAACAATTATTCATTCCAAACAGGTAAAAAGTACAAAGTTCCAAAGCATGTAGCGACTCACTTACAAGAAAAAGGTTATTTGTACGACCGCCTCTAAGTCGCACCCCGTGGCCGCCCTCATAGACACCCGCCCTCCTGTCTATGGGGGCCTTTTTTAACCTGACTAATCTCAAGATTTGTTAGATGATTAGCACACTATCTGATGGAGGATTTGTGGCAACATTACAAGCACTCTCTGACCGACTTCGGGCAGAACTTGGCGACACAGCACGAACCTTTGTGGATACCTACACTGGTGACGGTGTTACTGTGCGCTATCAACTTTCACAAGCGCCTATTCAAGGTTCTACCCTTGTTGTTAAAGTTGGCTCAACCGACGTATCCTCAACCGCCATCGTTGAAGAAGGAACCGGTGTATTAACCCTTCCTACAGCCCCAGCAAACAACGCAATCGTCACTGTTGCTGGACAGGCGTATCGTTACTTTACTGACTCTGAAGTTGCCTACTATGTCAACACAGCTTTTGCCCAGCATACTCGTGGAGAGACAACTAGCTTGGGCAGCTCAATAACCCAGCTTGCTTTCCTACCTGCTGTAGAAGAATATCCAGTGGTTATTTTAGCCACTACCTTGGCCCTCTATACTTTAGCCAATGACTCCGCTTTTGATATCAATATCATGTCTCCAGATGGCGTCAGTATCCCACGTTCTGAACGTTACAGCCAGCTTATGAGCATGATGACTACTCGTCAGCAACAATACCGTGAGATATGCTCAATGCTAGGTATTGGACTTTACCGTATTGAGGTATCAAGTCTTCGACGTATCAGCCGTCTTACAAACCGCTACATCCCTATCTACAAGCCACAAGAAATTGATGACTGGTCTCTCCCACAAAGAGTTATGCTTCCAGTACCTACCTACGGGGATCAGACTCCTCCAGAGCCTATCCTGGTACAGGATCTCGAAATGTACTCCGGAGACGATTTTGTACAAGACTTTGGGTTCAACTTTGATCTTACTAACTACACGGCTAAATCTGAAATTGTTCTTTACCAAAACAGCGAATTCTCTCAGGTTGGGCCGGTTGTTCTTGGCTCCTTTACAGTAGGTAAGGTAAATGCCCAAGGCCAGTCCTACCCTAGTATTTTGACCCTAAGTCTTCCAGGAAGCGTTACAGAGACCCTTCCAAAGACTGCTTACTATGATTTACGCCTAACCGATCAAACAGGTAAAGTAAAGACCTACTTTGGAGGGAAGGTATATACCTTCCCATCAGTGACTAACTCTTCAGGATACGGTGTTGTATGAGCCCTACAGTATGGACCCCAAACAACTTAGCGCCGTTTCCTACGGTAATCTACCAATGTAGCAATTCGGACACCTGTACATGCGGGAACTGTAATGCCGCTATATCCATTACAGAGAACCCACCAATTACTCTAACTAACTTAGATAACCCAGTACAGGCTGTAGCCTATTCCTATACACAAAACAGCCCCTCAGCTATCTGGACAATCACCCACAATTTAAACTTTTATCCGAACATAACTGTTGTAGACTCTGGGGGTAGTCAAGTAGAAGGTGAAGTTAGCTACCTAAACCCCAGTAGTCTTGTGCTAACATTTACTTCAGCTTTTAGTGGACACGCTTACCTATCATAAGGAGATAGTAAATGGCACGTAAGTTTTTAACCCCAATTGATTTAGGCAAGCTTGAGCTTCAAAATGCTCGAATTCAAAACCTTGCAACGGCACCTTCATCTCCAGTAGTAGGTCAGATCTACTACGACACTGCTCTTAACGGTTTGTATATCTGGAATGGTACTGCTTGGGGTTCTGCTGACGGAATTAGCGCAGGTGCACTTGCTTCTCGTCCAGTTGCGACTGCCGTAGCATCAGGTACTTTTTATTATGCTACTGATAACTTCTTAGTTTACTACTCTAACGGAACCACTTGGCAGCAGACCAACGCTTTTGGTTCCGGAGCTAGCACTACTTTAACAATTGCTGGAACAGCCGCAGACGGAACATCTACCAACTTTGCTCGTGCAGATCATACCCACGCAGGTCCTGGTTTTGGTGCGGTAACAGCTGCTACATCTTATGGACTTGGATCTTCAAATGGTTCAGCTACAACCGTAGCCCACTCAGACCACACCCACGGTACGCCTTCACTTACATCTGTAACACCGTCTACAATTACAGCAGCTTCTGCTGGAGTAGGTACTGGTACTGCTCCTGCTCGTGAAGATCACGTTCACGCATTTACTCCTTCTAACTTTACACTTGATACTTTTGGCGCTCCAGCAGCAGATGTTTCTCTAAACAACCATAAGATCACAAACCTTGCCACACCAACTGCAGGAACTGATGCAGCTAACAAAGCATACGTTGACGCAACTGCAAGCTCACTTAACGTACACGGTTCTGTATCTGTAGCAACCGCAACAACTCTTGCAGCTACATATTCTGCTGGTACATCAGGTGCTGATGGCGGTACTGGCGTAGGCGCAACAATTACCTTCTCTTCAACAGGAACAACAGTTGTTGATTCTTACACACTTGCATCTGGCGACCGTATTCTTGTTAAGAACGGTGTTACTGCAGACGCAGGAACATCTAGCGAGGCAAACGGTATCTACTTAGTAACAACTGCTGGAACTTCCGGTGTTGCAACCGTCTTGACTCGTGCAACCGATTATGATAACTACGTTGCTGGTCAAGTAGTTGCTGGAGACTTCGTCTTTGTTGGTTCGGGTGGACAGGCTAACACAGGTTGGGTACAGTCTAACCTTGGATCTTCATCTACTCCACATGATGGAATTAAGATTGGCACCGATGCGATCACCTTCACCCAGTTCTCTGGTGCTGGAACTTACCTAGCTGGTAACGGACTTAACCTTACTGGAGAAACCTTCTCATTCACCCCAACCTCAACTGGCGGTTTGGCAGCAGATTCTGGCGGAGCATCTATCCTCTTGCCTTCAGCATCAGGTTTGACAACTACCTCTTCAGGTCTTGCTCTTAACCCAACTACCTCCGGTGGTTTGACAACCAACTCATTTGGTGCCTTGATCTTGCTCAACAGCACCTCTGGTTTGGCTACAACAACCAGCGGTTTGGCAGTAACTCCAGGTCTTGGTATCACCATCTCTGGCCAGGGTGCTGCTGGAGCAGCAACCACTAACCAGGTAGCTATCAACACCGACGTAGTAGTACGCAAGTACGCTACCTCAATCGGTGATGGCGCATCGCTTTCTTACACAGTAACCCACAACTTGGCTACCACGGATGTTCAGGTTACCTTATACGACAATTCAACTAACGTTGAGTACTTTGCAGACGTTACACACTCTACTACAAATACTGTTACAGTTGCCTTCTCAACAGCACCTACAACAAACCAAATACGTGTAGTAGTCTTCGGATAAGAGGTCCTTTAAGTGACAAGGGCTTTCTTATCCTCGGCTAACGTAGCAGGTACGCTTGTCATTAATACGACAGGTATTAGTCAGGCTTTACAGCTAGTAGGTTATGCAAATCGTGGTGGTACCGGGTATCATGATTTTCTCATCGTTACTAACACCTACTCGGGTGCCACCAACCCTAGCAAAAACTTTCGTGTTAACAGCACAGGTGATCTTCAGATCATCAACGATGCCTATAGCGCAAACATCTTCAACCTTACGGATGCCGGTGTTTTAAGCGTACCTAAAATCTCTGCTGGAGGAACAACCGGTACGTCAGGTCAAGTACTTCAATCTACAGGTTCTGGGTTACAGTGGGCCTCTGTTGGCGGTAGCGGAACAGTAACCTCTATCACTGCAGGTACTGGTCTTACTGGAGGAACAATAACCTCTTCCGGAACATTGGCTATTGATACTACTGTTGTTCCACGGCTCGGTGTAGACAATACTTTTACAGGAAATCTTACAGCTCCAAAATTTATAACTTCTGGCGGCACATCAAGTCAGTTTGTTAAGGGTGATGGAACCCTAGATTCAAGCACATATTTAACTACAGGAACAGCGGCATCTACTTACTCCCCTATTGCTGGATCCTCGTCACTGACCACTACCGGAACCATCACTACTGGTACTTGGTCAGGCTTGTTTGGTGCCGTATCTGGAGCCAATCTAACCAACCTAACAGCGGGTAATCTTACTGGAACTATTCCCTCAACTGTATTAGGCAACTCTACGCACTATATCGGTACTACATCTATTGCCTTAAACCGTGCGTCTGCTTCTCAATCTCTAACCGGTGTTAGCATTGATGGCAATGCAGCTACCGCAACTAAGCTGCAAACTGCTCGTTTGATTAACAGCGTTTCGTTTGATGGCTCTGCCGATATTACAATTAAAGCGGTCAATCCAAATGCTCTTACAATAGGCACAGGCCTTAGCGGCTCATCCTATGACGGTTCTGGTGCTGTAACCGTAGCTATTGACTCTACTGTTGCAACACTAACCGGCGTCCAGACCCTTACAAATAAGACCTTAACTGTACCGGTAATTGATAACATTAACGCAGCATCTGCAACCGGAACTACAGCAACCCTGTTTCCTAACGTAACAACTGGAGCCCTTGCTATCGGTGCCGGTATTACTACAGGTACGGTAAACATTGCCGCTGTTGGAACCGGTGCCAACACAATCAATATTGGTAACACTAACAGTACCGTAACCATTAACGGTAACCTTACCGTTACCGGAACAACCGAAACTATCAACTCTTCTACCCTACTGGTTCAAGATAAGAATATAGAAATTGGCAAGGTTGCTACACCTTCTGATTCCACCGCAAATGGTGGAGGTATGCTTCTATACGGTACCACTAACAAAACTCTTCAATGGCAGTCTTCAACCAGTTCATGGCTTTCATCTGAGCACTTTGATCTTGCATCCGGTAAAACCTACCATATTGCTGGAACCACAGTTCTTACCCCTACACAGGTTCTAGGTCGCACCCCAGGTGGAACGACAGGGGGCGATATTGCCACTATTGACGCCACCCAGACTCTTACAAATAAGGCAATCTCTGGGTCTTCTAACACCCTTACCAACATTGCTAACTCAAGCCTTACCAACTCATCTATTACGTTGGGTACAACCTCTGTTTCATTGGGCGGAACTACCCTAACACTCTCTGGATTAACATCTGTAACTGCAACCTCTCACATAACCAGTGGCGGTACATCTTCACAGTTTGTTAAGGGAGATGGCTCTCTAGACTCATCTACATACCTAACCACCGGTACTGCTGCCTCTACATACTCACCTATTGCCGGATCTTCTTCTATCACTACTGTAGGCACTATTACCTCGGGATCATTCCCTGCAGCAAATATTGCGGCAGGCTCTCTATCTACTGGCGTTGTGCCTACGGCAGCATCTGTTACAAGCGCCGCCTCTGGTCTTGGCTATACAGGAATGCCTCAAAATTTACAGCCAGCAGTGGGATCAACATATACCTTAATAGCCAGCGATGCTGGAAAGCACATCTACTTTAACGCAAACTGCACACTTACCGTTCCAGCAAATGCATCGGTCGCCTTTCCTGTAGGCACGTCTATAGCCTTGGTAGCAGCTTCTAGCGTGACTGTGACGGTTTCTATCACATCTGATATACTAATGCAAGCAGGAACCGGGGCTACAGGGTCTAGAACCTTAGCACCATACGGAATGGCAACTCTCTTAAAAGTTGCTGCAACTACTTGGATGATTAGTGGAAATGGGCTTACGTAATGTCTGGTATTTTTCAAGGGTTAATGAACTTTATCCAAACGGCTTTTGCCTCCTTTTCGGATAACTTCAATAGAACCACTTCAGGTTCGCTAGGAACATCTAGCTCAGGCGGTGCTTGGAAAGCAGAGCGTGGCGTTTGGAGCGCCAACGGATATTCTGCTACTACTGCCACAGCAGCATCTTCATACCCACTTGCTGACGTAAACATGACCTCCCAAAGCAATACCTCTTCAATTTCTGTGGGCTCTACCTTTGTATTCTCTGCTTCTGGAACAATCTCAACCGTAACCCCAACAACTAGTGGGTATACCGTTGTTGTTACCGGACTTAGCTCCACAGCAGGTCTTGGCGCAGGTCAATGGATCTCAGCTACACCTGGAACTGGATCTCTTGGAACAGATACTGATATTCAGATTGTTTCGGTAGATAGCTCTAGCCAGATCACTCTTGAGGTTCAGGCCTCTTCAGCCCCAACTACAGGTAGCATTACTAACGTGGCCACCCGCAATAACGATGGTGGTGCTGGTGTTGCTATGTGGGTTACTGATTCGGGCAACTGGTGGGGAGTAACTTATGGTCGCTCAACCAATACTTCCTGTAACTGCTCCACCTGTGCAACCTACTCTTGTGCTGCGTATACCCCATATGTAACCGGAACTTATTGCGGAAACTACGCCTACTATAGCAGTGCATCATGTACCGGTGGCTACTCTTATGCAACCAACTATGGAGTTGTAAGCTATTCATATGCTGTATCTGGATACGGCTGTACTGGAGGCTACTCTTATGCAACCAACTATAATTCAAACTACGCATACTACTCCACCTACGCATGTGCTTCTTATACTCCATCATGTGTAGCCTACGCTAACAACTATGGATGTAGTGGATACTCTTCCGGATCTTCTTGTAGCTCATACTATTCAGGATCTTGTGCATCCTATGGAACCTCCTACTCCTGTTTAGCCTACGGAAACGTTTACTATAAAGGTGGAAGCTACTACATCCGCGCTCCAGATTGCACTAGCTATGCCGTGAGTGGGCACCCATGCGCTAGCTATTCTTCTGGCTGCTTGTCTTTCAGCACTTATTACAGCTGTTCAAGCTACTCTACTTCAGGCTCCAGCTGCTCAGCTTATGCAGGCTCTACTTGTAGCTCATACGGTGTATCAAGCTATGGAACTCACCAGGTATATAGCGTATCAAGCTATTCTGGCCCTAACTGTGGCGGATATGGAGCTAATTCCTACTCTGGACCAAACGCCAACTACGGAATTTCAAGCTATTCTGGCCCTAACTGCAACTCTTTTACTAATAACTACTATGGCCCAGTATGTACCGTTTACTACGCCACCTATGCCCCATACTGCTCTTCCCCTCAATATGGCTATACCTCCTGTAACTGCCAGACCTGTTTCCCTGGATATATTCGCCTTATCCAGTCCTCAAGTAACGTTGTATCTGAGATTACCCGTTGGAGCCTATCCCAGCTTGCTGCAGCGTTTAAGGTAATTACCAATGCTGTAACTAAGGTTATTACCATCCGCCCATACTCAAATACCGCTTTGACCACCCAAATAGGTTCCGACCTCACATATACAGCAACAGGTGCTACAATAGCCACTAAGTTTGGAATCGTCCTAGGACCTTCTGATTACGTTCAAGGTAATCAACTAGACGACTTCAATTCCCAGTCAAACTAAGGAGATAATACATGGCTGACGATTTGCTACCAGTTCCACCCCTTGTTGTGCCAACACCACCTGAGACATCAGGTCGTTATAGGGTTGCAATGGTTATTAACGGGGTTGTTCACACTGTTTTTAATCTAGATACCACAGACGCAGCACGCTACCTTTCAAACCCTACATTTATTCAAATCCCTAAGACACTTTATGTTGACCCAGGATTTTTATACACTGATGGGGCTTTCACACCACCGCCTGCCGTTGATGCTATTCCTGCAAACCCACAAAACGCTGCACCAGTAGCGTCTACTCCACAAGAGGTACCTGCAACACCATCGGTAGCTCCAGAACCACAAGCATAGTATTCGGGAGGGCGACTATGAAAGTAATACGATTTGTTCCAGAAATTGAAGATAAAGAGCTCATGCTCCTTGAGCCAGAGCCGTGTAAAAAGTACGTACCTCAATGGTATAGAGATGGCGAGTATCACTGGGTTGATGAAAACGGGAATAACAATCCGGGCTTAAAGACCTGCAAGCCCTTTATTGATGTGATGATCGGCGGGTATTTTCTCCTTATACCTTTTGACATCCACGTCACCCGTGATGAAGACGGAAAAATGAATATAAGGTGGGATGGGCCAGATGCATGGCAAGGCTTTGTTGGTGAACGCCCTAGTGCTATTGGAGCCACAATCCCTGTGCCTGCCGGTCACAGCAAGAACCATTTGATATGGTCTTCTAAGTGGGGTTGGAAAACACCACGTGGTTGGAGCACTATTGTTACCCACCCATTTAACAGAAGCGATCTTCCATTTAGAACTATGTCTGCTACTATTGACAGCGACAAATTCTTTACTAATGGCAACATTCCTTTTCATATAAGGGAAGGCTGGACAGGTACTATTCCTGCTGGCACACCTTTTGTACAAATCATACCCGTTAAAAGAGCTTCATGGAGATCTTTTGTAGATGTTGGTTTGACTGCTCTTGGAAGAGTTAAGTCTGTAAACGTACGTGTTGAGCAGTATAAGTATAAAAACGTCGAGTGGGTTAAGAAGGATTACGAGTAATGGATAAGGTTATTAGGAACTACGATGTTCCAGAAGTAAGGCCTATGAGTACTAAAGAGTTTGTTAAGTACTTAAAGGGAAAGCGTGCAGCTAAAAAACATGACCACGATCATCAGCATGCCCCTGCAGAACATGTTCATGGCCCAGAATGTGCGGTAAACGAGCCTCCTGCCGGAGTAGAAGTCGTATCCTTGGCTATCGTTTTAGATGGTATCGTAGTAGATGTTATGAACGTTCAAAAGGGTTTTAGCGAACTTCTTTTAAAGGGACCATCATTTGTTAAGATTAATGATGGAGACCCACGCCCTCCTGTTGGATCTGTCCATAAAGATGGCAAGTTTGAACCATTTGGCATCCACGGAGTTACAAGGCGTGGATCACAATAATGTCAGATACCCCTAGGGAAGTAAAACCGTGGGATATGCTGAACAAAAATATGGAGCGTGCTCTCCCAGCTATTGCTGAGAATAGGCTTAAAACCTGCAAAGGTTGTGAGCGCTTCATAAAGCTAACCCACCAGTGCCGTGAATGCGGATGCATAATGAATGCTAAAGTTAAGCTTCAAGATGCCAGGTGCCCGCTAAACAAGTGGGTAACTCCAGACCTCCCTTTTGATAGGGAACTTACAGAGGATGATTTAACTAAAATAATCGAGGGATAACAATGAAGTCTACTAGCACCACTACGCTCAATCATACGTCATATCAAACGTCTTACCGCTTTGCTCCAGAGGAAGTAGGTCTGGTTGCAAGCAACAATATCAACATGTTTCAGGTTCACCCAAAGTTTGGAAAGAAAGAGAAGCATGTAAAAGACTTCATCTCAGACCAGATGAAGGTATTTGTTTATCTGGGGGGATCTTTCTACCACTTTATGCATGAGGATCTAGGTGAGTTTTTAGCTCAATACGCTTTAACTCCAGATGCCCTGTTTATTATTGATATCACTGGGGTTGTAGATAGAGATCCGCTTCCAACCTACATTCAGAACTTCTTTAAGTTCCTTAATAAGAACGGCGTAGACTATGCGCCGGTAGATCTTAGGGTCATAAATAAGTTCAACATCAATAACCTCTATTTTAGAGACCTGTTAGTAGAGTCGTATGAGGTAAACAACCCTTGGCCAAAGATCCACGAAATGTCTAAGCAGTTCATTACCCCGGATGTAAACGTGGCAGATGGTAAGAAAGTCTACCTAACTAGAAAGAATTACAAGGGCAGGTCCCTTAAAGCTCTGATCAAAGGGCGGCTTCCATATGAGGATGATGACCGCATGGATGATGAAGGCAAGGTAGAGAACTACTTTGCATCTTTAGGGTTTGATATTGTAGCCCCCGATGAATTTAAGACCTTTGAATCACAGATCAGCTACTTTAGCAAGGCTAAGTTGGTAGCATCAACAACTAGCTCTGGTCTTGTAAACGCTGCATTTATGCCGCCTGGGTCTGCCGTGCTTGAGCTGACTACTCCGCTTATTTCTTTTACTAGTGTTGGTAACGGTGTTACTGAGCCTGCCTCTGTAGGCACAGAAGAGATGCACCACTTCTATCACTTAATGGCCGCAAGATTGGGTCACCGCTACGTCTCTATTCCTAATCTAAATAGAAGTTCGGACGAGGTAATTAATACTATTGAAAACGATCCTTTCTTGAAAGCGTGGTTATCAGCATGAAAAAAGTTATAATCTTTGATCTTGATGGGGTCTTGATTGACAGCAAGGACATTCATTTTACCGCTCTGAATATGGCGTTGGAAGATGTTTCTCCTGAGCTTGTAATTAGTACTTTTGACCACAAGAATATATATGAGGGGTTGCCTACTAAGGAGAAGCTGTTTATTCTCTCTGAGAGTAAGGGGCTTGTTCAAGAGCTGCACCCAGTAATTTGGGAACTTAAGCAAAAGTACACTGCAGAGATGTTTGAGAACGTAGTAGAAGATAGGGATCTTGTAGAGCACTTTAAGTACATTGCATCAAAGGGCATTGGTATCGGCGTTGCCAGTAACAGTATTTCCAAGACTGTAGAGACCTGCCTAGATAAACTGGGGATACTTCCATACGTGGATGTAGCCATATCTAATGGCGGAGTTGCAAACTCTAAGCCCCACCCAGAAATGTATTGGTCTATCATGAACTATTTCAAGACTGTTCCAACAAATGTTGTTATCTTTGAAGACAGCTTTGTTGGAAAACTTGCTGCTAGGGATAGTGGGGCTCATCTTATTGAGATTAAGAATAGGGAAGATCTTACTAAAGAAAAGATTGATCTTGCTCTAGAGCACCTATCTAAAGCCTCTTCATTTAGGGATAAGAAGATGAATGTTTTGATCCCAATGGCAGGACTAGGGAGTCGTTTTGCGGATGCTGGCTATAGCTTCCCTAAACCTCTTATTGAAGTTAACGGTAAGCCTATGATCGAGCGTGTAGTAGAGAGCCTTGGTATAGAGGCAAACTACATCTATGTTTCTATGCAGGAGCATGTAGAAAAATACAACTTGATGTTCATGCTAGACAAGATCACCCCTGGATGCCATTTGATCAGCACCCCAGTGCTTACAGGCGGTGCGGCCCAGACCTGTTTACTTGCAAGAGAGCTTATTAATAATGATGAGCCTCTGATCATAGCTAACTCAGATCAAATCGTTGACTGGGACAGCAGAGACTTTATGTATCATATGAACGTAAAGAATGCTGATGCCGGCATTGCAACATTCACCTCTACCCACCCTAAGTGGTCTTATGCAAGAATCGCATCTGATACAGGCCTTGTTTTAGAAGTTGCTGAGAAGAAGCCTATTAGCAATCATGCAACTGTGGGCATTTACTATTGGAAGCATGGCTCAGACTTTGTTAAGTACGCTGAGCAGATGATGGAAAAGAACATCACAGTTAACGGAGAGTTCTATACCGCCCCAGTATTTAATGAAGCTATTAATGATGGGAAGCGTGTATATGCTATGCATGTTAATAAGATGTGGGGAGTGGGAACTCCAGAGGATCTAAACAACTACCTTAGGAGTAACAATGCTTAAGATTGCCCATAGAGGTTTGATTAGGGGAGAAAACAAGGACGGGGAGAACAATCCTGTTGACGTAGTCTCTGCTATTGCCCAAGGCTATGACGTAGAGGTTGATGTCTGGATGAATCCGGAAGGTATGTTCCTAGGACATGACGAACCCTTCTACCAGATTGACGAGGAGTTTATCAACTCTATTAAAGATAAAACCTGGTTCCACTGCAAGAACATAGAAGCCCTTGGCTATTTTTCTAACAACATCCCGGATGCCAGGTTCTTCTGGCACCAGAATGACGACCACACCCTGACAAGTAACGGATATATCTGGACTTACCCTGGTAGGGCTTTGACAAACAAGTCAATAGTGGTACTTACTGAGCCTACAGATTTAAGTATCTTTGAGGGTATCTACGGGGTCTGCACCAAGTACCTAGTTGGCTAGGCAGACAATCCCGTAGTTTTCAGGTATCGTGGGGGGCATTAAGCGAAGGAGTTTATATGACAGTCGGTTTTCCTAGTGCAGTCTATCCCTACACAGCTCGTGTAGATCTTCAGGATACTGTTGTAGCTAATGACGTAAACTCTCTGCAGCAAGAAGTCAGAGCTATTGAGACAGGCCTCGGAGTTCCTTCTGACGGCTTTGCAGGCGGCGTTCTTGTATCTAACTTCACATCATCTACAGCTTTTAGCACAGGTACAACATCCTGGACTACCCTAGCTCAGCGTCTTGCAAACATTGAAAACGGTCTGATCTATGGCGTAGGTAACGCTCCGTATGTATCTAAAACTGGCGGCAGCACCATCCTTACCAGTTCTGCTGGCGGTGTGGGTCTCACCCTAACTACTGGTTCTGGAACCAATAACCTTCTTACTACAGCAGGGTTTACCTTAAGCTATTTGGGTATTCCACAGGTAAGCGGAAGCAACGTTCTCTATGTGGGCAGCACTGACTACAACTCCCTAAACACATCTATTACAACAACCCTGCCTAACTCCATCGCTACAAAGGTCCCTCTTTCGACTGTAACGACCGCTGGAGACCTTATCTACGGTACTGGGTCATCTACTGTAGGCCGCATAGGTATTGGTTCTACAGGGCAGTATCTGACCGTTTCTGGGGGTATCCCAACCTGGTCTACTCTACCTTCATATCTTCCTACAAGCACTTTGACAACAAACGGCGACCTTCTAACCTATAGCAGCGGAAACACACGCTTGGGTATCGGATCTACCGGACAAGTTCTTACAGTGGTTGCTGGCCTACCTGCTTGGCAGACACCTACAACCTCATACGTCTCTCAGACTAACGGATCAGTCACAACAGCATCTACAGTAACAGCATCTTCTAACGTGGTACGCAATACGTGGGTAAGCACTTCTACCCCAACCTCTGGACAAGGCATTGAAGGCGACGTCTGGTTGGTGTATGTATAATGAGTGGTCAAGTCAAAGTAGGCGGGGTTTGGCGTACAGCTGGTAGTATTCTAACTAAGGTGACAACCGGCGGTATTCAAAGCTGGCACTCTGTAACATCTGGTTGGGTTAAAATTGGTGGCGTTTGGCATCAGTGGTTTACTGGACAATTTGCTGATACTTTTGCAAGACTTACCTCTGGTTCGTTAGGGACATCTTCTAGCGGCGGAGTATGGAACGCCATCTCTGGCATCTGGTCCTCTAATAACGGCGTGGCTACAACTGCTACTAGCCCATCTACATACCCTATTGCTGCTACGGATATGGGTAACCCGAACGTAACCGCTACCGCTCAAAACGTAAGCTTAGGTTCTGGCATATCATTCTTAGTAACAGACTCTAATAACTGGCTTGCTGCTGTGGGTGTTGAGAGCGATACTTACTTTACGTACTCATATTCTTATACTGCCCCGTACACATATACAGCCCCATACACCTACGCCACCCCATATACCTCAGGTACACCACTAGGTTATTATGCAAGCGGAACCACTTACTACTACTCTACTGTTTATCAAGGTACAGGAAACTATGTTTCAGGAACCAACTATTCTTGGGACGGAGCATACGTATACTCCACCCATTATCAGTATGCTACTGCAGGTTTTTGGGATCATGGAACTTACCAGTATTACATTGCAAACCCAGGTGCATACGGAGCACCATATAGTTACATAGGTGGCGGACAATATGCCGGTACACAGCGGTATGTAGTTCAATACGGTACCTACAGCACGTATGTTCAACCAACCTACACCTCATATAACAACGCTGTAGCTCATACTGGCGATGTAAGCACCCCATATACAGCACAAACTTACACCTCTTATAGTTCACTAGGATCCTACACAAATTACTCTCCATACTATTCCGGAACCTACTCGTCTACAGACAGCTACACGGTTCCCTCTACCTATACAGCAACAGGGTCTGCCACAACTACGAACATCCAGTATTTGCTTAAAATTTACCAATCAGTGGCCGGAACAGTTTCCACGCTTGCCACCACCACCCTAAGTGGTATTTTAGCTTCTCTAAAGGTTGTAGTTCATGGTACTTCAGTTACCGCCACAGCGTTTAGCGATAATTCACAAACCACTAGCGTAGGCACCGCCACAACCACTTTAGGCAGTTCTCCTACCGCAACAAAAGCTGGTATAATTTTGACTACGTCGGATCAAGCTCAGGGAAGTACCTTAGGTTACTTTACGGCCACGATCACAGGTTAAAAAGTTTACGGAGGAGCGCATGAAGGTCTTTAGGTTTGTACCTAGTCCTGGTGTAAAAAAAGAACATAAACCGCCAGTACCAGCAAAGAGCGAAGTCCCAGACTGGTATAAAAATGCTGAGCGTCATTACTATGATAAGCATGGCGTCAAATACGACGGCTTAAAAGTCTGTGTACCTTTTCTAGACGCCATGATTTCTGGTTATATGTTGGTTACCCCCGTTGATGTAGAAGTAACTTTAGACGAAGAGGGTAGATCTAAACTAAGCTGGGAAGAGACAGGCTTTCCGGTGCTAACCGAACGCCTTGGTTTGACAGGCCATACTATCCCACGTCCTGCCGGACATGCCCACAACCACCTTGCATGGAACTGTCAATGGGGTTGGAAAGTTCCTCCAGGATATAGCGCACTTTTAACGCACCCAATAAATAGATTTGACCTACCTTTCACTACTATGTCTGGGATTGTTGACAGCGAAGAGTTTACTGGTTGGGGTAACGTACCCTTTTTCATAAGAGAGGGTTGGACAGGTACAATACCTGCAGGAACACCCATTGCCCAGCTAATCCCTATTAAAAGAGATAAGTGGGTATCCGTCCAAGACTACACTGAAACGGACCATCAAGTAGAAAGAAGTAGCTATCTTCGTTCTGCAACAGGTGTGTATAAAAAACTATGGCGTAAGCCAAAGGAGTATTCATGATGTTTAAAAAGAAAAAGGAAGCCGAGCCAGTTGCTGAGGTAAGGTCTATACGTCTAGGTATAGTAATAGACGGAGAGATTGTAGAAGTCTTTGCAGTAAACAGTGCTAGATTGGCGTCCCTGTTTTTAAATAATCCAACCTTTGTAGACCTAGAGGATTAATATGTCTATCTATATTGCTATCCCAACCATGTATGATAACCAGGTTCCCTTTACCGTATTTGAGGCTATCCAAAGCGCCGCTAATCCAGACGACTTAACTATAGGCCTTGTTCTTATGGAGACTGCCCATTCAAATGTAGACTATGAGTTCTACTATAAAGATAAGATTGAGAAGCTACTTGAATTCTCCCAAGTTAAGTTTAAGAGGTTTAAGGTAGGAGAATATGAGCCGTCTATTGGTTTTGGTCGAGATCAAGCCCTATCTATGTATGATGGGGAAGACTATATTCTTCAAGTAGATTCCCATACACTCTTTGAAAGAAATTGGGATACTAAGCTTATTAAGATGTACGAGGGTGCCCTAGAAGCTACTCAAAATCCAAAAACAATTATGACAGCTTATTTGCCTGGGTTTAAACATCTAGATAACGGTGAGCGTGTTCCTTTAAGGCACGATAAGCTTGCCCAGTACCCCATCATGTTGTTTAGGACATGGGTAAATACAGGAATTCCTGCTTGGAAAGACGAACCGTTGGCCGGTCCTGATTCGCACATGTACAGGTCAGACGATCTATATGTACCTGCTGTTAAGTTTAACGCTCAGTTTGTCTTCTCTAACAAGCACTATTTTGGTAATACCGGCTTAGATATAGACACTATTTTTTGGGAAGAAGAGATCATTCAAACTATGAGTTTGCTAGAGGCTGGTTTTTCTTTAGTGTTTCCAAACATGACCGTTCCGCTATCTCATCTATTTCAAAATAATACAGACTTTGATCAAGTACTGCACCCAACCTACAGGGTAAGTGGAGCCAACCCTAAGATACTTCCTAATGAGCAGTACTACAACAGTATTAGGGACAACTGGGTAAAGTACGTAACTAATCCGGCTAACAAGGCCAAGGTTGACCGGTTCTGCAGGTACACAAAGATCAACCTTAAGTACGGGCCATTTAAAGAGGGGTACATCCCTAAAGAGTTTAATAGGTGATCCCCCTAACCGAGAGGTAGACTACTCCTATGCGTGGAGAAAATAGGCAAGGTAGATTTAGCGTTCTGTCCGAACGTGCCTCTTTCGTGTCCGGAACCACCGTAGAGCTTCAGAAGACTGTAGGCACTAGCGTAGCTTGGTGGCTTTTTGACTCTGCCAATACCGTGGTGGACCCGGTTTATGACACAGGTGCAGTAAGCGGCGGACGTGTCTGGAAGAACCCACTAACTATTCCTGTAGTAAGCGCCCAACTAGAGCAGGGCGTTACCGTACAGTCAGATCGTGGTTTCTATAACACCGACCGCCTTACCCTTATTATTAACGTAGACGTTATTGAGAATAGCCTGAACTTCTACGGCGCCAACGCAAACAATGTGCCAGAGCTAGCCAACGTAGAGCTTAACCCTGACTTCTATCTACGTGACCGCATCATATTCCGTAATGAAGTATTTACCCCTACTAGGGTGCTGCCCGAAGGTATAATCGGGGCTAACTACACCTTGCTTAGAGTTATCTGTGAGCAGGTGAACGCAGAAGAGTTGGTAAACGATCCTCAGTTCCAGCACTATGCAAACTACTCTGCTTTTGACCCTACGACCTACTAAGGAAATACCATGGCAGCAAAAAAGACAAGTAAGAAGCACCCAGGTTTTGAAAAAGCTTCTGCTAAGATTGCTAAAAAAGAAGGTGTATCCCAAAAGCAAGCAGACGCTATTTTAGCAGCATCTTCACGAGGAGCTTCAAAGGGAGCCAAGAAGAAGAACCCAAGACTTAAGAAGGTCTGATATGGCTAAAGTAAAAATTGACGGTAAAACCCATAAATTTGTTAAGAACAAAAAAGGTGACGTTATAGTAAGCCATCCAGATGGTGGAGGTCCTACTATGGACTTGACCAAAAAGGATGCTAAGATTAAGACTGTAAAAGATGGTATTGCCGCTGGCCGTCAGTGGCACAAGACTCACAAGAAAAAGAAGGGAAAGTAATATGTGCAAAGCATGTGGATGTGGCTGCTCTAAGCCAAACTGCAAGGGCGCCTGCAAGAAAAAGGGCAAGCCTACTACTAAAAAGGGCAAGTAAAGTGGCCCCAGAATGCAAGTGCGAAAACTGTAACTGCGGAAAAAAGGATAATAATGGCTAAAAAGAAGATGTCTGATAAGGAACAAGATAAAAAGCTTGAAAAAGGTATGACACCGGCTCAAAAGAAGAAATTTGAAGCAGCCGATAAGAAGATGGACAAGAAGAAGCCTTCTCGCAAGGAAGATGAAAAGATGGATAAGGCCTTGGCCAAAAAGGTTAAGAAAAAGAAGTAAAGATTTAGCCCCCCACGAGGGGGCTTTTTCCTTTATTATTGCCTTGACGCCAGAGAGATCTGGAACCCTGCAGAAGTACCCCTACGCCTCTTTAGGAGGATCTGATGATTTACCTTGCTAAGCGCCTGCTCGAACAAGAGACAGACGCCGATAAGATTGAGTTCATTCGTGGAGCATCGGGACTATTGCCGGGATCAGGAACCAAAAAGGTTCTCTCATCTGTTGCGGTAGGCTACTTGCTTTCGAAGGTACTCAGCAATCGTGGCTAAATTCTCATCTATCTTTAAAGACTCAATTAGGCGTGTAGAGAAATCAGTTACTCCTGCTTACACCAATAAACTTCGCAGCCATCTATCTGACTATGGTTGGCCTTCGCACATCGTCTCCCAGGTTTCCCTCAAGCATGACGGTAAGCAACATAAGATTACCTACCCAGAGCACCTAGAGGATCAGATCCTTACTCTGGAGTATGGAACTCAAGATACTCCCCCAAATCCTGCCATGCGCACTTTTATGATGGGGAGCTAAGATGCCTTTTATTTTAAATGAAGACGCTGCTCTAAAGAGCCTACTGTCTGGGATTACCGTTTCAGATGGCGGCAATACCTCACGCCCTGTAGCTGTCTACTATGGACAACCTGATAAGGAACTCCGTCAGCAGTCTTACCCATATATTACTGTGGATCTTGTAGGGATCAGAGAAGATACTTCTCGTGCCCACCGTGGTTACATCCCAATCAGCTATCTGCCTGATACTGGGGTTACCCTAGACCCAAACACTCAATACAATACTGGATACCCTATCCCAGTAGACCTCATCTACCAGGTAAGCACCTGGGCTCGTCAGCCCCGCCATGATCGCCAGATCATCGCATCTTTGCTTTCCTTTGGTAGACTACCCCTTAGATTTGGCCAGCTACACGTACCTCAAGACAACACTGTTCGTCGTCTTGATGTATTAGGGTTCTCAAAGAGAGATAGCACTGAGCAGGATAAGCGCCTGTTTAGTAACGTCTTTAATCTTCGCATTAGCGCAGAGATCTTTGAGAATTCGCTAGACCAAATGTACGAAGTACTACACAACCCACACATCACGTTCACAACTCAGACATCAACCTTTACCTCGTAAACTACCCAGCCTACTATTCCTAACCCTTTCTAACAACCTAATCTCTTAAGGAGAAACCTCAAATGACATACCAACGTCCCGGAGTGTATATCCAAGAAGTCGCATTACAGCAAGCTATTACACCAACAGACTTCAGTGCTGCGTGTGGTGCTTTCTCAGGTACCCTACCACAGGGTCCAGTTGTTCCAACACTTTGTGGAACCTGGCGTGACTTCCAAAATATTTATGGTGGATTAAACAACTCCTACCCAACAACATGGGCTGCGTATCACTACTTCTCAAATGGTGGCCGTAACCTTTATGTAAACCGTGTTCTAGGAACAGGCGCAACAGCCGGTTCTGCATCGTTTACTGACGGATCTACAACCCTTACAGCAACCGTTACTGCGGCATCTGCTGCAGGCGGCGTAGTATCCTTCACAACTTCAACTGCTCACGGATTCTCTGTGGGACAGACTGTAAGCATTACTGGTCTTAGCACCACTGCGTTTAACTTGAGCGGTGTGCTAATTGGAACAGTTCCAACAACCACTAGCTTCACAGTTACAAACGCTGCAACAGGTACAGCAGTAACCGGCGCTTCTGCCACAGCTACTGTAACTCCAGGCGTTTGCTTTACTTTAACTGCTGATAACGCAGGCGCATGGTCACAGAACTACCAGGTTCAGATTGTTCCTGGCGGAACTTCAAACCGTTTTGGTATCACTGTAACTCAGAATGTGACAGTTAACGGAAACACAAGTACCGCTGTTGTAGAGCAGTTTACTGATCTCAGCATGAATGCTTCAGACCCTAACTATATTGCTTCAATTGTCAATGCTACTTCTGCTACCTTGGGTGTAGTATCAAACATTAACAATGCTAAGTTCCCATACACAGGTGGCGCAGCAGTTACTCTTGCAGGCGGCACAGACGGTTCAACACCTAACACCGCTGCTTACAAGACAGCATGGACTAACTTTGACAGCGTAGGAAGCTCTTTGGTTCTTTATGCTCCAGATGCTTCATATGCAAGCACAGCATCAGCTGCTGCTCAAATGCACGCTGATGCAATCAGCTATGCATCTACACGCACAGATGCATTTGCAGTCGTTGATACCCCATCTGGACTTGGTTCAGCTACAGCTGCTCAGAACCAGATTGTTAACACTGTTGCTGACATTGGCGGTAACTACGGAAACCTTGCAGCCGCATACTGGCCATGGGTTTACGTCCCAGACGCAACTAAGTCTCAGGGAACTACTTCTCTACAGGCTCCAGGCGGAATGGTTGTAGGACAATACATTGCAACCGATATCCTCCGTGGACCTCAGAAGACTCCAGCAGGTCTTCAGAACCAGCTCGCAAACGCACTCTCTACAGAGTACCAGTTTACAAATGCTGACCTGAACAGCCTCAACTCATCTATCAACCCTGTCAACACTATCCGCAACGTCCCAGGTGCAGGTATTGTTATTATGGGTGGTCGTACTCTTACTAATAACCCAGGCAACCGCTATATCAACCTACGCCGCTCATTGATTTACATCGAAAAGCAGATCGCACAGCTTTCACAGTTTGCTGTCTTCGAGAACAACGATGCTAATCTTTGGACTCAGCTCAAGTCTGCTATCGGTGGCTTCTTGCTTACTTATTGGCAGCAAGGTGGTTTGCGTGGAACAAATTCCTCGCAGGCTTACTATGTAATCTGTGACTCTACTATCAACTCATTTACTTCCATCCAAAATGGCTATGTAAATATTGAAGTAGGCGTTGCACTCGAATATCCAGCAGAGTTTGTTGTGGTCAAGTTGTCACAACTAACCGGAAGCGCAACAGCGTAAGGAGAATATAGAAAATGACAGCATACTCACTATCTACGGTTCAGACAGATCCAATCCGTAATTTTAAGTTTCTTGTGACATTTAGCTCACCAGGCGATCCGGCTGGCAAGCTAAGCTCATCAAGTAGCGGAATCTTTGGAACTATGGGATTTGTCTCTGTTTCCGGTCTAAGCATCGCCACAGAAACAATCGCATACCGTGAAGGTGGCTTCAACACCAACGTTCACCAGATTCCTGGTCAGACCGCATTTACCCCAATCACGCTTACCCGTGGTTCAATGATCGGTCAGTCAGGTAGCTGGGATTGGATGTCACGTCTGTTCTCAGTCTTGACCCCAACCCTTACAGCTGGAACAAACGATGTTGGTTCTGAGTTCCGTGTTGATTTGGACATTCAGGTCCTATCACACCCTAACGTAGGAGCCTCAACAGGTCAGAGTGGAACTCAAGCTGTTCTTGGCGGCTCAACCCAGCACACTTCACTTCGTTTCAAGGTATACAATGCCTGGATTACATCACTTGCTTACAGCAACCTTGATGCAGGCTCTAACACACTTATGGTGGAAGAGATGACTTTGGTTCATGAAGGCTTTGAAGTATCTTATGCTCCAAGCTTGGCAACCACAGCTCCAGAAATCACTCGCTAAACAATCTAACTAAAGGGTAAACAAAATGGCTACAGATACAAAGACTATAAATGCGGAAGCCAATCCTGAGCTAGCTAACAGGCTAGTTCAGGAGGCTTTAAATCAATCGGAACAGGTTGAGGAGAAGAGGCCGTCTACTAAGATGGCCCCTCCTCCTAACCCAAAAGTTAACCTCATGATTGGAATAGTAGATCCGTTTACCGGAATGACTATAGACTCCGTTGAGGTTAGAGAACTTAATGGGGCAGATGAAGAGGCTTTAGCTAGGATCTCAGATCCTGGAAAGTCTCTTATGGAAATTTTAGAACGAGCTACAGTAAAGATCGGTGACGAAGCGGCCACCCCTGGCTTGCTAGATCAGCTCTATGCTGCTGATAGGGAGCTTATTCTTTTAGAGATTAGAAATAAGACCTTCGGTTCTGTAATCAAGCTTGGGCCAGGCGCATGCCCAAAATGTGGTGAAGAGCAGGTTTTTGAAATTGATCTTGAGCAAGACGTTCCTTTAAAGAAGCTTGAAAGTCCTTTGGAATTCAGCATGACTTGTAAGGCCGGAGAAGTAGTTATCTCCTTGCCTAAGGGTTCTGCTCAAAAAGCCATTGTGGCTTCAACCTCAAAAACTAGTGCTGAGTTGGATACAATTCTCCTCAAGCATTGCATTATCTCTATTAATGGCAGGCCGGTACTTACCACAGATGAGGTAAGGAACCTTAGCCTAAAAGATCGTAGAGAAATTTTAGAACAGATATCAGACCGCAACCCAGGCCCACAACTCGACAAACTAACTAAGGAATGTACCTCTTGTAATCAGGAGGTAAAGCTGCCACTAACCCTGGCGGATATCTTTCGGTGAAATGGACTATGAGTCCCTCATGGATGTCTATGAAGCTTTATCGCTTCAATATCCAGGATGGACTTACAACGAGATTCGTACCCTTTCTTTTAGGGAACGAATAAACTGGATAAATAAAGCTATTGATCGTATAAGGCGGTGATGTATGAACCTGTTTAGCCCAGAAGATCAAGAGGGCGGTCTTGGCGACTTTGCTATTAAAGAAAAGCAATATGAGGAGTTTGAAGACTCTTTCCTAAAGCTATTTGAAAAAGTAGAGACTATTGCTGAAAAGATTGCTTCCCTCATGGGCAAAGCAGGCGAAGACGCAAAGAAGGTTGCCAACTCCATTAACGATAATGGCGGCGGCGGTAGCAAACTTGGCTTAGGATCTTTTGCTAAGTCTGCAGCCAGTGCGTTAGGTATGGGCGTTGTTACAGGCGGTGCTGCGTTGATGCAGGCCGCACCAAGTGTGGGCTCAGCTGTCACCCAGTATATGGGTGCAGCTACCTATGCCGGTTACTCAGGCATGAGTGTTAACCAAGCAATTGCTATGGCTAACAAGCAGGCAGGCGGCGGAGCCACAAGTGCTATGAGCCCAGTTATGGCTCAAGCTGCCCTTGCCTCCCAAGGTTATGCGGCCAACACAGCAACCTCTCAAAGAATTATGGGTCAGGTCGGTGGCTTAAGTGCCATGACCGGAATGAGCAACGAGCAAGCTGCTGGCGCTTTTGCCGGCATTAACGGCATGAATATGATTCGTGGCGGTATTAAGCGTAGCGATATCCGTGATGCTAACGGTGATTTGCAAAACCCAACAACGATTATCAATGCTATCTATAACCGTTTGGGTAAGCACGTAAAGAACGCCAGCGATGCTATGGGCACCTTTATGAACCAGAACTCTACCGGCTATGAAAGCTTAAGCGCTTTGGCAGGCGGCAATCAGCAACTCATGTCAGTGTTGCAAGATGCTATGGTTCTTCGTGCTAAAAAGGGCTCAAATTTAGCAGCATCAGATCTTAGCAATGTTAATACCACCCTAGGTATTATGGGTGGAATGGGCAAAGACAATCCTTTTGCCGCTAACTTTAGAAATAACTCAGCTCAGAATAAACTTCTTGGAGCTACCCAAGAGGGGTTAGTATCTGGATACGATACTGCAACTAACGCTTCTGCTGCCGTTACTGAAGGCCTTACAAAGATGGCCGAAAAGTTCCCAGGTGTTACAGAGGGCTTAATGAAGCTTAAGGGAATACTTGAGACATTCCCACAAGCAAGCGGACCTGCAAGTGTTCTTTCACAACTTGGCGGCGGTCTTTTGGGTGGAGGCGTAAATGCCGTAAATAATAAGCTGCTTATGAAGTCCATAGAAAAGATGTTTGGTAAGGAATCCAAGGTCTTAGAAGAGGACGTAGCAAAATCTGCAGCAAAGACTGCTGAAAAGAGCGTACTTAAAGCAGCAGCACCATCTCTATTTGGCAGATTGTTTGGTGGAGTTAAGAATGTTCTTAAGAATCCTGGCGACATTTTTAAGCTGGGCGCTACAGCTGTTGAAGAAGCGGGCATTGCTGGAGAAGAAGTATTTAGTGGCGGAGCTGCTACTCCAGCTGTTGTTGCTGAAGAAGCGGGTGTTGCGGCTCAAGACGCCTCTATTGCAAAAGACTTTGCTGTGGGTGCTGCTCACGGTGGTTCTTCAGATCACGGTAACTTAGGTACTGGAAGTAAGAAGAGTTTACTAACCCCTACTAAGTACACCTTGCCTGTAGCAAAATCTACCCCAATTACTTCTCCTTATGGAATGAGACCAACACCTTCTGTTCCTGGTAAGCGTGGCGGTGGCCGCAGTATGCACAGCGGTATTGACTTTGGCGTAAGCGAAGGAAGTCCCGTATATGCTATTAGAGATGGCGTGGTTGCTACTGTTGGTCAAGGTGGAGGTTGGGGTAATTATGTAGTTATTGACCACGGAGATCATTCATCTCGCTATGCTCACTTGTCTGCTATTGTGGTTACAAGAAAGCAAAAAGTAAAAGCCGGTCAAATTATTGGTCGTTCTGGAGGTAAGCCAGGAACTCCTGGAGCTGGAGACTCTACAGGTCCACACCTTCACTTAGAAGTTATGAATAGCAAGGGCGTTAGGGTTGATCCAAAGCCTTTCTTAACTGGCGCAAGTACGTCTCAAGCAACTATACCTCTAGGTACATCTGTAGGATCACATCAGGCAGCACAAGCTGGATCTAATGGTTTTTCTAACTTCCTAAATACTGATGGGACCTCTAATCTTGGTCAATACGCATCTACAGATATTTCGTCTCTATTAAGCAACTCAATTACTGGTAAGGCAATGACATACTCTGATCTTGTTACGAAGGTCGGAGCAAGCAAGGCTGCAGATATTATGGCCGGTATTTCTGGACCACAGGTGGATGAAAAGATGATTCCTGGTGGTAAAGATGGGTTAATGAGAACCCTTAGTGCTAAAGGATTCTCGGGTAAAGCTTTGCAAACAGCTTTTGCTATTACTTTAGCAGAGTCTAGTGGACGTCCTGGAGCAGTAGGCGATGTAGAGTTGCAAGATGCTAAGTGGGGTCCAAGCTATGGTTTATTCCAGGTTCGTTCTCTTAAAGATTGGAAGGCATATAGCGAACCTTATAGAGACGGCTCTCGCCTTCGTAACCCTAGCTTTAACGCTGCTGCTGGATATACCATTAGTAGCAAAGGACGTAACTTTAATCCTTGGTCTACCTACACAAGCGGTTCTTTTGTCAAGTACCTTAAAGAAGCTCAGACTGCTGCCCACGATATTGGACAAGGTGGAGGCCCAGAAGGTTTAGGCATTAGCACTACTCCGGATGCACCATCTGTGCACTCCTCGTCAGGAAGTAGCGCAACGTTTAACGCAAGGTCTAATGTTACAATTAAGCTGGATATGAGTGTTCATATCGCTCAAGGAAGCATTGAAGAAACTGAAAGGTTAGTTAGAGCCGTGTCACAGAGATTAACTTCTAAGGGAGTTCTAGATAAGATTGCGAGCGCCCTCTAATGCCTACACCTACCTACCAGTATTTTTACACTATAGAAGCTTGGATGAACTGGAGCTATATAGATATTAATCTTGATCAACCTACTGCAGACAATACTACTCATGCTGGCGTATATACCACTGCTTTAAATAACTTGACAGATTTGGCAACACAACCTCCATCATTTTATTGCTTGTATAGAGAATCTAGCACAAAAGCTACAAGTAAAACTGCGCCTGCTGCTACAACCTTTACTCTTCCTATTGGATATCAAGTCCAGTATAGAATTAGATTCTATCAACTATTTGGTGGTACATACTACTGGTTGACAAATAGCTACGTTACTGTGCACAATGCCACAAGCGTATCTGGATTTACCCTGGGTAAAGTCAACACCGACCACAACGCTTTTGCTGCCGGACCTAATATCTCACATCAAGGCGTTGGGGATACTTTTTGGTTTACTATTAGCCCTAAAGCATATGTGGCCAGCTCAACTACCCCATTTACTTTAAGCGGAACTATCAATGCTAATGGTTTAAATGGCGATAACGTCACCTACTCTATTTCATCATCAAACGTGGCATTGTTAAACGTTAACCCTACAGTTTTAGGTACCCCTATTCCAAAAGGTCAGAAGGTTCCAGTAACCCCGCATGTTCCTCAATCATTTTTAGATGTTATTAGCTCTACGCCTTCGGGATATACCTCCCCAATTCCAGGAGACTATGTATGGGATTACTGCAACCAGAAATGGCACGGAGTATATAAAGCTCCAAATAACAACTTAGCTGGCGTAAAAACAGTTGTCTATCAAGAATACGAGTGCACAGTAAGTGGTAAGCCTACAAAGGTAGGCGGACTTATTACCGACAAAGACGGTAGTAAATATAAAGCACTTGTAACAGGATTCCTTAACTACACCAGAGCAAATTGCGCAGATCCGCACAATCAAGTTGGTCCAAAACCTCCTGGTGGAGGCGGAGGTAGCGGAGGCGGGGGTACAACCCCACCACCTGCTGGCGGAGATAATAAAAACGTTGCAGTTACCTATAATCCCCCATCAGGAGATGTTAGGTGGAACCCTCCTCCTCATAAGTTTGCTAGAGATACTCAGTATGCCCAAAGAGTTGCTAACAACAATGGCTGGACTGTAAACAACCCTAATGCATTAGCAGGTCTTTTTGATTCTGGGACTTCTTTTGAAAGGGGCCGACTATTCCAAGATAGTAACGGCGCTCAAATTTTAAACAAGATTAGCCCAGGTAAGGGTAAGACTTTAGGTACCGTAAATCAATGGGGCTTTAGGTTTATGTATAACCCTACAAGCTTTATGTATCAAACTTCTACCCTTAACAATATTGACTGGACTATGGGACCAAAAAATTCTGCAGCGTTGCTTGCTGGAAACTCCCAGGTTAGCTTTGAGATCTATATTAACCGTATCCCTGATATGCGTTACTTGCTTAACTACAACCCAGCTAATGATCTTTCTGAGTCTGCAGTTTACGGAAGAGAGCTTAGGACAGAAGAGCGTTCAGGTTTAGCGTATAGAGGTACTGAATACGATATTGAGTTCTTATATAGAGTACTTAATGGGGACCCAGACTCTAACCCTTTACTGTTTAACTCAAACTATGGCGGAGATAGCTCAGACTTTGGTTACACTACGGCTGTGCCTTGTTGGCTATGGCTTAACGACAATATGCGATACTACGGATCTATGGCAAGCTTTAGTGTTAACCACGTAATCTTTGATGCCAGAATGGTGCCTATTCTAAGCGTTGTAAGTATTACGTTCTCTAGAATCCCTGCTCTCGGCTTTGATGTGGCAAAAAATGCATATACAAAAGGAACAAAGGCTGCAAACGTTAAGGCTGCTCAAGACGCTGCTAATGGAGTTGCTACTGGAGTTTCATCATGATAGAAAGAATCTCACGTTATTACGACGGTCCTTTGGCCCAAACACCTAATAAGTATACTGGGGACTATGAAATCTCTGTATTTAGAAGCTGGCCCGGTGCTCAAGCTATTAGTTACGTTAACTATACTTGGAGAGAAGGAGATAGCTTAGCAGCACTAGCGCATGCTTATGGCTTAGGTGCAAACTTTTGGTGGGAAATTATGGACATCAATCCAGAGATATTGAACCCATTTCATATATCTCCTGGAACTGTTCTAAGGGTTCCTTATGGCAGCTGATTACTCTAGCTCACCTGCGCTTCAGTCTTTTGTATGGAGAGCTGAAAGCTACAAGGCTTCTTTTACTGTGTCTTTTCCAAAAGCCCCTGACATGGATCTATTTTTATTGGGAGCTGAACTTCATCAAGGCATAGAGCAGCATGACCGTTTAGTGCTGCACTTTAAAGGAAACCCTTTTCTAAAAAGAGCGGCTATTGTCTCAGGAGATCCAGTTATCTTTACCATTGTTTCCGGTAAGAAGAAGACTACATGGAACGGGTATGTAAACCACATAGACCAAACAAATACGTACCAAGGTGGAAATACAGACATGGTATGTGTAGGAGCTACCTGGGTGTTAAAAGATACGGACCAAAAGGTATACAAGAATGTAACAGCCGACCAGGTTGTAACACAGGTGTGCCAACGTTTTGGATTTGAAGCTGTAACCCAGCGTCACCCACGTCAACGTTCTGCCATCGTACATTCGGGAGAAAGCTTTTGGCAACTGCTTCGCCGCCTAGCAAAGCAGACCGGCTTTACTTTGTTATCTGAAAATACAACTATCTACTTTGTATCTAAGGATAAGATCTATCAGAGCAAGAAGAACTCTGCCCCTTACTTTAAGTATCTTAATGATGAAAATGCTGGAGCAATCCCTAGAGAAAGAAAAGTTCTTGGGGACATCCTATCCTTCCACCCTATTATCTCAGACCAGGCTCCTGAAGCAGGTGTTAGGGTAGACCGTGTTATTGCTGGAACAAACCATCAAACAAGTGCGATATTGAATAGCACGCACAAATACAAAGCCCCTAATACAAGTACGTCTGGCGTGGTCATCCCTAATCCGCAGTACTTTAAGTCGCCGTCCTTTGGTTCTCCTACAGGTGCGCCATGACCAGTAACTTCTCTAACAATAGCCCTAAGAGCGCCCCTACATCTGTATTTAAAAAACACCATGTACACGAGGTAGCTACTAGCTTAACAGAGTCTAAAACAATTGCAGCCAACTTTGCTGAGAACCATAGGTATCAACACAGGGCTATTGTGACTCTCTTTCCCGATCCTACATTAAAACTTTTTGACCCTATTTACTTAGATGGCCTTCCTAATAACATGTCCGGATACTGGACTGTATTATCTATTACACATAGTTTTGGTGGAACTACGGCTAACTATATTATGGAGATAGAAGTAGGTACAGATGTTATTGGGGAAGTAGATCCTGATGCGGCAACAAGAGCCCAACAACGGGATATCCAAGGCGACCTATCTGGACAATCTTTGAGTTCCTCAGGGGCGGCATTGTCTCAATATAACACCAGTCCTAACTTAAACTCTTTGAGTCCTCAAACAACAGCCGTACCAAACAGCGCTGTAGTTTCTCAGTCGCCTACCGCAGTCCCCGCTGTTGCAGGGGTAAGCCCTAACGCTACAAGGGCACCGAATAACAGCAATGTTAAAAGGACGGTACAATGGTCGTCTAAAACTAACAGTAAGGTTGTGAAGTGATGGCGCTACCAAACGAGACAGACTATGGTATGGATTTCATGGGTAGGACACGGTTTTACGGTATCTACTCTGCCAAGGTAATTAATAACCAAGACCCTACCGGAAGAAACCGAATTCAAGTTCAAATCCCACAACCAACCGGCGGGGAAGTAACTAACTGGGCTTTGGCATGTCTTCCTATTACTGATAACTCATATCACCCGGACCATAACCCGCATACAGCTAGCCAGATTGCAGCACTTCTTACAACCTCCACATCTAGTGCATCAGGCTCGGATCCTCAAGGCGGTACGGTAACGGTCAGCATTCCAGCTCTTACGGTAGTTGCAAAAGATGCTACCAAACAGCTTAACCATGCCCATCAAACTACCCACCCAATGTACAAAGCAAGCACTAGCGTAGTTTCATCATCTCCATACTCTAACGCTAGTTCTACGGACGCTAAAGAAATAAGTACCTATACTTCTGCTAGTGGGATATCTGCACCGGGCACCGTAGCCGGCACAGCACCTAGCCCAAACAGCCCTGAGCATACCTTCCACCGTTCTGTACCTGAAGTGGGTCAGCTGGTGTGGGTTATGTTTGTTGCGGGAGATCCTGAATACCCAGTATGGATTGGAGTACAGTCATGACAGCAGCTTTAAGCTACCCTTACAGTGTTGATCCAAACACTGGAGTAGTAAACCAGGCCCAAAGCCTAGTTAAAATTTATCTGGATAGGATTCTTACCCTATTAAGTACCAACATTGGTCAACGACCTATGCTGCCTAACTACGGGGTCAACTGGGCATCCGCCTTGTTTGAAAACGATAATGATGCTAAACTTGCTATTCCACAAGCCATCAAGACAGCCATCAAGACCTGGTTGCCAGATATCAAAGATGTTACGGTCACTACCTCCGGGGTAGACTATCAAGGAGTAGATACTGTGTCTATAAGTATTGTGCTTCCTAACGACGACATTGCCTCTTTAACCGCTAACCTTGCTACCTTCAACTACTACGGACCAACGGGAATCTGATCATGACTCAAATTGACTACACCTCCAGAGACTTTAATGCTTTAAAGTCGGACCTTATTAACCTGATCTCTACCGCTACCGGTACTCAGTGGAACCCTACAGATTACTCAGATTTGGGTAACGTCTTGGTTGAAACCTTTGCTTACATGGGTGACATCATGTCACACTACCTTGACCGAGCAGCTAATGAAACATCCATTCAAACAGCTATTCAAACACAGAGTCTTTTAAACCTTGCTACCCTTTACGACTACCACCCAAGTGGTCCGGTACCTGCAACGGTATCTGTAACCTTTACTAACACAAGTACCAACACAGTTACGCTTCCGGTTGGAACTCAGGTCATTGCCCCACTTACATACGGTCCCTATTCTTTGGCGTACTTTGAAACAACTCAAGCAGCTACAGCAGTTCAGCCTGGCGCTCAAGTTACAGTAACAGCTACTGAAGGAAAGACAGTAAACACTGACCGTCCTGACTTGATTGACAGCACATATAACCAGGCACTTCCTCTAAGCTTGGGCACTTCTGATGGAAGTGCTAACCAGTCCTATACAATTATTGATCTTGGTGTGATTGACAGTTCTATCTACGTGTACGTAGGACAGGGCGTTGCTTTTAATACTTGGACATACTTAGACAACCTATTAGAATCAGGACCTAAGGACACAGTATTTACTACTGTTAGGAATGCTGACGGAACCCTTAACATTCAGTTTGGTGATGGAGTTAATGGCGCAGTACCTTTGTCTGGACAACTTATCAGCTCCCTATATAGGAATAGCGTAGGTTCTTCTGGAAACGTTTTGGCTGGAGCTATTGCAGAAATTTCTTTTGTTCCTGGAAACGTTGACCCACAGGTCTCTACATACTTTACTGTTACTAACTCTCTTACAGCATCTGGCGGTGCTGATGGGGATAGCATCACACAGATTAGAACAAAAGTACAAGCGACTATCAGGTCTAGAAATAGGGCTGTGACTTTAGATGACTATGGAAACATTGCTCTAAAGGCTTTTGGTGTAGGAAAGGCGGCTGCAACTGCAAACGTCTTTACATCAGTCAACCTTTATGTGCAGCCAATCTCTGCGGGATCTACCTCACCAACCCCGGGCCTTCCTTCGGCAGTAATTACCGATGTCGGAACATCTGGCAGCGGTGGAACAGGATCTCTTGTTTCATATACAACTAAGTCTGCCCACAACTTTGCAACTGGAGATCTAGTAAACATCTCTGGAATTCGTCCGTACACTTACAACTTACAAGGCCAGGCTATTACAGTTACTGGAACAAATACTTTTACTATTGCCAGTACTGTAACAGGAACGTTAACCACAGGAGGACTGGATCCTTTTGTTTCAGGAACTGTAGTTAACCTAACACCTACTAGTGCTTGGGGATCTGTATCGGGCACTTCCTTATCTAATTCTTTAAAGTCAACTGTAGCTAGCTATATGGCTGACAAGATTATGTTAGGAACCACACTTACTATTCTTCCACCAGTTTATGCACCTGTTTATCTAACCTTAACCGTAAAAGTAAACCCTGCGTATAAAAACTCGGATGTTGTCTTAGGTATCTACCAGGCTATTCTTGGAGCAGGTGGTTTATTTGAATATAACAATAATACGTTTGGCGCAAGCATCCCCGTGTCCCAGCTTATTAGCACACTGCAGGCTGTAAACGGAGTAGTGTCGGTAGTACCAACTCAATTTAGCACAGACGGCTCTACCCCATCTGCGGGAGTTCTACCAAGCGACTTGTCTTTGGCAGCAAATCAGATTCCGTTCTTAACGGCTACAAACCTAGTTATTAACGCCAGTGGCGGTATTACATCCTAAGGAGGCAGTAAATGGCTAAGTATAATACCTCGATATATAACTCAGGGTTTAAGTACGGCACAGCGTCTAACACAACAGCGTACTACAATGCTAATGTAGTTGCTACGGCTACCACATACGGAACTGTATCGGTTAGTTGGACCACCATTACATGGCCGTCTTCTGACTCTGCACCTACATACTGGATGCTAGTTAAAAGCTACACCAGTACTCTTGATAACCCTAATGATGGTATCAGGCTTGCTGGCGGACCTTACTCATCTAGTGGTGTTACTTATACAGGCTATGGCTCAAACTATATAGACATTAACTATGACTCTGTTGGAAAAGAAGCAAGCTACTCTATTTGGGTTTTTGATGGGTCTATCTGGCACTTCTGCGGAGACAGCTATGCAAAAATTGTAGAAGATAAAGAGTCACTAATTCAAATCTCTTCTTGGCTTCCAAGGGTTTGGTTTAACGATGCTGAGTCTCTAGATCAGACAGGCGTACCAAATTCTGGTAATACTGGAGATACCAACGCTACCTTTTATAAAGTAATGCAGCAGTTTGCCTTTATGTACGACCTGTTTAGAACTGAAGGCGAGCTTTTAGCCAAATCTAATAACTTTGCCTACACACCAAATGCATTCCTATACCCTAAGATCTTAGACTTTGGATTTACCTACCAACCATCTTTGGGAGATAGCTACCATAGATCATTGGCATCTGCAGGAAACGTCATCTCTTCATACAAAGGTCAACCTCTTGGACTTAAGAACTATACGGTTTCATCTACCCACCTAGAGAACACCGTTACTACAGGCCTTAACCTAATGTTAACCTATAACGATTCTTCTTTTGAAGAATCTCTTGGGGCTTGGAACGTAAGCAGCGGAACTTTTACGCAGAACACTTATACCAAGGATATTAACGGAAACTATACCGGGACTTTCCCCGCTACTCTGTACCCAACAACTATGGTTTATGACACTGCGTTTCTTCCTAGAAGCGTAGGCTATGCCAAGCTTGCCACTGCTGCAACAACTGCTATAACCATGTCGTTGCCATCTTCGGCAGCAGACATCACCACCTACGGTATTCCCGTAGATGCCGGTACTAACTATATCTTTAGTGGATATATCACACATCAGACTGGTGGGGTTTCAGCAACCACCACCGCCCAGATTGCTTGGTACACCTACACAGGTTTGTATATCAGCACTACCGCTGCCGGCCCTACCACAACCTCTTCAACTGCGTGGCAAAGATTCAGTACGTATGCTGGATTGGTAGGAAGCACCGCACCTATTAACGCATCGTTTGCTAAGATCATTCTTACAATAACCCCATCAGCAGCCACTGCAACCAACTACGCTTTTGATTACTTCCAACTTAAGGTAGCTAACCAGTCGCTTTACTTTGAAGACTCAAGGACTATTCACGTCGGTATTAAGGGTGAGGGTGAGAACTACCTTCCTAACCCAGACTTTGAAAGCCCTGCTTCTTCAGTTACATTAGTCTCTACAGGAAGCTTGCACTCTTGGGCAGGTTTAAATGGAACTCTTGCACTAGATACTACAAACGTAGTCCACGGAACTTATTCAGCTAAACTGACATCTACGGCTAACGCAAGTAGCAGCGTATATGTAGGCTATGTAACTGATTGGGTTCCTGTTGATCCTGGAACTTTGTTTACCTTTAGTGCTTACATAACCGCAGGCACCTCTCAACCTGCCTATGTTCAGATTGAATTTTCTAATCAACCTAGCTACCAAACTTCAAGCAATGGTAACTCAATTATTCCAGTAAGTACTGGAACTATTTACTCTGACGCTAATGGTCAGTACTACCCAACTACTGTGTATACCCAAACAAATAATGCCACCATTGGTACAACTACTACGCAGCTTGGTGTAACAGCTATTGCTCCGCAGTATGACCAAGATTCAGGCATGCCGTTAGCTAAGTGTTCTGTGTACTTCCCTAACGCAACTACCGGCCAAACGTTCTGGGTAGACGCAGCAATGTTAGAACCGTCTTCTACAGTTAACAACTATTACTCTGGAAACGGCGGAGTTACTCCAACAGATCCAACCGAAGCCCCTTACCACAATATCAACAACTGTCTTTGGGAGACTAAGGTTATCTCTAACTTTATGTCCAACAGTTCGTTTGAAACAGACACGTCAGATTGGTCTGCTGGTACCGGAACAACCATTACAAAAAGTTCTAGTGACAACGGCTACACATTGGCTTATGACGGAACATCTTGGGGTAAGGTAACTTACACCACTCTTGGAACAATTACGGGAACCTATTATCTTCCTGGAGCAGCTTTGGGTGGAGAAGACGTTGTAATCTCTGCTTACGTCCGTGGACCTGCAGGTGTCGCTTACACATACACTATTGGCTCAAGCACATTTACTGTACCTGCTGCACAGTCGTCTAACTGGACTAGGATCAGCACCGTGCAAACATTGGCGGCTGGCGCAACTGCACCAACCTTTACAATAACAGGAACAGGTAACACATACTTCCACATTGACGCTGTTCAGGTGGAATACGGCCGGGTACCTAATCAATTCTTGGTTACCTCAAGCCCTACGGTCTCTGTACCTAACCCGCTAAACACGGCAAAGACAATTTGGTCTGCAAGACGAGCCAGCATTGGTAGTGGAAAAGGAAGTTACTTCTATAACTACAGTGTTAAAGCATCTCGTCTTAAGAACAGTCTTGGTTCTTTAGTTGCCTTAGGTAACTCATGGAGGATTGACTCTGGAGTTAGTACCCCTGGCTATTCTGATCTAACTTCGTCACTTGTACCTAACTCTTCTTTTGAATCAAGCTTAGGTAACTGGAGCGGAGTAACTGCAACTCTTACTCGACAAGTATCTAGAGGTATGTTGTTTGGTGATAACGTTTCTCATGGACAAGCATACGCAAGAGTGTTAAGCGCCGGTACCGGATCTAGTTTTGGTATTACAACTGGAAACGTTTATATTCCAGGTAACACAAAACTTTATCTAGCTGTAGCAGTACGACCAGAGACTGCAGCTGTCGGAACGTTTACTCTTACAACTACTTTTTACAATGCTGCGGGAACTGCGATATGGACTGCAACTACAGGTTCTCCAACTAACACACCTGTTACTGCAACGGTTACTCAAACAAACCGTTGGGCATACTTAGGAACTACGTTCTACACATCTAACTTAGTGGGCGCAGCTTATGCAGTTATAAGTGTAACGTGTACTCCAACAGGAGGCAACAGCAACACTGTTGCGTTCGGAATTGACAGGGTGGTTCTTCGCCCCGTATACTAATGCCATGACACTAGTAATTATCTCGGGACTTGCCACAGCATGTTTACTAACGGCTGTGGAGGGATTGTTAATCAATCTCGGTAAGTGGAGGGGCTTAACAGCTCTTGTACTTTCTACTTTGTTTTGTCTAAACTTAGATACACGGACAAAATATTTATTCGTCTACTCCTTAGCCTCCACATTCGTGGGGCTCACTTTGTCATACCTTGTCGAGCAACTTTTTACGGGAGTGAATCCTAGAACGGCTCGCGGTTTGCCAAACCGTATACCTAGGCGGTAAACTATAACCAGGAGGGTAATATGTTAAAACCAATTTCAAATCCTAAGCTTTCGCTTAGGGCTAAAGCTTTGTTCTACCATTTTGCGGAAAAGGGTAGAGTAATTTCAGCAGATGAACTCAGGGCAAGTCAAGACGTCATGGAAGGCCGTGACGCTCTTCAGGCTGCCATCAACGAACTCAAGGACTTTAGGTACATCAAGACTGTCCGGGTACGGAACAACAACCAGTGGGTATCTCAACTTAAGTTCACGGACGAGGCTGTAAAGCTCATGTCTCTGAATAACGGGTTTTCAGGGCACCTGTATATAGACAACTATGCAACTACTAGTGATATAACTACTAGTACTAACATAGATACAGTTACTAACGTAACTGTATCTATTGAGGCGCAAGCGCCTCTTAAGGAGGAAACAGTGGCGTGGAATCTTGATGGGGAAGAAGAAACCCCGCTAACCAAGAGCCAACTTCGTCGCCTAGAGGCTATGAAGGGCGATGATGTTGTTGGATCTGTAGGAAAGCTTGAAGACCGTCAGACTCGTCTGAACGCAAAATACAAGAAGCCAGTCAAAGCCCAACGTTACGGCAAGGACAGGATCAACACTCCAGAGGAGCTTTGGTCCACTAGCGATCTTGTTTCAGAGTTTTACGACCTCTCAGACAAAGCCAATCACGGAATGTCCGATCAGGTTAACAGCCAGACTCTCAGCACATGGATCAACAAGAAGGTTGGCGAAGGCACTGAGCGTGTAGTTATCCTAAAGGGCATCCGAATGTTCTTTGCAGATCCTCGCAACTTACACGATGTAGGAAGCGGCAAGCCTTTGTGGCAGAGGTTCTTTGCTTACTACCAAACAACCCAAGCACAGATTAAAGGAACTACTAAGAAGGTTTACGTAGATGAAGACTTCTTAGCCCAGCAAGAAAAGATGATGCAACTACTAGAGGGGGAGTAAATGTTTGATATCACCAAAGAGTCTCCAACAATCCAGAAGCAGATTCTCAACTCCGGAGTCCCACTAAAGTCAATCGGCAAAGAGTTCTCAGATCTAGACCAGACAGCAGAAGTTTTGGCCGTCAAGAAATGGGTGGACAGTGTTCTAGCTGGAGAGGTCATTAAAAAGGTTGGGAGCCCTAAATGCGGCCTTGGTGTACTGCTAGTAGGGGAACCAGGTCACGGGAAGACTACGCTGGCTTCTACGGCCCTTCAAAGCCTTATTAGGGGTATCTCAGGAGAGACACTAGGAACTCCAGGAAAGCTTCCAAAGCGTGTAGGGGTCTTTATGGACTATCCAAAGCTTCTACGGCTTCAGAAGTCTCAGTTTGACGAAATGGACGAAAATGTCCAACTTAAGCTTGATAGCATCTACGGAGACGCTGACAAGTCCAACAACGTTCCAGTCTTTGTACTGGACGACCTAGGCAAGGAATATCGCACAGGCTCTAAGTGGTCAGAGAATCAGTTTGATGCTCTGCTACGTTCCAGATACAACGCAGGTCTACCAACGATTGTTACGACAAACGTTCCTCTCAAGGATTGGTACATCTACGGAGAATCTATGGAGAGTTTTGCCCGTGAAGCTTTTATGAATCTTGCGATAATTGCACCTAAGGGGGACCGACGTAAATGAAGGATATGACTATGAAAGAATGGCAGGCAACGCAGATCTTTTTGTCCGACACCGGAGTTCACAGCGTAGAGATTAACCTAGATACTGCTCGCCTTCGTTGCGACTGTCCCGGCCACTCTTCTAGAACTCGTTGTAAGCATACCTCGTTTGTCCAAAAAAAGATGTTAGCAAACAATGGTATCTATCCGGTAGAAGTTTCTAACAAAGCTTCTAGGGAAGAGTCGTCTATTGCAAAAGAAGATCCTGAAAACTTTAGACAGTTTCTTGTAAAGTATGGTCGGGTAGAGGTTCTCTAGATATGCGTGGGGGCGACATATCAAATGAAATTCCCCAAAGAGTCCTAGTTACTCTTGACTGCATTATAGATCGCCGCCCCTCTTTGAAAAAAGTATTGGGGTTAATGGTTGCAGAAGAAGAGGTTACATATAACCGCTTAGCTCTGGCCACGTTTTGGAGATTCAAAGATAGTTACGAGTATACGTTAGAGCTTGTTGGCTTTGAGTATAGTCAGAAAGAAATGGATGAGGTGCTTGAGGACCTAGATAACCTAGGAACTAATCCATTTAATTATGCCAGTGCGTATAACGTTGTGGCAGACCTTGTGGCAGAATTACCTTACAGGCCAGAAGTAAAGCATGTGATTGATATACCCGAACGTGGGTTACGTTATGGGCACTGGTATATGGACTTGGGGGCAAACAATGGCGGCAGATAACGAAGAGAGGTTAATCTCTAGGGTAGTACGTACCCGTGAGATCATACCTGCCTTAGAGGCCGGGTTAGAAGACAACTGGTTTTACAATGCGGAGAACCGAGCTGTCTGGAAGTTTATTAGGCAGCACTGGACAAAGTACGAAGAGGTCCCAACAGCCGTAACGGTTAAGGATAACTTCCCTACTTATCGTTTGCTTGCCGTAGAGGATTCGCTTGAGTACCTTGTAGATCAACTAGTTGACTACCGTAAGCGCCAGAAGACTATTGAGGTTGTGCAGAACGCTGCAGAGTCCATTGCTTCTGGAGATCACGAGAAGGCCATCGCAGAGATGGCTCAAGGTATCTCTACAATCTTTGACGAGGGCATCGCACAGACCTCTGATATAGATCTTACTGAGGCGCCTGAAAAGCGCTTTGATGAGTACATGTCTATCAAGACTCGTGATGGGGGTCTGCTTGGCTACCGCACCGGCTTCAAGACTATTGACGAAGCTACTGCCGGGTTACAGCCAGGTCAGCTAATTACTATCATTGCTCCTCCTAAGACAGGTAAGTCTGTGCTAGCTATGCAGATTGCTGTTAACGTGCACGAAGATGGTTACGTCCCTATGTTCCAGTCTTTTGAGATGACCAACATTGAGCAGCAACACCGTCACGATGCAATGCGAGCTAAGATTGCCCACTCTCGACTTGTTCGTGGAAACCTCAACCTTGACGAAGAACGCCGGTACAAAGAGGCGCTTAAGAAGATGGACTCCATGCAGAAGTTCTATCTTACGGATTCTTCCTCTGCTATGACTGTCTCAGGACTTCAAGCAAAGATCGAAAAGATTCGTCCAGATATTGTTTTTGTAGACGGCGTGTACTTGATGGTGGACGAGGCAAGCGGAGAGTCAAATACTCCGGGAGCACTTACCAGCATTACTCGTAACCTAAAGCGTTTGGCGCAAAGGCATAACATCCCTATCGTTATCTCAACCCAGGTTCTTCTTTGGAAGATGAAGCGTGGCCAGGTAAGCGCAGACTCTATCGGTTACTCCTCATCATTCTTCCAAGACTCAGATGTTATCTTGGGACTTCAAAAGCAAGACGAGGAAGATGACTCCTCACGTGAACTTCGCATCGTGGCTAGCCGTAACTCCGGCCCAGCTACTAGCGACTTACTTTGGGACTGGGAGGGCGGACGCTTTGAAGAGTATGGATCCTTTGGTACTCAGATCTAGTCCGTTTGACGGTACTCAACTCTGCATTGAAGAAGACTCAAATCTTTTCTTTCCAGAGTATTACTCGGATACAGCACAGGTCGAAAAAGCTAAAGCAGTTTGTGACAACTGCTGGATCAAAGGCAAGTGCCTAGATTACGCAATGCAGACCCCGATGCTACAGGGCATTTGGGGAGGTACAACACCTAGAGAAAGAAAGCGGTTACGATTATCAAAAATATAAGAGATATCCCTAAGCCAGATTATTCAGAAGCAATGGACATTACAGGAGAGCCAACACACGTTTGCCCTTGCGGTTCAATGCTTTGGAATGTGCAGTGTATGTTCGAAGACTATGAGATCTCAATGTATATGCTTGAGATGGAGTGCGTACTCTGTGGAACTAAGGCAACCGCCCCAACCCCAGTAGATATGCCAGAAGATTATGTACGTGTAGATGACAGGCCTAAGGACGACTATCTAGAAGAGGACTAATATGTATCGTGAGGGCGATGTAGAGAGTGCTTTACTCCGCATGGGTATTGAGACTACCCAGCGAGGAGATGAGCTTTTGGGTCTATGTCCTATGCACTTAGAGCGCACAGGACGTCCAGATTCAAATCCATCATGGTCAGTTAACGTTGAGACCGGTGTACACCACTGCTTCTCTTGCGGATACAAAGGTAACTTGTTTACCCTTGTAGCTGAGGTTAACGAGTTTGAGACAGAGTTTGGACGCTTGGACTTTGATGCCGCCAAAGATTGGTTGCGTCAGAATATCGAGGTTAACTTTGACCTGCTTGTAAAGCAGCTTGAAGAATCTAAGAACTCTTATATCCCTATCCAAAGGGTTATCGAGATGTCCGAAGCTAGGCTCGCAGTCTTTACATCTCCTCCTGAATGGGCATTAGAAGCCCGAGGATTGTCCCTAGAGGCCGCAAACTCTTACGGAGTCCTTTGGGATACTAATGCCGAATCCTGGATCCTGCCCATCCGTGAGCCATTTAGTAATAAGCTCATGGGTTGGCAGGAGAAGGGGCAGAAGAGTAGGTTGTTCCGCAACCGACCAACTGGAGTTAAGAAGTCTCAGACTTTGTTTGGTTTTGGTAACTACTCCAACGGCCCTATGATCATAGTGGAGTCTCCACTTGATTGCGTAAAGCTCTTGTCATTGGGAATCACCGGAGGTGTCGCAACCTACGGAGCCTCCTTCAGCAAAGATCAGTTAGATCTTATGCGTTCAGCCGACAGCTTAGTTGTTGCCTTTGATAATCCAAAGGTAGATGCTGCCGGTCTTAAAGCCTCTAAAGAGATGCTGGCTAAGATCCGAGAGAACGGGCTTGAGTGTAAGTTCTTTAGCTATACCACCGAAGCCAAGGATATTGGCGATATGGGTGTGGAATCGGTTATACTGGGACTACAGACTGCTAAGCATTCTGTATTTGGAGAGGCGGCTTTTGCGTGAAGTTGTTAGATAAGCTTGAGTGTTATATATGGGGGCACTCTTATATTGAGGGTTCTGGAACCCAATGCCCATTTACAGGATATACATACAGCTATTGCACATGCTGCATGAAGCGTAGAGCAACAAAGGGGGAAGAATGATTATTGGTCTATCAGGTTACGCACAGTCAGGTAAAGATACCGTGGCTAAGTATCTAGTAGAAAACCATGGGTTTACAAGGGTTGCCTTTGCGGATCCAATTAGAACATTGCTGTATACGCTCAACCCACTTATTTCAGGCAACTCACGTTTATCTGATTTGGTTGATGAGTATGGTTGGGAGGTTTCCAAACAAACTCCGGAAGTTCGTAGGTTGCTTCAAGAGCTTGGTGTTGGTGCTCGCAAGGTATTTGGTGAAGGGTTTTGGGTACATCAAGCAATGAAGACTATGCTAGATGAACCTAGACTAGACCTTAAATATGTTATTACAGATGTTAGATTCTTTAATGAAGCTGACATGGTACGGGCCAATGGCGGGCAGATTTGGCGTGTAGAGCGCACCGGTGTTGAGGCAGTTAACTCTCACGTATCAGAACACGATATAGATAACTGGGACTTTGACGCATACCTTCACAACAACTCCACACTCGAGGACTTAGAGTTTGCAGTTAAGGTCCGATTGATGGCGTCCATATGACACACGATGAAGTTATAGCGTGGATTGATGAGGAAATCGCCAAATTAAATGAATTGATTAACAACCCTTGCGCTTGGGGTATTGAAACCGAGATTGAATACCGCGCCTCTCTCCTAGCCAACCGAGATGTGTTGGAGAGGCATCGTCAAGGAAATAATGAAGCGGAAGAACAATGTCAAGGGTGCTTTGAGGAATTCCCCTGCCCTACCTACCAAGACATTTACAACAGGATTAGAGAGGTGATGTAGGTGGACTTTCTATCAGGCGTGGCAGTTGGGTGGGCTTCGTTTCACCTTCTACTGACACTTAAAGGTGATTTTTGGTTTAACAAATCCCTACAACAAAGTGAGGTGGAGAAATGAGCGAGGCTAAATGGTACGAAGTAACACTTACCCAGACATTCTTAGTAAAGACTGAGGATATAGCAGGGACTATGAATCTTCATAAGTTCAGCACTTTCCCTGACCTAGACCCTGACACTGAGGTTAAGTTCCAAGATGGAGAAGAAACCTATCGTGAGGTGTTTTTCTGTAACTGTGGCGAAGATTGTGGTTGTGATACTCAGGTTAATACTGAGGGTCAAGATTGTGATGATTGTTTTATAGCGCGGGAGATTGAGGCAAATTGTTTGCAACTAGGGCATAACATCGGATTCCCGTGTGAGAAGTGTGAAATTGCCGCCGCTATCGCTAGGGGTGAGAAATGACTTCTCTACTTTACCGTTTTAGCCGTATCTACTTTACTGAAATGAGAAAGAAGTGAACCTAGACGAATTAATTTGGCAATGCGGAGATTGCGGTAATACCTACGAATACTCAGTTAAGTATTGCGTTAATAACTTGCTCGATAAAGTAGCAGCAGAGAAGGCTCACCATGACTTTATGGAAGAGCAATACGCGAATGAACCTAATCAAACAACTAAAGATGCTATTGAGGAAGCGAGGAAGATGAATGACCGCGATGAATTGCTGGCAAAGATAGACGATGAAGGCGAGTTTTACGTTCAATACTTGGATTGTAAACCTGTCTTTATATCAGCCCTTCGCGCAGTAGTGGAATTGCATAAGCCAGTTGAAGTTCCTCATAATGATTACGCTACTGGACTGGGTTGTTCTGCACCTAGTTGCCTTGATAAATATGCTGAACCCAGCCCTTACCCTTGCGAAACTATCCAAGCGATTGAGAAGGAGTTAGAGTAATTGTTTACGGGGACACTTTTACCGTATCAGGTTGAGGCCGTAGAGGCTATGGTTGCACGCAAAAAAATGCTTGTAGCTTACGATCTTGGTTTAGGTAAGACTGTTCTAACAATTGCTGCACTTGAGGAACTTGCACCAACAGAACCTGGTATCATAATTTGTCTATCCTCACTGAAGTATCAGTGGGCAGAACAGATTAGGAAATTCACTGGTGGCACTGCAAGTCCTTTGGTCATTGATGGAACGAAGAAACAACGGGAGCTTCAATACGCCGATGCCCTTTCAGGAGAGTACACGCATATCATCCTCAACTATGAGCAAATTGTTAACGACTGGGATAACGGAGTTAACGGGCTCCCAAAGGGATTTATCGTATGCGATGAAGCCACAGCAATTAAATCTTTCAGATCAAAACGATCCAAATACGTAAAGAAGCTTGAAAGCCCTATCCGTTTTGCCTTGACGGGCACACCTATTGAAAACGGAAAACCGGAAGAGCTCTACAGCATTATGGAGTTTGTAGACAAAAAAGTCCTAGGTCGTTTCGACTTATTTGATAAGACATTCGTTGTTCGTAACCATTTTGGGGGCGTACAAAGCTACCGCAACCTATCTACGTTAAGTACCAAGATGAAGGAAGCATCAGTACGCAAGCGCCAGCAAGATCCAGACGTAGCACCATATCTACCGGATACTATCTTTGCAGAGCCTATTCTTGTAGAGTTTGATAGTGCTGGGGCAAAGCTTTACAAGCATATTGCTAGAGAACTGCTGCAAGATCTAGATGAGGCTGTGGACTCTTTTGGTTCATCCTTTGATTTGTTTAGCCATTATTCAGGAGAAAGTACAAACCCTATAATGGATGCCCTAAAGGGAAAGGTTATGTCAAAGCTTACGGCTCTTCGTATGCTGTGCGACCACCCAGAGCTAGTTCTTAAGTCCCGTGCTACCTCAAAATATGTGGGAGAGTTAGAGGAGTCAGGCAAGCTTGATAAGATCTCAAGGTCTGTTAAGCTCGAGACACTCAAAGAGTATGTAGACAACTTCCTGGATCAAGACGAGCGCAATAAGGTTGTTATATTTACTAGCTATGTACATATGGTTTCTTTAATCAGAGAGAATATAGAATACGCTTCGGCGGGATATACAGGAGAGATGGATGCAAAAACTAAAGAGGCTTCTAAGGTTAGGTTTCAAACCGATCCAGATTGTCGTATTCTTGTTTCTAGTGATGCCGGTGGCTATGGGGTGGATCTTCCTCAGGCTAACCTACTTATTAATTACGACCTCCCGTGGAATGCGGGCCTTGCGATCCAACGCAATGGAAGAATTCGTCGTGCTTCTAGTACGTGGCCTTCTATAGTAATCCAAGACTTTCTTATGGAAGGCTCTATCGAGGAAAGGCAGCACGAGATGCTAGTACAAAAGACCTCTGTTGCTAACGCAATCATTGATGGTGAGGGTATCAACGAAGCCGGTGGTGTCAACCTAACTGTTGGCACACTTAGGGCTTTTTTAGAGAACGTTTCGGTCTAGACTTATCCTATGCCAAACGCACCTAAGACCCCAACCCGCACCATCCGGGTATCAGATGAGCTCTGGTCTGCTGTCAAAATTAAAGCAGCCGAGGATAGCCGTACCGTCACAGATGTGATTGTAGAGGCTCTTAGAGCCTATATTGATACTGATTTGCAATCCCTAGAGTAATCGGGTATCCTATAACCAGGGGGTAAGACATGCCAAAGGTTATAAAGAAAGACGATCCAAAAGACCCAGGAATCATGGGCAAAATACGTACGTACATTACTCTTAAAAACCAAGTAGATGACCTGTCTGCTGAGCGTGATTCTTTGAAGAAGGATCTTATAGAGTTAGTGGATACTGAGGGTGAGCCAGATGAGAAGGGCCATATTTGGTACCGGTTGCCTGAAGAAGTAGAGGGCATCAATTCACTACAGCGCCAGCGCAAGGTATCGCAAAGATTAGACTCCAGTGTTGCTGAACCTATGTTAAAAGAAAAGGGTATATACGACCGTTGTTACCAGATGGTTCCGGTATTAGACGAGGCAGAAGTTATGGCTTGCTTATACGAGGGTCTTATCACAGAAGAAGAAATTGACGCTATGTTTCCTAAAAGCGTAACATATGTGTTCTTAGCAAAGGGTTAATATGGAAGATAAGGTAGATAAGTTCTTTGAGGACCTGGATGAGTACTATCCTGGTTCAAAGAGGAAACGTCGTGCCTTAGATCCAGATGTAGCTCCTAAGAAGCCAGTTAATTTAGATTCCTGGGATGCAAGTCCACAGGTTAAAAATCTACCGAATGGAAAGACGGTAGAACTTTACAGTGTTGGGTCATTGTGCCAAGCATTGGGAAGACCGATAGTGACCGTAAGACTTTGGGAACGCAAGGGTTATATACCACGTGCACCCTATCGTCTCAAGTCTATGATTGTAGATGGAGTAAAGAAGCCAGGATGGCGTATGTATTCCAAAGCTATGATTGAATCTGCTATCAAAAGTTTCCAAGACCGGGGCCTCATCGGTGCCCCCAGAGTTGACTGGAATAAGCATCCAGATCTATCAATTGAATTGATGGAATCATGGACGCTTATTCATAGTCAAGAAACCGAGTAACCACCTATCGTACGGACTCGACAGAGTCCCAGATATCAGCCAACTACCGAAAGGGTCAACATGACCAGCTCACTTAAAGTCAAGACCGCAGTACCAAACGTTAACGAGTACGCAGATCCTACAGAGGAGGAACTCGTTGAACTCTTTACAGAAGAAGATGAGAACGAAGCCCCTGAGCAATCTTCTGTAATCCAAACTGGTTGGGCAGCCGCTAAGAAGGCTACCGCAAAGACAACCAAGACTTTCGCTACTGACTTCCGTTTTGATGAGGATGTTCAGCTTATTAAGTTCATCTCTGATGAACCACACGTGTTCATGCAACACTGGATCAATCGTCCAGGCAAGAAGTCCTTCATTAGCATTGGTGAGGGCGACCCACTTATTGCTGTAGGAAGCAAGCCTGACCAGAAGTTTGCATTCACAGTTCTTAATCTCTCCGATGAAGAGCCACAACTCCAACTGATGATCGTAGGGGTACGCCTATGTGGTCAGTTAGAGAAGCTCGCCTCTAATGCAAAGACGGGTCCCTTGAACCGTCCTGATCTCTATTGGGCAGTAAGCAAGACCGGTACAGGTACCAAGACTGCTTACTCAATCGTTCCTGTAAAGGAACGTGACCTCGCTGAGGAATGGCAACTAGACCCAGTCGCTTGCGCTGAGTTGATCAAGACAATGAAGCCTCTAGGCAGGGATGCTCTTCACATCTCTACAAAGGCTGAGTTGGCAGAGATCGCTCGAGAAATCGCAGCCAACTAATCTAGTCCATTACTGTTGGGGGCCCGGTTTTAACCTCCTTTCTACGGGCCCCTAACTCAACTTAGGGAGAGCAATGAATATAGTTACCACCACAGAACAACTTGCCGAGGTGCTTGACGCCTACATGGCGCAAGATGCTTTTGTATTTGACGTAGAAACTGTAGGCGATCACCGAGGTGACCCACGCCTAAATATTGTTACGTGGATTGCTATGGCAACCGAAGGCCGTGTAGACGTTATTCCTATGGGCCACCCTAACGGCGACTATGTTCGTACTGAGTTCCCTCTGCTCCCTTCTGCGCAAGATCGCATTATAAAAGGTTTGCCTATCCGTCCTTCTGATTACAGCAAGGATGAGCGTAAGGCCACTAAGATTTTTACAGAGGCTCCAGAACAACTTACTGCTGGAGAAGTGTTCAAGACCCTCAAGCCATTGTTTACTAGCGATAAGCTTAAGATCGGCCACAACTTAAAGTTTGACCTACAGAGCGTAACTAAGTACGTAAAAGAACTTCCTGCTCAACCTTACTTCTGCACACTCAATGCTGCCTTTGTCCTTAATACAAGGAACAGCCTGCATCTTGGCCTAGCCGATTGTTTGAAGCGTGAGCTTGGCTACGAGATGGTCAAGGGCGTAGGTAAAGAAGTAGAGGCGTATTCCTTTGATGAGGTTGCCACCTATGCTGGTTTAGACGCAGAGTGGACTTGGAAGCTTTACCAAAAGTATCTCGCTGACTTGGGCACCGATAAGCTAGCCGGTATCTTTAAGCTTGAGATGGATGTTCTTGAGGTTATCTGCCGCATGGAGCTTCGAGGTGCAGACATTGACGTCAACTCCCTATCTACATTGAAAGCTGACTTAGAGGTTCAGTTAGAGACCACTAAAGCAAAGATCTACAAGTTTGCCGGCAAGGCCTTTAACATCAACAGCGTTCCAGAGAAGCAGACTATCTTGTTCTCTAAGAAGGCTGATGGTGGGCGGGGGCTACGTCCTAAGGTTCTCACACCTGCAGGACAGAAGAGGGCCGATGCCGGCACCGAGCCTACGGTAAATGACTTCTCTGTATCAGAGCCTGCCATCAAGATGTTTGAGGGCAAGGACGCTTTGGTAGACGCACTACTAGAGTACTCAGATCTTAACAAGCTTCTTACTACTTATGTAATTCCATATCTAGGCGGAGACATTACTCGCACAACCGGCGGTAAAGCTAAGGTTGTGGCTAAGAAGTCTATTATGATTAAGAACCGCATCCACACCGACTTCATTCAATATGGTGCAGAGACTGGTCGTTTCTCTAGTCGTAACCCTAACCTACAGAACGTACCTAACCCACGTACTAAAAACGGTAAGGCTATCCGCAACCTGTTTATTGCCCCAGAAGGTTACAAGCTTGTAGTTGCTGACTATTCCCAGATTGAGCCACGTGTCCTTGCTTCTTTCTCTAAAGACAGGATCTTGTGTGGCGCATATATGGATGGTGAGGATATCTATACCACCATCGGCAGCACAGTTGGAGTAGATCGCTCTGCTGCCAAAACTTTGGTTCTAGCCATGATGTATGGTGTGGGACCTGACAAGATCGCTACCTCTATTGGGGTAACGGTTCCTGAGGCACGAAGGTTGCTTGATGAGTTCTTTCATAAGTTCCCTGCTATCGCTCGTTATAAGAAGCAGGTGATCAAGGAGAGCCGTAACCGTAGTCCTATCCCGTATGCGCTAACCTACATGGGCCGTCGCCGCTATCTGCCAGAACTCAGATCAGATGTACAATGGGAACGCTCTAGGGCAGAACGTCAGGCGTTTAACACTGTTATCCAAGGTTCATCAGCAGATCTTATTAAGCTAGCAATGATTAGGGCTAATAAGCTTATCCCTGATGAGGCAAGCTTGATCTTAACAATTCATGATGAACTTGTTACGGTCACTCCTGACAATCTTGTTGAAGAGACTGAGGCAGCAATTCGTGAGGCCATGGAAGGCATCAATGCTCTGCAGATCCCTATGATCGCAGATGTTAAGACAGTTCAGCGTTGGGGAGAGGCAAAGTAATGTTCGGGCGCAAAAAGAAAAGGATGGTTGTTTTTGAGGATTCCCTCAATAAGCACATCCCTTTGCCGGTACTCATTAGGCAGACTATCTACGATACTATGCTTATGCCTGCAGAAGAGATCGCAGAGATTATGGGCTTACCGCCTATCTCAGAAGAAGTATCCGAGATGGAAGAACGGGCAAGCCAGGAGCGTCTAGAGAGGTTTGCTCACCTCATACCTTTTATAGACTCCCACGCAGATGTCTGCTCAAAAATAGCTATAGCAGCCTATCTAATTGAAGAAGAAGATTCCCCTAAAGAGGAGAAGTATACGGACGATGACATTGACTCCTTAGCCAAGATGTTCAGGCTAGTGTCTCTATCTGCAACCATGTCCTGCCTATCAACATTGTTTAATCTAGAACTAATACAAGAAAGGGATATCCATAGTGTCAACTAATTGGTGGGCAAACAAGTTAGGTGGCGGTGCGTCTGCTCCTGCAAGCACTCCCGCAACCGGACCTTTGCCTGGAAACGTATATCAACCTACCACGGTAAACACTCCGGTTACCTATGATCCTAGCAGGGACCAAACAGTAACCAAAGCAGTAAGCGCACGCAACAACGATAGTTGTCCAAACTGTTTCTCAGGCAACTACTTTGCTCCTCAAGGTACTGGTCGTGCTCGATGCTACGACTGTGGATACCCATTGTTGCAGCAAGGCTCCGGCGCAGGAATGCCTGGCGGAGGTAGCGGAGGCGCTGCAACCCCAGCTAAACAAGTCGGGCAATCAGGTGGCTTTAACCCAAACGTCATAGTAGATAGGATCGGATAATGGCAGTAATCAGTCCAGATGCACTCAAGGTAGTTGCAAACATTAACAAGAAGCTTGGTGCTGGTACGGTTGTCCGTGCTAGTGAGGTCAATCTTCCTAACCGTATCCCTACCGGATCTCTAACCCTAGACGTAGTTCTTGGTGGGGGTTGGCCTATGAACCGTTGGGTAGAACTTGTAGGCGAAGCGTCTCATGGAAAGACTGCCATTGCCTTGCGCACCATCGCAGCTAACCAGGCTAAGAACCCAGAGTTCACTGCCGTGTGGATTGCTGCAGAAGATTTTGATCCCGAGTACGCAGAGCTTTGCGGGGTTGATACAGAACGTGTAATTATCGTAGAGACTAATAGTATGGAGGATGCATTTGACGCAGTTATTCAATTCATGGAAAGCAAAGCGGTTGACATGGTTGTTATTGACAGCCTTCCTGCTCTTGTTCCTAGTGCAGAAGATGAAAAGCACATGGGAGAGTTTACTGTGGGACGAGGAGCTTTAATAACCAACAAGTTCTTCCGTAAAGTTTCGTCCGCTACCAAGCGTGACCTTATCGAATCAGAACGTCCAGTGCTGGGCATTATGATCAATCAGTACCGTATGAAGATCGGCGTCATGCACGGCGACCCTCGTACAACACCAGGAGGTCTTGGCAAAGACTACGCCTACAGCGTTCGTTGCGAAGTAAAGCGTGACGATTGGCTCGAGGTAGGCACCGGACAAGAGAAGCGTCGTGTGGGGCAAACGATTCGTGTCCGTACTATTAAGAACAAGACCTATCCCCCACAGCAGACTGCTTACCTGGACTTCTACTTCTCAGAGGGTGGGCCTATTGATGCCGGTAGCTATGACACCGGTAAAGAGATTGTCTCTCTAGCCATCTTGAATGGCATTGTAGAACGTCGTGGCGGCTGGATGTATTATAAGGATCGTAAGTGGCAGGGTGCACAGGCTCTGATTGACTCTCTTCGTGAAGAGTTGGACCTCAGTTCCGAGATTAGCGCTGCAGTTATGGATACCCTTAAGAACAGCCCAGCCCTAATGATGGAGACTCCTGATGAAGAGTGAGGGTCAGAAGCAGTCCCTTAAGCACGAGAAGCGTCTGGCTGCCCTAACGGGTGGCCAGCGCAGTGCTGGTTCAGGATCCTTTTGGTCTCGTAAAGGTGATGTCAGAAATGACCACTACCTGTTCGAGCATAAGTGGACCAGTAAGAAGTCTTTTAGCATCCAGTCCTCTATCCTGGACAAGATAACCACAGAGGCTATCTTAGACAGCAGGGAGCCGGTGCTGGCCTTTCACCTAGATGGCCAAGACTATGTGATTATCCAAGAGCACCATTTTCATGAATTAACAAATGCCATGTACAATAGCGGTGTGGGGGGCCACAACGAATTGGACTAATAAATGGTATTGCGTTACTCAGACGACCCATCATGGACTTGGCGGTATGACGCCAAGTGTCAGGGAGAAGACACAGAGATCTTCTTTCCTCCAAGAGATAAAGCATTGTACAAACCGATTGCAGATAAAGCTAAAGCTATTTGTTGGGGTAAGGACGGTCGCCCTCCTTGCCCAGTTAGACAAGAGTGTCTTAAGGAAGCTATACTGGTATCGGAGCAGCACGGAATATTTGGCGGCATGTCGCATAGAGAAAGAAATGCTGTAGAGCGTAAGATCAAAAAACAGGGGATCACTCTAGATGAGTGGTTGGAGAAAGAGGGCAGAAAGTATGGGCAAACCTAAGACTATTGCCAGTAAAGATCTAAAGGCATTTCTAGCAACCAGTAAGCGTGAGACTCGTTTAATGGGTGCTGTAGAGCGCCACGTATTGTCCCGTCCGTTCGATGATCGGGACATGAGCTACATCCACCCTTCAGATATTATTAAAGATGATTGGTGTGCACTTGCGCAGTACCACGCACTTAAGGGTAACTATGTAGAGACTCGAGATAAGCCTACAGCCCGACTTGCATCTATCTTTGCAGAGGGCCACACCATCCACGCTAAGTGGCAGAACTGGTTTAAAGAGATGGGCGTTCTCTATGGTAAGTGGTCTACGCCAAAGCTAGCACCTTTCTGGTCATCATCATCTAGCTTTACTGACTTAGGTTGGGAAGAGATCCCTACCTACATGGAAGTGCCTCTACGTAGCGATAAGCATATGATGCGTGGACATGCTGACGGCTGGATCAAAGGTCTAGGCGATGATTGCTTAATTGAGATCAAGTCCCTAGGTTCTGGCGGTATACGCATGGAAGCTCCTGCTGTAATGGAGCAGGCTAACGGTAACGTAGAGCTTGCTTGGAAAAACATCAAGACTCCTTTCCGTGCACACCAGCTTCAGGGTCAGGTCTACCTCCACCTTTGCCATCTGATGGTTGAGGAGGGGTCGCTAGATTCTGCTCCCAAAGAGATTGTCTTTATCTATGAGCTTAAGGCTAACCAAGAGTACAAAGAGTTTGTTGTAGCTTACAATCCAGAGTTTACAAAGGAAATCTTTGACAAGGCTCTAGATGTAGCGTGGGCTGCTAACAACGACCGCCCACCGCTTTGTAGTATAAACATTGAAAAGGGCTGCACACGTTGCGCCCCATTCCAGGAGGCAAAGTGAGCAAGGTGCACGATAACAAAGGTTACTGTGGAGAGTGTGGTAGTTACTCAACAGAGTGTAAGACACTTGACTTTCACGGTATGAAACAAAAAGTCTGTAAAAAATGTCGGGGGGCAAAATGAGTATCAGTAGAGATGTGTTAGCCGCAGTTAACGAACTTGGATTCTCTTTGACTGCAAAGCCTGAGTACGAGATTCCGGCGCTACCCCGTGACATTACTGAGCTGGATGACGAAGGTCTCATGGATCTCTTTGTTCAGTTTACGCAATGGAACGACCACCTAGCCGGTGCTCACGCTATTGCTATTATTAATGAGAGAGAAGCTCAACGAAACCTTGACACCCAGGAAGCTGCCAGTATGCTGCGGCATTGGACTGGTGCAAAGGGAGATCGTGTAGCCTTGATCAAAGCTCAGATCGCTTCTACTACCGAGGTTAAAGATTTGCAGCATGATCTAGATGTTAAGTATGCTTTCCGTAAGATCATTGAAACAAGAACTCTCAATGTTGAGAGGGATTCACAAGTAGTGTCTCGTGAGCTGACCCGCCGCACATCCGATGGTGGAGGCATGCGAGCTAGGACTAGGAGGTTCAATACATGAGTAAGCGCCAGGAAAAGATCGCCGCACGTATCGAAGAGCAACAGCTCTTTCTTAAAGCCCGTGAGCGGTTTAATATGTCTCGCTTCATGCAGGCCCACTACTTGGGTAAGCAGATGTTTGAAGAAGGTAAGGATAAACTTACTGATGGTGAGATCGCTATGCTAGAGGACCAAATAGCTGAAAACCAAACTATTATTGACGAGTATCTAAAGCGGGAGGGTCTATATGCCGAGCCAGAGTCGGAAACACCGGGGCTACCGGACACAGAAGTTAGTAGCTGAGTATCTTGCTAAACGAGGCTTTCCGTTCGCAGAAAGTACGGGTGCTGGTAGATCTGGCACTGATATTACCGGTACTGTTGGTATTGATTGGGAAGTAAAGGCTAGGGCTGATTTCAACCCTAGCGGGGCCATGAAGCAGCTCAAGGATCGTGCTAATGAGAATGATCTACCTGTGGTAGTTCTCCGCTTAAACGGCCAAGGGGAGGCTTCTGTAGGGGAGTTTATGACCTGCCTTCGGTTAGAAGATTTTGTGAAGTTAATTAGGGATGCGGGATACGGCGATACACCGTAAGATATGTTCCTAGGTGGGCGACTAAAAATCGAACCTAAAGGACTACAAATCGTGAATGAAGAAAAAGAAGACGGATTCTTGCGTGTAGGCGCTGGATCTAATGCCCAAGCCGTAGGCTCAGCCATTGCACACGCACTGTATGAATCACCACAGGTAAAGCTCCGGGCAGTAGGAGCATCAGCAGTAAACCAGGCAGTAAAGGCAATTGCAATCGCAAGAGGCTATGTAGCCCCTCGTGGTTTAGACCTTAGCTGCCGTCCAGGATTTACCACTGTAGAGTCTAGGGATGGCAACATCTCAGCAATAGTCTTTACAATCTCGGTAAGTTAATCTATTATTAGTACCAAGAGATCTCTAACAGTTAGGTACCAACATGGCAACTCCAGAACAAGAAGCATTGGCGGGAATGGCAAAGGTTGGCGCACCACGTGAGCCAATGGGCCAGAAGCCTGTTTCATTCACTTCTCCTTCAGCTAAGCCTGAACAAGGAACACCTGTAAAGAAGAAGAACACTGCAGCCGGTGATCCTACCGCAGCAGGCACAAAGAAGAACCGTGCTAACCGTCCTTACGCAGGACAGGAGCGTCTAGGCGCTCGCTACGGCGTTAAGGCAAGCTATGCACCACAGACAGAACCTGCTGCTGGTCTTACACAGGCTAACAGCAAGATCATCAGCCCATCAGTCATTCGTCAGAAGGATTCATGGTCTGAAGGAATGGAAACTTCCTACTAAATCGGATATACTATTAGCAGGGCCTGTAACAGGGCTCTGCTAATCTAAACATTGGGGGCAATGTGTTACAAGGGCTATACGAAAAAGCAAAAATCGAAAACGCTGCAAACCGTTGTGTTGTAGCTCAGTGGGGCATTCAGTTTGAGGGCGCAGATAGAGACGCATTCAATCAGTCTATTTCAGACGATGAGTTCTCCAATAAGAATCTATATAACCTTTACAAAGATGCCGGGGCTACCTTTAGTATCTCGTCTCTCCGTGCACATAGATTAGGAGAGTGCGGATGTCGCTAGGCGAATCATATAACGAGGCCAAGGCAGAGGTCGTTACCAACAATGCCATTAACTCTATTGAAAAGCTTCTTAAAGCTAACGGACTAACTCCAGAAGATGTTGGCAAGATCAGCAAGGTTAGTTTGTCTAATAACCCTGATGACACTAAGATCATCTTGTCTCCTGCTTGGAACGAGGGTCCAAAGTGGCAGCCTGTACAGCAGGCCGCACCTACAGTTGTACAGCCAAAGGTTCGTACACCTGCTCTAATTAGCAGTAACTGGAAAGTTGCAGTAGCACTTCCAGACCCACAGATTGGCTATCGCCGTTATGAAGACGGTACGCTAGACCCATTCCACGATGAGGACGCTATGGACGTAGCGCTTCAGGTAGTAGGTTTAGATCATGGCCATCCTGTAGATCAGGTAATTAACCTAGGGGATTTCCTAGACCTACCTATGTACGGCACCTATGAACAAGAAGCTGTCTTTGCGCATACCGCACAGTTGGCTATTGATCGTGGCCACTTGTTCTTAGCAGAGCAGCGTGCTGAGGCCGGTGCAGATGCTCGTATCATCCTTCTAGAAGGAAACCACGACAAGCGTCTTAACCGCTTCATCAATACAAATGCTGCTGCAGCTTATGGTTTGAAGGTGGCTAATATGCCAAACTCATGGCCTGTAAACAGCTTGCAGAATCTATTACGCTGTGACGAACTAGGAGTGGAGTTTATTGATGGCTACCCAGCTGCTGCACACTGGATTAATAAGCGTCTTCGTGCTATGCACGGTGATCGTGCTAACTCTTCTGGCTCAACGGCTGCACAATATGCGAATTCGAATCCAAATATCTCTACGTTATTTGGTCATATTCATCGCATGGAACAGCAATCCAAGACTGTATTTGATCGTGACCAGGCCATTAAAAGTGTCTCTTTTAGCCCGGGATGCCTCTGCAGGGTTGACGGTGCAGTCCCTTCCGTTAAGGGCGGTGTTGATGTCAAAGGTCAAGCTCTACAGTATTTTGAGAACTGGCAGCAAGGAGTAAGCGTTATCTTCTTTAAAGATGGGGATGATGATAGCTTCCACTTTGATCAAGTTCACATTCATAAAGGTAAGACTATGTACCGTGGACAAGAGATTGTATCTACAAGACTAGCAGTTCAGTAGTTACGTTTAGCGATACAGATAAGCCGGTGTAGTGCACAATATGTGCATACGCCGGCTTTATCTATTAGAGGAGACTCTGTGAGCAACAATACTATTAATATTTTGCAGGGTATCTCTGCTGCTTTGGCTATTATTGGTGCTTTTGGTTTCTCATTCCGTTGGGTTATCAAGCACTACCTATCAGAATTACGCCCAAACCACGGCTCATCCCTTAATGACAAGATCAACCTAGAGATTATTCCTCTTCTTAAAGAGCTTAGGGCACATCAAGAAAAGATCGGACTAAAGGTTGCTAAATTAGAGGGTCGTTTCGAACAACACGTAGACGACGTAGAGGCAGAATAATGTCGTACACGCCTCGTCCTGGTGACTACGGCGTAGTAAAGACTAACGGCTTTATTGGCAGACTCATCAGATTAACCACAACAAGTAGGTGGAATCACGCCGTAATCTACATTGGCGATGGAGCACTTATTGAGGCTAGACCTACTGGCGTTACTTTTGGCAAAGTAGATGAATATCCGGTAATAGCTTGGAATCAACATGAGTACAGCCTTACTGACGAACAGCGCAAGATCATCGTAGATTACGCTGTAGATCAAATTGGTAATCCGTATGGCTACCTAGATATCTTTGTAATCTTCCTACGTGCTTTTGGTTTAAAATTACCTCCAACTAAGCTATGGGTATCCCTAGCTAGGAGACAAGGCTTTATCTGTTCAGAGCTTGTATCTGAAGCCTATGAGCATGCAAACTATTCACTAAGTAAAAAACCCGATGCCCTTGTAACACCGGGTGATCTAGCAGAGAGGTTAATCTACCAGTGACAGACGCACATAAGCAAGCAATGAATCTTCACCTTGCTGTCTCTATCCCTGCCCATGAGCCTCGTGAGACAGATCCGCACTACCACTTGTTCAATCAGGCTAAGGCTAGGATTAAAAAGCAAGGCCTATGGAAGTGCATAATTGACGATGACCTGTGTTCTGGCGGCCCCGAGCTACATCACAGCCACATAGAGTTTAGCCAAATCAACAATATGGACATGCATAAGGTTGAGAAGGCTTTTGGCCTACATTTTGAAACTGATGAGGAATTCCAGGAGTGGATCGAATCCCCAGGAAATCTTGAGGTTTTGTGTGAGGCTCATCATCGTACACGTTTTGGTATCCACGAGATCCCAGCCCCACTCTGGGAAACATTTAGGTATCGTAAGACAGGAACAGATCCTGCAGCGGAGGTAACACATGAGTAGTGGATTGGATATTGTAAATATTGCCCAAACTCAAATAGGTTTTATAGAAGGTCCAAACAACGAGAATCCTTATGGAACTTGGTACGGTATTCCTAATGAGAGCTACTGCGCTATGGGTGTTAGTTGGGTCTTTGCTCAAGCAGGCCTATCTGCATTGGTAGCTGCACAGACTGAAAAAGGTTTCTCCTATTGCCCAGCCGGTTTAACATGGTTTCAGAAGAAGGGCCGTGTTGTAGGAAAGTATGAAGGGCAACCTGGAGACCTAGTATTTTATTCCTGGTCCGGTAATGGTGTTGCAGACCACGTAGAGATTATTGAGAACGCTTCTCGTGATGGAATCACTTGCATCGGATTTAACACAGGCCCAGATAAATCAACTGGTAACCCTGCTAATGGTGATGGTTGTTTTCGTGTCCATCGCCCATATCTTTATGTATTAGCTATTGTTCGCCCAGAATATCCTGGAGCAGTTAAGCCTACAACAAGCAAGGCTGTTAATAACAAAGCTTTAGCTACAGGCGTTGCCGGAGTTACAGCTCTAGGAGGTGCCGGTGCTGCAGGTATTACTCATACTACAACCTCTACACCAACAACTAAGACCACCGTTATTGTTGCGCCACCCTTCCCAGGATCTAGCGCCTTTAAAGTTGGGGCTAAGGGAACATCTGAGTTGATAGTAGCTAGGGCTTTAGCTAACGCTGGTTTACTCCCAATGAACTTAGTATCCAATGTTCTTACACAAGAAGAGATAGCTTTGATTCCTGTGTATCAGTCTAAGTACCCAGGTTTGACCGCAGAGAAAAAAGCTGGGGTCGTTGGTAAAAATACATACCTATCCATGGCAGCAAAGGCAGGCTATTAATGAAGTTGTTTCAGAAGCTATCTGACTGGGCTGCAATATCTTTTGGTTCCCCTTGGTTCTTTATCTTTCACCTGCTTTGGTGGGGAAGCTGGGTAGTCTTTGCCATAGAGCCGTTCCCGTACGGACTCTTAACTCTCATAGTTTCTTTGGAGTCTATTCTTTTATCCGGGTTGATCTTGAACGCTACTAACCGTTCAGGTGAGGAAGATAGGCGCATTATTAGTAAGGATCTAAAGCTAGATCAGGCAACCCATAATCATATTGAGGAAATGCGCAGGCATATCAACCTGATTATGGATCATATGGGCGTAGACGATACCCGTCCATAATTTGCAAGTACTTGTATTACCTTGTATACTATTAGTAGAAGGAGATAAAGATGATTAAGTTCAACTTTAAGAGTCCTGTGTCAATGGGAATTGCCAGTTCAGCCGGGTTTAGCGCCTGGGCCGCATCTGGCTTTGCACCGGATATCAAGCATATTGGCCTTGCAGCATCGGCAGCATTAGCAGGTACGGCTCAGCCAAGCTTCTCGTCTTCACAGCCTAATGTTCAGGCTGAGTCCCATATTGTTACGCCTTACGTAAACAATGTAACTACTACAGAGGGAAAATAAATGCATCTACCACAATCAGAAAAGGCTCTTGTTGAGCACTACGTTTACGCAACTGCAGCAGCAGCTGTGGCTATCTATCAGACAGGTAATCACCACTGGCGCCACATTGCATTTGCAGCCGTAGTCGGTGTAGTTGGCCCACTTGTCGCTAAGTTTAATCCAAAGGGTACAATCAACGAGCTTGCTAAGAAGGAGCATCTTGATGCAGTTACTACCGCAGCCATCAGCTCTGTAGCAACTGCTGCAGTAGCAGATGCTCAAAAGGCCGTTGCTAAGGCAGCTGTAGAAGCAGCCAAGTAATTACTCTAGGTAATTGGCCGGGGAATTACACCCCGGCCTTTTGCTTTTACGGGTATACTGGAACCGTCTAAGGAGTAAACATGGCTGAGTCGCATCAAAACTGGCAGTACCTAGGTGCTAGCGGTTTCATTGGAGCGTACACCACTACAGGTGGTGGCGGTACTCCTGTCGTCCCACGAAGCGAGATGGACTTCCTCCGCATCGGTATTGGCCGTGCCCCTCAAGCAGAGTATCCAGACGGTTACCTAGGATCTATTCGCTCACGTCGAGATGATAAGGGCAAGCCTTATGCAGTCTCAGATGTAGTTCTTGACTCTCTTAAGAATCGTCAGAACCAACGTGCATACCAACGTGGCGTGCACCGTGGAGAGCGCATTGATCCGGCTCAGTACTTGTGGCCACAGAACATGCAGCCAGATCGTAGAGTTATGGCACGTCCACAGCTTGTAGATAACGACGGCTCTATTACTATGGACATGAAGAGGAACTCTCCTCTAACTCAGCTAGCCCCAGCACCGCATCTTGTTAACGATGGTAAGTCTAATATTTCAGCTAATGTCCCTGCCGAGTTCAATCCTCGCACAGCAGATACCTTCTCCCATCTAAAGCCTAGGTGGCAATAGTGGATGACTCTTTAAAAGCACAGTTACTATCAGGTAAGGATGAGGCCAATACCTATGATGGTAGCGCTTGGAATCCTACACCTGAAGAACGTGCTGCTAAAGGTGTGCGGCCAGGTGCAGTCTTTCCTGGAGTTCCCCTTGTTGATTCACAAGCTAAAGATGTTCCTGTTGATGATGACGGCATCCCATTTATGTCTCATGGTAAATTAGGTGAGATTCTAGGTAGAAAAGATAGTGCACGTCTTGCTTGGGAAACCGGCATCAACCAGCACATTGAATTTCAAGGACAAGGTGGGGGAACAAACCAAGGTGTACTAGGTAAGCACCGTGTGTGGTTCAGTACCAGAGATGTTGCAGATCATATGGCCTCCCTACGCTACGGCACACACCCAGCTACTAAAGGTGAGGACCAACAAGCTCGAGAGCTTCGTTGGGGTCATATCCATGAGGACCTTAAGAATCGCTTGCTTAACGCTGATATGGCTAATAACAACATGCGTAGAAATGGTCAGACACCTTACGATACACATAATCAACCAGATCGCCGCAATGCTGGATTTGAAAACAGAACTTTCCGTGGACCTCGTATAGCTACAGACAGACTTACCGGAGCCACGTATAATACCAATGATCTTAAGTCAGCTTTTAGAGAAAATCGCTTTAAGCCTATCAAGAGAATCACACCCGTTGAGATTGACCGTAGGTACGGTTCGCCTCGTAACATTGACTGGAAGGCCCCAGAATGAACCAAGATGGTGTTTATGATCATAGCAAGGGTCGTCCTATTGTTAACGACGAGCCTGAACCAAGCCTTCTTCGCTATGACTACATGGGTCCCTTCAGCTCTATGCAAGAAGGTTTAATGACTCGTGCCCTTTACTCATTAACTATGCCTGCAGCTTTATTGCAAGATATCGTACGTCCACCGCTACCTCAGGTAAACCTATTCCCACCACGTTTTGGGTATCGCACACGTGAGCTGGGGATTATGGATGTAATGGACGTCAACGAGGCTTATGATGAGCCACAGCGTGTTGATTACACAAAGAGTAACGCCGGTTATGAAGGCACCTCACGTAATAATTTGGGGAACATGTAATGGCTAGCCAACCTATTTACCAAAGAGTTATTGATACCCAGCAAGGTTCTATAAGCGGCATCGTATTTGAATACCGTGACACCTCTAAAAAGCCGGAGTCTGAAGGCCGTAATGATAGCTTTGAAAAAGGTCAAGATGACTGACAGCGATATCTACACCGAGACTATTTATGGCGGAAGTAAAGAGTGCCGCTCATGCGGCAACATTATGGGTCCCTACGAAGCTATGCAAGTTCATAAGGGCGTTTGCGGTAACTGCCGAAGCTCTAAGATGGAACAGCTTGTCAGACAAGGAATGAGTGAGAAATGACAAAAAAGAAGTCAGAAGGAAAGATCAAGAACCCTAACGGGGAGCACATGAAGGGCTACAAGGTCAAGAACCTGAAGGTCCTTACCCCAGCAGACGCTGCCAAGGCAAAGATGGCTGAGCAAGCTCTTAAAGATAAGAAAGCTGCCCCAACCAAGAAGAAGGCTCACGGTAAGTGAACCCTATTCCCTCTTTTCATAAGGTGGCCATGACAGCCGCCCTGGGAAAAGATATGCAGCTGGTTGGAAACCCTAACTTTCCTAACCCTAGAGGGGCTAATCCGGCCACTACAGTTGCTCCACCTACGGAGCTCTCAAGAAATGTAATGATTGAGGACCCAGCGTTACACGGAAATGGTAATATTCCTACTAGATATCTAACAAATTAGGAGCACCCTATGATTCGTCCGATTCGCAACCGTAAGAAGGTTGTAGCGGCACGTGCCACCGAGCGAGGCATTGCCGGCCACCAAGCTGCAATGAAGGCTTTAGGCATTGCCTCAGGTATACATTTTTCTGAAGATGGTAAGCCCTGGACTCAAGCTAAGATATCTAACTATATGAAAAATGAAAAAGAGGATTACTAATGGCAGTTAACAACTCACGTTCACTCAATGGTGGACTAGAAGAAGGATCAACAGACGGTAAGTACCGTAAGGTCCGTCCTAACACAGAGGTTGCTGTAGGCACCGGTGACGATATCACTTTGGCCAACCGCCGTGGTCTCCATCCTTACTGGAACTATGATTTCATTGATCAAGAGGCATCTTCAATGGTTGCCCCAACAGATATTAAGAGCTCAGTAAAGCCACGCTCTCCAATGCCAGTAGCTGATGTATCTAATAATCAAATGGGTGCGAACTACTAAGATCATAGGTAGGAGCTCTAATGGAGCGTGTATATAACGACGACTGCACCTCTAAGTCGTGTGAACATAAAGGTACTGCACATACCCACAGCGATGGGGACACGGCAGGATCTCCCATAACTCCTTGGGAAGATTATCACGATACGCCTGAATCCACCTTAGATGCTGTAGATAGTGGTCTAAAAAATCGCTCCCCAAACCATCCCGTATTTGGTCGCAACAATGCAGACTTAACTACAGGTATGCAAGAAGCTAAGATTATTCCATTCAAACCTAGGGGCAAATAATGGCAGAAGAAAGAAAAAAATCTGGTAAGCGTACCCAAGGCATCACCACCTCTACTGGCCAACAGGTCGGTGCCGAGGAGCTTTTCGACAATGAAGGCACTGGTGCTACCAGTGGCATGTCCATTGAGAAAAAGCCTATTCTCAAGGCCACCAGCGGCGTAGATGATCGTAATAGGTTCATACCTTTGGATGCAAGTGACGAGGCTAAAACACCTCGTGTTAATCGTGCTTCCCGCCCTAAGTGCGAGTACACCAAGCGCAATCACTTGCCTGCCACACGCAACCTAATGTTTGACGGCCACTCAAAGTACGGTAACTCAACAGTCGCTATGTGCGATGTGCATGCATTGCAGTTTCTTCACGACCCAACCCTGGTTGGAACTCAAGACTTGTCCCTAAGTGCAGAGGGAAATAAGGCGGCCAATCGTCGTAGCTACCTAAGAAGGGTGGGCTTGCGTAACTCTGCTGCTGATGCAACATTTAGAGCTATGGGAGTAGCACCATTACTTCAGACTTCAGGTCGCCCAACAGGCAGCCAAACAACTGTAAACGAAGACCTTATGAAAGATTACGGAAAACAAGGCTTGACTATTGACCATGTAACTCCGGTTATTGACCAAGCTGAACAAAATGGTGGCAGGGCTGTAACCCCTTACGATGATGAGACTCCTGGCCCACAGAGAGATAACTTCTGGGAAGACTAGGATTTGGCGTATCCTAATTTATCGGATATACTATAAACACAAGGGGGCATGATGTCACTACCAATTTTAGGCGGGGGAGCTAATCCCGCTGATGAAGGCAAGACCTGGACAAATATCAAGGACGAAGGTCCTTATATTCGCCTGCTCTATTGCTATAACTGTAAGACTATCGAAGAACTGCCAGATTACGAAGGCCACCCAGATGATGACGTCTTACTGCAGGTGATGATTGATAAGCACGAGTCTGCTGGTATTCCGCACTCAGGTTTCCTATCAAAGATCGGAATCAAAACCTATTCACGCCCAGAGGTACGCAAGCAAGTAATTAAGAATTTGCGTAACAAAGTTGGCGGCGGACTTGCAGATATTGATCCTGACTACTATACTACTAAGGCAACCTTCTATGAAGATGCAATGAAGTGTTTTAACCTTCATTTGCGCCCAGTAGAAGGGTGCTATGATTGGAAAAATAAGAACAAGCGTCTAGTTCCTAAAGGTACAGACGAGCTTCGCAAAGATCTTGGTCTTGAAAGTGCAGCAAAATCTGCAAGTACAACGGTGTACTTGTGTGATTTCTGCCCTGCTAAGACTTTTGTAGTTGAACAAAACCGTAAAAAAGCCGGACTATACGAATAGGATATGACATGTCAGAAGAGACCACAGACCACACACACGACGTTGCTGAAGCAACGGGACCAACTATTACTTTTGGTTATGCAGTATTAGTTACTGAAGATGGTAACGTATATGTAGAACGAAATCCCGGTATCTTAACCGTTCCGGTTCAGCGTGAAGCAAGCCTCATCGAGGTTCGCCGTTATACCTCAGAAATCCTTATGGATCTACAGGCTCAGTCAGCCGCAGAATACGTATCTCTACGCCTTGCTGCAGCACAGCAGCCACCAGTCGAGGACGCAACTCCTTCAGCGTAATCTGCTCTATGCCGTGACGTAACGACGATTAGGGTAGAGAATATGCTTATGGATTATGGAGACTTTTCAGATGTAGCCCCGGTGATTACACCGGGGTCTACTTCCTATTTCAGCGCTCCTTCTCGAGAGCTAGATCCCAACCTATTTCAGGGTGAAGAGCTAAAGCATTGGGTCCGTATGGGTATCCTATCTATGCTCTTTGATTACCTTGGCACTCAGTACAACGCTCCCGGTTCTTGGACACATGTCTGGTTAGCCGGATCCGGCGTATCTTACCAATGGGAAGCTGCACGTCAACCCGGTGATTTAGATTGTCTAGTGGGCATCAACTACGTTAACTTCCGTAGAAGTAATCCAGAGTTCTCAGGCTTCTCTGATGAAGAGATTGCAAAAGAATTCAATGAGGGATTCAATAGAGAGTTGATGCCTAAGACTTCTAATTGGGAAGGCTATGAGCTTACCTATTATGTTAATCCTCAGTCAGACATACGTGATATCAACCCGTATGCTGCCTACGATCTAACCACAGATACTTGGACTGTAAAGCCAGATCTAAATCCACAACCTCCGTACAGCAGGGCTTGGGAACAACGAACACAGCGTGACCACGATAACGCTACCGAAATGGTAAAGCGTTACACTGATGCGTTGAATGAGGTTCGCAACTCCACTAACCCTGCGTACAAAGTTAACGCAGAGCGTAAGCTAAAGCTTGCTATGGAACAGGCTATTGCCTTCTATGATGATATTCATAAGAGCAGGCATGTTGCCTTTAGCAAGGTTGGAGAAGGTTACGCCGACTACAACAACTATCGTTGGCAGGCAGGCAAACGCTCCGGTGCTATCCAGGCGTTACGCTCCATCAAGGATAGCCAAACTGCATTTAATGCCGGTAAACAGAAAGAGCTCTATGGCATGGAGCTACCCGATACAAATACACTAGTTAGGAGAGCACTTCGTGGCCAATAAAGAACAAAAAGGTAACGCAAACGATAAAAAAGAGGCAAAGATGAGCCTTAAAGAGAAGCGTGAGCAGAAGAAGTTGAAGAGCGAAAACAAGTATAAGTAACTATACTTAGGCCATGGCTAATCCGTGGCAATGCGCACTGTGTGACAAGGTATACGTGGTCGCTTCTCTAGCAAGACATTGCGAGCAGAAGCATTTGGACGAAGATGAGGATATAAATGGCAACAGCACTGGTCTCCCTAGAGGGAGTGCTAATGACGGAAGTAGGGGATCCAATCCCTGATGGCGTACGCCTCTTCCGTATTTTAGCTGAGCACTACCGTGTTGTCATTACCTCTGACATGACACAGGCAAAGACTGAGCACTGGCTTCGTAGTAATATGATCTTTGGTTACGGCGATGTCTATGATGATAGGTACTTCTTTGAGGGCCAAGAACTAAGGATGCGCCAGCTCGATTATGCTATGAGCAAGGGCAGGGTAGAGCTATTCGTAGATGCGGATGCTGACTACTGTGCTGAAGCTCTGGCTAAAGGCGTCCCATCCATAATGTTTGCATCTCCCAAGTTCGTGCGCTCAAAGCGCCAAGTAAAACAATGGGATGCCCTCCGTGACGAGGTAGAGCGGCAAAGACTAGCGTTGCTAGATGCCCACCTCGGGAGTAGGACTAGTAGGTTCGAATGAACATAGTCTTCATGGGCGGAGAAGTACCCAGTCATAGAACTCTCCTTACTTCTGTAGGGGCTAAACACATAAGCATCAACTACTGGCGTCTAGTCAAGCGTGGCTTGCCAAAGACCAAAGACTATATTCTGGCTGATCGCTTCCCAGATGATGTAAAGATCTATCTGGACGGTGGCGGCCATAACGTCAACGACCTGAACATGACGGAGCGAGAGCTAGAGGACTATGCGGCTGATTACCAGGACTTCCTGGCTATCAATGCCGATAGGATCACTATGGCTACCGAGTTGGATGCCAAAGCTCTTGGATCTACCTGGATCAACTACCAGAGGAAAACCTTTGGCGAGGAGTTCGGGCTAGACAAGTATGCTGTGGTATGGCACCAGGAAACGGGCCACAATGGCCTCTACGCCTTGGCATCCCAGTATCCCAACGTCGCACTGCTTGGAGAGTCCTTAGAGGACGACACCAGCCTGTCAGCACGTTCTAGGGCATTTCTGGCTCAGTTCCCAGATCTAGAATTTCACGGGGTTGCCTGTGCTAAACCAGATAATCTACGACAAGTCCCGTTGGCAACCGCCAGCACTCTCTCATGGCTTAGCCCAATGATGAGAGGTGAGACTATTGTCTGGGACGGCACTAGACTTGTCCGGTATCAGAAGAAGCAGAAAGACCAAGCTCGTCCTCGCTACAAGGCGATCATCGAGAAGGCCGGACTCGACTTCGATAAGATTATGAATGATGATAGTAACGAGGTAACCCGCCTCGCTATTTGGTCCTACCTGCAGTTGGAGAAGTCCTTGAATAGTAAGAAGTTATCTGATAACAGTGGTGCAATGGATGATCCAGGTTTAGCGGAAACCAGGGGTGTGGAACCTGATAACAGGGGGGTTGAGGTGCGGAAAGAATTCACGCCTAGAGACCCAAATGAGACCATGACGCTGCCTGTTTTTGGCGTTTCAAACAAGACCATCATGGAAAAAGATGACCTAGGAAGGGATGTAATCAGTGATGTACCGGTCCTTAAAAGTACGACCTCATCGTTCAGGCAATGCAATACTTGCTTCGTTGCGGCGAATTGTCCGGCGTTCAAACCTAACAACAGTTGTGCGTTTAACCTCCCAGTCGAAGTAAAGACTAAAGAACAGCTGAAGGGTTTGCTCAACGCAGTTATCGAAATGCAGGGCGCTAGGGTTGCTTTTGCACGTTTTGCTGAAGAATTGAACGGTGGATACCCAGATCCTAACACCGGTCAGGAAATTGACCGCCTATTTAAATTGGTAAGCGAAGTCAAGAAGTTAGAGGAAAACAAGGAGTTCATCCAGATCACAGCTCAGCGGCAATCCTCAGGTGGTATGCTTTCCGCTCTCTTCGGAGACCGGGCAAATACACTGCGGGAGATCCCCAACGGTGGGCTCAATGAGAGTGAAGTCAGCAAGATCATAGATGACAATCTAAATAAGTAATACCTGATAACAAGCCAAAAACTATAGAAATGGGTGATGTGTGTTTTCGTTTAAACTCGCAGAAGATTTTGTAACTCCGTACCGGTCAAAGAAGGTCCCGTGGGGTTATCAGGATGCTGCTGGCAACTCTCTTGGGGAAATTACTTTCTTGCGTACCTACTCTCGTCTTAAAGAGGACGGTACCAAAGAGACTTGGACAGATGTATGTGAGCGTGTCATCAACGGCATGTACTCTCTCCAAAAAGACCATGCCAAGCAGAACCGCCTGCCTTGGTCTGATATCAAGGCTGCTACTTCAGCCAAAGAAGCTTTCGACCGACTATTTAACCTGAAGTGGACCCCACCTGGCCGAGGCCTATGGATGATGGGAACTCCTCAGGTTAATGAACAGAAAAACTCTGCAGCGTTGCAGAACTGCAGCTTTGTATCTACAAATGCTATGACTAAGAACGATCCGGCTAAGCCTTTCTCTTTCTTGATGGAGGCATCAATGCTGGGCGTAGGCGTAGGATTCGATGACAAGGGTGCAGACAAGGACTTCACTATCTATGCACCTACAGAAGGAGACACCTATGTCATCCCCGACACCAGAGAAGGCTGGTACGAATCTACGGCTGCCCTCATCAATAGCCACCTTAAGCCAGATACGAAGAAGCCTATATTTGACTACTCGGCAATCCGACCATACGGAACTCCAATCAAGACCTTCGGAGGTACTGCGGCTGGACCCGATCCGCTCATCAAACTCCACGACCAACTAGCTAAGATCTTTGATAACAGAGCTGGCCAAAAGCTGACTCGCCGTGACATCGCAGACATCGGTAACCTAATCGGCGTGTGTGTAGTCTCCGGTAACGTCCGCCGCTCAGCTGAGCTCCTAATTGGCCGTTTGGATGACGAAGAGTTTATTAATCTTAAGAACGCCGAGATGTTCCCAGAGCGTAACTCCTATGATCCCGCCAATCCTGGTTGGGGTTGGATGTCCAACAACTCCGTTGAGGTAGAGGTTGGCCAAGACCTATCAAAGATCATTGAAGGTATTGCCCGCAATGGTGAGCCTGGCGTGATCTGGATGGACACCACCCGTAAGTACGGGCGTCTAGCTGATCCGATCAACAACAAGGACTGGAGAGCGGCCGGGTACAACCCATGTGCTGAACAATCATTGGAATCAATGGAGTGCTGTACATTGGTAGAGACCTACATTGGGCGCCACGACAGCCTGGAAGATTTTAAGCGCACGCTCAAGTTCGCCTATCTCTATGCCAAGACTGTAACTCTCATCCCTACCCACTGGGAAGAGACAAACGCCATCATGCAGCGCAACCGCCGCATCGGTACTTCAATCTCCGGTATCGCAAACTTTGCAGATACGAAGGGTCTTCCCTTGCTTCGTACCTGGATGGACGACGGCTATGCAGTCATCCAAGGCTATGATAAGAGTTACTCCGAATGGCTTGGTATCCGTGAGTCAATCAAGATGACCACAGTAAAGCCATCCGGCACAGTCTCAATCCTAGCGGGAGAATCCCCAGGAGTTCACTGGACTCCAGGCGGTAAGTTCTTTATGCGCACAATTAGGTTCTCTAATAGCGACCCTATGCTCCCATTGTTCAAGATGGCTAACTACAAGGTTGAGCCATCAGCTTCAGATCCGGACGGAACATCTGTTGTATACTTCCCAGTGAAGTCAGATGCTATGCGTTCTGAGAAGGAAGTCTCTATCTATGAGAAGATGGCAATCGCTGCCACTGCTCAGAGGTACTGGTCAGATAACTCTGTTTCTGTTACCGTATCGTTTGACCCAAAGACCGAGTCTGATGCAATCGGAACCGTATTGCATATGTATGATGGTCAACTAAAGACCGTATCGTTCCTTGCAATGGATGATACGCTATATCCTCAGATGCCTTACACCCAGAGTAATGCTGAAGAGTACGAAGAAGCCCGCATGACCCACTTCCCAATTGATTTGAGCGGTGTGTATGCAGGCATGGCATTTGATGCAATCGGTGAGGCCTATTGCACTACAGATGCGTGTGAAGTAAAACTAATCAAAGATAACGCCTAAGGAGAAACATGTCAGACGAGATTAACCCAGACCTATACGACGAAGACTTCGAAGATGACTTCGAAGATGGTTTTGATGACTTCGACTTCGATGAGGATGACCTTGACGAGTTAGAAAACGACATTACTGACCCTATCGAGTAGGCCAAAAAAGGCCAACACAAACATAAAGCCCCCGACTCAATTAAGAGCCGGGGGCTTTTTGGTTATCTATTAGTCAGCTATGTGCTTACCTGAGTTATCGGTTAGCTCATAGTATGTGCTGTCTGATACCTCTGTATCCTCATAGCCATCAATTTGATCGGGGTATGTCGTACCCTCGACTAGGCCGGTATATATTTCTATTGCGTGGTCCTTATCTTCAGCATCAAAGATAAATGTACCTTGGCGGGTTGTATCAAACTGTACACGGAACTTAGGCACTTGTTTCTCCTTTGTATTGGCACTCGCATTGTTCTACATCAAAGTCGTCATCTGATTCCCAGTAAACGACCCCCGTACCATGACACATATTGCAGGTACGGGGTAGTACAGTCTCCATGTCCATCATGCATCAGCCTTCCATGTTAGCTCACCTGATAGATGGGTTGGCTTACCTAGGTCATTTGTGGCCCCAACTACCATCTTGATTGACTTGCGTGGTGTGTTCTCAATAATCCACTGCTTCAAGAAACGCTTTGCAGCAGATGGGTTGGCCCATGCAGAATGTGTAGGCCTATCAGATAGATGACTCTCAGTGATGGTGAGAAGCCATGCCCCACCCTTCTCTACTGACAAGTTCTTGGTTAGTGTTGCCTTTAGTGTTTTAGTTACCTTGGCCATGAGGCCCTCCTTATAGTTTTATTTGTTGATTGAATCCGACCATCTTCAGGTCCCTTAGTATGTTCTTACCAGCTCTGGGGTCGCCCAGAGATTGCGGTCCAAAGAAGACTACTTTCTTAGTCCCTGGATTGACTACCTTTACATGGTGTTTGCCGTTGGTCATGCTGACCTCTAATCCGGCTGTCTCTAAGGCGTCTACCAGTTTCTTTATCTCCTTGGTTTTGATTGTAAACTGTGCAAATTGCATTACATGCTCACCCTCCCTTTTTATTAGTAATGATTTGTATGCTTTCGATATATCCCTGCTCACCTGGCCTATTTAGATCCGACTCGTTAGCGATCTTCCACTCCTCTAGGTTTCTATCCCAGAATCTTAGAGACCACTCTTGATTGTTACGGTCATGCTGGTCGTCTACACGCCATTTCTTTAGTTTAACCCTAAAGGTAAGGCGCAGGTCATATAGGTCACTGTCATCGCTCATTTACTTCCCTTCTGTATATAGTATAACTGGGTTGTTTGTGTTGGTCAAACTTCCTCGATGTCACCGGTCTCGATCCAACCGGCCATCTCATCCACAACCCATCCGTTGAAGCCTTCGCTGATGTGCTCCTCGGCTATGTCTCTGGCATCACTTTGGCTGTCTGCTTCCACCCAAAGATCACTGATAATGTGCTCATGGATAGTTACTCTGTATTTAGTCACGTAGCTCCCAATCTTCATAGGTTGATTTAACTGCGTCATCTAGGTCAGCTATGAGCATTTCAATCTCATCCCCTGTCCAGTCTTCTACCATATCTGCTGTTATTGCTGCTTGCCATATGATTTTGTCTGACATTAGTTGTCTTCCTCTCTGATTGGTTCTTCATTGCATTCCGCCATTACTTTGGCGTCCAGATCTTGACGCATTTGGGCAAACATTTCTGGTGCCCAACCTGCATCAAAAATCCTGGTGATTAGCTTAGCCAATGGGTAGTTATTATTAACCGCATTGACATAGTCAATCATTAACAGAGCCTTGTCTGAATTGCCACGCTCATACTCAAACACGGCATTGATTGTGATGAACGGCACACTATCCAATGCTGTGGTGTGCACGGCCATATAACGTACAAAGTCAATAGACTCTTCAAGGGTAAACCTATTAGGCATACCCAAGACCCAGTCCCTGACTGCGAGGTCATTGTTAACTGCGTAAATGACCTTCTCAAGCCTGTCATCTTGCAGAGGGATAACATTGTTGATGCTCTCCTCAATCAAGGTGATTGCTTCTTTGCGGGTTGTAGTTATCATTCTTTCTCCTTTTTAGTTGTTCGGAACGTACCTTCCGGGGTTGGCCATTGGTATGGCATGTCGTCAGCTACATCAAAGTCGTAATGCTCTGGAAGCTTACGCTTGAGGTTAGACTGATGACTCTCATGAAAAGTGCTGGCCCCAAGCCACCAAGGCTTCTTGATTGGCTTTAGGTTGTACTGCTTCATGAGTTCGATCACTTGCTGCTTGGTATTGTCTACATAGCCACGCTTAGTCCACTCATTACAGATTGTTATGGTGTATTTGGCTAGTAGACCTTCATGCCCCCGCCACATTACAGCGGCCGGATGATTGCGCCATCCCACAGTTAGACCCAGGTTAGCCCTCAGAATCTGCAACGCCTCTACACGTTGCTTGCCGAGTCTCCTATCGTCTAGAGATTGCGCCACTTGCTTGAAGTCTGCATATGGCAGGAATGTATTTACCATCGTTCTCCCGTGTCTTCTCCGAAGTAACAGTCCCAGCACGTTGCTGTCTGACTGTGAACTACGTACGAGTCGTCTTGGCCCAATACGTTCTTACATAGGTTGCATTTGATCATTAGTCCTCCAACAGCATAGGGATAAGATCTTCAGCCCCATGCTTGACTAGTAGGTTGCGTACGATGGCTTTGTTTGTGTTGAGCAGGTCAAGTTCTCTCTGCCTCAACATCTCACTGAGCCATGCTGCCGGATCTTCTTGACGAGTGGTCATGCTAATGATGCCAACATGATGCCATTATCTTGAGCCCACTCGTGTGCTGGAGTGATAGCTTCGATAGACAGGTTAGCCCCACCATCTGCTACCTCGTCTGAGATATGAAGCAGAAACATCTGTGCTGATTCATAGTCATTGAATACCTCGATTAAGGTTTCCGTCAAACTGTCATATATTGTGTACATTATCTTCCTCTCTTTCTGATTGCTCCGGTGACTACTGATTTAGCAAATGGCAGAAGATCACGGGCCGTAGTGATACGGGCAAAGATCTCCACACCATGTTTAAATGTAGCCTCAGTATAGTTATACCGTTCTCGGTAGAACTCCATGTCTTTGTCACCCATGATTAAGGACATAGCAGTAAGAATGCCACGCTTACTCATACGTTCGATAACCTCGTCACTTTTAGTGCCAAAGGCGCCGTCAGTGACAATGAACAACATCTTGTTCTTCTTACGAGATGATAGAAGAACTTGCTCTGCAGCAAGCAAGGCACTATAAGGCTCTGTGCCACCACTGCCGTAGATGAACTTGTAATATGTTTTGTTGGCTAGTTCTGTTCGATTGTAAGCCAACTCCGTCTCGTCATCAAACGAGTACACGGTCACCGGAGCGCCGATGCCTTCTAGTGCACGCTTGATAGTCCAAGACGCAATGGATGCGTCACGGTCATTGCCACCGGACATAGAGCCTGAACGATCCACGAGGATCACAGCCTCCACATCAGTGCCATCCGTGCCTTCATCCCAGCGGTCAAAGGCTTCATCAATCTCACATCCACGAATAACACGCTGGACATTGAGCTTGCCACTAGCCTCTTCCTTGTGCCAAGCAGGCTCGCATTCATCACGTAAGCGTTCTAGTTCACGTGCGAACTTACGATAGGTAACCATTGCGTCTGATGGAACAGGCGCTGTGTCATAACGACCACGCTTGATGGTATCGGTATGCTTACCGTCACCACCTACGATTACCTTTTGCTTGGTTTTTAGATCTTGAAGCACTTCCTTGCTAGACATAACGGTGTCAATAACATCCGTTAGCATGTCGTGCACACTATCTGGTATACCACCTAGGCTTTCATGATGGCCTGTACCAGGAGTGATTGATGGGGGCGATGCTTCACCATTTTTTGGCTTAGCATTTGCCATATCAAGTGCTTCTTGCTGTGTTGTTGGTGCAGGTGCTGTGGGTTTGTTTGTGTTGGGCGTAGTTGATTCCGCCTTACCCATACCCTTGGCACGTTCAGCGTCTTTCTCCTGGGCTTTGCCAGGTTCAGGACGACCTTTACCTACGGCATCACGATCAGTACAGCCGGTCATACCCTTAGGAAGATTCTGTGGGTTAGGCAACTGGCCGATTACCTCATCGTTCCAACGTTGGATGAGTTCGATTGCTTTGTCGTAATCACGGGGGAATACAAGCAACCTATACTGGTCTACGATGTCAGCAATTACAGGGATGAGCTTAGGCTCATAGAACAAGTCCCTGAATGCTTCACGTATCTGAATAGGTAGATACCTGCGACCACGTAGGAGCATATAAGCACCTTCCGCTTCCTCAGGGGTACTACCTAGATAACGAGCGCACGTTGCAGTTAAGAACGGCGCTACTGATGGATAGCGGGCTACAAGCAACGTCTCGATACGCTGGTCCTCCAGCATATTGGCCGCTCGCATTAGTCCACGATTGATAACTTCCTTCATGAATACTGTTCCCTTGCGGGGAGTATACAGATGGTGAGCTAGCTCGTGGAAGTTCAGGCCATTGACCTGAGATAACGCTTCAAGATCAATGTCTTCGATCTCACTAGCGTTGATGTAGATAGCCTGGCCATCAGACCAAGCAGGCGCAGGACCATCAGGCACCACGTGGACTAGAACCGGATCACCGGTAATAACCCTGTCAGCTTGTTCGTAGACACGGCATAGAGCGTTTAGTCTGATAGAGCGTAATTGAGATTCCTCATCACGCTGTTCCATATAACGCTCATTTAGATTGTCGTCAAACATTTACCACCTCCTTAGACCGTCATTGAATTGGCTGTTGCGACCCATGCTTTTAAACGATCAGATTGTGTTTGTGTTGATTCTGACTCATCGTTCTTGATCTCCGGTGCAATACCGAAGTCAGATTGGATGTTGTACTGATGTGTCTGGAAGACCAGACGCACAGACGCTTGCTCGTCAGAGCCGAAGTGAGCGATAAAGTTCTCAACTGCGAAGTCATAACCAAGCTTGGTTACAAAGTCACTGAACTCGATCAGCATGTTAGTAGATATTGGAGTATCGTACTGACCCTTAGCTGCTTCAGTACGAAGAGACTTGACTAGTGTACGAAGAGCCTTGCTACTAACAAGCTTCTCCTCGACAGCATCGTCGTAATCCCACAGCAACTGAATATCAAAGCGGTTACGCATTGCATAGTTTAGAGGTGTTGTACCTACGTAGTCAGGATTCATAGTCGCAAAGATCGTAAGATCAGGATGCGCTGTGATTGTCTCGCCCATATGGTCGAGCAGAGTGATAGTACGACGACCATCGGTTAGTGGATAGAGTGTGGTGTAGATTTTAGGACTGATGAAGTTCATCTCGTCCAGTAGTAGAACACCACCGTTACGGACAACGTCAGTTACTGGACCGTCAATCCAGCCATAACTACCATTGCCGTCAGGAATGAAGCCACCGAACAACTGGCGTGACTCCATAGATGCATTGCCAGATACTGTAGCCATACGCAAGCCACGATCAGCGGCCCACGCTTCTACAGCTGTTGTCTTACCAGGGCCGGTTGGGCCGTAGATAAGCACGTTGATACCATCAGCACGAGCGGTATCAAAGATAGCAAAGTCTTCAACGTTGTAGACCTTGCGATGCACATAGCGTTGTGCTAGATGCAATGGTGGAACTGTGGCCAACGACACATTGAATGCAGGAGCGGCTTGTTGGGCCGGAGCATCGAGTGTTTGTGTTGGCACGGGAACGACTAGCGGGCTAGTTGTTGCTCGGTTATCTATCACGTATTCCTCCAGTTGGTCATCTCCTACCTCGATTTGAGAGTAGAAGCTTGTTACGATATCCATTACATCGGATTTAACTTCTGCAATGGACTTGTTATGTGCGCCTACTGCCTTGGTAGTTAGGACTGGAGAATAGCCCTTGCTATCAATGGCACGCACATCAGCAGATGTTACGTACACACCTACCGGACGACGAGTTGTTTGCTCGTTATCTTTAACCTCACTTGTTAGTGTGTCTAGGGTTGTTGGCTCCCACTTATTGTGAGTGCCCTTAGTACCATCAGTCACACGAGAGTAGAGATTGATGCCGTCCTTGTATGGGACCACCAATATCTGACGACGGTGGTTGCCCATAGTAGGCTCGTACGATTCAACGAACATTGAGATGTCCATTTATTCCCCTTCTTCTTGCCAGGACGAGTTTAGTCGTTCCTCTAGTATCGTAGCAAGAGCGAATGCCGCTTGCCTTTCCCTTGGCCACTCAGTAATGAGTTGGTAAAGGAATCCTTTATCTTCTGCTTTATCTATTACTTTAGATACTTGCAGACATGCGAAGTCAATGAACTTTTCCATCTCTTCAGGTGGAATCTGATTCATATCTCCGTAGTCTTCATCGCCACATTCGTGACACATATGCTCTCCTTAGTAAGGGGTTGTTGGTTGGCTTACCTCCAATGCGTGACAGTGACTAATTGCATGCCGCTCAGAGCCTGTCAAATTACCAACGTGCGTAATTTTCATCTCGATTATTGCGGGAGCGAACAGTCTATTTTGCGGTGGGTTTAGCCAACCAACAACGGTGTTACTTATTCGATAAGATCATCAACCTTATCGGCATAGCTGTCTCCCTCGCCACCATCTCCGCCATACATCAGCTCGCTGATGATGCCTTTGCGGTAACGATTGAGCACTATACGTGGGCGGCTATTCTTGAGTTGAGTAGCTGCAGAACAACCCAGATGGTCGGCATGGAAATACTGATTTGCACGATATCTAAGGTTGTAGATTTGTGTGAATGCTTGAGTCTTACCGATACCATGACCGCAACTATCACAACGTATATAGTCTTGGGCGGGCATTTGGTCTGACCAAGGATTAACTGGTCCATTTATTGCCATTGAACGGTTCCCTTTCTCAGGCTGTTGGTTTGTTTGTGTTGGCTACGCATTAGCAAGCAGCTGGGCTGCCTGTGTTGTGCTAGCACGTAGTAACTCTTTGAAGGTGTCAGAGCTGACGCCTACTGATAGTGACTCTGCAATGCTCTTGAGCAGAGGACTATTTGTTGATGGATCATTGCGGAGAATAATCTCTCCGGCCAGTTCCGTATCACCTGCAACATAGGACAGAGCGGCTGCATACTCGCTAAAGATACGCAGGTTGTCTGTATTGTTTTTATATGACCTAACACCTGCAAGCATTAGTTGCAATGCATACACAGGTGATTCAATCAAGCGATTGAGGATTGCATCTCGATAACTGCTGTTGTTACTCGTGTAATTTAGAAAATTACCCGGTAACTGCATGCTGTTGAGAGCAATTACGTGGTCTAGCATATTCCCAGCAACAGAATGGTCTATCATTCCGTTGATTGGTTCTGCCATGTCATACGCTACTCGATTGGACATGATTGGCTAGTATCCTTTCTAGTTCGGTTAGTGGTTTCTTTACTATCTTTTTATCCTTTACCCTAAGCGGGGAACCATCCCAGGGTAAAGAAATCTGTTTGTTGCCATAGTCACGCTTGCCTGAACCCTTACAGTAATAACACTCTTGGCTTCGTGGTAGTGTGTGGCCTTTCATTTGTCCGTGGGTGCACGCCATAAGGTGAAACCTGTGCCACGATCCATGTGGTGATTGGGCATCAGGATGTTCGGGGCATGCATACACAGAATCTCCATTAGGTGTGTCATAGAAGTCGCCATCAAAACAAGTAGATGGACTACACCAACTATCTACTTTACCTGTTTGTTTACACAGGCGACAACCCTGTATTTTGGATGGGGTACGCCCTGCGTTTTCATCTATAACTTTTATTTGATAGTTACGTTGAAAGACGTTTACGCCTGTGTACTTCCACATGCGATAGCGAACACCCTGTGACTTCAGTATGTTAAAGCTTCCGCCCCAATAAGTATTGATAACACCACCTTGTAGGGTGAATGAATCATCACTATGAACAATAATGAACGGGTAATTACCGGCCCAATTAGCCTTGATGTGTAGGTCACCACCGGGAAGCTGAAACTTGTTTGCTTTCTCGATGGTCATGCCATACTCATAAAGTGGGCGTATATATTTCTTACGCCCGCCCTCTAGATAATCACACCAGTATTGGTATGAACGTAATTTATAACTCATGGTGCCTCCACTGTTTCAAACAACCCTACAGGAATAGGATCTGTGATGTCAACATATTGAATTTCGATGAGTTGTTCACGCTGGCGCTCGGATGTTTGTGTTGGTTCCTCATCGAACCACACGGATGTGAGGGGAAGCACAGTTGAATCAGGCTTGAGTAACTTGAGGGCAAACCCCAAGCCATCCATAAGCCCGCTGTGATATGCACGACTATGCTGATGGTCATCCCAATGCAGGTCATCGTGCTCCTCGAGTATCTGTTGCTCAAGTGTGGCAACAATGTGCTTGCGCTTTATCTTCTTGCTCACACTAGTGCCTTAGCAAATACTGAATAGACCGGTGCCTTGTACACCTTGCCGGTCTTCCAGTGAGGGATTGACTCGTGGTTTGCACGACCACCGGCAGCCTTCCAAGCTTCACGCTTGGCATTGCTTGCAGCTGTACGACCATTCACGTGTGTGAAGTTGGTCTTCTCTGGCTGTGCTGGTCCTGGGTTTTTCTTGCGGGCTTTGCCGTTCTGGCGTTCGCCTGCTGTGTTTGCTTTAGGAGCTGGTGCTCCGCCTTTACCTTTTGCCATTTTATAGGCCCCTTTCGGAGGTTAGTTGATTGTCTCTACACTGCTGTGTAAAGTTGTGGTGCCATCCTCATCCCATAAGAATGAGGCTTCCTTGTAGGTGAGTCCCTTGTGGGCAACTGCATCTACAATGAATTCTAATCGTTTGGCCGATTCAAGTAGGGAATCATCAATGAATACGACGTTGCCTCGGCTTGCGGCTTCGGCTTTTATCTGTGAGAGGGTTGTTTGTGTTGGTTGCATTATTTATGCCAATCTACTAGATAGGTTGTGCCCCACTTATCGTAGGGAATGTTGATGATGGCCCAAATCTTCCACCATCTATATCCTGCTCGTGATAGTTCAGTGCCGTTGTAATAGGCAAAGTCTTCATGATCTAATGCTCGCTCTATCGCAAAACTTGATAGATGATTGCAAGCATTGGCAAACCACCTGAGTGGCAAGATGTTGGTCTTGTGCTCTGGTGTGGCTGAATACTCAAACTTACCGTGCAAGTCTTCCGGTTCCATAGTTCCTCCTTTCTATTAGTAATGAGCAGTTTATAGAGATGCTCAGCTCTTGGCGAAGGAGGTTTTCTGACTACAAGTCATCCCGCACTCCGTGCCGTGCCCTCAGCCAGAATCGAACTGGCAACACTCACCTTAGGACGATGATGTTCTATCCATTGAACTATGAGGGCGTAAGCAGTTTAGCCTTGTCATGCTTAGGACAGGAGTTCTTTTACCTCAGGAAGAACTTTAGAAACCAACCGGCGTTACCCGTATTAAGGTACTTCGATATCTAACTGGTCAATCAAAGTATCCATAGACATATTGCAATCGGCTACAAGGTATGCATACGATGCAATGTTGTGGTCAACAATAGGCCTAATCTCTAAGCCTGCAATTGACAGTGCGTCACGAATCTCACCCGGGTCAATGTCATAACCCGCTGTGTTTAGTTCACCACCCAAGCGAGTGGTGTATTCGATTTGGTCTTCAATACGTTGTTTTATTTCAACGTATTTAGGATCAAGTGCAGTTGTGGACATCATTGCCCCCTTACTTGATGTACTTGAAAAGGTCGTTCTTGATTGAGACCTTGATCTCATCCTCTTCAGCAGCCTTTAATGCAGCGATGTTAGCCTCTAGTTCAGCAATAGGGCTAACATTTGTGCGGAACTCGGGACGATCCCAAGTAGGACGTGAGTCCTGCGTTGGATAGTCACCAATTGCATCAAACAGCGCCTTATCTGCTTCGAGGGTAAACCTAACTGTCTCTCCGTGATAATTGCTGTTATGGTATACAGATGTATCCTCATTTACCAATGAGGCTGCATTTTTCTTAACCCAAGCACGGGCTTTTTTCTCCCACGCTTGACGTCTAGCCTTGAGAGTTGCATCTTGCTTCTCCCAGTCGGCTATCTCTTTTTGCATCTCGTTAACCCCAGCCTCTAGTTTCTTTAAGATAACTGAGCGCTTAAACGTTAACGCGGTGGTTGTTGTACTAGCCATTGCTGGCCCTCCTTTGTTGTGTGGTTGTTTATGTTGGTGCATACACGGTTTATACTCTCCGTGCGTTGTGAGTTCATTTGCATACTATGCCGCAGTACTCGATAGCAGCACAATGCCGTGTAAGCCCACGAAGTCTTACGAGGACAAGGGGATCGGCCCGTTGGGTTCAGCCTTAGTAGAGATAGCCGGAACTATTTCGTTCGGAGCCTTAGCTCAACGCCTACCACGCTCTTTCTTTTGTGCGGATGTGTATGACCCTGGATTACCTATGTAATCCGAAGCCAGCACAGCACAGAGATTTTCATCGGGTGTGCTGTGGAGGCATCGCATTACACAGAGAAACAGGCGGGGGAGCGTACCCTCACACGCTCAACCCCGCCTCCTCACATAAGACTAGTATTCGATGGAGAAGTAGAAGCATCCAATATCAATGCCTGCGAATAACTCGTTGATATAGATACTGATAGCAAACTGCTTGCTTATACCAACAGATATCCAGAACTTATTAAACTGCCAGGTCTTGTCTCTAGCCTTCATTGTCCCCTCCTTCCAGTAGGTCTATGTCCACAACGGGTGTTGTGGTACGAATTGTGCGTACGCCTGCAAGTGACCACTCTATGGTCATAGGTTGGCCAATGAATGGGTGTTTAATGTTGATATATGGTGTCCACTCTAAATCCCTAACTAGGCCAGGGCCTTTGTCTGGGATACGGCGAAATGTGTGGTTGTTTGTGTTGACCTCATATGTACTATTCTTAGTTATTACTTGGTACATGCCAGTCTCCTTGAGTGATGGCTTGCTGAGTCTTGAGTATATGTACCTCTAGCTGAAGCCTTGCCAGTACAGCATTCAAGGCATCGTATTTAATCTGTAGAGTAGCTAGGCGTTGCTCCATCTCTTTGCTCTTACGCACTTGCTTTACCTCTCATCTCTCGTTGGTGTTGTAGAACCTTATCTAGGCTCCAATTAGGAGTTCCCCAAGCGGTAACTCCTCTATCTTCTGGGCTAGTACCGCCTTGGATAGCGTGTCTATCATCTCTGGCGACAACATCCTCAAGGCACCGCATTTTGACAGGGCAATCCGCACAGATTGCTTTTGCACGGTCTGCGTATGCCCTCCGCTCTGAACCTCGGATAAGGAATGGGTAATAGAATAATTCAGTATCCATCCCGTTGCACTTGGCATCATCTTGCCAAGATAAATCTTCCCACTCTGGGAATGTATGTATGACTGTGCTAACACTTGTCATTCTCCTTCCTCTCTGAAGTCCCAATCTTCTTGGTCAATCTTGTACTGACGCTCGATCAGGATAGCAGCGAACGACAGTACGATCAACAGTACGATAACTAATCCAAACATAGTGCTTCCTTTCTGTAGAGGGTAAGAGACACACAGGAATACCTTTACGCCAGCACGTGGCGACCTGTGTATCTCTCAAAGACTACAGCCTGGAAAAATGGGCGGGGAATGTTTATGTTGGGAGCACTAGCAAGCGGTGTGCCATACATAGATAGTGTCACGCTCAATATCTGTATCACGTGGATCAATAGCCATCTTACAAGTACCAATACAGATATCTACGCAATTCGTTACGCATCCGGCATCGGGTACAGAACATAGTGCCGGTGTTGCCATCCAACTCAATGAAGTTGTGTCCTTGGTAATCCTCCATACATTCGTATGGTTCAATCCAGTTCTCTGTGCTCATCGTCCGGAACTCCTTCCATTGAGTAAGTCAGGGCTATTTGCCGTGACTATGCCAAAGCCTTGCTTAGGCATAAGGACAAGGTTGTAATTGGATCTAATCTGGTGGTTGGCTTGCGCACTACCACAGGGTGGACAGGTGTCCTTACCTATCGCCCATCTCTCAGGGTCAACAGGTGTACCGCACTCAGTGCAGTCCATAGTCATATCCTTTCTGAAAAAATCGGCGGGGACTTTCCCAACCTACTTATTCCTTGTGAACCAGGCATAGAGGAAGAAAGAGGTACTACCCAACCACAAGATAGTGATAGGTAGACCTGATTGCATAGGGTCTAAAAGGCTCATAGTTTGCTCCTTTCTAGAGCGTTAGTTGTAGTCCTCATCATCATAAGGACCGCATTCACAAGAGAGAGCATTACGCCCACACTCTTGGTGATACCAGCCATCACGAGACCAGCCATTAGGCCACTCGTATGCCGTACATCTAGCACAAGGCTCAATCTGCGCATAGTATGTATCGCCCCACTCATCTGTAATGATGAGCGAGTCAATAGCATAGAAGGCATCTCTACGCCGTGCTGAGCACTTCTTATAGTGCTTCTTCTCCGTACGATTACTTGCCATTCTTTACCTCCTCAGGTAGATAGTTGGTTCTTGTGAACTACCTGATAATAGAGAAGCCACCAGCCGTATAGCCTGGTCTTACGCCTACGCAGCGGAAGGGCTATACGGCCAGTGGCCTATTCGTTGAATAAAGGACTAGAGACTCTCTCTGGGGCGTGCTAACGTTCCATAGCACTGTGTGGCAGACATACGTCACCAGGTTATAGGCAATAAAGCCATCTGATTCCCCCACCTATGCTCATAGATAGCAATTACCTATGAACATAGGAAGGGTATGGGGCGTTACACCCCATACTCTCCTAGAGACTAAGCGAGAGTAAGGGCTTTAGCCTCAACAGCGAACACCTTTGGAAGTAATTCCAAGATGTCAAGGCGGAGTTGAGCCACTTTCGCTGGGTCTTTCGTAACGGTCTCGTCAAGAGCCTTGACAAGAGCGTTCTTGATAGTGCTCAACTGGCGGTCAAGCACTACATCTGCCTCAATCACTTGGGCATCCCAAGTGATGAGTTCAGCAATCATCATCACGCTTGAATCGTGAATGGTGATTTTTGAGCGGAACTGCCTAATCGCCTCGAGATAAGGCTTAACCTCTGTAAATGAGAGGTGCTTAATCTCGCCGTCAATGACGGAAGAAGCCTTAGAGCAGATGTAACCTGCCCAGACTAGGTCAACGGCTGCCTTGGTCTTGAATAGACCAGCGACATCTCCGACATTAGCAAGCGGGTAAGCCCGAAATGCATCAGCGGACATTGACACGATAGTCTCCTCATACGAGTTGGCTATCTTGGCGATAGGCTGAAACGCCTCTAGAATTGTAGACATAGGTCTACCTTTCTGGATAAGGTACTACACTTCCCTTATTCCGCCCCTAGTACCGATTCGAACGGCTAACACCACCTGATGCTAGGGAGCGAGAGAGTCTCTTTCCTTTCCTTCTGCCCCTTATGGGATACCCCTATGGTTAAACTTCGTCGCCTAGTGCTCTTGGCAGACCAGACGGAGGGTTGAGACTATATACAGGTGGGCAGTGGCCGAAGTGACGCATGTTACATTTTAAAAAATTGGCGGGGGATTCCAAGCGTCCTATGATCATAGGGAGGCGTTTTAGAGGTGCTAGGTTTTATAATTCTCAGGAAACTATAACTTCAGGCAGTGGCCTGTGGTAGAGTTACACCATGGCAGAAGATAACATTCCAGAGGGTTACTATCGAGGTAAGAATGGTAGGCTCTATCCAGCTAAGCGTGAGTCACTCCTAGATCGCACAGCTCGTGAGCGTGCTGAACGGGAAGCTCAAGCAGCTGAATCAGATGCTGATAACAGTTCTGACGTCCTCGGTGGGTACAACGCTAACTACAGCACCTATCAAGGCAGCTACTTCTGGCCATCCTCCTTTGAGGTCATTGATGCTCCTACCAGCGATAAGTCAAAGAAAGCTGATAAGAGAAATCGTGCTATCGAGTGTGCATACAATGCAGCTGCGGAGTTACTAGTCATAGTCTTCAGAGCATCTACTCTAGTCATCAAAGATGGGCTAGGTAATAGAATTTCGTCAAATGCCGGGGAGCCGCCATTCATTAGGTATGCTGGGGTGAGCAAGGATGATTGGGAGGACCTAAAGGTGGCTGAGTCTACCGGTAGGTGGCTCATTGACTCTGGTGTCACTGATCTGGCAACCAAGAACGATAGAACCAGTATTGAGGCTTTAGTTAGCGAATTTGGTGAATAATCGGCTATACTATATACAGGTAGGCCGAATGGCTACCTATCTTAATTAATTTCGTCTAAGGAGAAATTATCATGGCACACCCATATCAAAACCCAGGCTATCAAAACCCAGGCAAAGACCCACATGCAGATCGTTTTCCAGATCCGTGGAGTCCTAAGCAATATCCAAAGGTAACTACAAATCCAACTCAGACAGAAGTAACCATTACTTCGCTATTTCCACAGTTCAACCGGTGGGCAATCGGGTTTGATCCACTATTTGACACATTCTCTCGTGTCTCTAGTGCAAAATCTAGCGGGTATCCTCCATACAACATCTTCAAATATAAGGACAATTACGTCCTAGAGATCGCTGTAGCAGGATTTGCTAAGGAAGATATCAAGATCTCTGTACAAGAGCTCACACTGACCGTAGAAGGCGTTAAATTGCCATCTGTGGACGAGTATGTGCACAAGGGAATTGCTAACCGTGACTTCAAGCAGGACTTCGTATTAGCGGAGTATGTAGTAGTCAAGGGAGCAGAGCTTAAGGACGGTCTGCTTCGTATTAACCTAGAGCAGGAGCTCCCCGAGGAGTTGCAGCCGAAGGTAATCAAAATCAAGTAATATACGCTATACTATTAGCAGAGCCCCTAGTTTCTACGGCGAATACGTGGCTAGGGGCTTCTGTAAAGAGACTAGCATTGGGTTTTACTGGAGCATTTTAATGGTCGTTAGCTCATTGGTAGAGCGCCCTACTCATAATCGGGAGGCGCCTGGTTCGATTCCAGGATGACCAACGTTGTCAAGCTCAATTCCGTATGAAAGATTGCGATTGGCTAGGCAACCCTTTTATGGAGGCAAGGAAGAAGAGTTATGGATAACGAAGAAGCAAAAGAAGCTATTGATAACGCACGTAGGGATAAGAAGTTAGCAGAATCTATCCGTAGAACTATGGAAGAGCATGCAGAACTCCTAGAGAAGCTAGGCGACTACGATGAGAATGGAATCCCTTACTGGGATCAGCAGATACACGATTAGTACTGACACCGGTCCGGCGTCCGAAAAAAGACGGAGAACTACATGTATACATTGGGTGTGATTAGTGGGATGTTGTTGGCTTGGGGGTGGCTTGTGTTTGCTTCGCCTCATGCAAGAAAGACTTACAAGGAAGAGGTTGAACAGCGTGGTACTGTAGAAGTCCGCTGCAACCATTGTGGTCAGATGAGTTGGGTAAACTACGGAGAAGTCCGTGTTGATACGAAATGCATGAAGTGCCGCTAATGCCAAACTACGACTATAAGTGCAACGTCTGTGGAGGCGTACAAGAAATCTACCAACAGTTCGGTGATAGCACCGTCCCTGTCTGCTGCCAGCAATCTATGAGTAAAATTTTTCAAGCGACCCCCGCCGTTTTTAAAGGCGGCGGTTGGGGTGGACAGTAAGGTAAACTGTCCCTATGGATAGATATAGAAGCAGCCGGTATAAACCAGCAAGCTATGAGGACTACGCTGCGACTATATCCGCTATTGATCGTGATGCGAATCGTAGTCGGGTCTTTGGGCCCGGCTATGAGGAGATATACGCCCCTACCTCTGGTGGTCCACGTCCTAGAGCTATGAAAGCTGGGTATAACCCAAACAACGAAACTTTAGTGATCATCATGCGGGATAACTACACCTGGATCCAATACGACCAGGTCACCCCCGATATGTGGTCAATCCTAGTAAACTCCGTGTCTACCAACGACTACGTAGATACAGTTCTAGCTAATTGGCCATGGCAAGTAGTCAATTACGGCAATCTCCCACGTACCCGCAGCCAAAACTTTGAGTTGGGTTTTGAAGAGTAGCCTGCTACCATTAGGTACTACGACGAGAGGGAACTATGACTACGCTTGCCGCAATCCAAGGTGATGGTTGGTCCGTTATAGGCTGTGACTCACGTGCATCCGATGAGGGTGGACGTTTTATGGATCTTGCTACTCATAAGATCGTAGAGAACAATGGTGCCCTTATTGCAGTATCCGGCGCATCTCGTGGTGGCAACATTGCACAATTCGGTTGGAAAGCCCCAAAACCCCGTGTCAATGAGAACCTAGACTTATTTATGACAAATAAGTTCATACCTTCACTACGCAAAGCTTTTCAGGATGCAGGCTATGAAGGTAAGGATGACGGAGCGGCTGCAGAGCATGACTCTCAGTTAATCGTATCTATCTGTGGCGTCATCTACCCTATCTTCAATGACTACAGCTGGGACCGTGAAGCTCGTAACGTCTACTACTCAGGTAGCGGCGGAGACCTAGCACTGGGTGCTTTGGAAGCTTTGAACTATACAAGAGCTACAACTCCTGAGGCTGCCGAGAAGATTTTAAAGAAAGCAATTGAAATTGCCATCAAACATGACATTTATTCGGGCGGAGAAATTCACACTTACGTACAAGAAGGCTAGTCTCTCTGTTACTATTCTCTAGTCCCAAGCGCATGGGACTTTAACCCTCTCTAGAGAAAAAGGTAACATAATGGCAACAAGCCTCGAAGGTAATAACCTCGATTCTGCCGGTAACGTAGCAGTTGACTTTGTATGGGGTCCATTCCCTCTACAGCCAAATGATGCACGTACAGCAGGAACACCCTCAGCAACTGTAACAGTTGGCGGTTCACAGAACGTCGGTTGGACAAACACATCTACAGTCGCTTCAGCTCTTCTTAATTACGCCTATGATAGCCATGCTATTGCAGAAGCTAACTGGTCAGGTCACCCAGGATTTATTGCTGCAGACCCTGTTCTTCGTGTAACAGCTATCTCAGGAAACGGAACAACCGTTTCATTCACCGCTCAACTTGGTGGAATTAACCCAGCTTCATTGATTGGAACAAACGTAACCGTAACAGGCTCAACAGTTTCAGCATTCAACCTCACAAACGCAACAATCGCTTCCGCTACTGCTCTTGGCTTCACAGTCACAAGCGCAGCTGGTTCAGGTGTCTCAGTAACCGGTCAAACTGCTACTGCAACCCTTGGTGCTGGTGCATCTGATTCAGATGGTTCATATATCGGAACAACCGGATATGTAAACGTTTCAAGCGTTATCGGACAAACCACTGCAAACGCTACATCTATCTTGACTGCTCTTGAATTAGTACCAACAACTGGTTCTGCAGTAACTAATACAGCTAAGACCGTTACAGCAGCTTCACGTACAGCTGGTTCTGCAGTAACAACAATCACCGCTTCAGGCCACGGCTTTGTAACAGGTGACAAGGTTGTATTGACTAGCGTTGATGCTTCAGTTAATGGAACATACACAGCTACATACATCTCAGCTACACAGTTCTCAGTATCTACCACAGCAACCACAGTCTTGGCTCTTACCGGACTTTCTGGTTCTGTATCAGGTGTTTCTGGAACAGTTCACACCCAATCAATTGCAGCTGGAACAGCTTCAGTTGCCGCAGGTGCAGCTATCACAATCGCTTCATGGGCTTAATCGCCTAACAGTAATTAGCCGGGAGTTAACGCTCCCGGCTTTTTGCTTTAGTGGGAGAATATACCCATGACTCACCCTAAAAAAGAGCACAGACAGTTTAGAGTGCCGCTTAAAGACCCAGCAACAGTTGGCAGGCTGGGTGACGCCAGATTCCCCCTTCCAAATTCCGTAGTAGACTACGACCAGCTCTATTATGGCTTAGGGCCAGATTCAGACATAGATATGGATCAACGACAAGGAACGGATG
>Ga0214246_1000009_pt1 | contig 87313 bp, 87 predicted proteins | sample TroBogypolimnion_41_FD_153084 | JGI IMG/M metagenome (GOLD analysis project Ga0214246, IMG submission 153084) | Freshwater microbial communities from Trout Bog Lake, WI - 29MAY2009 hypolimnion | ecosystem: Environmental > Aquatic > Freshwater > Lake > Hypolimnion/Profundal zone | place: Trout...
AACAGCTACTGGTCTTTTGTTAGGCACTAATGATATAGCAACTGTTAGAAATATTGTTTCAACAGGTCAAATATCAACTACTAGTAATATAAGTGCTACTGGTCTTTTGTTAGGCGCTAATGATATAGCAACTGTTAGAAATATTGTTTCAACAGGTCAAATATCAACTACTAGTAATATAAGTGCTACTGGTCTTTTGTTAGGTGCTAATGATATTGGAACTGTTAGAAATATTGTATCAACAGGAGTTATTACAACTACTAGTAATATTATATCGAATGGAACAACACAATTAGCTTCAAAATTAATATTATCTGGACAAGAATTTTATCAAGCTGCGAATACATCAACTGATGGTATTGGATTTATTTTATTAACTAATCGTAATACAAATAGACAACTTGCTTTTGTAGATACAGCATTGTCTAGTGTTAATACTAGTAATCCAATGATTCGTTTTAATGTTGCGGCATCATTACCAAGTATTGACTGCACAGCAACAGACGCGGCAACAAGATTAAATTTAGCATTTAATGCTACTGTTTATACAGTTGGTTCGAATAAATATTGTGGTATTGGTAATACAATACCAGCAACTAATTTAGATGTTAGTGGTAAAATAAATGTTTCTAACGGTATAACAACTCCATCAGTAGGTGTTTCAGGAGGATCGGGAGATCGTATAATTTTATATCCAGGAACAGCAATACAATATCCCTATTCAATTGGTTTAAATACAAATGAATTATGGTGTTCTGTGCCAACTTCTGGAAGTTTTAATTGGTATGTTAATAATGTTTCATATATGTCATTGAATACATTAGGTCAATTGACAGTTTATGATGATATTACAGGATTTTTTAATGCTTCTGATATTAAATTAAAAGAAAATATTAAACCTTTAACACTTGACTGCACGGATTTGATTAATAAAATAAAACCAGTTGAATTTACTTGGAAAGATATAAATGAAGTTCCAGAATCTAAAAAAAATACAGTAGATTATGGATTTATAGCGCAAGATATTGAAACTCTTTTACCGCATTTAGTAAAAGAATTAACATCATATAAAACTATTAAATATGAAAAATTAGCTCCTTATTTAGTTAAAGCAATTCAAGAAATGAATACACGATTAGATAAAATTGAAAAAATATTAAATATATAAAAAATAATTAAATATATAAAATTAAATGAATTTAAATTATTTACCTAAAAATTCAAAGATACATACTAAAAATGGTTTAGTTAATATTGAAGAACTTGTTAAAAATGATGAAATTTTAACAACTAATGGATATAAGAAAGTTAATAAAGTTATGAGTTATGGAGTAAATTCTATTTATACTATAACAACTTCAAAAGGTAAATTTAATTGTTCTATTGAACAAGATATTGCTATTATAAATGATAATGAAAATATTTGGATTAAGGCAAGTCAATTAAAAATTAATCATAAATTGATTTTAACACGAACAAAAATTGAAGGAACTGATAATATTATTTTACCATCGATTGATTTTACAAATCGTAAAGATAGATTATTAACGCCAGAATTTACAAATGAAATCGCTTGGTTTTTTGGATTTTTATATTTTGGATCAGTAAATTTAAAAACATGTTTTAAGATTTTTTGTAAAGATTATAAACAATTAAAAAAAATATGTAAAATAATTAAACAATTTGGAGAAAATATATCATTAATAACAAACATTGATAAAAATAATAATAATTATATGATTGAGATTAATGCTTCTAATTTTATTGATTATATCATGAAATATATAAAATCAAATACTGTTCCTTATTTTATCAATGAAACAACTTATGATAATCGTATATCATATATAGCAGGTATTATAGATGGTCATAAATGTGACCATAATAATTTTATTAAAATAAATTTTGATAATGAAAATTTTTTAAAAAATTTTAATACATTGATTTATTCTTGTGGTCTTGAATGTATTGTTAATAATAACTCACTAACAATTATCGAATCATTTTCAATTGAATCAATTAAAAAAAATAAATTATTTGATAGTGAAGTTAAAATTAATCTGATGACTATTTCAAATACATTACTAATTAATAATATTTTATGTTGTTGTGCTGATTTTATTGATATCAAACAAAATATTGAGACAGATACATATAGACTAGAAATAGAAGATAATTTAGATTTCTTTTGTGAAGGCTATTTAACATCATAATAAAAGACCAAAAACATGTTTTAGCCTTTATATTTTTTCTAATTTAATCGTAATCATCTCCTTCTGCCTCGTAATAATCTTCCGGAACCTTATCCGAATCATATTCCTCTTCATAATCATTATCGGCATCATAATCGTATTGATCCTGAAAATTAATATCAAGACGATCGAAAACACCCCTAGCAAGATCTACATAAACATTTGTACAACATTCAGGTCTATATCTTTCATCATCAGGATCTTCTTCATTAAACCAGATACCTGAATTACCTTCAATCATTGGATCACAAGACCCATAATAATCACAATGACTATAAAACGCCATACTTTATATAATAATATATATAATATTCTTTTATCATTTTTTATTTTTATTTGCAATAAAATGAAATAAATATTTTTTTATTACTTTTAATCAAAATTTTAAAATAAATAAAAAAAGCCAAAAAATTTCTTTGACTTTTATAATTCCTCCTCTCTGCTTCCTTCTCATACGAACTTCATCATCTTCTCGAAATCCTCCTCGCTGATATTATACTTCTCCTTCATCTCGGCAAATAGCTTCTCCTTCCCACTCTTGCGTGTGATCTTATACCACTCTTTGTTCATGACTTCCTTGCGAAACTCAAAGCGACAGTAATGCTTGAAGTTGCAGTCAGTCTTTCCGCAAAGTGGTCCGAAGAAACATGGCACAAGTCTGACACCCTCAGGATCTGTCTCGTTGTGAATCTTGCGATCAAAATGCTTCTCATACAACTCCTTGACCTTCAAACGATCATCCTTATTCTCAATGTAATGCTTGCGATCACAATCTTCGCGGTTGCATGTGCATGAGAAGTTACAGTTCTTGACAGCAGGAGTAGCCATTTGATTTTGGGATAGCAATATCGATTGTCTATAAAATTATACTACTAACAATAAATCATTTTTTATAAAAAATTAAAAAAAATAAAACAAATTTATAATTCAAATTAAAAGAAAGCCAAAAAATCTTTTAGCTTTATTATATTGTCTTTCTAAAATAACTAAACCAAATCATACATAACATCTTCCGCTGTTTTTTCATTATTTTTCTTATCAACAATAACTTCAACATCATCAACAACTGTATTATTTTTTACAGATGATATTTCGATGATATTGTAAATTTCCTTAAATATATAATTGTTGTAATAACGATTATAATAACTACTTTGATTTTGGGAACATTTTTCAACATCATCATTTGGATTCGGATTCACAATCATTTTATGATATAAATATCAAAAATAAATAGAAATCATTTTTTTATTTTTCTTCAAAAATTTGATTTATTTTAATTTTTATTACTTTTATTCAAAATTTCAAAATAAATAAAAAAAGCCAAAAAATTTCTTTGACTTTTATAATTCCTCCCTTTCGCTTCCTTCTCAGACGAACTTCATCATCTTCTCAAAATCCTCCTCGCTGATGCTATATTTTTCCTTCATCTCGGCAAATAGCTTCTCCTTTCCACTCTTTCGTGTGATCTTATACCATTCCTTGTTCATGACCTCCTTGCGAAACTCAAAGCGACAGTAATGCTTGAAGTTGCAGTCAGTCTTTCCACAAAGTGGACCGAAGAAACACGGGATGAGTCTGACACCCTCGGGATCTGTCTCATTGTGAATCTTGCGATCGAAATGCTTCTCATACAACTCCTTGACCTTCACACGATCATCCTTATTCTCGATGTAATGCTTGCGATCACAATCTTCGCGGTTGCAGGTGCAGGAGAAGTTACAGTTTTTGACAGCAGGAGTAGCCATTTTGACTATAAAAATATCTAATTAAAAACAAATCATTTTTTATAAAAAATTTAAAAAAATAAAACAAATTTATAAAAATAAATAAGAATTAACTAATAGAGCACTTAAACCACCTATTATTTGTGCTACTATATATGATACAGCTGTAACAGTATCAATATTACCTTTGGCAAGCATCATAATACTTACAGCCGGATTAAAATGTCCACCTGATATTTTACCACCGAAATAAATAGCAGCTAATAAACCAACAGCGATAGCAATTGGTCCTAATGCGGCAGCGAATGGATTTGTAGCACCATCAGCAACAACACTTAAAATAACTGAAAGGAAAAAAAAAGTTCCTAATACTTCTGCTATTACAGCCTGAGGTTTCATAATATATCTAATATATATTATTATTTTTTTTTATTAGAATGAATAAGATTCTTTAAATCCTCCCGTCATTTCTTTATAATAATCTGTAAAACTTTCTTTTTTATTTATATCAATATTACTAGAATTATTTTGTATAGTTACATCATTTGCTGTTGAAGCACGAATATAAGATTTTTTCATTTGAGAACTTAATTTATATTGAATTATGAAATTTATATAATTTGATATTAACTGATCTTCATTTGTTGGCGTTTGTTGAATTAATGATTCAGTATAATCATAAGCATTAATTAAAAATTGATTATTAATATCAATATTTGACGACATTATATTCTATTTAATTATATTTATTTTAAATTATATTTAGACATTAAATTTTGTATGTCTAACTTACTTTGTATTGGAGTTTTATTATAATCTCCATCAGAATCTTTTTTATAATTATTATAAATATTTACCTCTAATGGTGTTTTTAATAATCCTCTTAATTGTTCTCCATTATCTTTTTCATTAGTTACTAATAATGTTTGTTTTGTATAAGTATCTACAATATCCATATATTGAATTATTAAAGTATTTTTTTGGGTAGGATCTTTTGTTATGTTAACACGCAATTGTTTATAAGCATCAATCAATAATTTATCAGCTAATTTACTCATTCTATATTTTTATAATGATATTTATTTATTATCTAAATATTTAGGAAAAGCTGAAAAAGCATTTACACAATCATTATATATTTCCTTATCTATTGTTGATATCGTATTATATGTATTATCTTTATTATACATATAATTAGCCCTACAAGCATTATAAGCGACACAATCATTAGTTTTTGTATTATTACTATTACATTCACACCACACCTTAGACTGAGCATAATCATCTGTGCTTAAAGAATTAAAATTACTAAAATCACTGATAAATGATTGTGCTAATGGTTGTGGCATCTTATCACTTTTTAAACAAATTGGACTTATTATTGATTGATTATTTTTATCTAAGTTTATAATATTTTCGGCTTTAATATTACCACTGTTAAATTTATTTTCTAAACTTGTTAATTTTGATAATAAATCTTGTAAAGCACCTGATGCGACAGATTTAGTTGATGGTGCTTTTATATTATTATTGGTTATTAATGTATTTGCCATTAATAAATCAGTATTCATTAAATTATTTAATTTATCATTAATACTATTTAATAATACTGATGTTGGTTGTGATATTTGAGATGTTGAGTTAGAATCATTAGAAATTAAATTAGATATATTTGAAGCTAAATTAGATATATTTGAAGTATTTGAAGTATTTGAAGTATTTGAAGTATTTGAAGTATTTGAAGTATTTGAAGTATTTGAAGTATCTGATTGTAATACTGGATAATAAAGATTTGAATTTGGGTCTGATGAATTTACTAAGCAAGATTTATTATTATTATTATAATTTGATATTATTGTTGATAATATTCTATTATCATATAATGGAATTCCATTATTTAAATAATTTATAAATGATGTTGATATTGTATTTAAATCACTGTCATTTAATAATTTATCCCAAATTAATATATAACTAAAAGCAAAATCAGATTTTGCGACTGATCTATTATTATTAATTGATAATGAAATTCCTGTATTAGATGTTAAAGATACATTTGAACCAATTGCTACACCATTAATAATAACATTATTTGGAGTTGTTCCATTAGTTTTAGCACAGGCAACAACCCAATCATCTATATTACCAGATAATGATAAATTACTATCAGTTAAATAATTATTATAACCAACAATACCCCTTTTTTGTAAATAATGTCCATGAGCCCAAATATTAGAGTCTGGAATAGTCGAAGAAGTTGTTAAAATATTACCTTGATTTGATGATCTATTAGTATAGCGAGTTATTGAACAAATTGTATAATCAGATGATATTAAATTTGTTATCCAATCTAAGGAAGTATCAACAGTTCCTGATAATTCTGTAATTGGTTTTGTAAATCCATGACCACTATCAGAAACTCTTTTAACAACATTACCAGATATTAAAATATTTTTATCAATTCGATTAAAAGTATCATTTAAAATACTTGGATTACTTGGATTATATTTATCAGCCGAATACATACCCCACGGAATATTTTTAGAAATAATTGAAATAAAATCAGTTGGTATTACTGGAATTACTAATGAATTTGATGAATTTAAAGAATTTGAGGAATTATTAGATAAGGCATTTGATAAATTTGAGGAATTATTAGATAAGGCATTTGATAAATTTGAGGAATTATTAGATAAGGAATTAGATGAATTTGAAGTTCCGGATGTTGTTAAATTATCAAATTTTTCAATACTTTTATATTGATATAATACGACTAATATAATTATTAAAATAATTATAATAATAGCTATATTAAATAACATTTTTCTATTCTATATTTATGAAATAAAAAATGATAATATATAAATATTTATTTCATAAATATGAAAGATAATGAATGTTCTATTTGTATAAATAATAAAGTTAATAGTAATACTGCTTGTAAAATTTGTAAAAATAAAGTATGTGTTGACTGTTTTTTAAATATTATTTATAATGAAAATTATTGTTGCCCTTTTTGTAAAACTGATAATAAGATTAATATTGAAGACTTAGATAAAGAAGTAATTATTAATTATTTCAGGAAAAAAGAAAAAGACTTTAAAAATGAATTGAGTGAACTAAAAACATTATATTTTAATTTAAATATTGAATATATAAATCTCCAATCTAAAATATAAACTTAGGATTTTCTATTTTATTACAGCGGCGTTTAATCTCATTCATTTCTTTTTTTAATTCCAAATACTTATTTTCAAGCATTTGAATCTTATGTAAAACAACTCTGATATAATCATCACCTTCATTATTTATCGGTTGTTCTTCTACAACAACTTCCATTTAATATTTAATAATATTTATTTATTTATACCCAATTATTCTTTCCCATCTTTAAATTACATTTTTCACATAAAGGACGAAGGTTATCAAGTTCCAATTTTCCACCATTTTTTTCACTTATAATATGACTACAATGGAAACCATTCTTTGAAATATTAATTATACATGAACATAACGGGCAATTCCCTTCGTCATTATCTCCAAATTCTTTCTTCCATACTTCAATCCGAAGTTTAGGTTGAATTTTTTGTTTTTTATTTTTAAAATTATGATCGGGAATTATATCATCTTTTAAAAAATAATCAATAAAATTATTGTTTTTTAATGAAACAATAAAACGATTTTTAATATTATCATATTCGCCAACATAAAAATTCTTCTCATCTTCTATAATATAATCTTGATAACTTATTAATTTATAAAATAAATTATTTTTTTTATTTAAATTATTTATAAATTTTTCAAAATTATTATTATCAAAATAATTTTTATTTATAAGTATCTCTAAAAATTCTGTGATTGTATAAATATATTTATTTGTATTTTTAGTCTTTGAAAAAAATCTACCATATTCTTTTTCTAAATATGCCTTACATAAATCATAATTATTTAAAGTAAATTCATCCAATGTTATATATTGCTGATTCTTATATGAATCCATATTAATTTCAAAAAATAGTTTTCGCATTTCTTCATCAGAATTAACATTAAAATAACAAATATAGAGAGAATCATCAATATCATAATTTATATATAATTGTTTTATCATTTCATATCGATGTTGTCCATCAATTAAATAAAGTTTTTCATTGATAACAGCAACAATAATTTTATTTTTAAATATGAAATAATCAGGATTTTTTAAATAAGATTGAACCATTTGTTCGACCTTACTTTCATCAATGTCTGTCTGAAAAATTGGTTTCAAAAATGAAGTATTATATAAGTTTTTAAATGAAATTTTGTTTTCTTGTCCAGATTTATAAGAAAAGTTCTTCGTTCCTGGTAATAAAAAAACCATTTTAATAAGTCATATAATATTATAATGATTTTTTTATATCTATTCATTCATATCCATTCATTCATATTTATTCATCTCATATAAATAACACCAATCAATGAATAATTTATTACGGATTGTATGTCTATCCAATAATTCTTCTTTTGTAATAAGATGATTTGAATATTTAATAAAATAATCATGTGTTATCTTATGATTATTTTCAATTTCATAATCTTTCATCCATAATAAATATTGTATATATAATTTATAATTGAACATTAAATAATTAATATATATTTTTTTTAAGCATATTTATTAAATGAAATTATTAATCTTTGCCCCATTAATCATTGGATTTTTAGTTGGTATGTCTTCTAAGCCAGATGAATGGTATTTCAATTTACATAAACCCCTTTTTAATCCTCCTAATTATCTTTTTTCAATTGCTTGGTCTATTTTATATTTATTAATTGGTGTTTCATATTATTTAGCATTAAAAGATAAACCATTTGTTTATTGGATAATTCCATCAATTCATTTATTATTAAATTATATCTATACACCTATAATATTCATATATAAGAAGCTATTTGAAAGTGCTTTCATTGTCTTATTAACTCTAATAACTGCTGTTATTGTAGCAATTCTCTTTTACAGTTATCAAAAATATATTTCAACTTATTTATTGATTCCTTATATACTATGGTTAATATTTGCTAATTATTTAGCATGGTCAGTTTATTATCTTAATTGATTTAAAACTAAACCATAATACCTCTTTTACAACTATAAATATCATCTTCTTCTGTTATGCTTTCACCTAATAAAAATTCATTAATATCACTTTTAACATTCATATCTTTCGTGCTATTGTAATACATATAATAAACAAAAGCAATACCAAATGAACAACATGATAAAATCAATATATACATCTTATAATAATATCAATTTGTATTAAAATTATTAAAACAAAATAAAAAATGATTTTTTGAAAGGAACATTACTTTTACCATTCAAAAAGATGGATGTTCAAACATTTATTGTCGAAGTCGTGAATGAGTATCTTACTTTCAGCTACTATTACGATAATATCGTAGATTTGCTGGATGTTACGCTAGATGACTATGTCACGAACAACAGTATCGAATTCAATAAAAAGATTATCGATACTTATGCGACTGATGTTTTCAATGCGCTGAATCTCTACGACAAATATTTGGGAAGCTCAGAAGATCTTCATAAGAGCACTCGCGAATACTTCTATCAGCAGCTGGCGTTTGTGACACTTTTCGTAGAGATATATCCGCAAATCATCAAGAGCGTTCAATCATCTCCTACAAGCGAATGCGAATTCAAGTTTTCATTCGACAAAGTTAATGATGATGTTGCTGATATTTTCGATCAAATGATTGACGCTTACAATGCTCACTACGAGCTTGGAATAACAGTTTGAAAAGCAGGGAGGATTATAAAAAGGGCATTAAGATGAAATTGATCTTTTTGTTCTTATAAATTTCTTCAAGATTTTTTAGATTCATATTTTTCTTATTAAAACAAAAAAAATATGTTTTTATATCGCATCTTCTAAACTTACTGCTCTATCTCCATTTTATTCATTTCTTCCTCTTTTTTCTTGGCAATATCATAATTTATTCTATTATGATAATGTCTAAGCGTCTTAATATGTGATTTGTAATTCATGTAATTACGATTACATGCCAGACAAACGAAAAATTTATTATCTGGAAAATCACACATTGTTTCAGAAGTATTTGCGATATAATCTGGTAGATGCATCAAACTTAATTGATAAAAATCTACTAATATCTCATATTTCATTTTTTATTAAAATTTTAATTTTATTATACAAATTTGTAATAAAAAGAACAAAAAAGATCAATTTTATCTTAATGTCCTTTATATCCCATTGATGACTCTAAACGATCCCGAATAGCTCATTCAAGAGCTCTTTCTTCTTGTCAGCTACCATCTTATCAAGTTTGTCCGATTCTTCATTATAAATCCTGATTTTTTGAATCGTAACTTGAATCATTTCATCCATCTTATTCCTAAGCATCGAAATCTCTTTCTCTTGATTCTCAATAGTATCTTTCATCTTTTTGTTATCTTCCAGACACTTTTTGACGATTTCAATTTCTTCTTCACTTGTCTTCGAATCATCCGTTTGAGTTGATTTAGGATTTTCGACTACACAACAACTTTTAAGATTATTGTGGATTTCTCGTTCTTTTTTCTTTTCATAATCAACATTCCTTTTATGAGTATCACTATATATATGATCATTGAACAAATAATATTTACCGTATGATTTATCAGGACGGCACAATGAACAGTAATATTTTCCCTTGAAGTTGATAATATATTCAGGACAAGACATCTAAGACGTTATAATACTAAATAACTAAAAATTTATCATTTTTTATTTTTAATACCTTTAAATTCAAGCAAATTTATTTTACAAATATTAAAAATTATGATCAATTTATAAAAATAATTATTAACACCTATAAATTAAAATAAAAAAATGATTATTATTTTTATATAATTTTTCATCATACAAAGATGCATCGCAATAGCAAGTCAGGAATTTATTCAAACAAATCAATCCGTTATAATAACATCACAAATACTAAGACAACTAATGGATCATTATTCGTAATTAATAACAGAGCTGTGATTATTGGTAAGAAATATTATAAAGACTTTAATAATACAAAGAATGTTACTATTATCGACGATGACAATTAAATTTTTGTTATTTATCATCAATTTAAATTTAAAAAAATAAAAAATGATTATTTTTATTTATAAAAAATTTATATAAAAAAAACAAAAATGTATAGAAAGTCAAATAGTGGTATTATTTCAAACAATACAATCGTTTATAATAGATTAGTCAATAAGAAGACAAAGAATATTACTACCATTCAAGAGAATGAGAAAATTAATTGTAATTATCTTTACAAATATTCAGTCTCAAATAGCACAAAAAAAGCTCTGAATCGTCGTGATAAGTATTATAGAATTACAGAAGATGATTTTGATTTCGAACTTGATGATTATTAATTAATAAATAAACGCGATGCCTTTTCATTATTTAATTTAATTTTAAGATCATGTTGTTTTATTCTTTCAAGTCTTTCATATTCTTCTTTTTCTTCTCTTAGTTTTTTTTGTTCAAAATATTGTTTTTCTTTTGCTGTTAAACCTTTTTTTAGCCTACTTTCTCTGTACATCTCATAATCCTCGACATTCTTAAAGTCTTTTAGAGATTTTACTAAACTTTCTTCATCAACCAAACGAACATTATTATATGCCACTTTATAATCAGCATAAATTAAATCATTCTTGCTACTTCTCTCAACACCACTACTATAATCATCTGGCTTCTTTCCACCTATCTCAGTAAAACTTATTGTTTTTGCTAATATCATTGGTTCTGGTTCTTTATATTTAGTTAGCTGTTTTGGTGGTGGCGGTGTGCTCTTATTAAAAAGTGAATTGAATGACGAATTATCAAATTTCTTATTTTCAAAAAAGTTTGTTTGTGTAAAATCTTCTCTTACTTTTGAACTTTGAACCATTGTATCACCATAACCAAAATCTTGTTCATCATCTTCAATTTTACACATTTCAAAAGTTTTATTAAATTTTTCATTAAAATTATCGCCAGTTATTGGAGCTGGTATATTTTCATCTCTATTATGACTTTGAAAGGCGATTTTTGATTCATTTTTAAGATCTACAAATGATTTATTCGCATTTCGTGCTTTATATTCCTCTGCTAAGATTTTAAAACATTCAGTAACAAAATTAAAAACAATTCTATTTCCTCCTTCTTTATCAGGATGTGTTAATAAAGCAGTTTGTTTATAAGATTCTTTCAATTCATTCCAAGTAAAGTTCTTATTAACTTCAAGAACTTCATAAGGGTTTAATAATGAAAAATCAATTTTATTAAAATTAAAATTTTTGTCATATTTAATAGCATTATAATATTGTTGATATGTATATTGTCTATTAGTTGTATTACCCATTATTATTAATAATAATTATAAAAATAATAATAATAATAACCCATTTATAATCATTAATCATTAAAACCTAAATATTTAGAAAATACTGACTTAATATTAAAGAAATAATGTAAAATTGTTGCTAATGCTAACATTCCTATGAAAATATAAAATAATGAAAATAAGTATTGAAAGTATGTTCGATGTGATTTATCAGCAACATCGGCATAATACCACATATATGAGTGTAAAATAAATACACAAAAAAATGTTACAACATAATCTATTATTGCTAAATTAAAAATGCGATAACTTCTCAAATTCATTTATATAATAATATATAAATATAAAAATTATATTATTATTAAAATGACATATAAATTATATGATGTATTAGAAGTTGATAGAAATGCGACTGATGAAGAAATAAAAAAGGCTTATAGAAAATTGGCAATTCTTCATCATCCAGATAAAAATAAAGGTAATCCAGATGCTGAAACTAAATTTAAAGAAATATCTAATGCCTATTCTATATTGTCAGATCCAGAAACTAAAAATCGTTATGATATGCTTGGTGACGAAAATTATAATAATGAAGGTGGTGGAGGTGGAGCACCTGATGTAAATATTGATGAATTATTTAGCCATTTATTTAATAGAGGTGCTAATAGAAATCCATTTGGTGCTAATTTCTTTGGTTTCAATAATGACCAAAATCAGCAGAATCAATGTGCTAATATAAACAAGCAATATAATATAACTCTTGAAGATATTTATAATGGTATTTCAAAAAATCTTAAATTTACAGTTAAAAATTATTGTAAAAAATGTAATGGAATATGCGATAAATGTAATGGTTCAGGAATGATTCAACAAATGATTCAAATGGGTCCAATGACACAAATATTTCAATCTAACTGCCCACATTGCGCAGCCTCTGGTTTTTGTATTAAAAATAATAAAGATTGTGCTCAATGTAAAGGCACTGGAATGTATGATACTGAACATATGGCACATTTAAATATGCCAAAAGGATTTACAGATAGAACAACTGTATTCGCAGGTATTGGAGAGCAACCAAGAACAAATAAACAAAAAGCAGGTAATATAGTGGTAGAATTTAAACTTCTTGATCATAAATATTTTACAAGAAGAGATAATGATTTGTATTATAAACTGTCTATTACGCTTACTGAAAGTATATTAGGTAAATTTATTGTAATTCCATATTTTGATGAAGAAATAAAAATAAATATTAGTCAATTTGGTATTATTAATCCCAATAAACAATACATGCTTAAAAATAGAGGTTTGCCAATTTTAAATTCTGGTGGTAAGAAAGGTAATATGATAATAGAATTTAATATTAAATATCCTACAAAATTAACAGAAAATAAAGACGATATTAAAAAATTTAATGATATATTAGATGAATGTTTTATTTATTAAGAGTTTGGAAACATCATTTTAACATCTTTATCATTTCTATAATTAGAATAAAAGTCAACTAAGAATTCATCGCCATCATAATTAATCTTACTGGCATTTGCTACATCAGAAGCATAATTTTGATCACAGACACAATGCTTATTATAAATATTAGTAACTTTATTTAGAGTGTCATATACAGGAACATCGAAACGATTTGGAACATTTCCAGTTGGACAGGTACATTCAATTGAAATATCTTTACTATCATTTGTATTATAATCAACTTTATATAATTTGCTTTGATTATAAGTAGCATTTACAGAATAAATATTACCATCACTTGTTAATGATACTTTACATCTATTTATTTTTGCTATTTTTCTATTTATATAATGCCAATAGAAAATATAAATAATTAAAAATATAATTAAAATAAATGAAATATGTAATATAAGTTCATTTAATGAATATCTTTTTGTTAAAATATCTGTCATAAGGTTAACGATATACATCTTTATCTCTTTTCTATAAATATAATCAGTATTTAAATATTTTCTAAAATATATGGTTTTATTGATTTCATATTACAAGTAATATTTCCTTTAACATTACTTACAGTTGCTTTTAATTCATCTATTAAATTCATATCAGGAGTTGTAAATGATGTATTGTTATTTACGCAAACATTAACATCTTCACTTATATTATTATCAGATTTTGCTTTATTTGCCATAGTTTCTATTAAATTATCAACTGCTTGTCTATTTATAGAAGGATTGAATACACCAATCATATCAATTATATTATCTTTTGAAAATAACATATAATCATGTGAAAAACTCATTAATCTTCTTGATAATCCATCCCCTGAAAAACCAAATACTTTAAATCCACTGCCATATAAATCAAATATTCCACGATCTTTTAATGCCTGCATTGGAGGAATACTCATTAACATTTCGCGAATTGGTATAAATAATGTCTGAATACCAGTTTCAGGAATTATAGTAATAATAATTAAATAAACAAAATATAAAATTAAGAAAAAGATTGTTATATAAAAGAAAGGCATTTTACCCAAACTTAAAAAGTTATTATTAATGAATTTAAAAGTTCTATAATAAATATTTCCACCAATTTCATGTTCTCTATGAGCTATAAGATAAACATAAACACCAATAATCATAAAAAAAAACCATAAAAATATAGCAATACTATAAAGAATTACAAAATTAACTAATATATCAATTATATTCATTTTTATACTTACTTAATATTTGTTTTTAAATAAGATTTTACTGCTTTGGCATAACATTCACTATATGGTGAATAAGAATTATCAATGTCTGTCGAAACTTCATCTAAATATTCTGAATTGTATAATTTAAATTTTTGTTTCATATTGATACAAAGCTGTGTTTCATAATCTATTTGTTCACTGGCTGATTTAACAGAATGAAGATTTTTATAATCATTATATGTTTTAACATCTTCTGGATCATCAACTTCTTCCAGATTTTTCATATTTTGCGAATTATCAACAGTATCTTCTTGAACATTAAAAAATCCTCCAATTTGATCACCAAAAACATCATTGAATACTTGATTTATATAATCTGCTAAGTAATTTTTCAGATCTTTCATCGTTTCAAAAAAGAAATAATTAAAGAAATTTGTAAACATTTGTTCACTAAACATTCGATTAAATATTCTATTTAAAGTTGGTAATGTTCCTAAATCTGTTAAGGTTTTAAATGGTGGTATTATAGCTAATAAAAGCGGTTTAAGTGGTAAAATAAATACAAAAGGTATTATAGGAATTGGAATTATAATTATAAATGGCACAAATATTATAATTAATAACCAAAATATAAAAATCCAATTTAAAAATACTATTAAAATTATGAGTATATGAACAACTATGAATTCTATAAATGTAAAGAAATAGAAAATAGCAACTGATATAAAATCAAGATCTTCGAATATTAATATATGATTGAAACCAAATGCCCACGCTAAATAACTAATAACTATGAATGCGTTATAAAGTAAAAAATATACAAAACAAAAAACTCCAAGATTATGTAAAAATCTAATAGGTTTATATAAAGGATCGGCGCTCATTATTCAATAATAATATTATAATATTCATAAAATTTTTCAATAATTATTTCAGGTATTTCAGTAAAATCAATTAATTTCTTATTCAAATTAAAATTATCTACTATATTATTACTAATAAGATATGACATTCGTTCTTCATCACTCATTAAAGCTATTTTAAGAGCTGTTGGTTTTTGTAATCCTTGTTGTATTTTTGGTATATTATCACTTTTATCTCCAAATATTATCTTAAATAACAATTCGACTTTTGTATTATAATTGATTCTTAACGATAAATCTTTAAATTGCATATTATAAATTTTTACCATTGGAGTATACATTTGTAAATAATCACTATCATTTGTAATAATTACTATGTTTGCCAATTTACTTATTTTTTTTTGAAGTAGATAAACTATATCATCTCCTTCAAGATTATCAAATTTACAATCTTTAAAACCATTCTTACTTAAATAATTTTCAAATAATTCGAATATATCACTATTAAAATTGGCTTTTTTAACTCGTGATTGCTTATATTTATCATAAATCGTATTTCTCCAAATAGATGATCTTGGACAATCTACGCAAAATATGATATTACTTCGAATAGTCTTGAATTTTTTTGTAATTTTATTCATATCTGCTTCGAAATGCTTAATAAAGGCAACAATAAATTCTTTATTATTGATGATATCATCATGATTAATAATAATATCTGGTTGTCTTTGCTTAAACCATCTGAGAGTCGCATAATATCTATTAAAAATATAATAGCTGTTGTCAATGATGACAATTGGTTTCTTCCCCGATAGTACGATTTCGCTCATAGTTGTATAAAATTAATATATTTAATAAATCATTTTTTATTTTTTCATGAAAAAAATGATTATAAATGATTAATTAATTATAATAATAAGATGAATACTAAACAATTAGAAGCATTTATAGCTGCTAAAAATAGAAATAATATTTTCATTACTGGTTCAGCTGGTACCGGTAAATCTTATACTATTAAGAAAATTATTGATTATTTTGAAAGTAATGATATTAATTATGGTCTTACTGCTCTAACCGGTTGTGCTGCCAGTTTAGTTAATGGTCAAACACTACACTCGTTTTTATATTTAGGTATTGATAATAAATTAGATGATATTTATAAGAATTTATGTAAATATGTTGGACAGTTAAACAAACTTAAAAAACTTGATGTATTGATTATTGATGAGATTTCTATGATGAACAATGAATTATTCGAACTTGTAAATGACTTATTTAAGTTAATTAAAAATAATGATAGATTATTCGGAGGTATTCAATTAATATTGATTGGTGATTTCTATCAATTACCACCAATTAATGGAAATTATTGTTTTACTTCACCAATTTGGGAAAAGATGGGGTTAAATACAATTATTCTTGACGAACTTATCCGTCAAAAAGATGATATTAAATTACAAGAGATTTTGGAAGAAATTAGAGATGGTAGATTAACTGATGAAAATTATAAAATCTTAGAAAATTTAAAAAATACAAAATTTACATCAGATGTAAAACCAACTAAATTATTTCCAGTAAACGTAAATGTCGATAAAATCAATGAACATTCATTTAAAAAATTAGTCAAATTGAATAATAATATTACAAAGACTTATAAAGCATTTTCTAAACATAAAATTGATAAATTACAAACTTATGATATTTGTTTAACTTTAAATGCGCAAGTTATGGTTACTCGTAATATCTCAGTTGAAAATCATATTATTAATGGAACTCGCGGAATAATCGTCGAATTAAAAGATAATAGTGTTGTTATTAAAGATATTAATAATAACATCCATGAAATTAATTATTATACTGATTTGATTAATAATAAAAAAAATTATATATCATTTATACCCCTTAAATTGGCTTATGCGATTTCTATTCATAAATCACAAGGTGCGTCTATTGATTGTATTGAACTTGATTTAGGAAGTGATATATTTGTTTCAGGTCAAACATATACCGCGTTATCTCGGGCAACCAATATTAACAATATTAAAATAATAAATATTGAAAGAAATTCATTTTTCATAAATAAAAAAATACTTGAATTTTACAAAAAATAAATATTATATATATATAGATAATAAAAATAGTGTATGGTGAATTATTATGAAAACTTTTTTGACGATTCTACTACTACCCGTGATACTATGGGTAAATTCGATGTATCATTACCAAATCTTGATAACAATGGTTATCAAGTAAGTGTTGATGATAGCACTGCTAAATCTGGTGGTGGTCGTAAATTACGATATGATGATCTTCTTCGCGAAGAAGATAATGGCGATGAATATGAATATGATGATGCCTTAGAAGAAGAAGATGCGCTTTTTGGTGGTGCCCGTGCCCGCGCTCATTCATCTGGTCATTATAACAAATATACCATTGCTGATTCTACTTATGGTGTAAATGGTGGTCGTTTCGAATCCACTAGCCCTTATGGTGCTGCTGCCAAAGCGGGAAGCAAATTATTCCGCGCTGTTGATAAATCTGGCGTAGCAAAGAACCCAAAAAGCCTTTTTGTTGTAATAATGAGCACCCATCACGGTGCCAATAAATATATTAAATACAATGCTTATACTCTTGAACGCAAATCATTAGGCTCTAACTTTGTTGTTGAAAAGGGCACTAAACAAATCAACTATCGTTTCAAGATCAAGGTTTCAAAAGCTAAATTACCTGCTGATTATGCCGAATTAAACAAAGTTGAATCAAAGAAACGCGCTGCTGCCAAGCGTGCCGCTAAACGTGCTGCCGAAGGTGTAGTCCCCAAGAAAGCAGCCACCAAGAAAGCCGCTGCAACCAAGAAAGCCGCTGCCCCCAAGAAAGCTGCTGCCCCTAAGAAAGCTGCTGCCCCTAAGAAAGCTGCTGCCCCCAAGAAAGCCGCTGCCCCCAAGAAAGCCGCTGCCCCTAAGAAAGCTGCTTCTCCTAAGAAAGCTGCTTCTCCTAAGAAAGCAGCCCCAAAGAAAACAGCTGCTAAAAAGACCGCCGCCAAGAAAACCGGTGGATTTTTCAGCTATTTCTAAATAATTAATTTTATTTTTTTCATAAAAATTTAAAAAAATAATTTTTATTTTTAACCCATTGAAGATTTTGAAAAGTTCTTTAAATCATAATTATCATCAAAGAAATATATGGCAATTAGTTTTTTACGATGTATTCTTAATTTATCAGCAATATCTAATACTTGTCTTTCATCATCTCGATATTTATACCATTGATTAAATAAATCATTATAAACATTAACACTTTCATTCATTAATGGATATTTATTACATTTATTTGAAGCTAACATTTGAGCTTCTTCTGCTAATCCAATAATATGTTGAAAATGTTTTGTAATACAATCGCGACATCTTTTATTTTTATTTGTTAAATGTTCTTCTAATAATATTGATTGTTTTACAATTTGTTGCATGTTATATTTAGGATCGCTAACAGGATCTAATGCTCCACATGATTTAACATTACAACTTCCACCACCACCACCAGTATGTTTTTGATTATTAGGTTTTATTAATTTGACTTCTGAATATAATAATGTGTAAATAATTAAATAAATAATTACAAAACATATTATTAAAATAAAAAGATTCATTTCTAATTAAAGAATATGAATTTAATTATTGAAGCTATATTCGTTGGTTTTTATTCATCCTGTTTTGCTATAATTTCGAATAAAATAAACTTATATTTATATTTATTCATAATTGGATTTTTAAAACATTTTTTATCATATTATTTAAAAATTCAAAATTTTTATTGTTCTATGAAGGAAAATAAAAAAGCTATTGATACATATTTAATTAAAGATAGTTTCTATGAGGGTATTTGTTTTATTATAATTGGAAATATAATCATAAAAATGCTTTATCTAGAAAATAATTTATATTTAGCATTATTTTTAGTGGGATTTACTTTTCATATTATAGCTGAATATATAGGAATCCATAAATATTTTTTAAGATACAGATGTTTATAAAAAAAATGATTTTTATTTTATGATAAATTATTCATATTAATGTCTGAATTTACAAATCATGGTAAGAAATGGACTGTCAAAGAAACTAAACAATTATTGAAAGAAACACAAAAGATTGATAATATGGATAATATTGCTAAAATTCATAAAAGAACACCTTATGCTATTTATTTGAAATTAGTCAAAGAAGCATCTAAAATTGCCGATGAGGATTATGAAATTGACTTAGAAGATTTGGCTAAAAAAGTAGGATTAACACCACAAGCATTACTTGACGGTTTTAAAAAAATTAAATATGATTTCGTTTCTAATGATGAAGATAGCGAAGATGATGATCCTGATTATGATCCTGATAATGAAGATGAAAGTGAAGAAGTTAGCGATGATGAAGACGACAACAAATCAGAAAAAAAAGTAATTGTCAAATACGAACAGACAATAATGCCTATTTATATGTCATTAATGGTAATTGTAATTAATTTAGCTGGATGGTATTATTACTTGTTACAAGCTAAATTAATTTAAAGTTTTTAAAACTTCATTAGTTGGGTTCATATTAGCCCAATATTTTTTGTTATCGTGCATTCTAGTAGAACGAGTTAGATAATAAACAGTAATAAATACTGATATCAGAAGAGGTATTAATATTAATATTACAATAGCTGTTAAAAATTGAGGGAATAATAAATATAATATCATTAAAATTAATAATAATATTATAATAAATGATGTTAACATCATAATAGCTTTATAAAAGTTTATATTTTTAATTAATAAATTTATAGAATTTGATAATAAATCATATTTCTTTTTGTAAGAATCTATTTTATTAGATCTATCATTAACATAATTATTAATATACCCATTCATTTCATCAGTAACATATGAAATATTATTAGTTGATGCGTTAGATAATATTTTAACAATAAAATTATTGGCTGATTGTATATAACTTGCTAATGGCGATAATACATTAGTAGTACTTAGTTGATATAATCCTTGTGATCCACTAGAACTATAAGTTGAATATAAGGTTGCAAAGTTTTCAACAACTGTATAGTTATAATAGAAATAAGATGCTATTATAACAAATATTATTATTACAGTATATATTGATATTTTTGAATTTAAATCAATATACTGTTCGCTTGACATATAAATAGCAATAATTGATATTAATAATAATATAGCAATAATAATAAATATTTTGAAATTTAATAAAATATTATTATATGATGATAAATACATGTTATAGCGATATGTTAGTTTATTTAAATCATTTTGACTAGTTATATATTTATTTCTATCATCTTCTATTTGTGCTGATATTTTTGTAAAATCATTAATGCTATTTGTTATATCACCAGCAGATACAAGAGAAGTTGAATAAACATCTAAATTTTTTTTAATATAAGTAATATCATTTGTAAAAGCAGAATCAGTAATAGAAGTAATTAAACCTGCTGTTGTAAAAGCTGCTTTTGGATTTGATTCTATATAATTAAAAAAATTATAATGAATTATATTTGTATAAAACATTAAATTATTGTAATATACACTATATTTTAAAAGTTGTAATAATTTTACAGTATTATCAACATTAGTTATATCAAAAAATGCTTTGTGATACAAAAATACTCTTTGAATTCTATAATTATTTAGTACACTTTGATTTAATGGTTTAACATAAGCATTATAATCTATATTATAAGCATCTACAACATTTTGATTAGTTATACTAGAACAATCACTATATCCCATAAAAGTGCTTGTATAAGTGCTACCATTTTTAAGTGTTCCAGTATATCTATATGGAGTTGGAGAACCTGATGCTGCTGAACCACTAAAATTAGAAGTAGAACCAATAACTGAATTACTAAATCCCATTTTAAGATAATCTACTGGTAAAGCAAATTGTGTTATGTCACTCGCTGATGATGATATTAGATTAGTACTTGGTGTATTTATGTAATTAAAGAAATTTTGTATACCAGAAATTTTTTGTAATGAAGTTGAAGATGATGCTTCTGAATAAGCATAGTATAATGGGAAAGCAGCATTTTTAATATAAGTATCTACTGGATCTTGTTTAAAAGGTATAACAGTGCCTACCAAATTTGTAAAAACATCTTGTTGATTACCAGAATTAGCAGCAAATTTAATTATAGGTGTTTGACTATTATACCAAAAATTTTTATATATTAAATCTTTAACATAATCATTATTTATTCCTGTTTGTGTTGAATTTCCAGTTATACTATTAATATATGTTGCTATATTTGAATTGTATTGTGGAGAGTTTAAAAATCCTAATTGTAATTGTATACCCTTAGTGCCATTACCATCAACATCATATTCAGAACATTTTGTTTCTCCATCAAATGATGTTGGTATTGATATTTTAAGATTTTGAAATTTAGATTCTATTGTTGATGATGGACTTGACGCATAAATTACATTTATTTGATTTAAGAATAAATTATATGCAGATGCATAAATATTTGTAATTGTAAATAAATCATATAAAAACATTTCTTGTAACAAATTATCATTTACTGCTATTTCTCCGCCATTAATATTTGATGAAAGAGCAGCAAATGGAAAATTATTTGAATTTCTATAATCATTAAATTGTCTAATAAAAGAATAATTATATAATGAAGTAATTGAAGCACTTTGTAAATTATATAATATTGTATTAGTTGGAATTAAAATATTATTATTTAAATTTGTAAATTTTTCAACAGTAATAGGTGATTTTATATAAATTAAAACACATCCATTCATGCCATTATTATCAGTTTGTTTATTTGAATAACAACATTTATAACCATTACCACCAGATCCATAACCTAAATTTCGTTGAGCCAAATTACCAGCACCATTACCACCAGCGCCAAAAATAAAATTAGGATCAAACCATGATAAAACTACACCATCACCTCCCGCATTATCAACACCACTTCCCGCAATACCTCCTCCACCACCTAAATAAGAACCAATAGCGCCATCAAAACCATTATAAGATGATTGTGCTAATGATTTGCCATTTATTTTATTTAATCCACTGCCTCCACCACAACCACCATCTAAATCAGTATTTTGATTTACTAATCCGCAACCTCCATTACCACCACCGATACATCTTAAATTATTAACTATTGTATTATTTTTATCTTTGGCAGTTATTAATGTTTCAGTTGCTTTTGTATAATTATAGATTTCATTTGCAGAATTAAAATTATAAAAAGTACAATTATCACATTTCAAATTAAAGCCGCTTGTAGTTATATTAGAATCAGCATATACAATTATTTTTATTTTATAAAAAACATCTGCTTTCATTTCAATAGTTCTAACATCTTTAATATTGTAGCTTGATATAAATGAATTAGTATCATTAAAAATATATTTATCAATCCATACAAATGTTTTAAGATTACTTTCAATATTAAAATTTATATTTCCCGATACTGAACTTTTGATATAACCATCCCAAACATATAAAGTATTTGGATGTAATAAATCAGCATTTAATTTAATATCATTAACTATATATGTTGAAAATGATGTATAAGCAGGGACATTAATAGTTGAATAATCGTCATTAACAATTTGAAAATTATTTAAATTTGGCGGAGTTTGTTGTGTTACATTAAAAACTTTTAATGTTAGACCATTATTAAATAGATTGCTTATATTGTCAATAGAACATGTTCCACCAGTGCCAATAGTAAAAGTATACGTATTATCTTTTGAAAAAGTATAATTATTATTTGTATAAGCAGCACCAGCACCACCGCCACCGCCAAAAAAATAACCTCCCGCACCTCCTCCGCCAATCATAAAAAGTTGACAATTAAGATCAGTAGATGGTGTAAATGTATATTTTTGATTACTATCATTATATAAGAGACAATAATAGTCATTATTATTTATAGATGACCATTTAATTATTGTCCCATTATCATTTACAATTTTATATTCTTCCATATTCTAATTTATATTTATATTAAAAATAGATAAATTATTTTTTAATACTTGACATAATTTTTTTTAATTCATCCGGATTTTTTTTAAGTCTTGCCCATTCTTCTGTTGCTATATTAAACAATACTTTATTTGTTGTTTTGTTATCCTTATTTTCAGCCTTTAACTTATCTAAATAATATTTGATGAAAATATTATAATCTGTTTTCTTTTTCTCTGGTTTTTCTGAATTAACCGAATTATCATTAGGTTGATTAACAGTAACAGTTATTGATTCGTTTGTATCTTTTTCTTGTGTATCATCTGATGATTTTTCTTCAATTAATTGTGGTGTATTATAATTAGTAATAATTGGTTCTTCGTGTGTAATAATATTAACACGATTACAATTTCTTACCCAAACTTTACGACTATTTTTTAATTGAACAGACCATATTTGTTTATCATATCCTTCTCTTTCATAATTAATTTCAAAACCCTCTGCGGATAAACCAAATCTTTTAGGAGATTGCTCTTTTCCAGTATAAGTTTCTGTTGAAATATTTGAACATGGAATTTTATTATTTTTCATATTTATAATAAAATCATTAAAATAAAAATCATTTTTTTTCAACCATACCACCAATCTTTTTTTATCATTTCTTGATTGTTATGATACAATTTAAAGTTCTTATAATCATGTTGAATCGAATAACCAATATAAGGAGGATTTATTAAAGAAGTTGCTAATATTGTTGTTATCTTATCATTATTACAAATATCTTTACGATCACAATTATAAAAAACACCTCTTGCTAATCCATAAGATAATGAAATATACATATATTTTTTTATAATTTTGCCTAACATTTAACTAATATTAAATTAAATAATTTTATATATATTTAAACTAAAATTATAAAAAAATGATTTTTCTTTTAATTCTAAAAAAAATCAATTGATCGATGCCCAATTTTCTTATGGATATTGATGAAAAATTTAACTCTTTTCTTAAAAAGAAAACGATCTCAAAACGAGATCTAATTGATCTTAAATCATTCATAATCGAATCTTACGAAAATGATAATCTAATTGATTTAATTGAAATTCGTAAATCAATGAAAGCGATTAACATCGAATTATATGATTAATCATCCATATCATCATCTACAACAGTATCTTCAAAGTCATCGTCGAAATCTTCTTCTACTAAGATATCTTCTAGTTCATCTTCGTCTTCTGCGCCTCCGGTAGTTTTCTTATCTTCATCATCATCATCTTCTTCTTCTGGCTTATTACTCTCATTCTCTTCATAAACTTCATCCAAATTATCTTCTTCGATGTCTTTAACAATAACATCATTATCATCTACATCTTCAACAATAGCATTTTTAATATATTCATCCTTGCTTTTAATGGCTCTGCCAATAATTGAAATATGTTTATCAAACAACTGATATTTTTTACCACAAACTTCGATTTTAATTTCATCGCCAATATTAATCGTATCAATATTAATTTCTGATTGAATTCCAGCTGAAATTTTTGGAATAATGATTTGAAGAATCGGAATGTTATCATAATAACCTTCTGCTAAAACTCCTAATGAGTTTTTTGCTTTTACTTTACATTTGATAATAGATCCCTGAGCTGGATTACAAATCTCAGCAATACAAATTACATCAAAGTAACAGTTAGAATTGAAATGCTCTTTTTTTAATTGTCCGACAGATCGTTTAATAATCCTAATAGTATCTTTTTTAATATAACCATACTTTGAACAAATACTTTCATAATTATTTTTCAATTTTGTTAAAATTGTTGTTTCATAATCTTTATTAATTTCATTTGGTGTTAAAATAATGGTAGTTCTAAATTTAATCGGAATAAAAAGTTCGGCTGTCATTACAATCTATATATATGATATAAATATTTCATTTTTTTATTTATATAAAAAATTGATTTATTTATATATATAAATTAGATTAAAAACATGGAAATTTCAAAAGATGAAGTTATATTTACTTCAATCGAAAAAATGAAAACACTAATGACTGATACAAATGAATTTAAAATTCATATTATTAATGATAATGGAGGTATTTGGAGTGAAAGCGAATTTAACAATTTCATAAATTCCCTCAGATTTTCTTATAAAGAAGATATAAAAGATGAATATTTAGAAGTTAAAAATGATGATGGTATTATTTTAACCATTAATAAAATGAAAAATATCGTATTATATTCAAATACTAATAATTGTAAATTAACAGATCATTTATGGAATAAAAATACTTTAATTGAAAGTAATAAGATAAATGATTTATTTGATGTTAATTTAGATCTTTCAATTTATGAAAAGACCGATGAAGTCGAAGTTGAAAATTGGGATGATCAATTGAAATTATTTAAAGTAGTCAAGGAATTTCATTATGAAATTGCTAATGGAATTATTGCTATTGCGCGTGTTATTAAAGATAACACTAATAAATTTACAACTATGAAGAAATGTAAATTTATTAATATTTATTATGAATTTGATTTAGTTGTTTCAAAAACCGATAATATTCTTGAAAGTATTATTAAAACTATTCAATCATTATTTTTATCGAAGGTTGTATTAACAAAAAAGCAACAAGCATTAATTTTAGAAGATTATCGTAAGTTAGTAGATATTAAAACTTATAAACAAGATGATAATAACGTTTATTTGTTAACACCTAAGCCAATTGCGTTAAAAAAGATTAATTTAGCAAATCCTGATAACTATGGAGTTGTTAGTATTTTAAGAGGTTATACTGTTACTGAAAAAGCCGATGGAGAACGTATATTATTATATATCAATAATGAAGGTAAAGTTTATTCTATTGATAGTTCAAAAAGAGTTGAAGGAACTGGAATAATTGCCAAAAAAGGCGCTTATAATTCTCTTATTGATGGTGAATATATTCATTGTAATAAAAGAATTGATGGTGTTAAACGAAATCTATTTGCTGCTTTCGATATTTACTTTCTTAATAGTGAAAAATTAACATCATTGCCTCTAATTGATGTTAAAACCAAGAATCGTTATAATGAAATGCTTAAATTAATCAAGTTATTAGATGTTTCAAAAAGTTCGATTGATTTCATGGTGAAAGAACATAGATATTCTGGTGATATTTTCAAAGATAGTAGAACAATTATGGATAATCCTACAATGTTTCCTTATGATATTGATGGTCTTATATTTACACCTGCTAAATTAGCCGTATATTCTTATTATCCTTCTATGCCAGTTGAAATTAAGACTGATATGACTTGGAATAGTGTCTTTAAATGGAAGCCACCCGAGCAAAATACTGTCGATTTCTTAATTAAATATATTAGTGATGTTAAGAAAGATGGTTTAAAATATCGCAAATTTGGTTTATATGTTGCTGATAAGAATCTACTTAATGAATATTCTGTTAAAAATGTTTTAAATATTAGATATAAATATAATAATCTTAATGACTTAAATGAATATTTAGAAAAAACTGAAAAATCAGTCTTTAAATTATTCGTTCCTAATAAATATTATTTTACAGATAATGAATTTGCTTATATTCCCGTTAATACTTCTGGTGAAGTTAGAGCAGAAAATAATGATAAATTAGAAACAGATACAATTGTCGAATTTAGATATGATATTGTCGAAAAGAGATGGATTCCAATTCGTCTAAGAACTGACAAAACCCGTATTCATAATAAAGGAATTTATGATAAGACTGCGAATAGTATTCAAGTCGCATTAGATACTTGGGATACTATTCATAATATGATATCTGCTGAAACTATTGTCGGAAATGGTGAAAAGATTGATGATATTGTCATAGATGATAATGTTCTTGAAACAGATGATGTTTATTATGAACGCAATCTACCGTTTATTAAAATTTCTGGAAGTATGTTAGCATTTCATAGATTATTAAACAGTCATTTATATAATAAACCTAATAAATTCAAAAATGCTTATAATAATAGAGTTACGCGAGGTAATTTACTTGAAATAGGTTGTGGTAAAGGAGGTGATTTAACAAATTGGAAGTATTCAAGTTATTCATTCGTATTAGGCATTGATTTAGTTAAAAGTAATATTTATTCACCAAAAGGATGTTATGCTAAATTGATGTATGAACATAAAAAACAATTAACTTATAATCAAAATAAGGGTAAAAACTTTTCATTATTAGATATGGCATTCGCCGTAGGAGATTGTACTCTTGATATTAAGACAGGTGAAGCAGCTATTGATCCAGAAAGTAAGGAATTATTGAAATTAGTTATGAATCCAATACAAAAAAGAAAGAATCTTGAACCTTATGAGAGGGTTCTGGTTGGAAAATGTAAAGATAAATTTAATGTCGTTTCATGTCTATATGCTATTCATTATTTCTTTGAAACAGAAACAAAATTAGAACAATTTCTACATAATGTTAGTGATAATTTACAAAAAGATGGTGTTTTCTTTGCAACCTTTATGGATGGTTCAAGTGTAGAAGGAGAATTAAATAAATCTTCAAATGGAATTATTGAAGGTCGAAAGGATTTTGATGAATATAGTGTTCCTGTATGGGCTATTATTAAAAAATATACAGATGAAGAATATTATAATAAGAAAATTGATGTTTTCATTGAAAATACACAAAAATTAATTACTGAATTCTTAGTTGATTTCAATTTCTTAGTTAGAAAAGCAAGACAATTTAATCTTGAACTGGTTGATACAGAGCTTTTCTCAGTAACATTTGAAAAAATAAAGAAGGATTTTGAAAATGATGTTTCAGATCCTGTTTATAAAAATAAATATAATATAAATGAAACTTGGAGAATACCAGAATATAAGAATGATTTACAAGAATTTGATTCTAATGAATTATCTAAGACATTCAGTTTCTTTAATCGATGGGTTGTTTTCAAGAAAGTTTAATTGTTTTCAAGCAGATTAGAAAGTCCTGTAAATTCGATGATCAATTGAGGCATAATATCATAACAATTATCAGTCGCAAAATGTTTAATCAATTTTTGAATATTTTTAATATTATTTGAATGACATAGATAATTAAATACATTATCTTCTGTGATAATTTTCTTTTTGTAAATTGTTGTTTGTTGATGTCTTAATTGGGCTAAATGAAATCTAATAAGAGGATTTAGAGTTCTGTCCATATTAAGATCAATCTTAAAACGATTGTATTTTGGATAATATTTAGTTGTAGCAATATAAAGATTATATAAAATCTTCTTAATAACGCTGAAAATCATATTGAGAGTTACACCAGTATTAATAGGAAATTCATCAGATGGATAAAATTCAGTAATAAAATTATGAACATCATAGTTAGGCTTTTGAAGCATATAAACATACAAAATATTATACCATTTATTATGATTATATGCGTTTACTTCCTCTTTATGTAAAATAATATCATTACTAATCTTGTAAATCTTATTATTTTTCTTTACAATAATTCCATAATTATATTCATAATTCAATGATGCGATTGCTTCTTGTGGTGTTGTATAAATAACTGGATATTTAATCCCATTATTAATAAATGGCTGATTATCAATATTTTCTTCAATTAATGTAATGCGATTTTTAGTATTAATATGAAATAGATATTTATAATTGGCTCCCATTAAAGAAGTATAATCAATAATATGTTTATTATCATGATGAACCAAGACAAAATCATATGAATATAAAGGATTTAGATTTTGAGATGTAAAAAGATTTCTTAGAATTGATGAAATATTTGGATCAGCAATATCAACATTATTTTTATAAATCTCATATAAAATTTCATCAAGCATAATACCATGTGTTTTATCTTTATTTGAAAATTTGGATGAATTAATATCTGGACAACTTGAACTTCCAAAATGCCAAACACCTTCGTGATAATAAACAGTAATTAATGTTCCGTCTAATGCCATTGAACATCTGTCAGTAGGCTCATAAATAGAATTAACATAATTTTGAACTGTTGAGCGAATAGGAATGCTATTGCTAATCGAAATAACTACATTATTACCGATACTTCTTGAAAAGTCCAAAACAACACTTCTACATCTATCATAAAGATCTTGAAATTCACTTACATCATCCCTTTTATAAGAATTATGAAGAAGACAAAGATTATTATTGTTCTTAAATTTTTTAACCTTAATTACAGGCCACATATGCTTTTGTTTTAGAATATCAATTAAAATATTCGCATAATTCTTATTATCATCTTGACATTTATTATAAACTTCGTTAATGATATCTTCAAGAGTTGTCATCGTTTTTTCCACAAAAAATATTATTATTTATATTATGTCACCTAATTCTTAAATAAAAAAATATTTTTTTATTTATAATGATGCCTGAAAATGCTAGTAAATTACTTAACAAATTCTTTCAATGATGAATACATTACCTGACCAGCATAAACACCAGCAATAGTTCTAAGTGTTCCATGACCTATTCCGAACTGCTTGATGATATAAGGAAGTTTGTTTTTAGTTGTCTTAAAGTTATCTGTGAAACTTTTTGTGATATTATAAATCGATTCATCATTGTAATATTTCATGTTGCGAATGAAATGAAATGGTGATGAAATAATACTTCCAGCGCAAATAACACCACAATTATAAATCAGATCATTATTACTCTTCTTGTAATTCAAATATACCAAATTGAAAACAAAGTCGCGCATAATCAAGGATGACAATCCTATCTTCACAAATTTAAGTCCATGTTTTTTATAAGTAGTCATGAAAGAATTATAAGTAGAAATATTACTACCATAAGATCTATATTTGATCACATTGAAAGGATTGAGAACTAATGATGTTGTTAGACTGATCAAGAAAGAAGCTTGAATTGTATTAAGCTCTTTTGTATAATCAATCAAATAGAAATACAATCCGCTCGTAATAACTCTCGTATAAATATTATTAGAAGAACCTGAAAATGGCTTCTTCCAATTAAATTTATTAAAGATTGATGTATTCGTAATAATAGATGTATAAATTGCTTTGTCGATTGGATTGAATATAATCGCTTGTGATATTCCAACAATAAGACTTATAGTAATATCCATTTTAGATATTTATATTCGAATTAAATAAATAATCATTTTTTGTAAAAAAATGTTTAATATTTTTTAAATTAATATTTATTTGATTTATAATAATAAACATGCCTGTTAATGACAATGGAGTTTTAAAAGCAAGTACAATAATTAACGAATTAAATTTAACAGGAAAACAAAATTTTAATACATTACAAAATTTAGCATTTTCAACACCTTTAAAAACTTTAACAAAAGTAAGCAAGTTTTATTTTTATAATAATAATTTAAAACCAGCATCATCTGCTTCACAGATAATATATAATACCGGATATAGTTATATATTTAAAGCTACAACACAATATAATCTGACTACTACTGCTAATTATACCGATTTTACTATTACTGTAAATAATCAAGTTGTTGAAGTTTTATTAGTTGCTGGTGGCGGTGGAGGAGGTACTTCATTGGGTTCTGGTGGCGGTGCTGGCGGTCTTGTTTATGTACCAGCATCTGCTAATTTAATATTAAATGGAACTTATAAAATTAGAGTCGGTTCTGGTGGATTAAATATGCAAAGTTCAACTGATACTACTACTATTAACGGAACTGATTCTACTATTTTTGATAGTAGCAATAATGTTATATTAAGGGCTATTGGTGGTGCTATGGGAAATGGTCAATCTACAGCTTATACCGGAACAGCTAATAGAACAGGAGCAGGTAATGCTGCTGGCGGTTGTAGATGGATGCCTACACCAGCAGCAAGTGCTCAAAAAACTGGAACAACTGGATTATCCAGCACTTATGGATATTGTAATAATGCTGGTACTGGTAATAATGCAGGTGCTTATGGATCTGGTGGTGGAGGTGGTGCTGGTGGTGTAGGTGCTAATGCGGATAATGGAACAGGAGGGGCGGCTTTTAGTTGTCCAATAACAGGAACCACAACTTATTATGCTGCTGGCGGAGGAGGTTCAACAAATGGAGGAGGAAATCCAACAGGTGGTTATGGAGGTGCTATAATGTTAGGAGGTCAAGGAAATGGAATTGGAAACGGTGGTGATGCTTTAAATGATACAGGAAGTGGTGGAGGAGGGGCTATATATACAGGTGGCCGAGGAAGTGCCGGAATTTGTATTATTAAATTACAATATAATTTAAAACCTCCGACGGTTGTATCAAATGGGGTTACAATAACATCTTTTTCATATATTTCATCAACAAATATATATTATTATATTTTTACTTCTACTACTGGAACTAATACTATTACATTTCCTTCTAATTTTGATTGTCAAGTATTAATTGTTGGAGGTGGTGGAGGTGGAGGTGGTGGTTTTGGCGGAGCAGGAGGAGCTGGTGGTGGAGTTTATTATAATTCTAAATATACTTTTAATGCTGGTACATATACAATAGTTGTAGGTGCTGGTGGAGGTGGTGGATTAGGATATTCAGGTGGAGTTAGAAATGGACAATTTGGTTCTACTGGAAGTACAACAATTATAAATTCAGGTGTAATAAATATATTATCTGCTAATGGTGGAGGTGGCGGTGATAGTTCAGGAAGAAATTTTCAAGCTGCTCCTGGTGGAAGTACATCAGCTAATATTAACGGTGTTATAACTAATTATTCAGGTGGAAATGGATATTCAGGAGCATATACAGGCGGAGGTGGTGCAGGAGCTGGTGCAAATGGTACAACAGCAACAGCTTCAATTTATGGCAGTGGTGGCAATGGTTATAGTTCAAGTATAACAGGAACTGCTACTTATTATGCAGGTGGTGGTGCTGGTGTTCCAGCATCAACAACTGATACGCCATCTGTAACAAATGGTTTGGGAGCATCAGCTTATGGAGGAGGTGGAAGAGCTGGATGGGCTGATAATGTAACAGGAGGAAGTGGACTAGCTGGTTGTGTAATAATAGCATTTTCATTAAATATATTATATTCATTTACAACTATTACATTTACAAATGCTGGTGCAACCGGATCATATGGACCAAATTTATCAAATGCTTTTATTGCTTATAGTTCATATTCTTGGATTACAAATGTTAATTTTTTTAATGTTTATTATGGATTACAATATTGGACTGTTCCAAAAACAGGAACTTATACAATAATTATTGCAGGTGCTGGTGAACAATATGGACAAACAGGTTATATTATTAGTATGAGTGCAAGCTTGACAATAGGTCAAATATTAACACTAATAGTTGGTCAAAAAGGATTTAATGGTAATGGTGGAGGAGGGTCTTTTATTTTTAATGGTAAAACTATTAATACTGTTAGTAATTTATTAATATGCGCTGGTGGTGCTGGTGCAAATGGTTCCAGTGGTGGAGCAAATGCTTCTGTTGGTAATGGTGGAGGATCTGGTAATGGGTGTAATGGAGCCGGTGGTGGCGGTGGAGGTGCTATTAATACAAATGGTTCAAATGGTGGCGATGGTGTAGATATTGGTCAAGGTTCAAGCCAATATATAGCAGGTGCGAAAGGCGGAGTTGGAGGAAGTACTGGTTCATCTTGGAATAATGCTTCTTTATATGGTTCTTCTATTGGAAGTTTTGGAGGCGGTGGATTAAAAGGCGTTGATGGTGCAAATGGTTGGTATGGTTATGGTGGTCAAGGTGGATTTGGTGGTGGCGGAGGTTATAATGGAGGAGGTGGAGGAGGAGGCGGAGGAGGCGGAGGAGGTTGTTGGGGCGGAGGAGGCGGCGGAGGTGGTGGCGGTGGTGGTAGTAGTTATTCAATAAATACATCTACTTATGTTGGTACAAATGCTAATGATGGTTATATAACAATAACAGCAAATTAAAATATTATTAAAATAATAATGTCTTCTGAACAACCAGTTATATATAAAGCAAAATGCTTATGGGGTGAACATATATGGAGTTATTTACATTCAATTACTTTTATAGATAATGAATTAGATAACTTAGAATTAGTAAATACTAAATCACATAAAGTTTTAGAAATAATTAAAAATTTACAATTAGTATTACCATGCGAATTATGTTCAGCTGAATATGTTGAATGGTATAATAAATTAGATAATAATTATTATTATAAACCATTAGAATTATTTTATAAAACGATTGATTTACATAATATTGTAAATAAAAAATTAAATAAACCTGAAATGATTTATGAAGATGCTTTAAATAAATGGGGTGAAAAAATTTAAATAATAATTATAATAATGATAACACCAGAAAGTATTAGAAACTTTTTTTTAACTTGTTTCGGTATTTTTTGTCATCATACAGAAAAAGAAATAAGTAAAAAAGAAATTGAAATGAAACCTTTAAAAAAGAAGCACAAGAAAAATAGAAGCTTTAAATTAAAATTATCAACAATATTTGAAGAATAATATAAAAAATGATTCCTTTTAAAAATCATTTAAATATGGCTAAAATCATAAAGTCAATTATCTTTCAATTCTTTGAGAATTATTATGAATATGAAAGAATTATTAGCGATATTCATGAGACAACGGACAAATCTTATAAAATTATTCAAAAACCTGAAAAGAAAACTATTAGAGAAATGATTCTTGAAATTCCTGATATTACTCCCCTTGAAGCTTATAGATTAGAGCGCAAGATGGAATTTATATTTAAGGAAAATCTTTATATCATTCAAGAAGAATCTTAGAGGTTATTTGAGCTGATAAATTAAATACAATGACAAATAATATAATATGAAAGCATATATGACTATTATTGGGAAATTAATAGATTGGTAGTGGTTCAATAGATAAGAATACAAACTTACACCAATAACATCAAGTGTTATTTTTGTATTTTTATCTAATTTTTGTAAGTTTAATTTAACAACAGGAAAATTTAAATTATTTTTTTTATTTAAATTATAAATAGGATTTATAATTATAAAAGCATTATGTGATTTTGCCAATGAATACATAGTTTATTTATTAATAAAAAATGAATATTTATTATTTTTTGTTTTATTCATAAATGGAAGTAAAAAAAGTTAAAAGATTATTGTTTGATGAAAAACATGTTTATGATGAAAATTATGAAAATGAATTATATTTAGCCCATGCCAATATTTCATCTATTCCAATTACATCAATTTGCTTAATACCTAATTTAACAAATTTAAATTTGGCATGTAATAACATAAAATATATTAGTTATAAAATTGGATATTTGACAAATTTACAATTTTTAAGTTTAAGACATAATAAAATAATAAAAATTCAAAAATCAATAAAAAATTTAACAAAATTAGAATATTTAACATTGGAGAATAATTATATTTCTAAAATTCCTATTGAACTAAGTGATCTTTGTAATTTACAGACGCTTGATTTATCAAGAAATAACATTTCAGAAATTCCAGAAGAATTTAAAAATTTAACAATCCTCAGATCATTATCATTACAAAAGAACTATTTAAATGGTATATCAGAATCAATTTGTCAAATAACATCTTTATTAAGACTTGAATTACAATATAACAATATTGAAGTTATTTCAAATGATTTATTTAAATTAACAAAATTAAATTATTTATTATTGTCAAATAATAATATTACTGACTTACCAAAAGATATTCAAAAACTTGTTAATTTGAAATATCTAACAATAACCGACAATAAATTGAAAACTATACCAGAAACTATTGGAAAATTAAAAAAAATAGCATTTCTAAATATTTCAAATAATAATATTAAAAAAATTCCAACAGAAATTATTAATTGTAGAAGATTGCGAACATTTCATTATCATAATAATGAAATTGATTATATGTCTCCTCAAATTATTCGTTTCTTAAATAACCTTAGAAATTCTGATAGATTAGAAGTTTATAATGATCCTCAAAATATTCATAATCATTCTATACAATCATCAATAACCGAATCAATTTCTAAAATTACGAATGAACCTTTAAAAACAAGTGAAGAAATAATTATGAATCAAATTTTAGATGATCCAATTTTAAATACAAAAACAAAAGAATTATTAATTGAATATTCAAACAATGATGATTATCATTCGGTTCTTCTAATTACCTTTAAAGAACTTCTTTTACATGTATGGCAAATAATTGAAGCAAATGATCATAAAGATGAAATTAAAGCAATCTTAAATAATGAAATATTAGATGCTGAATGTAAATGCTTTACAGGTCGTTTATCAAGGTTAGTAAATTGTCTTAATGGTTTCTCTGATTTAATTGATATTAAAATAAGTGATAATCAGCAAATTGGGAATATTATCATTATTATAAGAAATGAATTAATTTCTAAAAACTCTTATTCAGTAGATGAACATAAAAAAAGAGTAATTGAAGAATTAAAAACACGTAGTTATGATGATAAGATAATTAATGAATGGATTGAAGAAATTGAATGATCGTCATGATTTATCAATTCTTATTTTCTTTAAGTTTATCTTTATTAAGTTTCAATATACGCCATGATTTAAATCTTAAAATATCATGTAAAGTCTGTCTATACTTTTGTTTTTCTTCAAATGTAATCTTATTTTCATTATAACTACTACGAATCAATTGAATCAAATATAGTTTATCAGAATCATTATATAAATCTATAAATTCATTTATTTCTTTATCATTTAAATTTAATAATCTTGATTGAATATCGATTGACATTTATTATTAAAATTTAAAAAAATAAATCAATTTTTAAAAATAATTTTTTGGAAATATAAATTCATTTGTTTTATAATTTAATATATTAAATAATTCTACCAATAACATAACATCGTCTTTTGCTCTATGTAATTGTATAAATTTTTTTTTACAAATAGTATTATATAAATCAATTAACTTATTTGAACAATACTCTTCTATATGTAATCTAAATAAATATAATGTATCTATTATTTCAAATTTATAATCTTTATTATTTAAAATGTCATAATATTCTAAAATTGGAAAATCAAATTTTTTACCATTATGTGCTATAAATATTGGATATTCACAATATTTAAATATTTTATTAACATCATCTTTAAATTGTAAATATGATTCATCAGCATCCAATAAATCATTTTCATATATTTTTGTTATATGTGATGTAGTTAGTTTATATTTGTTTTTAATTAACCCTTGTGATATTGTTGAATTAAAATTATATTCATAAATATATCTATCTATAATTTCTGTATTATTTGGTATTGTAAAATCATCATCTGTATTTATAGTATTTGTTTCAATATCTAATATAAATATATTATTTTTCATTTTAATATTAAGAACTTCGCATAAATAACAATTAAAATCCCATAAATTATTATTAAAAATAATTGTATATTTAATTCCATTTTTTAAATTATAAATTTCCATTTTTTTCTTAAAAAAATAATTATTATTATATAATAATAATTGTAATATATTATTAACATTAATCTTATTTGAAAATTTAAGTTCAATTATTGTTTCATCATTATCTAATATGTCTATATATCCATATAAATTTATATAATCATGATTATTTTGAATTTGAAATTTATAATTAGGTTTGTTTATTGTTAAAATATTAATTTTATCAAAATATTGTTTCATAGAATTATAATGATTATTAAAATCAAAATCTAAAATTCTCATACATTCATTCTCAAATTGATAAAAATATATATTAATATCAAATAATATTTTTTCTGGTTCATCATTATATAAAAAATTATATAATGTAGTTAATCTATTTTTATCAAATTCAAATAGATATATTGATATGATTATTTGAATTTTATTTGTTTTATTATTAATAATATTATTACAATAATTAATAAATTCTTTTTCTTTATTAGTTGATTTATCTTTATCAAAAATATTAATATTTAATATATTATTTGAAATAATACCTTTTTTTGTTAAACTACTTATAGCATTACTAAATTGATTATATTGTTCTTTTGTTGATATACAAATAATATTTTCTAATTTATCAATTTTATAATTAACATAGTCTTTTATAGATTTATTATTTTTATACCAATAAAATGTAAATAAATCTTCAAAAAAACTACCATATAATTTTGAATATTTATTAAATTCATATATTTCATCATCATTTATATTAAATAATTTTTCTTCAATTATATCATATTTATATGTTGTTTCAAACTTATAATAATTATTTTCATTAAAATATTTATTATTATTTATAGTATTCATAATAGGAAAAAATAATATTTCATTATTTTCTTCTTTTTTAAAATCAATATTTATTTTAATTGGTTTGTTACTTATTAATTCATAATAATTACTTGGAACATCTTTAATTTGTGGAAAAATATATTTTTCTTCATTTATATATATTATAAGTGATTCAATTGCTCTTGTAAAAGCAACATACCATAAATATTTGTTAATATTATATTCATATTTCGTTGGCGTTCTTCCAAATGTATTTAAATGATAATTAATAACTAAAACTTTTTTAAATTCTAAACCTTTTGAACTATGACAAGTTAAAATATTTATATGATCTTCTTTTATTTCAATTTTGTCATTATTATCATATTTAATAGTATCATCATCTTTAAAATATTTAATATATTTTATATTATTTTTATGTAATAAATTGCATATTAATTGTAAGCCAATATTAATATTAGTTTTTGAAAGTTTAACAGATCCAATTATTGCTATTTCATGTAATTTATATTCATCTTTATTAATTTCATTTATTATATGTTCTAAAATATTATCTAATGAATTTATATATATTATTGGTTTATTCTTATTTTTATCTGTTTTACATATCATTAATGGTAAATTATTATGAGGTCTTAAATAATTACAAAAATTTACAATTTGATTTGTAGATCTATAATTATTAATTAATATATATTTATTATTAGAATGATTTAATAAAAATTTATCAGAACCTAATTGAAATTGATAAATATTTTGATTTGGATCTCCAACTAATATTAATGGTATATTTAATTTACTACTAATTAATTTAACAAGATTATATTGATTTTCATTAATATCTTGTGCTTCATCAATAATAATACATTTACATTTTTTTAAACATAAAACAATATCAATATCTTTATCTAATATTACTTTATATGTTGCTAAAATTATTGTATTAATATTTTCACTTGATTTATTTAATATTTTTTTTAATATTACTTGTGCTAATGAATGTATTGTTTTAATATTATAAGAATTAAATATTGATGATTTTTCTTTACCTTTATTAATTAAATCAATTTGTGCTTTTTTTGAAAAAGTTAATATTAAAAATTCATTAGATTTTTTAAAATTATTTAAACAAAGTTCAATTATTGTTTTTGTTTTTCCACATCCTGGATTACCTATTAATACTGAATCTTGTATTGTTGTATTAATAAATTTTAATTGATGTTCATCCATTCATTAAAATATTTATTTATTTTTTATATCCAAAAAAATTAATCATGTGACTTTACAATAGATTTAATAAATTCTTCTGCTTGTTTTTTATTATTTTCAATTTCTTTTTCCAGATTCTTAATAAGTTGTCTATTATTATCTAAATATTCAACAATCTCATTTTGACGTTCAAGTGATGGAATAGGGATTTTAATTTGTTCTATATTTGTTTTTGAAATATTTTTAATAGCAACACCAGTATATAATTGATTCATAATTTCAAGATTATGAAATAAATAATAATAACAATATTTTAAATTTATTAATAATTTATTTTTATTTTGAAGAATATAACAATGATCACTCGTTGAAAATTTAATACCATAATTAATATTTGCTTCGCCTCCATCTCCAATTATTAAACTTTCTTCATCATAATCATGTTCTTCGACATAACTATCGACTTTTATAGAACTTTTAAAGAAAGGATATTCTCCTGTTTTTTGCCCATATTTAGCATTTCTTTTACTTTTAGGTAAAAACTTACAAATCTCACCGAGAGTTTTTACAATAATATCATCGCCATATTTTTCGTCTTCGGTTTCATCTTTCATATATTCAGCATAATTAAGAGAATATGAATTAATTGCGATTTTTTCAATAGGAACTTCAACTAATAAGTTTTTAATTTCTTCATAAGGATTATAATCATAGAATTTAACTTTTGTTGTTTGATGTGTTTTTGAGAATTTATATTCTTTTTTAGAACCTTTAAACTTCGTTTCTAATACATCAGAACCATCTCTTTTCTTAATGAAATAGAAGATACATGTTTTAATAGAAGTATATGTAAATATACCTGATGGTAAATAAATAATTTCTTTTAAATCACAAGTTTTCATTAAATATTCTCTAATTGCGACAAGAGTTGAATTAGTTTTTGAAAATAGATCTTGACCATCTGGCAATACAACAGCGCATTTTCCATTAATTTTAAGCATATAAATAATTGCCTGAATGAATAATGAAACAGCATTATCAGATTTGATTGGCGTATATTCATTCTTTAATGAACTTTGTAAATCATCATATTTTAGTCCTTTAATTCCGAACGGAGGATTAGCCATAATATTATCAAATTTTCTTGTAATTGGATCTCTAATACTATCACCTCTTTCCAATTTTTCAAACATATGACCAGATGAAATTAACATATTTGAAACTGCTAATTGATATGTATCAGGTTCTAATTCTTTTCCAAATAAACCTTCTGATTTAATAAAATTCCAATCAAGTTTAATATTTTTTGTTGCTGCTTGTTGTAAAATAAATTGTAAATAAGTAATTAAGAAACCACCTGTGCCCATAGTAGGATCTCCACAACTTTCAATTTTACCATCATCAAATATCTGAGGATCAATTAATTTTAACATTATTTTTTTAACTTTTGGTGGTGTAAAGAATTGACCCAATACTTTGCCTGTCATAATATCTTGAATAACTTCTTCGTAAGCTTCTCCTAAAACATCTTGTTCACAATCAGATAAATTAAGAGAATTGATTTTATCAATTATTTTCTTATAAGTTGATTTATGTTGAATATCAAATCCTTTATCTTTCAAGAATATATTTTTAGTGCTTGGATGCTTTGATAATATATCATCCCATAAATACTTCATATTACAAGGAATATTATCTTCATTTTCTTTTGACAAATTACTGAATCTAACAACTTCCAATAATCGTTTTTTATGAATTTCAATAATATCATCTTCCATATGACTAAAATCATATTCATAATCATCAATATTAATTTCATTTCCGAAATGAGGTTCGAGAAGTTTTAATATTAATAAGTATGACATATTTCGTAATGCTTTTTCTCCTGTTAATCCTTCATTGTCTCTTAAAATATTTAAACAATTTTTAAATAAATTGATAAGACATGTTTTACTATCTGTTTTGACTTCTTTAACTTGATTCATCTGTTGAATTTCTGTTAATGTTATACATGGCATCTTCTTATTTTTATGTCTCGTAAAATCTATTTTCTGATCGAAAATCTTCTTACATAATTCACACACATATTTAGGAGAACTCATATTACTATATTTAAGATATTATTTCTTTATAAATAATTTTATCATTTTTTATAAAAATCTAAACAACCAAGTAAAAAAAACTTTCGCTAAGCTAAAAGAGTCTTCTTTTTCTTGTTAGAGATTGTAATAATTTCTCTTAAATCTTTTAAGTTATAATATTCGACCCATAAATTTTCAGGAGGAAATAATGAATCTAACTTACATAATTGATTACAAATTATAGATAAATTTAAATAATGTTTTTTAATATCAGGATAAATCAATAAATATTCATTAATCTTATTTTTACAATTATCTAAATCATAATAGATTCTTTCAATACTTAAATAATCTATCCAATTCGTAAATTGTCCTTTAAATATAACTTCGGGTTCTTTTGATAATCTGGTATCATTATCACATAATTGATAATACTCTTCTTTACTTCTACAATTCTTTTCTGCTATAATTTTTCTTGCTTTTTCATAAGAAGTAGTTAAAGCGCCTCTTTTAATTGTTCTCAATTTTAATTTTTGAGTTAGTTCATCGTCATATTCATCAATAGAAATACCATAGTCATTTACTTTTTTATAATTATGCTTTTCTAAATGAATCTTGAAAACTTTTATTTTCTGAATAATTGTCTCATCTTCTAAACCAATCTGATAAATAACTTCTCTAACTTTCTTTAAATCAGAATTATCATTATCTTCTAACCAATCAATCTTATTTAAAATAGGTAAAATGATTTTAGTAATTTTATGAGGTTCATCTTTATTTTTCCTGCTTGCCCTTAATGCTGACTGAACGATTCTTATATTTGATGTCATATTTTCAGCAAATACAACAGCATCAAGAAGAGGAAAATCCCAGCCTTCGCCTAAACAATAGACGCAAGTAATTATTCCTATTTTAGAATTTCTAAAATTATTTAAAATTTCTTTTTGATCATTCATCTTCATTTCACTATGATAATTTGAATAATATAAGTCAGCAAGATTAAAATAATTAGTTTGTAATAGTATTTTAATATATTGAACCAGTTTTAAAGAATTTATTTTATTATTTGAATAAATCAATAAATGATGTGAATGTTTATCTGAAATACTTTTCAATGAAGCAAATGCGCTTAATAATAATCTTTTATCATTATCATCAGTTATATTAAATGAGATTAATTGATCTTGAATAAGTTCTTCATTAGTTATAATTGTTTGAATAACATAATCGCAAATCAAATTTTCATTTATTGCTGATAATAAACATTTCTTATAAATAATTTCACCAAAATATTTAACATTATTATTCGAAATATTATCATCAGTAGTTTCAAGATGTTTAAGTGTTGCTGTTAATGATAATTGTTTAACAGAAGGAATATTTAACATCTCTACATATTTCTTCGTAGTATTATCTAATTTTATATTTGTAGCTGTGAGATGATGAACTTCGTCATTAATTTTCATATCAAACATATGATCTTTCGCAGCTATCGCAATTTTATAAGACGATGAATATGTTGTTATTATGAAATAATTTTTATTATTTTTCATAAAAGTTATAATCTTTTCAATAGTTACATCACCAGATACAAGTATATAAGGAAATCCTTTAAATAGGACAGATATCATAGATTCCCATTGTTTCAATAAAAGTTTATTTGGAACTCCAATAACTACCTTATTTGATTGTAATCGTTGTGTAATCCATAATGATATAAGGGTTTTTCCAACACCACAAGGAAGTATCAATAGTCCTTTATCAGCCTTTTGAAAATATTCAATTGACTTTTCAATAATAATAGACTGGTCTTTTCTTGGTTCATAATTATTTATTTTTGTTAAAATTTTAATGAAAGATTTTTTATTTATTTTTTTAAATATTTGTTTTATTCTATAAGTTCTTATTAAACTATTAATATCTGATATAGACAATTTTCTATATTTGATTCTAATCTTGATAAAATAAGGTTCAATCATTTCAATTATTTTTTTATCATAGAATTCAGTTCCAGCATCATAATAAACATTAAGTTTTTTAAATTCATTTTGTAATAATCTTTCGATAATTGTAAGTTTTTCATTAGGAACTTCATAAACATCATCAAACCGTCCGCGTCTTAATTCACCAGTTGAATATTGATTATCTCTTTCTGGTATATTATTCGTTTTACCTAATTTACAACAATTCTCATAAGAATTATGATTCCTAATATAGATATATCCATAATTATTTATGGACTTTTGAGAAGTCATATAATAAAAAAGATTAATTTAATATCAATTTTTATAAAAAAATGATTTTTTGTTTTTAGCCATCATTTACGCATAAAACGAATGAGCTTTATTAAAGATCTTGAAGAAAAAGGCTATTGCGTGATTGACAATGTTCTAAGTGAAGAAGAAGTTGAAATTTCTTTAAATAGTTTTCATGAATGGTTTAACTCTTATTTTCAAATTAAAGAATCGCATAATAAAATTAGTCCTCATGGAATCTTCAAATTCTTCGAAGTAGGTCATCAGCGTCATGCTTGGTTTATTAGAACTCGTCCAACTGTCTTAAATGTATTTAAGGAACTTTGGAAGACCGATGAATTAGTAGTATCATTTGACGGTTCTTGCTATATTCCAAAAGACTTGATGAAAAAAGATAATATTTGGACTCATGCCGACCAAGCGCCTTCTAAAAAAGGTCTAATGTGTTATCAAGGATTTGTTTCATTGACTGAAAATAAAGAACGAACATTTGTTGTCTATGAAGGAAGCCATAAATTACATGAAATTTATTGCGAAGAAAAGAAACTCACTGATAACAAAAATTGGCTTCTGATTGATCATGATTATCTTGATAAGATTAAAGAAACAAAAAGAGTCTTACATGTCAAAGCCGGTTCGTTAGTTATTTGGGATAGCAGAACATTTCATCAAAATCAATATGGAACTTTACCAGAAGAGAGAATTGTTCAATATGTTAGTTTCTTGCCAAAAAAACAAAGGACCTCTAAAATGTTTGAAAAGAGATTCAAGTATTTTACTGAAAAACGCACTACATCACATTGGGCTTATCCAGTTAAAGTAAATGGACTTCAACCACAAACTTATGGAAATAAAGAACTGCTTATTGATTATTCTAAATTAGTTCCGCCAAAACTTGATGATCTAAAAGAAGATATCAATAAACTTATATAGAAAGTCACAAATATAATTTACTATTTTTTTGTAATAACTTGATTTAAGATCTATTGTATTGTCCATATATGATTTTTTTTTCAAATATGACAGTCGCAGTTTTTCAATTTCATCTTCTCTCTTCTTACTATAAAGAGTAATCAAACCAGTATTAATTTCAAATATAATTTCGTATAATTTCATTTCATATTTATCTTTTTCTTCTTTTGTTATCTTATTTTGAATATAACTATTTTCGATTAATTTAGGTAACTTAAATGTCTTTGAATCTGTTAATTTAATCAATGATTTATATTTATTATTTTTGAATAGTTCTAATTCAACCTCAATCTCCTCTTTTGCTGTTAAATGAAATAACATATATTTATATTACACGATTATTATAAATCATTTTTTTGTTTTTGAATTAAAAAATGATAAATGATTTATATAATTTTTTATTGTTAAATTATGGGCGATTATAGAGATGCCGAATATGATTTAGATAAACATAAATGTAATGTAATACCAGAAAACATCAGATATTTAAATAAACTAAGAAAATTAAGAAGTTTCATTACAAAGATTTCAACTATTCCACCATCCATTAGATTTTTAACACAGCTTGAAAATATCTCATTATTTTCAAGTAATATTAGTTATATTCCACCTGAATTATGTTGTCTTACAAATCTTAAAGAATTACAATTATCAGGTAATAAGATTTATGAAATACCTGCTCAAATAGGTGAAATGACTTCATTAGAAACTTTATGCTTATCTTCTAATAAAATTTCAGTTATTCCTAAACAAATTGGAAAATTGACGAGACTTAAAGGACTACAATTAACCAAAAATAAAATTAGGGTTATTCCTCCTGAAATTCAATTACTAACTACTTTAACAGAACTTGAACTTGTTGGAAATGAAATTTCAGTTATTCCTCCTGAAATTGGTCATTTGACTAATTTACTTAATTTAGAATTACTTGGAAATAACATTTCAGTTATTCCTCCTGAAATTAGCAATCTAACAAACCTAATAATCTTAGAACTTGCCATGAATAAGATTGAAAATGTTTGTGATGAAATTGGCTATTTAAAGAACTTAGAATCTTTATGGCTATTTTCAAATAAAATATCTTCCTTAAATCCATGTATTGGACAATTGATTTCATTAGACAAATTACATATTTCTGATAATAATCTTGTTGAAATTCCAGATGAAATTTTCAATTTAACAAATTTAAAAATTTTAAATTTAATTAATAATAAAATAGAAAGAATATCAAATGATATTCGTAAATTAGTTAACTTAGAATTCTTAAATATGTCTTCTAATAAATTAAAAGAATTACCAATTGATATTATTCATTGTAGAAATTTAAGAATGTTGCGTTACGATAATAATGAAATTGATTATATTGCTCCACAAGTTCTTAGATTCTTATATAATCGCAATAATAATTATTTTACAGATATTCAAGTTTATAATGACAATCAAAATATTCATAATCATTCTATTCAATCTTCTGTAAGCAATTCAATCTCTAAAATAATGTCTAAACCTTTGATTAATTCAGAAGACCATATTATTTCTCAAATTCTTTCTGATTCTATTCTAACTTTAAAGACAAAAGAACTATTGATTGAATATTCAAATGATACTGATTATCATTCTGTTCTATTAATTACCTTCAAGGAACTTCTTATGTATGTATGGGAAATTATTGAAGAAAATAAAAATAAAGATGAAATTAAAAAAATCTTAAATACAGAGATATTAGATTCAGAATGTAAATGTTTCACAGGACGTTTATCAAGATTAGTAAATTGTCTCAATGGCTTTTCTGAACTTGTTGAAATTAGAATTTGCGATAATCAACAAATTGGTAATATCATTGTAATGATTGGCAATGAACTACAATCAAAGAAATCTTATACAGTTGAAGAACATAAACGAAAGGTTATGGAAGAGTTAAAGATGCGAAATTATGATGATAAGATTATTCAAGAATGGATTGAACAAATTGAATAATTAACATTTCTTTCTAGTTGCTAAACCTTTCTCATTTATTTTTTTTTCTAAAATACCAATATTATTAATTATTTCTGGCTGAACAATAATTTCTTTAACCGCATTTTCAGAATCAGAATCGACTCTTTGCCAGACACAAACAAAATCATTAAATTCATTATTAACTATTGTAAATGTTTCAATAACTTTTACTGGAAATATTTTTTCATCACTTATTTGTTTTCCAGACCAATAAGCTAATGCCTGTCCTGCGTCTGAATAAAAACGCCAATTGTCACCCGGATACATATGATAGGGTCCAGCAGAAGGAGCATTGACATATATATACCCAGTTGGTTTAACAATTCTACACATCTCTTTAAAAGTCATCCAAAAACATGGATCATGCTCAAAACAAGATGTTGATACTATTAGATCAACTGATTCATCTTCGAATGGTAATTTTTCACTGGGTTGAACTACAATATCAACAGATGGATCTTTTTCCATATCAACACAAATAAATTTCATATCTTCAAAAGCAGATTTTAATGAACCATTAACATCTCTACCACCAATATCTACAACAATACCATCTTTAATTCCATAAGTCTCTGCAAAAGCACTTCCTGATATTAATGCTGAACTATGCATTTATATTTAATTATAAAAAAATTAATCAATTTTAACATAGACATAAATTAAATTAAAATTATAAGTATAACAAATATCGTCTCTATAAATTTTATCCAATTTACAGTCAATATTATAATTACAATCTGTTGTACAATACGATAATTCTTTATTCATATTTTTACTCCATTTTTGTTTAATCAATGAACAAGGAATCTTATAAGTTTCTTCACAATTAACAGTTTTTCTTATTTTATCAGAATCATATATGTATTCAACTCCTCCATAAGTAATAGCACTAATACAATGAATACACGAACTATTTAAGTCACACTTTATTTTAGTATCATTAAAATGTAATATATAATCTAATTTATATTTATGATCTTTATAAATAATTATACCCATTTCTGAATTTTCGATTTTAATCTCTTCATCAACTTTTTTAATTTTTATTTGATCATTAAAATTTATTGTCTTATTATTATATTCAATGGCAATTATATCAGGTATTTTACCAGAACTTTCATCATTCGATAATACGTTTTCATAATAATTATATGCTTTACTTTTGGAGTCAATATCTAAATAAACATATTTACAAAAGACATTAATAAGATCATAGAAATATACTAAAATACTTGAATCAGAATAAGGTATTTCATATACTTTTGAATCATCTAAATTAAAAGAGCATCTTGATCCATCTTCATTTTTCTTTAAATTATAATATATAAAATTCATAAAATAAGAATATTTTGAATATAAATAACTTTTATTTAAATAAGCCATCATATTATCATAATCTTCTTTTGACATATCTTTCAAATTTATTTCAACTCCAAATATATCATAAATTTCTGTTAAAAAATTATCTAAATTTAAATCTATAAAATAATTTAAAACTTGAACTGGTTCATTCTTTAAATATTTAAGCATTCCACAATAAAAAGAATCTTTTTCATCATAAGTCTTAAATTGATTTGTAATTTCTTCTATTAAAATTTTAATCATTACTGAAAAAGGATTATCAAATCTTGAATCATTTGTTGTAATCTTATCATAAATTAATTTCTTATTTAAGTCACTATAACACATACCAGTTAATATTGAAGCAAACCAGCAAATTGGATTATATTGTGGTATAGTTATATAATTTAGATGTTTTGTTTTCTTTTTAATTGTTTGATCTAAATCTACAATATCAGCAATAGTATTATTAATAATTATTTCTAAATTTTTTATTAAAGTATTGATATTTCTTTTATTTAAAAACTTTTCAATTTCCAATTTATGTAAATCAGATATTTTTTTAATTCCTTCTTTTTTATCATAATATTGTATTATATGATATAAATCTTTAATTGTAATATATTTTTTACTTTCTTTTAATCCTAAGAATTTTAATAATTTTATAAAAGTATAATTATAAATACTTCCATAAGTTTTATTAACATCATCTATATCACTTTTAAGAATTGATTTTGATGATTTGGATGATTTTAAGGATTTTGATGATTCTAATGTATTTTTGATAGCTTTTAAATATTCAATAAAATTAATTATATTCACCAAATATTTAATAAAAATATCATAAAAACATTTGAATAAATAATAATTGTCTTCTAAATTTTCCTTAAATACATCATGGATTTCTTGATATTTTTCAATTATTTCATTCAATTGAACAAAATTTTCATGATGACTAGATATTCTATTAATATAATTATTATTATTAATTTTAGTATTTAAATTATGAATTTCTTTTATGAAATTATTAATATCAGTTGATGCCATTAATATTATTTGAGATTTTATAAATTTTAATTAAAGAAAACTATAATAAAATAAAAAATGATTTTGTCTTTTTTTAATTGATGTATAAAAGATGTGGTCTATTGACATCAATTACGACGATCATTATATGACTGAAATGAATCTAGATCATAGAAATATTACTGACATTGACAAAGATATCAAGAAACTGAAAAATCTCACAACTATAAATTTATCTACTAATCATATTAGAGAAGTTCCTGATGATATTCAGCATTTAGAAAAACTTTGCATTATGGATATGTCTATAAATAGGATTTCTAAAATTCCGAAAGTTATTCAGTTTCTTATCAATCTTCAATTTCTTAATTTCTCTTATAATGGCATTAAAAAAATTCCTGCCGAAATTGGACAATTGACGAATCTTCTTAACCTTAATCTTAAAAACAATAAGATTAAGAAGATTTGTCCAGAAATTCAAAATTGTACTAATTTGGTTGTATTAAACTTGGGAACAAATTGTATTTCAGTCATTCCTTCTTACATTGATAAACTTATCAATTTGAAAGAAATTTACCTTTCTAATAATCACATTTCAGTCATTCCACCAGAGTTCTGCACTTTGAGGATGGTTAAAAATGTTCAATTATTCTGCAATCATATTTCAGTTATTCCTCCTGAAATTAAAGGATTGGTAAATCTAAGACATATTTCATTTTACTCAAACAATATTTCAGTTATTCCTCCTGAAATGTGTGAATTACAGACATTGAAAAAAATTACATTTAGCAACAATATTATTAGAGAAATTCCTGATGAAATTGGAAAATTAACAGAATTGAGAGAATTCTTCATTTCTTATAACATAATTTCAAGAATTAACAATAATATTATTCGTTGCCGCAGTCTTCAATCATTTCGCTATAATGGTAATCCAATCGAGCATATATCACCATCTGTTATTAGATTTCTGAATCAAATCATTGGTGTTTCAAGAGATGATAAACAATTACAAATTTATAATGACAGACAAAATATTCACAATCATTCAATCCAAGAATGTGTTCGAAAAAGCATCATGAACATCATCAATCAAAATATTAAAGTTAATGAAGAAGAAATTATTCATGAAATATCACAAGATTCTATATTGACTGATAAAACAAAAATGCTAATTGAACACTATTCAAAAGACACAGATTATCATTCTGAACTTCTTATCACTTTCAAAGAACTTCTGCTTTATGTATGGAGTTTAATTAAAATTAATGAAAATTGCGATGAGATTAAAGAAGTCTTGAATACCGAAATGTTAGATTCAGAATTTAAATGTTTCACAGGTCGTTTATCAAGACTTGTTAATTGTCTTAATGGCTTCTCTGAACTTGTTGAAATTAAAATCAGTGACAATCAGCAAATCGCGAATGTTATCATCATTATCAAAAACAATTTAGAAGTCAAATATGAATATTCAATTGAAAAACATAGGCAATTGGTTACGACAGAACTAAAATCACGCGGTTATACGGATGATTTAATAGCTGAATGGGTTCAACAGATTGAAGAATAAATGAAAAAAATGAAATTTGTTTAACTACTCTTTTTTTGTTTACAATGACAACTATTATAACTAATCACACAAATGATTTTTTCAAAACTATGAATAATATTATTGATAATGATGAAATAGTTCAAGAAGTAAAAAACATTGAAATAGCAAATACAAGAATTGATAATATTATTCATTTTCTCACTCCTTTTACTTCACTAACAAGTTTATATTTATGTATGAATTGTATTACAAAACTTTCAGAAGAAATAACAGTCTTTAAAAACTTAAAATTATTAAGAGCAGAACATAATAGAATTACATGTATTCCTCATTATATTTTCAGATTGACACAATTAACTAATTTAGATTTAAGACATAATAAAATTAAAACAATTCCAATTAAAATTAAAAAACTTATAAATCTTGAATCATTATCTATTTATTCTAATTGGATTGAAAAAATTCCAAAAGAAATAGGAGAACTTACTAAATTGACTAAATTACAATTATCATCTAATCGTATTTTAGAAATTCCTTCTGAAATAGGTAATTTAACAAAATTAACATCAATTAATCTTTCGCATAATCCTATTAAAAGTATTCCACCAGAAATTAAAAATTTAACAAAACTTGTTAAATTATTTATGTTTGCTTGTAAATTAACATCAATTCCAAATGAAATAGGACACTTAAATAGTTTAGATATGTTACAATTATCTGGAAATTTAATAAATGAGATTCCAATAGAAATTGGAAATTTAATTGGACTTAAAAATCTTTATATAGGTCATAATAGAATTGTTAATATTCCAAATGAAATGCAAAATTTAATCAATTTGGAAGAACTTTATTTTAATTATAATAATCTTACTGAATTTCCAATTTTCATTATTAATTTTCGAAGATTACGCGAAATCAAATTTACTAATAACAACTTTGCTTATATTCCTCCACAATTTTATCGTTTAGTTGAATCAAATAAAAATTTATATAATGATGATCAAAATATTCATGATAGTAATATCCAAAAATCTGTTAAAGATAGTATAATAGCAATTACAAAGCAAAAAATAGATATTGATGAAGATAAAATTATGAATTCGATTTTCAATGATCCTATTTTAACAACAAAAACAAAACAGTTATTAGTAGAATTTTCAGATTGTGTTGATTATCATTCCGTTCTTCTAATTACTTTCAAAGAACTTCTGATGTATGTATGGTCTTTAATAGAAACCAATCAATATAAGGATAATATTAAAGAAGTCTTAAATACAGAGATATTAGATTCAGAATGTAGATGTTTCACTGGTCGTTTAACAAGACTTCTAAATTGTCTTAATGGTTTCTCTGATCTTGTCGAAATTAAAATAAGCGACAATCAACAAATTGGAATAATTATTCTGAATATTAAAGTCGATTTAGAAATTAAAAAAGAATATACTGTTGAAACACATAAAAAATTAGTCGTTGAAGAACTAAAATCACGTGGTTATGCTGATGATTTAATAACTGAATGGGTTGAACAGATTGAAGAATAATTATTTTAAAATTTTTTCATAAGTATTAAAGTAAATATACGTTGTATTGAAAAATTTGAAATTTAATTTACACCAATTTAAGTTATTTGTCCATACTATTAGTTTTATATCTGAATTTTTGGAATAATATTTTAAATATTCTTCATGATATTCATTATATAATTTCTCATCAAATGGTTTATTATCAAATTCAACATAAATATAACAAATGATATAATTATTTACATTAAAATCTTTATAATATTTCATCATATGATATAAATAATTGTTATCATTCCATTCTTCTTCCTTATATCCAAGATTTTTTCCGAGTAATTTTAATTGTTCTACATTTGATATTGGCAATATTTCAATATTATTTTTATAAATATTATGTTTTATAATAGCTTTTTTAATATCATTATTTTTTTCTATTTCTTTATTTAACCATTCTCGTGGTGTACATCCCATTGTTCTTTTAAATTCATTAACAATTTTTAAATATTCTTTATCGTCCATTTATAATTATTATTTATGTTAAATTCATATTTCATTTTTTTCTAAAATAATATAATAGTTACCTTTCTCAAATCCAAATTCAATAACCTTAAATTCGGGTTTTAGTTTAATAACTTCTTTTAATAATTCATTATTTGAATAAATATTATAATATCTATAATAAACTTCTCCTGTTTTTGATGAAGTCCATTTAACTAAATTACTATTATTTGTAAATTTAGATGTATGTTTATTATCATTCGTCGTCTGTTCTTTTGCCCAAACCTCTATAAAACATCTTGCGCCAATCTTTAAAACCCTATACATCTCTTCTAATGCCTTTTTTCTGTCTTCTTCATTATTCAAATGATGATATGATGCAACAGCCAATAAACCATCAAAACAATTATCATCAAATTGATATAAATTTGTCATATTTCCTTGATAGACATCAAAACCTTTATTTCTACATATTTTTACTAATTCAATTGAAATATCAACTCCTTTCATAATAAGATCATTTCTATAATTCATATATTTACCATTCCCACAACCTACATCTAATATAAGGGAATTTGATTTAAAGGAATCCAAGTATTCTTTTACACAACCCCATAATCTAACGCGCGTTTTATCAAATTCGTCAGCCATTAGATTATAAAAGGTCTCAATATCGACATTCATTGATTATAATAAATTTTTGTGTTATAAGATTAATATAATGAAGTTTTTATATTTATTATTGATATTTAAGGAATTTATTCAAGCATCTTTGTCTTTTATAAATATTAATGTTGATACAACAGGTTTATTAATACCTTATAGTATTGGTGCGTTAGGATACATAAAGAAGAATATGTGTATCAATAATTATCATTTAACAGGTATTTCAGGTGGTTCTTTTGCGTCTGTTATATATCATTTTGAAGATGATTTAAGTAATCATGATATTATTTGGAATAAAATTATTGGAGATGATAAATATGTTATAAAATTTAATAAAAATCTTGAAGAATTTCAGCAAATTGTAAAATCTAATATGATATCTCAATATAAAAATGCGATTTTAGAAGATATTCCAATATCTATAATAGTCTCTAAAATTAATAATTTAAAAATTAAAAATGAAAAAATAAATGATTTTAATAGTTTTGAAGAACTGATTGATTATTGTATTTGTAGTTCATATATTCCATATATGTGTGGTAAAACATTTTCAAAAAAATACAAGGGTTTTAATTTTATCGATGGTGGAATATTCAAAAATCTCCATCATTTTGATTGTGTCGATAAATGCGAAAATAGCATTTACATTCATAAAAATATGGCTAAACGTGATTTTAATATTAATGATTATTTATATTTAGATAAAACAAAATCTAAAATATTATTTGATTATGGTTGGAATGATTGCGAAATGATGTTAAAAAAGGAAGTTAGTAATAGAATAAACAATCAAAAATAAACCAGTATATTTACAAAATGTTTCTATTTCTTTTAACTTTTTATCATTTTCATTAATCTTATTTGTCATCTTTTTTATATAATCATTCATATGAATCTTATAATGAATAATATGATATAATCTTGCTGTATCACTACATTTAACAACTGTATCGTCTTTATGATAAATGACATTACCTTCTATTTTCATATTATCAGTCTCATTTAGGAATTCTTCAATTTCCATTTTTTATTTAATATTATTCAATAATATCTTAAATGATTTAATATCTGGAACAATTTTATTTATATATTCATCTTTATCATAAATATATAGATTATTAATTGTATAATGATTATATCCATCGTAATTATATACATCTAAATAGTTATTATCAATATAATCGCTGATATATTGTTTCATTGGTTCAGCTGAATAATTCTCCATTAAAAATAAGCGCATATAGATAGATCCATTTGATTCATATAAATTATATGAATATGAATCATTTGTCATTAAGTTTTTTGAAGTTAAATGATAGCTTTCAACATCACAAATCATATTATAAGGATATTGCGAATAATTCCTAATATTTATGATTTTTGTGGTATTTGAATTGTTTATTGAATTATCTTTATGATAAAATGAATAATTATATGAAAATTGTTGTTTTATTTTTTCATAATTTATTGTTGCCGTTAAGTTATCATAATCAATTTCTAATGATTGTTTAATAAAATTAGTAATACAACTTGAATTATAATGATCATTTAACATCACAACAGCCTTCTTATGAATCAAGTAATTTCTATATTGATATTTAAAATTGTTAATAGTTCTTAAAAGTTTTTGATTTTGGCTTGTGTGATTTTTAATTAGAATTTTGTTTTCAATTTGATTTTGATAATTATTAAAACATAGAAAAGATATCAATAATACTAATGGAATAGCTAAGAACAATTTTAATTTAAAGTTTTTGTTTGGAGATGGATGTTGTAATTCTAGAATCGTTTCCATTCTTGTGTAATTCAACATTCGTTTTTAATTATTAATATTTAATTATCCATATTTCATTTTTTAATTATATCTTAAAAGGTGGTATAACAGGTATATTTGAAGTAACATATAACGCACCATACTTAGTATTTGAATTTTGAACTATCATAGTATTCGTAGGATTATAATATGTAATTCTGTGTGATAAATGCGTTAAAACTTTAGTTATATAAAGAAATTTACCAATGTCTTCATTATTATAACTATATGATAATTGTAAATCTTTCATCATACAATCATAAATATATGATTTATCATTTTCTTGATGTTTATATTCATCAATTACTTTTTTTATTGATATATATATAGGATTATTTATAATTAAATTATACTCATCATCACCGAAAACATTAAAATTAGTTGTTGTTTGATTATACTTATAATAATTGTAAGAAGCAATCATATTTTCATAATCAATATCTAACATCAATGAACACATATTTTCATTTTTAATATTAAGAATATTTTTTACACATTCTTTAATATAACATTTATCTTCATCAACATAAAATGAACCACTTTTAGATATCATTTTTTCATCAATTCTTTTTATGACAATATCTTTTATGATAAGTTTTTTATGTTCTTCATCTTTTTTCAATTGTCTCTCTTGAAAATCATTTACTGATTTTATCAATTGTTCTTGATTTTTCAATTGTTTTTCTTGAAAATCATTTAAAGACTTTGCCAATTGTTCTTGAATATTCAATTGTCTTTCTTGAATATTTAATTGTCTCTCTTGAAAATCATTTAAAGACTTCATTAATTCTTGTTGAATTTTAACATCATCATTTACTATAAATTCACTCATTGTTTCAGTATAATTATTCAAATTTGTTATAAGTCTTCGCGAATTTGAAGATATAACATGTATTTCGTCGTTTGAATATTTATTTATTATCAAAATGACCGATAAAATTACTATAATTAAAATTCCTAATAATGTTTTGTATTTCTTCGTGTTATTACTATCTATTTTGATATAATTCAGCATTATTATTATTATTAAAAAATTATAAAATCATTTTTTAATTATATCTTAATCTCGTAACATTATAATAATATATAAACAATCCTAAAAGACTTGATATAATTATCATACAATTTTTATCTTCGATTTCTAAATATAATTTCTTTATTGTCTCATTTTTTCTTTCAATTAGTTCTTCTAAATCTAATATCCTATTTTGAAGTTGTGATATCTCAGAATTATAATTCATTTATATAATTTATATAAAAATAAATTTATATATATTAAATAAAAAAGATGCAAATATTTGTAAAAACTCTTACCGGCAAAACAATTACATTAGAAGTCGAATCTAGTGATACTATTGATATGATTAAGAGCAAAATTCAAGACAAAGAAGGTATTCCACCTGATCAACAAAGACTTATTTTTGCTGGTAAACAACTTGAAGATGGTCGCACACTTGCCGATTATAATATTCAAAAAGAAGCAACTCTACATTTAGTTTTGCGTCTCAGAGGAGGATGATTAATTACATATAGTTCTATATTCTTCTTCAAATTCATATAATGGTTCTTGTTGTTCATCTTTATGTTTATTAACTCCAATCTTAGGAACATATTCAAATATATAACTAAGACCATCCATCTTTTTAGTTTCTTGTTTATTTACTTCAATTACCTTTTTTTCAGGTTGAATATTCAATTCTTTTTTTACTTGTTTAAATAAAACTAATGATATTTCATTCATCTTATTTAAAATTAATATTTCGTTACTATTCCATGAACATGAAATATCTTTCTTATAACTATAAATAACAGCAACAGCACAACCATAAATTAAGCCAACTCTTTGATTTTTTAAAGTCTTATTATTTGATAAATTATTATGACTAAATAACTTATAATAATTTAAAATAAAAGGTTCATGATATAAACAATGTATAAAACCCCATAAAAAATAAATCGTATCATGGTCATTTAAACAAAATTTAGTTTGTATTGAATATTTCTTACGAATTATATAATCAAATGAATCTCTGAACAATATTGAAATCTCATAAATTTCACTTTTCTTATCTCCGCAAGTCATTTCAAGTATTCTCAAAAGTTTTATAAACGATGTTATTATTTTTAATGCGATTGGATAGACATCACTATCAATTGGTGGAACTATTGTATTGAATTTAGCAACTCCACTGGGATTTAATTTAATATCATCGTTAAAAACTCTGTCTAACTTTTTACGTAATTGAGGAACTGGAATTGTTCCTGATTTAATCGTTGGGTGTTTTATATAGATGTCGCATAAAATACACATCTTCGTTATCAAAATAAAATAATCATTGATATTAATATTTTCACTATTTATTACCTTTAAAGTTGAATCAATTACATCATTGAATTTAATGATATTAAATAGATTTATAAATGTTCCTATATAAGAACAAACAAATATAAGAGTCTCTTCTAATACTTCTATTTTATTGTTTTCAATTAAAAAAATACAAGTATTATATAAGCTTTTCTCAATGTTTCCATTACATATATAATCAAATAGTTCTTTGTTGTGCATTTTTATTTATTATTATTTAAATCTTCTTTAATACTTTATTGAAAATTTTTATTTATGAATTTATCGTATTTTGAAATTGTTTTATATCCTTTAATTACCGTAACTTCACTGACATTACATATATCAGCAAACTGTTTCTTTGTATAACCTAAGTTATTTTTTTCAGAGTAATAATAAAGAATTGCCGCACAACTTGATGTTGGTGAATTATCGCTCATGATCTCATTTTCTTCTAAGAATGTTATAAGTCTCTTACAATTCTCAATATCATTTAATTTCATATTCAATTGACAGCAATATCTTGAAATGAAATCAATCGGCGATGAACTAACTACATTAATTTGAAGCAATGTTTGAAATCTCGTATTACCTTTATTTAAAATTACAGGATTAATATCAAACATTTTAGCGATTTCCTTTGAACTTCTTGGAATATTATTTAGAAGACATGAATGATATATACATGATGCTATTAAACCTTCTTTATTATCACCTCTACTTATTTTCTTTTCTGAGGCATTTTTATATAAAACCTTCGCATCATCTACAACCTTCTGAGGAATTCCATTGCTTAAAGTATTAGAACTTAAAATATCAAATACTAACCATAAAGTGCGTTCATTATATGGCATAGAATTCCAAGCAATGAATTTACGAATTCTACGAATATCATAATTATTTCCATATTTATTTCCTCCAATCATTGAACCTAATGATGACTTTGGAAGTAATGAATTTGTAGGTAATCCACATCTCGAAGGATCATCACTTTTACTATCATTTCCATAATATCGCCATTCAGCCGTATTATCTATTACTTTACTACAAATTGAGCTACATTTACTACATATTTGCATGGAGTCTTCTATGATGAATTCATCACACCCACATGAACACACAATCTTAGTTTCTCTCTCTCCATTCTCTTTAACATATTCTTCTTCTTTCAAATCATCTAATATATTCCAAATGTCATCTTCTGTTTCGTTCATAATAATCAATAAATGATATTAACGAAATCTTTATATAAAGATAAAATCATTTTTTTATATTTAACTAATAAATGAATAAAGATGATAAGAACGAACTATGTCATATGATTAAGACTGGTTTATCTAATTTAAATCAGAATGAAATTGAAGAGATATTCAAAATCGTTTATAAAAATAATAATAATTTCAGTAAGAATAACAATGGGATTTTTATTAATTTAAGTTGGTTAGATTATGATACATTAGTTAAAATTAATAATTATATTAATTTTTGTATCAAGTCTCATAATGAAATTAATAAATATGAAGTAATTTGTAATATGCTCAATGATAGTATCAACAATACTAAGGATAAAATTGAAGATACGCATATTGATACAACAAATATTGAAATAAATAAAACGACCGGAAAACAAAAAATATCTTCAAGTATGAAGTTTTACTTATTAAAAAAGAAATTTCAAAAACAACAAATTACAAATAATATCGAAAGTTATCTTACTCATGATGAATATATTTTATATAACTAAATAATAGATATATACATAATAATATGCCATCGTCTGATGATTTAAAAAAAATAGTGGATGTAATAAATCCTGATAGTTTTGATAAAATAGTTGAAGTATTTATTATGAGTTTAACAGATTCTGATAAGTTATTTAAGCCAAAAAAATTAGGTATTGAACGATTTGCTATATTTTATTACAGTCATCTATTCCTTATGCCAGAAACTACTTATTTTAATAAACAACAAACAACAACACCAACTATAACTTCAAGAAAAAATTATTTTAGTTATTTAATAAATTTTACTAAAATGAATAAAAATAGCACAATTAAATTATTATTTAAAATGCTTATTAATGATAGAAATATTTTACGAGTAAATGGTAGTTATCAAAGAGAAAAATTTAGAATTAATATTGATGACGAATACTTTAAATATTGTCTTAAAAATAAACTTATAAATTTATCATCAAGATCAAAAACTAATTCATCTTTATCAAGTTCTTCAATGTCTAGCGCAAGTCGCAGTAAAGTATATTAAATAGTTATTATTTCATTTTCTTTATCTTTGTAATAAACATATGATTTTTCCTTATAAATCACATTTTTATTTAGTAAGAATGATATAAATAATGAGATTGATTGGTTCCAACTATCCTTTGTCAGCGCAGTCATTATTTCACTTGATTTTTTCATTCCAAATACTTTCGAACATTCGGGAAGTGATATAAATTCAATTAATTTATTTTTAATATCAACTTTCATTATTTTATCGACAGATGTTAATCTTAAAATTAAATCAATTGGACTTTCTTGTTTATTATTTTTATTTGTTGTCTTTACTACATCTTTAATTATTGGTTGTTCTTTTAATTGTTCTTGATGATTAACTTCATTTTTAATTTGTTCTTGTTTTAATTCTTGTTTTGGTTGTATTTTAGTATGACTTACCATTTGATTATATTTATTAAATATATCTACATTTTCTTTATAAATCCATAATGTTTCATTAGAAATATGTTCATCAGGTAATTCATTTAATATTTTGTCCATATATTTTATAATATAATTATAAAATAGATTTCATTTTTTTATATCATATTTTTATTGAATAATATGAAGGTTCTTCTTTGTCATATATAAAATAAGTCCATGCCCTATTCTGATAATCCCAGCCAAATTTTGAACCAGCTTTTATCTTAGAATTTAATAAATCAACCGATGTAGTATGAACACATAAACACTCATTAATATTTAGATATTGTAAATCTTTTTCACATTCATCAATATCCGATATTTGCTCTGGTTTTATATATTCATAATTCCTTTGTCCATTAATTAAATTTCGATATATAAAACCTCCATACTTACCTATTGCTATATTCCATGTATATTCAATATTATTATCATTTGTTTTAACCCATATTTGATTATTATTCATTCTAAGAAAAATATAATTTTATATTTTTAAATAAAAAAAAGATTTTCTAAGGATTTAGATTTTTATAATAATATGATGGTCTTGTATTCTCATCCGGTTCTTGACCATCATTAGAAAATATTAACCAACAATGATTATTATTATCATATCCGATTAATGAATATAAAGGAATTGTTGCTAATTTATTGGGAATAAATGTCAAACCTAAACATTCATGTATTTTACAATAATTAGTAGTTTCATCACATTCATAAATATCTGAAATATTATCAAGTTCTATATTAACATCTTTATACATATATTGGTTATCGAGATTAGGTTCCTTATATCTAAAAGAACCTAATCTACCCATATAATGACACCAACTATATTCAACATTATCTTTATTTAAATTAGTTAATTGTCCTATTGATAATGCGACATTTATATAAGGAATATCATAATTAGTAGGAATTTCATAAGCATCAGAATGATTAAAAATATCTATAAGTTTCAATTTATTTATCATTTTACTATTCATTATCAAACTTATTTTTATATAAATTTATCAATTCATCAATTTGTTCTTGTTGTTTATTTATAATTGAATAAAGTTTTTCTGTAATATTTAAATGATTATATTTATCAAATGTTTCAAATTTATCATTATGTATACCATATATAAAGCATTTATTTCCTTCTAAATCTTTATCTATTTTTATTATATTTTCTGTTAAATTTATGTCCATTACTTGATATTTATTTGTTTTTTCATTATTAATAATTTCAATAAAACAATTTATATATAATTTTAAAATATCTTTTTTCAATAATTTAATAATATTTTTACTACATTTACATATTGAATAAATATTTGGTTCTATATCTGGCATAAGTTTATCTATTTTTTCATTTATCTCTTGAATGGCTTTTACTAAGTATGGAGCAAACTTATCATATTTAATAATCTTATGTGATGTTAAGTCTTTAACTAAATGAGGTAATAACTTTTCAATATCTTGCGCTATAAATCCATAATCAAGTTTATTTCTTTTTTCAGTTGGAATTCTATCTATATCTTTCCAATTAAATTCTACCGGTTTTATCTTATTTATCAAATCTATACAATCAACATTTAAAGGTTTTATATTTGTCTTTAAGTTAAAATCAGACGCATTATTAAACCCAATAACGTCATTCCAAACATTTAAAGTTCCTGTTGTATCCAAAACCATATTACTGACATTACTTGTATACCAAATATAATTAACATTTGATGGACATGAAAACCAATAACTAGAATATGTTGTTGTATTTACACCAATCGCATATGGATATTGGGCAGAAGCAGCACCCGCAACACCTGTTCCTGGATATAAAATAATACGATCACCATTTCCACCAGTAATACCGGTTGATGGTAACGCAACACCATTAGAAACATTAATTTTACCACTAACATCTAATCTTGTAGCCGGTGTTAAAGTTCCTATACCGACATTACATGTTGATGTAATAATCATACTAGGTAATGAAGAACCCGAATTATTATTAGTATTAAATACTAATGCCGTTGGAGATTGTATAAATAAATTTCCGACATAATTCGTTCCTGAATAAGCAGAACCTCCTAAACCTATATAACTGTCATTTGTACCACCATTACTAATGCGAATATTTGCCATACCAGTCGTAGATGTTCCTGTTATTAATAATTGATCCACTGAATTTGCGGCAGATGTATAAAGTCTTAAACAATTATATGCAGTTGCCGACGCTGCTGTTCCAATACCTATATTACTTGATGTAGTTATGGCACCACTTGATGTTATATTTCTTACTGAAAGTATATCAGTAGCATTAAGTGTTAAACTTGTAGCAGTAATACCAGAAACTGATAAACCAGATGAACTTATTGTAGCAACAGATGTAGAATTAACATAAAATATATGATTACCATTTAATGGAACATCATATCTTAATGTATTCGTATTAATACCAAATGAGTAACCATTTGCAGAACCATATAATTGTATTTTAGTATTATTTAAAGCATTATCAAATATTAATGAATTTGTTGCTGTATTTGTTATAGTAATACTATTCGATGATGTTATACCAGACGAAGTTATTGTTGCTATTTGTGTTGCTTGACCTACATAAAATATATGACTTGAACCAGATGGAACACAATACCACATTACAGAATTATTTATACCCAAAGAAAAAGGCGGATTAGTAGTAGCATCACCATTCCATAATATTAATCTGTCGCCAGCTCCACCATAAATTCCAATACTAGGTGCACCTGTTCCAGTGCTACCTTTAATATAAATTGTGCCTCTAACATCTAATGGTGTTTGTGGACTTGTAGTTCCAATACCAATATTACCATTTGATAAAATAATCATTTTTGGGGTTGAAGAAGTAGCATTAATTCCTCCTGAGTTGAAAACAATCGCATTATTTGTTTCAAGAAACATATTATTAGAATAATTACCTGTAATATTAGAACAACCTAAACCAATATTAGCATTCGAAGTAATACCATTATTAAATTGAACATTAGCATAGTTAGAAGTTGAAGTAACTAAAATTTGATTACTAGAATTTACTGTTGATGTCGCATTATAGAGAGATAAAAGATTATTATTTAAATTTGTAGACGTTCCAATACCAACATTGCTAGTAGTAGTAATAAGTCCAGTTGAAACTATATTTCTTACTGTTCCAATATCTTTTAAGCCTAATAATAATCCAGATGAATTTATTGTTGCTATTGATGAGCCATTTACATAAAAATTATGAGAAGCATTTAAAGGAACATCATATCTTAATATAACACCAGAAGCATCAATACCAAAAGAATAACCTCCACTAGAACCATAAAGTTGTATTTTAGTATTATTAGTAGCGCTATCAAATATTAATGATGATGATGTTGTATTAGTTATAATAATATTACTTGATGTTGTTATAAATCCTGATGAACTAATATTTCTTACCGATAATATATCACCAAACGGACCAAGTGATAAATTATTAGCAGTAATACCAGTATTAGCAATTGTTAAAATAGCATTATTATTTACATTAAATACATGTGTAGATCCAGATGGAACATCATATCTTAAAGTATTTGTATTCATTCCAAATGAATAACCTCCACTAGAACCATAAAATTGTATTTTTGTACCATTAAGATTATTATCAAATATTAATGAGGATGATGCTGAATTAGTTATAATAATATTACTGGTAGTTGTTATAAGTCCTGTTGAAAAAATATTTTTTACACTTTGAATATCTGTTAAATTTAATATTAAATTAGATGCTATTATGCTTCCTGCTGATGTTATTGTTCCGGTTCCAGTAGTTGTAATATTACCAGATGTTGTTATAAGTCCAGTTGATGTTATATTTCTTACTGTTTGAATATCAGCACTTGAACCTAAATTTAAATTTGAACATGTAATACCTGTATTACTTATTGTAAGCATTGAAACATTATTTACATAAAATACATGTGTTGTTCCTAATGGTACACTATAACTTAATATACTCATTCCAACACCAATAGAATAACCATTATTAGCACCATATAATTGTATTTTATTAATATTTTGATTTGTGTCAAATATTAAAGATGTTGATCCTGAATTAGTTATACTAATATTACTTGATGTTGATATAAGACCAGTAGAAGTTATATTTCTTACTGTTTGAATATCACTAGTAATAATTAAATTACTAGTTGTTATATTACTATTTACAGTTAAATTAAAGTTTGCTGTTAAATTACTTGTTGTTATTGTTGAACCACTACCAGTTGCTGTAATATTATTAGTAGTTGTTATAAGACCAGTAGAAGTTATATTTCTTACTGTTTGAATATCACCCGTTGAACCCATATTTAGATTTGAACATGTGATATTACCAATTGAATTAATTCTTGCTACTTCACTTGTTCCATTATAAAATACATGCGATCCTGTGCTAGTCGCAAAATATTGTATTGAACCTTGTGCGCCTGCATATGTACAAGTATTACCATTAAGAAAAATTTTTGTATTAGTTGTATTATTATCAGTATCTAATGTTCCTATAATAGTATAATCAGTTGTTCCACTGCCAATTTTTAATCTTCCAGCATTACCAATTTGAAGTATATTTGATGTTGGATTTGTTGTACCTATTCCAATATTACCATTTAATGTAATAATCATTTTGGGAGTTGAAGAAGTTGCATTTATACCTCCTGTATTGAAAACAATCGCATTATTTGTTTCAAGAAACATATTATTAGAATAATTACCTATAATATTAGAACAACCCAAGCCAATATTAGCATTTGAAGTAATACCATTATTAAATTGAACATTGGCATAATTAGATGTTGAAGTAACTAAAATTTGATTACTTGAAGTTGAAGCACTTGTATATATATATAGTTGATTTTGTGTTGTTGCTCCTGATGTTCCAATACCAATATTGCCACTGTCTTTTACAGTTAAAACTGTTGTATTTGTTGAATTATTAAAAAACCAACCTTCTGCTCCTTGATTATAACTTCTAAAATATGTGGCTCCATTTGAATTAAAATAAAATCGTTGAATACCATCACTTGTAGTATGCCAAACACCAGTAGATAATGATAAAACACCTGAGTTTGTTACAGAAAGATTACCACTTGTTGTAATATTTCCAGTTGATGTTATATTTCTAACTGTTCCAATATCATTAGTTCCTAATAAAAGACCATTTGCTGTAATTTGACCAGATACTGTTAATAAAGTGCTCGCAGTTGTTGTTCCAATACAAAGATTTCCAGAACTATCAATTCTTATTTTTTCTACATTATTAGGCATAAATCTAATAATTCCTGTTCCTAAATCATTACCTAAATCTAAACCATTCGCATTACCTGATAAAAAGCTTCTAACATTACTATTTTGATTTAAGAAGATTTTAGGATTTGTAGCATGATATATTTCTAAACCAGTATTTGGGTTAGTAGTATTTATACCTACATTTCCTGATGAATTTATTAATAAAAATGCTACACCTGCTGTATTTCTAAAAGAATATCCATTTGGAGATTGAAAATATGTAACATCATTATTTTGAAAATAAATTCTTAAAACAGTATCACTTGAAGTAATCCAATTATTAGTCGCAATTGTTAAAATACCATTAACATTTAAGCTAGATGTTGTAGTATTTCCAATTATAGTTAAAGGTGATGTAGGATTATTGGTTCCTATTCCAATATTACCATTTGATGTAATAATCATTTTGGGAGTTGAAGAAGTAGCATTAACACCTCCTGAATTGAAAACAATCGCATTATTTGTTTCAAGAAACATATTATTAGAATAATTACCTGTAATATTAGAACAACCCAAGCCAATATTAGCATTTGAAGTAATACCATTATTAAATTGAACATTAGCATAATTAGATGTTGAAGTAACTAAAATTTGATTACTTGAACTTGCTGTTGATGTTGAGTTATAAACAGATAATAAATTATTAGCAGTTGTCGTACCAATACCAACATTACTATTTAAAAATGTAGAACCTAAAACACTTAATGAAGCATTACTATTAGGAGAAGTACCAATACCAACAGAAGAAGATAAATATGTATAACCACCATAAACTTCAAGAGATGAATTATAAGCCAATGAAGTCGTGCCAATACCAACAGTTCCTATTAAAGCACCATTTCTCGCCTCATAGCCAAATAAAGTCATACCATCACAAATAATTGACGCATATGAAGTAGAAGATGTTGATTTAACGACAAAACGATAATAATTATATCCCACTGTATTTGTAAATGTAAAATTACTAGTAGTAAATGAACCAGTATTAACAGGATATGTAACTCCTGAACGATAATCTAATTGAGTATAATTGGTTCCATCAATAGAACCGCAAAAATACCAAGTATTAGGAGAAGCAGTATTATAAGGAGTATTGCCATTAGCTGTTAAACTATAACTATTTACAACAACATTATAAGGTAATTGAATTGTTGCCGTTTCACCAATAACAGCACTACCATTTATAAGTGTAGAACTACTTCCTGTATAATTACCTGAAGTGTTAATTGTACCTGACGCTGATGTCCATTGAGCCACACCCGGATATTGAGAAGGATTAGACCCAATACATTGAAAGAATTCTTGACCTATACCAGGATAAGTACTACCCGCTGTTGCTATATAAGTACCATTACCATATGCGGAATTAGTAATTGTTGTATTAGAACTTGTTAAATAAGTAGGCGGATAAGGTCTTGTATTAGTATTTGCTATCGTTGATGTAGCACTTACATTTGTTTGATATTTCGTAGTTAAATTTACACCATTCTCTTGGATTATTGTAGCATTTAATGTTCCTACTACTTGTAAAGGTGTTGATGGATTTGTTAAACCTATACCAACATTACCATTTAAATACGAAGTTCCAGTTACAGTTAAAGCATTTGTTCCTGATATTGCTGCTGCTGTTCCATTACCAACACCTAATTGAGATGTTACAATTAAATTACAACTTGTTCTATAACCTAAATAGCCATTTTGTGATACTAAATCAAAGTAATTTAACAAATTACTTCCCCATCCAATGTAGCCACATTGAACGTTATTTGAACTAAAAAAAGTAATATATCCTAACGAACCACTTAATCCACCTGATAAAGTTAAATAACCATTTGTTGTTCCAGATTGAATTTTACATACATTTGCAGAATTTGAATTATAAATATCTAATGAAAAAACCGAATTAGTTGTTCCAATACCAACATTACTATTTAAATAAGTGGTTCCATTGACATTAAGTAAATTATTTAAATTTGTAGTAGTTCCTATACCAATTTTACCTGTCGATGATATATAAAATGATGTAAATTGAGTTGTTTGATATGCTCCTTGTGCTGTTTGATTAATCTGAAATGAGGCTCCATAATTACCATCACCTATCGCAATTAAAGAACAAGGAGACTTATTTGTTGTTCCCAATGTATCATAAGTTGCTAAATCAATTTGAGATATAGCACCAGAACCACTTTGTCCAGTAATTGTTAAAATTGGATTACTTCCTTTCATATGAAATATAGTATATGGATTAGTAGTACCTAAACCAATATTACCATTTGATGTAATAATCATTTTGGGAGTTGAAGAAGTTGCATTAATACCTCCTGAATTGAAAACAATCGCATTATTTGTTTCAAGAAACATATTATTGGAATAATTGCCTGTAATATTAGAACAACCCAATCCAATATTAGCATTTGAAGTAATACCATTATTAAATTGAACATTAGCATAATTAGATGTTGAAGTAACTAAAATTTGATTACTTGAACTTGCTGTTGATGTTGAGTTATAAATTGATAAAGGATTTGAAGGATTTGTTATACCAATACCTATATTACTAGTAGTATTTATAATACCAGATGATGTTATATTTCTAACTGAAAGTATATCATTTGTATTAAGTGTTAAACTTGTAGCAGTAATACCAGAAACTGATAATCCAGATGAACTTATTGTTGCGACTGCTGTTGTTCCTCCTATATAAAATATATGACTTGCACTTGAAGGAACTGAATACCACATTACATAAGAATTAATCCCAATTGAATACGGATATGCACCACCAGCAACACCTGGATAAAATATTATTCTGTCTCCTGTTCCTCCGTATATTCCTGTATTAGATGGTACTGCTGTTCCAAGAGCATTATTAGCATTTATAACACCATTAACATCCAATGAAGTCGCTGCGGATGTTGTTTTAATACCAACATTTCCTGTAAAATATGAAGTTCCATTGACAGTTAAAACATTTGTTCCTGAAATTGCGGAAGCTGTGCCATTGCCAATTCCTAATTGAGATGTTACAATTAAATTAGCAGTTGTTCTATAACCTAAATAACCATTTTCAGTAGCTAAATCTATATAATTTGTTAAATTTCCACCCCATCCAACATAACCACCTCTTGTTCCAGAAGGATTAAAAAATTCAACAAAACCCATCCAAAAAGTTCCTGGTTGTAAAGATACTGAACTATAAGCACCAGAAAAATCAGATGCTTTTATTACACCATTAACATGTAATCGTTGAGCTGGTGCATTTGTTCCAATACCTAAATAACCTCTATAATCGAGTCTAGTTCTTTCAGTTCCAAGTGTATAACTAATAATATTACTACCAGCTGTCGTAAATTGAAGATTTGCATTTTGATAATTTTGAACCCACATATCTTCGGTAGCACCAGTTTTAATTATAGCACAGCCATTAGCAGATGCAACGCCAGTAGTTCCATCAGTTAATTGAATTTTAATATCTGTTGCTGTTGTTGATTTATGTAAATGTAATAATGATGTTGGTGAATTAGTTCCAATACCTAATGAACCCACATTAGAAAATCTTGCTATTTCTGCATTATTAGTGTAAAAAATTAAATTACCACTTGTAGCATACAATTCAATATTACCAGCATAACCACTTCTTGTATTTCCACTAACAACAATTCTCGTATTTGTAGTTCCATCTGTATCAAGAGTTCCTAATAATGTATAATCAGTTGTGTCATTAGCTATTCTTAATGCTCCAGCATTTCCTATTTGTAATAATTGTGTAGCATTACTAGTATTTATTCCAACATTACCAGTAGATGATATAAATAAAGATGGAATTGATGCTGATGTTCTACCTCCTGTATTAAATACAATTCCATTATTAGTTGATTCAAAAAATAAATTATTTTGATAATTACCACCAAATGCGGTTCCAGCAATACCAATATAAGCGTTATATGTTGAATTATTTTTTAAATAAATACTGTTATTTGCTGATGTGCTTGTTGATGTTATAGATATTTGATTATTACCAGTGCTTGTATTATATGTAACAGCTCCTGTCATTGTTCCGCCAGATAATTGTAAATATTTAGCTGTTAATACTGTGCCATTTTCTTGAATTGTTGTAGCATTTAATGTTCCTGTAATTGTTGAACCAGATGAATTTATTTGTAATACAGATGTTCCTGCTACATAAAAATTATGATAATTAGTAGTTGGAACATTATACCATAATTGTGAATTAGCATAACCCATTCCCATAGATTCAGAAGTTGTAGCACCCGGATAAATCATTATTGATAAACCATCTGAACCTATTGAACTAGTAGAAGGAGCACCACCGCCAAATGAAGATACTAAATATGAAATACCAGAAACATGTAATTTTCTTAAAGGATTTGTAGTACCTAAACCAATATTACCATTTGATGTAATAATCATTTTGGGAGTTGAAGAAGTTGCATTAATACCACCTGTATTAAAAATGATTGAATTATTTGTTTCTAAAAATAAATTATTTTGATAGTTGCCAGTAATATTAGAACAACCTAAGCCAATAATTGCGTTTGATGTAATGTTATTATTTAATTGAATAGAAGCTGAATTAGATATTGAAGTTATTAATAATTGATTACTTGCTGTAGAATTTGATGTATAAATTGATAATTGATTTTGAGAAGCTGCTAATGTTCCTATTCCTAAATTTCCTGATAATTGACCACCTGATGTTTGTAAATAAGAAGATCCAAGAGAAGCAGCAGTTAAATAATTACAACTATTTAATACTGATGATGTAACATAAGTTGATAGGGTTGATGATAATTGTGTTCCATTATAAAAAATACTTGTAGCTGTTAGATTACTAGTAGTAATATTAGAATTGACAGTTAAATTAAAGCTGGATGTTAAATTACTTGCTGTTATTGATGAACCTAAACCTGTTAGGTTTAAATTACCAGTTCCGCTAATAGTTCCTGATAATGTATCACCTGTTTTTAATAAAAATAAATTTGAACCAATATTTGAAGTTATATTAGAAGAAATATTTGAAGATACATTACAAGTACTATAAGGCGCCAATGTATTGCTATAAACAATATAATTAGCTGTGCCAAATAAAGGAATATTACTTGATGCTACAATCGACTGAGACGATTGATCCGCTATAAAATTCATATTATTATATAATTATATTAAATAATAAATAAATAAATTACAATAATAAAACAAAATAATGATACTAATAAACCTTCATTTAATTTTATTTTTTGTGTAACTAATGTTTCATATAAAACGAGAATACCTTCAAATATATAAGAAAATATTATCAAGTCCTTTAAATCATTTAAAACACCATATAATCTCATAAAACCCCATAAGAAAACTAAATAAGCCATTAAATTATTGGCAGCATAATTATGAACATCTGATTTATTTTTCCATAAATTACTATGAAAATTTGGTTGTTTTGTAATTATTAGAAAAAAAGACAAAAAATCCCATAAAATATTTAAATAAATAATAAACATTATTTTATTTATATAAAGATGAAAATTTGTAACTTTCTTTGAAATTGAATGGATTACGGCGAGTACATCTACATTCAATACAATTTGTTCTATCATTAATTCTCTTCGCAAATATCTCTTTTTCTAAGTATTGAATGAAACAATTGCGGTGCATATAATTCTTAGAAAACTTATTTGTATTAATCTCTACGATCTTTGAATCCTTCTCATAATCACATCGAATTGATGATTGGCAGATATCACAACAATCAAAGTCATTTTTAATTTCATCAATACTATCAATTTCCCTAAATAACAGATTAGTAATTGCGATTGGATAATCTCGATTAATCATTTTAAGAATTCTCATGCCATTAATATATTCGCTTGAAATATCATTAGAAGTTCTGATAAATTCTGTTTTTCCATTAACTAAATCATTGATAATATTCATTTCAGCCCGCTTCTTACTAACATAGTTCATCTCATCTAGTTTTGTTCCAGTATTCTTTGATAGTCTGATATCATAGCGTCCTGAATAATTCTTGACAATAATGAACAAGTTTGAAGTAAAATCTCCATTATTAAAAGGAGGTTCAATAGGACAACTCAGATCTGAATTATTGATAATAAGGTCAATATTAGCTTCAATCTTAATACCACCGAAAACAAATGTTCTACCTAATTTAAATGTTATCTTAATCTTCTTATGATTGATATTTTGTCCAATTGTATAAAATACAGAATTTGTTCTTGAAACATTTCTTACTCTAACATTTCCATTAAATTGATTTGAGTAAGTATTAAGATGATTTATAAATGACTCTGCTTTGTTATTATCATCAAAGTAAATATCCATATCATTCGGAACAATCAACCTTTTATTAGATTCTGGATGAAATGTTCGATCCCAATACTTATCTTCATAAGAATTATAAATCTTATTTTCAACTACATAACTATCATATAATTCTTTGAAATGAGTTGCTACAATCTCATCGCGAACCATTCCGCCATAAATAATTCCATTTTCAGATAATCCATAGCGCTTAATGATATTATAAAGCGTACGTTTTTCCTTAATGATGTTAATAGAAACATTTGAAACATTCATATTTTCAGCTATTTATAATATTTTTTTCATAAATAATAAAAATCATTTTTTATTTAAATAGATATAAGGATAATTTTATTAATATAAACATGCTCTTATAGCTCAGTTGGTTAGAGCGAACGGCTGTTAACCGTTAGGTCGAAGGTTCGAACCCTTCTAGGAGCGTCATTTTCTTTTTATTCCAGTTCATAATAAAATGAACTTCCACCATATTCATCAATATATTTTCTTAATAAACTAATATTGATATCGTCATTCCAATCAATTTCATATAAATCTTTATTTTTTTGATACTTTGGTATTTTTGTTATCCCAAATGATTTAAAAAAATCTTTGATTTTTATATAAAAATCAAATTTATATTTATCAATATTTTCTTCATTTATTTTTTCATTTTTAATAATATTATTATCTTTGATAATATATTCTGCTTTTTCTAATATTTCTGCTTCACAATTTATATAAAGATCATCATATTCATTAAGATCAATATATAAAGCATAACTTCTTAAAAGATTGTTATTTATAACTAATGATTTTAATAATTCGTCTTCCAATAATCCTTTATATTGTTTAGAATAACTTGAATTACTTCTCTTTTTTTCTGAAATTTGTAATTTTTCTATCTGTGGTATTATAATATCTTTATTAAATCCTTCAATATAACCTTTATTATGTGTTTTAAATTTTGCTAAACCTCCTTTTCTTGTTCTTGCTCTTCCTTTGGGTCTATTTTGTTCATCTAATAGTTTTTTCAATCCATCTATTTCATAACTTATTAAAATTTTTGAACGCTTAATATCTGTTATATCATAATATGATTTAAGGAAAATTGCCAATTCTTCATAATCTTTAATTAATTCAATATTTCTTTTATCATTTTCAGTTGGTATTATTATAATATTATCTAATTGTTCTCTTTGAGACTTTAAAATATCAAAATCACTTAATGTATAATTATCTATAATTTTGGGTATTATTGAACCTTGTTCATTTATATATGCGAATGGTTTAATATCTGCCGGTAATGATTTTAGTCTTATTAATTCATCATAACGAACATGATCTTTCTCTATTTTTCCTGATAAAAATCTTAAAGAAGATGATTTAATACTATTATATGTTTTTGTTAAATCTTCTATTAAAAAATCGATAGTTGAAACAGGAAGATTATTATTCGATAAAGCCGCATTTTTTTTATAATAACTTTGATTGTCAGTAAGCATTTCAACAACAATATCGAGAAATGATATTTCAAAATCAAAAGGTAATTTTTTTGTAATTCCACCATCAGTAACACTTAAAAATGCTTCACATTTATAATCTAATGAAAATAAATCTACTGGAAATTTATCTTTGTAAATTTGTCTAAACTTAAAATTAGATAAATCTTTATTAGGATCTGTATTATATAATATAAATTCTACATTATAGATATTTGATCTATGATTTAATTGAAAATTTTTTATTTGTTCTGTAAAGATATGTTGTTTAAATATTATAAAATATGAACATAAATTAAACATATTTTCAAGAAGAATTAACAATATTTTCTTAATATTTGCTTCTGTTTGATATTGAAGAGGAATATGGATTTTAGTATCTATGTCTTTTGTTTGTGTTATATCATTTTTATAGCGTCTTATAGAATCACCACCTGCTACTAAAATACCAATATCATTATTAAATTCTGGAATTGCTTGTAATTGACTATTAATATTTATAATACAACAATTGATATAAGGGCGAAATTTTTCAATAATTTCAATTTCAAGATTATTAACAAAATCACCAATTGTAGTTACTTTTAAAAAATTATCTAATAATTTTATAAAAACACTCTCATTATAATAAATAGAATTATAGAAAATTGTATAATAAGACCATGCTATACTTGATAATTTATTTTGTTTTTCTCTATCACTAAGAGGTTCTAAACTAATTTTATTAAATATTTTTTCTCTGATTGAACTAGTATTATATTCGCCCGCATAAATAAATAAATTTTTTATTTGTTGTTGATATAAAATATATAATCCTTCTTCATTTAAGTAATGTAATGGGTTTAATCTTGAATCTGGTATTATTAACATATGATTAATTCTTTGAGGATCAAATGTTGGATCATGACAAATATTAAAAGAAAAAATATTTTTCTTAAATAAAATATTAGCATCTTGACCAACTCTTACAACTGACCCGCCTTTTTTTGAACTTCTAGATGGTTGTATTCTTGTCGGTTGTGTTCTTGTTGGTTGAGGTTTAGGAACTTTTACTGGTTTTTGAGATGTTTGTTTAGGAACTTTTGCCGGTTTTTGAGATACTGCTTTTGTCTTAAAAACTTGTTTTTTAAATAATCCGCTTGGCTTTGGTATTATTGATACAAATTTTTCATTAGGCGTAGTATCGCTATCTTTTTTATAAATTACTAATGATACTTCGTATTTTTTAATAGGTCGAAATACATGTTTGCTTCCAAGTGTTATATTTTTATCAACATCTGTTATATAAAATGTTATACCTCCTGCTTTATCATTTAAACTTTCTCTTAATTTTGTTTCAATATTAATAAAAATATTATTACTTACTTCTAATGAAGTTTTTCTTAATCCTAAATTTGTTAATTCATGTTGAGTTAATTTAGAAGGATCTTTTAGTTTAGATCTTATTTCCTTATATTCTTTAAAATTTTCAATATATATTTTTAATTGATCATATATTTGTTTATTTTTATTTATTAAAGCATCTTTATTATGATTATTGACAAAATAAAATAAATCATAATTTAGTCTTTTTAAAGCTGATAATTCATATTCAGATAATGGTGTTAAACGACTATAATACTTATAATATTCATTCCATGAAGATGGTCCAGCAACAATATAATTATACTTATTATTAACCTGATTTAAAGTAAAATTAATAGTATTAATAATATTTATAATAAAATCTTCATATTTACAATACGCAAATACCTCATCAATTTTATTAATATTTGTTATACTGTCTCTTAATAATTCATGCATATCCTTTCTTGCTAAATGAGTTGGTAATGTTATTATTAATTTTTTTTTATTTCTAATAGCATTTTTTATTCTTAAAATTTTTTTAACTTCATAAGGAACTTTTGTAGGACGATATATGTTTATTCTAGTATGTCCCATTTTTATCTATTTCTAATATATATTTAATTTCATAATAGTATTTGTTTTTACATCTCTAATTCCTTCCATCCTATTACATTCAATTAAACCTTCTTCATATCCTTTAAATTCCTTTAAATCATCAATGACTTTATTTGAACCAAAATATTCATGTTTTGTTACATTATTATATTTAAAATCATGTCCCAATGTTATTACTGGAATAAAATTAATAAGAATTGTATGATTACAATCAAGAACAATATTATATAAAGTTGTTAAATATTTAGTTTCATATTTAAAATAACTAATTGGAAAAGACCATTTATTATAAATGAAAATTGGATGATATGGTGTAATATACATTCCATTTACATGACAAACCTCTACATCTGAATTAATATTCTGTTTAATTACACAAACTATTTTAGCAGATCTATTATTCATTGTTAGTATTTCATCGCCTTTTTTAAGTTCTTTTACTTGTTTACTTGTATTATCAGACATATAAACAGTCCCTTCACCATCAAAACAAACACTTTCGGTTCTATAATAATTTTCCATACTATTGATTCTTGTTGTAGTTGTTCTTATAATTTTTGGTTTTGGAGGAGGAATATTACAAAATACATTTTCAATCTTATTTCTGATTGCTTCAAATGTTGGAGTCAAGAAATTTTGTATGCCATGATCTTTAAAATTAATACATAACTGTCTATCGTATCCATACATCAATGAAGTCAAATAATGTTTTCCCCATTTATTATAATAATCTGTCTTTGAAATTGCTAATTTTATTTGTCCTGAATTATTATTAACTCCATAATTATCATAAACAACATCTGGATTCATATAATCTTTAATATAATTCTTAATAAAACTGTTTGTTGATCCATATGTTGTATTGATTGAATTATAATAATTATCAAGTATTTTTACTAATTCATCATTATTTTTATAATTATCACATTTTGTTAAACAATATTCTTTAATTATTTTTATGATTGATATTCTTGTTTTATTATTGACATAATTTTCATCATCGTAAATATAAGGAACTAGCGTATAATCAATTTTATCATTTTTATAATAAAGATCCAATGATTTAATATTTTTATCTAAAATAAAATCTCTCGAAGAACCATATAAAATAGCTCCTGTATTTATTGTTTCTAGTGTATTATCTATGTAAGTTATTTCGAGTTTAACATTGATTATATGAGTTATTAATAAATTTGCTAAGAAATTTACAAAAACAGTTCCAACCATTGAACATTCCGGAATAAATCCAAAAATTCCATTATAATTATCAGCTATTTCTTTTAACAAATCTGAATTAATATCATAACTAAATCCAAATGTATTTAAGGAAAATGGTTTTATTTTAGTGACATCATAATTACTTATTAAAGTATTCAAAATACCGTTAGCAGGATTTATATTAGCAATACCATCTGTTAAAAGAACTATACTTGTATTATTATTATTTGTAATTTTCTCCATCATATTAAAAGCCCTTTTTAAACCATCATAAATATTAGTCGATCCAGATGCTTGTAAATTATCTATTACCATTTTAGCGAGAGTTTTACCATTTTCATTCATTTTTGTCATACCAATTTTAGTATAAGCACAATTATTAAAACTAATAATTCCGACTTCATCATTTTCTTCTAATGATTGAATGATCGTATTAATACTGTGACAGGCTAAATTAAGTCTTGATAAATCATCACATTCGCCATTTTCACTTACTGGCGAAGCAATTGTATCCATCGATCCAGATATATCAATAACAAAAATTATATTACAATTGCGTCTATTATTTTCATTTTCAGGTGCTTTTAATATAATATGATTATTATCATAAGTCACTAACATTTTTAAATATAATATTAATCAAATATTTATATAAAATAAAAAAAATATTAATTGGAAGTATTAGATGTATTTGGTAAAGGATCAGCTGTAAATACAGGTTCTATTGGAGCAGGAGGTATATATACTGTATATTCAGTTTCTTTATAATATTTTTTAACATTGTTTAGAACATCATTAAAATCTATTTCATTTTGCATCTGTATAAAAATATTATAAGTGCTTGTATCAATTGTTACTGTGACCGTTGATCCTTTCGCATATAAATAATTTAGTAAAGTAACATTAATAGTATTAGTCAATGTTCTTACATAATAAGGATATTGAGACATATTATATTACTAATATAATATATTATAAATAATTGAAAAATTACGAACGATTTAAGAAATTTTTATAATCGTAATCCCTATTTGTTTTTATAAAAATTGTTTCGTATTCATTCCATAATTTATCATAATACTCATTTGTTATTATATTTCCATAAACGGTTTTCTTATTTAAGTCTTTAAAATCATAATCCTTATAACATTTTAACAAACATCCAATATTCCAACCTTCTTTAAGTATCAAATGTGACATATAAACTTCCTTAAATAGGATTACATGCGTCTTATCACTAATATAATTAGTTATACTAAATATACCTTTATTTATCAAGAAATCAACTGTATCTATATTCATACTAAACAAATATGACTGAACGTGAGAAGCCGGATTAAATCGATCTGTAACAAATGAACAATCACAACATGTATTAATAGATGATCCGAATATTTTAATATCGTTTGTTAAACCATTAATAAATATATCAGTCCATTTAGAATTATTTTCAGATTTTAAAAATGGACCAATTACAGACGAATTAACAAATATAAAATTTTCATAATTTTTATAAAGATTATTAGTTATTAAACCATAACTCCAACCACCAAAATCATATCCTTCATTCTTTCTATAAATTATTTTAACATAATCCGGTTTATCTATTTCGATTTTATTTTCATTATTACAAATCAAAAGAAAATCAACTTTATCATCTTTAAAAATAGCTTTATTTATAAAATGCTTAACAATTTCATTATATTCATGAAAAACATATAAAACAAGTGTAGTCATTATTTATTTTTAGGATCTTATTTTTAAATAAATAATTATTATAGAATAATGAATAAAGAATTAAATGAACGTATGAATTATCTTGATAATTTTACTAAATGTTCTACTGATAAATGCGATCCTGATAAATCATTAGAAACTTTAAAATTAAAAATAATTCAAGATAAACGAGATAATCTTGAAAAAGCTCGTGAATTAAGTGATCCTAAAAAAAAATTCAAGGAAATTAAGAAGATTCAAAAAAAATTCTTAGAAAATATAAGTAAAATGGAAAATATAGACATATATAATAGCTGCGTTAAAGCAAATTGTAAAACATATTTAAAAGAATATTTAAGAAGTTATATACCTTTTTTTGAAAGACAAATTGTATCATATAATAATTATATTAAAGATAAATCATTATCAGAAAGCGACAAGAAAACATTAAAGAAAATCTTTAAAAAAGATAAATCTAATTTAAAGAAGGTTCAAAATATTGATAATTGGACAGATGAAGATTTTAATATTATTTTAAATAAATTAGCTACTATGGAAAACCCTAAATTTATATTTTTTTAATTCATATATATAGATACTATTCAATGTCTTTTTCATCAATTTTTGATGAATATTATAAATGTTCTGTTAGTAAATGTAAAGTTAGTAAAAAACTAGCAAAAGAACATGATGATCATGTTAATGCTAAATTAGTTAAAATGGAAGAAATTAAAAAAAAATATTCTAATGATGTTATGAAAATGTATAAAGAACTTAAAAAATTAAGTCAATCTTATTTAAAAGATATGAAAAAATGGGATAATTATAAAGAAATTAATATGCATAATGAATGTATTAAGAATAATTGTAAAGTATTCTTAATACATTTTTTAAAAAAAATGGTTCCAGTTTTTGAACAACAAATTAAAATTTTTAAAATACTTTCAGAATCTAAAACATTATCATCTGATAAAATAGAAATTTTTAAATTAGCTATTAAAAAACTTGAAATAACTGTTAAAAGTATTAAAAATATTGATAAATGGTCTGATAAAAAATTTGATAAAATTTTATATGAATTTTTTTCAGTAAAAGATATGGGAAAAATGTTTTCTTTACAAGAATAATTTTTAATTTATATTGTTATTTTAGATAATTTATTTTTATGCCTCGTAAAAAAAATATGAAGAAAGGTGGTGACAAAATTAAGCTTAAAAATGGTGATTGTGTTGTAATTAAATCTACCGTCGAAAAACAAGTATATTTATCTTATGATATAAATAAAATTAGATACGAATAAAATTAGATACGAATATTCAACAGGAAAACAAGAGTCTATTAGTGACTCGTGTAAATGGATTGTAGAATTTACACCAGATAAGAGGTATTTTATATTAAAAACATTTAAAACAATTAATAATAATGAATATGGTTATCTTGATATATTTGATATTAATGTAAACAAAACAAGACTAAGACTATATACTAAAAATACAAAAGCAACTAATTATAATCAACTTTTTTATATTGATGATAAAAATAATTTAATAAATCCTAATTATTCAGGTATATATATTAAATATAATAATTATTTTTATAGTATAAAAAATGATTCAAATCAAGACCTTGCTATTTTAGAAAAATGTCCAACTGAAAATCAATTAAAATCTTCTAAAAAATCATTGGTTACATCTACAGTTCCAGTTCCCGTTCCCGTTCCCGTTCCCGTTCCCTTTCATGTTCCTATTATAAAACCTTCTTTTGAATTACAGAATGATAAACCATTATTAATATATATTATAGGACATAATAGTAGTCCTTCAAGATCTTATTTATGTACCTTTTTATATCAAATTGAATTTTATAAAAAATATTGTGGAATAGAAAATAATAGAATAAATTTATTTTATGGAGAAAATGGTAAAGATGACGATGATACATATGAAAATACATGTGAAAATGAGAGAGAAGTATTGAATCATAATAAAGGAGAAAAATCTAAATTACATAAACCTATTCCATTTGGAATAGATGTTACTTATATAAATGAAAATTATTCTATTAATAATTTATTTATTGCTATTCGTAATATTTTAACTTTAAAAGCAAACTCAAAAACGCCTATAATATTTTTATATGATGGTCATGGTTTTACTGGAACTGAATCAAGAAATGGTTATTTAATTATGGATAAAAAAGCACAACTTACAATATCTGAATATTTTTTAAATGAAATATTTAAAAATTATGAATTAAATAAAAAACTATTTTTATTCTCACAATGCGGATCATTTGATTTAGCACATCGTTTATTTGGCTTATTAAATAAAAATAATAATTCAATAATATATTCAACAACAGATAATTTTAATTTATGCGCTGATAGATTTGTATTTATTATGAAATTGACAAATCATATATCTTCTATTAATAATCAACTTTTTTCAACCTTTTTTAGAAGTAAAGCAGAATACACAAATAGATATAAAATAGTAAATGATTTTAATATTAATGAAATATTTAAAACAATTAAATAAATTATAAAATTATTACATCATTACATTTTGATAATACTTGTTTATTATGTGAAATAAGTATTATTGTCATTTTATAAGATATCGAAAGTTCTTCGATTAAGTCCAATATCTTTATTTCATTTTCAATATCTAACGCTGATGTTGGTTCATCCAATAACAGTATTTTAGGTTTTCTTAATATTGCTCTACATATGCATATTCTTTGTTTTTGTCCTCCTGATAATTTAACATTCTTATCATCATTAGAATCATTAGAATTAGAATCATAATTAGAATCGTCGTTAGAATCATCATAAAAATCATTAATTAAAAACAATAATTTCTTATATAATTCTTTATCATATTCATGTAAGTTACCAATAATATTCTTTTTAATTGATCCTTGATATAAAACAGGTTCTTGACCTACATAAGATACTAGTTTATCATAAAAATATATTTTATCTATATATTTCAAATTTACATTATCAAATAATATTTGACCTGTTTTTATCTGTTTTGTATAAAAACCTAAAATTAATTTTAATAATGTGCTTTTACCTTTGCCAGAATGTCCTGTTATTCCTGTTATCTTATTGTGTTCGATAATTAAATTTAAATTATTTATAACATTCTTTTTATTATCATAAGAAAATGTTAAATTTTTTATTTCTATATTTGGATTGAAATAATTGTTTGGTATATAAGAAGCTTCATTGTCGCTTAAATTATCATTAGAATCATTATTACTAATAAAATCAGTAACATTTTTAATTGATAATTTATTTTTTATGATACATTTTTGGATTCCATTGAAATCTTTTATTATACTACTAATATAATTGAAATAAAGAACAAATATTAAAATAGAACTTGTGGAATATTCTAAAAATAATCCAATGAATATTAATAATGTTATTGAAATTTCATTAACAGTTTGTGTTAACAATAAGTTTATTCCATAACAAATAGAATCTCTATTTTTCATCCTTATATAAGAAGTATTTAAATTGAGCCACATATCATTTATGATATTCTCTAAATGTAAACTTCGATATGTCTCAATTTTATTAATATAATCATTAATGATACTATTTTGTTTTACTAGAAGTGTATTTGTTTTATCAATCGTTTTTTCATAAATAACTTTAAAATATATATCTTCAACAATAACCAAAGATAGAGATATTAGAATTGTTATTACATATAATAGAAAAGATTCTTGACCTAAGATATAAGTAATTGTTATAAATTGTGCCAAATCTCTTATAAAGACATTACTATTCAATAAATAAATATCTGCTATATTTTTAGCATCAGTAGTTAAAATATTACCAACTTCATTTAAATTCTTATCATTATAGTATATTAAATCTTTTTTGAAATAGTTTGATAATATATCACGTTTCATTCTATCAATTATATATTCAATATTAATCATAAAAATACATCCGCGTATTCCAGCAAAAATATTACAACTTATAGTTAAAACAAAATATAATAATAGATGATCTTGTAAGTTTTCTATTTTGTCATTTATTAAATATTCAATAATTTTTGAATAAACTTTTGGAATAAATGATAAAATAACTGATGATATCATACCAGATATAAAGCCTACCGTTAAATATCTCTTATATCCTTTTAAATATTTGATTATAATCATTATTTTTTTATAGATAATATAATAATTATCTTTAAGCAATGTAGTAATATTAATGTCATCAATTTTAAGTAAAAATTATATATTTAAAGAACATCAAAAGAAACCAAATAATCATTTAAATTTTTTATTTGAAAAAAAATGTCCAGAAGGTAAGATATTAAATCCTAAGACAGGTCGTTTTATTATTGATAGAAGTAAGTATAATGAACAAAAGAAAAATAAGACTCGTGAAAAAAAAGAACAAGAATGCCCAAAAGGTTCTTATTTAAAACCATCTACACAAAGATGTAATAAAATCGAAACTTCTAGTAAAATAAAGAAAAATAAGGATAAAAATACTTGTCCAAAAGAAAGAAGACCTGTTGATAATAAATGTGTTGGTGATTTCAAAGTCCTTAAATTAAATAAACAAAACTTTGAATGTTGTTATAAATAACTTCTAATCATATCATATATATCTCTTCCAAATTTCTTTTTGATTCCCGTTAAAAGACTTATTGTATTATTTTTATAATATTCAGTTAAAATTTCATTTACATTACTATCTTCAATTTCATCTTCGACTAACATTGACATTAAAGCAATAGGATCGTCTTCATTAAATTCTCTATTAAAGTTTATTATAAACTTTCTAATTTTCTTATCAGAACTTTCTCGTTTTGGTTCAGATTTATTTAAAGGATTTCTCTTTCCAACTGAGATATATCGATAACCATCCATGAATCCTCTTCTTTTATATAAAAACTTTGTTCTAATCATATGAGTTTTGATAACTTTAAATTCAGTCATTAAAACAACCGATTTCGTATCTTCTGTTACTAATAATGATAATATATACATCTCAAATAAATTTCTAATTGATATGATAGTATCAAGAGTTAATATAATAGGCTTACATGGATCTAAACGAATAGAAAAATAATTATCAAATTTTATAAATGTTATTTGTCTAGGACTGCGGTTAAAATGAATATAAAAACAGCTAATTTCTGGCATTATTTGCGATAATATTTAATTTTTAAAGAAATATCAATTTTTTTTATTGTCTTTTAATAGAAATAATGAGAGACGCGACATTTCACGGACTTAATTGCTGGCATAAGTATTTATTCGAGAAATTAGGATGGATGATCCTCGCTAAAAGCTATGGTCATCAGATTCAAATTGACGCTTATAAAAATTCTGTAAATGAATTAATAAGCCATTTACAAAGCAAAAAGAAATCATTAAAAGATGTTGATCGTAAAAAAGACATTCAGATACTTTTAGATAATTCTAAAATCCTTAAATCACATGTAGATCGCACATTATAAAATAGATATTAATTTATTATTTATTTTTACAAAATGTTTATTATTTTTTATTAAAACATTTCTCTTATATTTAACATCATCATAATAAACAACAATGCGTTCTTTTGTTTTTATTATTTCTTTTCTTGCTTTTCCTCCTAGTTTTATAAATTTCTTTAATTCATTAAATTGATTAAATATAATTTCACTTTTAGAAGAAACTAATTCGGATATTATACTAAATCTATAATTAGAATTTATTTGCCTATTTGTTTCATCTAATTTTGGATATTCATCTAAAAATCCTAATATTTCTAATCTATATATACTTAATATTCTATAAATATATTCTATTAAATTTGTTTTATCAGTTTCTTTTAATATTTTTAATATATCTAAACGTATATCTGAAAAATCTAAATCCGTATAACTTCTATCAATAATTGATAATAAATTTAATTGAATATAATTTAAAACAATACTTAATAAAATATCATAAAATATATCTTTTTTATTAAAAGATATATCAAGATCACTTGATTCAGTAGTATTTACAAAAAGCTTTAATTGTTGTTTTAATCTAGTATCAAAATCCAGGTTTGATACTAATAGTAAAATTTTATTACATAATTTTAAATTTTCATTAAAAAGGTTTTTTAATTTTTCTGATGACGAAGAACTTTCTTTAAATATTATTCCATAATGATATCTATCTTTTATAGATCTTAAAGAAACCATATCAAATATTTTATATGGTTCTCGTGAATTAAAATCACTTGGTGTTTCTTCCATTTTTAAAGATAAATTAATTGGTTTTTGTTTAATTAATTTTAAATGTTTTAATGTTTCTTTTAATATAACTAAATTGGTTTTAATTTTAATTTCATTTTCATTAATATATTTTATAAATTTATTTACAACTAATACTGTTAAATTATAATGACCATTACTTCCATTATATGATTTTGATATATCTATTTGTTTTTCTCTTAAAATATTATAAAAAAATTCTATTATTTTACGTGTATCATTAGAATTAATCATATCAATATAACTAATAAGATCATCAATTAATGAGTGTTGTATTATTCCAGAAGAATTTATTATTTTTAATATTTGATTTAATTTATTAAATAAGTTTTCTTGAAATATATTTAATAAAATACTTAAAACAATATCATACCATGCTATATTAGTTTTAGACAATTCAACATAATCAGTTGGCAATATTCCAATATTATAAATATTTAAATAATAAAATATAAAAGATTCTTTTATTATATTATTAATAATATCAATTCTTGTTTTTATTTCATCATCAATATTTTTAATTTTTAATAATTTAAAAAAAATATAATATGTTGCTTGTATTTTTAAATTATCATCACATAGTTTTTTATTTATATCAAATAAATAATTTATTTCTTTTGTTGTATCATTTTGTAAAGCAAATTTATAAGTATATTTTTCTTTCATATACATATCACTATAATTTTTCGCATTATTATCAGGTGAATAATTATTTAATTTATCATAAGAATTATAATATTCAATTTTAGATTCTACTGATTTTTTTATTTCACTTGGATCAAATAATATAGACATATTATTCTATATTTAAAGGATTATAAAATTTATTAATACAATATGAATTTAAATAATACATCATTAATTGTCGATTTAACTAATGAAAAAAATTTAAACTTATTTCCATTTTGGCTAAATCATCATAAACATATTTTTAATAATATTATTATAATTGTTAATGATATAAAGAATTTTAGATATAAAGAAAATTGTTCATCTTATAAGATTGTTAATAAAAAAGATAAAGTTGATACATTTAAAAACAAATTTAATCTTAATGTAACTGAATTTTTAATTACTAATAATACTAATCAAAATTTTAATATTAATGAAATAGCAATAAGATCTTTCAAACCATTTTCAAGTAATAAATATGTTTTCAATAATAATTTTGAATTATTTAATAATTTATTATCAAATACCATTAAATTTAATAAAATAGAAATTAAAAATAATGATAAAGAAGTTAATGATAATATTTTTATTATTGATTTTAATAACTTAATTAATAACGAAGACGATAATGAAGATAATGATCACGATGATAATGAAGATGATGATCAAGAAAAAACAAAATATTTATATGATTATTTAAGATCAAAATATGAGAATAAATTTTTTATTGTTACTGGTGGATGTGGCTTTATAGGATCTCATTTAGTTGATAAACTTATATCTCTTAATTATAAAGTTATAGTTATTGATAATTTATTATCTGGAAATATTAAAAATCTAAATACAAATGATAATGTAATTTATGAAAATATTGATATAAATAATTTAGAATTACTTAAAACAACATTAGAAGATTATGATAATATTGATGGTATATTTCATTTAGCAGAATTATCAAATGAAGACATTTGTTTAAAAGATCCAATTTTATGTTATAATACAAATATATTAGGTTCCTTAAATATATTAGAAATTGCTAGAATAAAAAACATAAATAAAGTTATCATATCATCAACAAATATAGAAGAAGCAAATGATAATCCATATAAGACCTCTAAAAATACAATTGAAAGTTTAGCATTGTCATATATAAATATTTATAAAATGAATATTACAATTCTTAGATATCCTATTGTATTTGGCAAAAGACAAACTTTTAAAAACAATATTGAAAAATATAAATATTTAGGAAATAAAATAGATTTTTCAAATACAAATAAATCATATAATCTATTATATATAGATGATGTAATAAATGCTAATATACTATCTTATTTTAATAATTATAATGGACTATTAGATTTATATCATTATGAAAAAATAACAATAAAAGAAATTACAAATTATTTCAATTCTGATTCAAATGACGATGATTCATCTGAATTAATTTCAGATTCTGAATCGGATAATGAAACAGATTCTGAAATAGATAGTGATAGTGAACTAGATACAGATTCTGACATACAAACAGATAGTGAAATAGATACAGAATCAAAATCTGATATATGTGTAAATTATGATTATAATAAGGTTTATTTTGAAATTTGTTGGAAACCAATAATAAAAATTAAAGAAGGTATAAAACTTATAATAAGCGATGATTTTATTACAAATTATGATTATGATGATAATGAAAACATTGAAAATATTGGATTCATTATTTTAAGACATGTAAATAATGAACAAACTAATTTATATTGGCAATTATGTTATAAATCAATTCGAAATTTTTATCCTAATAATAAGATTGTTATTATAGATGATGATAGTAATAAAGATTATTTAACATCAAATATAAAATTATATAAAACTAAGATTATTCAAAGTGAATATCCTAGACGAGGTGAATTATTGCCATATTATTATTATTTAAAATATAAATTTTTTAATAATGCTGTTATTTTACATGATTCTATCGTAATTAATCAGTATATTAATTTTAATGTTAGTAAATATGCTATGCTATGGGATATTGACCATGATTGTGACGATGATGAGAATGATAAAAGGATAATTGACGCTTTTAACTCCCATCTTCTCACTAATTTCTATCTCAATAAACTTTGTTGGAAAGGCTGTTTCGGCTCTATGACCACTATACATTTTGATTTTTTAAATAAAAT
>Ga0214246_1000010_pt1 | contig 86837 bp, 99 predicted proteins | sample TroBogypolimnion_41_FD_153084 | JGI IMG/M metagenome (GOLD analysis project Ga0214246, IMG submission 153084) | Freshwater microbial communities from Trout Bog Lake, WI - 29MAY2009 hypolimnion | ecosystem: Environmental > Aquatic > Freshwater > Lake > Hypolimnion/Profundal zone | place: Trout...
GGATCGGCCGCAATAAGTTTTGCTACCCAAGCCGTAATTGTTCCAGCAGCAATTAATCCACCTAATAATGTAATCGTTAAAGGATTAATTAAGAAAGCACCTATTGTGCCTAACATTTCTAAGCCACCAAAAGCACCTAAAATTGAACTGATTATTCCACCAATTCCCATGCCGGTATCATTTTCCACTTTCTCGGCAGTTACATCATCATCTTTTTTATCTTTCATTAACAATGCAATTTGTGCCAATAATGCTTTGTGTCGTTTATCAGCTTCTAGTTTAGCTTCTTCTTTAAAGTTATCTAATTTCTCTCTGTGTAACTTATCTTCTTCAAAGCTTTTATTCATAAAAGTATAAATTTTCATCAACATATCAATGAGTTCATTACCTTGTTTCAAAGGTTTAATTTTGGATGCAGTATCTTTGCTTTCTTTTTTGACTTTGACTTTACCATCAAAGCCTGCTTTTTCTTTAGTTGCAGAACCTTTTCCTGTAACTGCTTTGATAAAGCCGAGAGTGAATTTACCCGTCAGTTCCAAAACTGCATTGACTGTTTTTTCGCTTACACTAGGTTTGGCCATTTAATTAACCTTTTTTCTTCTGGTAGGCATTTCTATCATCATAGTCCGTATCGTCAGATGAAGATGCTGTTTTTGTATTAGTTTGGTTGACACCAACATTATTTACTATTTGTTGTTTTTTTGTATTTGCTGCGGCTTCTTTCATATCTTTATTTTCTTTAGAAGCTTGGTCTATTTTATTACCTGTTGTTGCATTATCTGATTGTGTAGCTTTTGGTAAATTTTCTGAAAATTCTTTTGCATAACTGGCTCGTTTTGCCGCTTCTTCTTGACCACCAGCAAAACCAACTGCTTTATTGACTTCTGACATATTCTCTAATTGTTCTGGCTTTTTCTTTTTATAATTCAAAAAGAACCAAGCAACTGCTTTAGAGGCTACTTCTGGTTGGTTTAATAAGTCAGGATTACTAACAACATCAACGCCAGTATATTTTGCAATAGCTTTGTATTGATTTTTACCTGTGTGTTGTAAATAACCTCTACCTCTATATTTGTAACCATCTCCCGGTTCTGAATTGCCATCAGTAGTAGCATAAACATGATTGGCTAATGCTTCAGGATTACCAACAAATTGTTGAGCAAATTGTTCAGAAGGTATTCTAGGAGGTTTAAATACTTCAAAAATACGCTTTGCACTTTTGTAATTTAAATTTTCACTTTTGGGAGCAAAATTAGATTCGGCTTTAACTTGTGCTAAAATATTAGCTTGACCTTTTTCAGTAACACCAGCTTCTGCCAATGAAGATGCTAATAATCCTGCAGCACCAGCAGCTGCAACGGGAATGGCAGGCGCAACTCTCGCTGCTGTAGTAGGAGGTTTTGCTGTTGGAGGTTTTGGTGCAGTTGGTTCTGCTTTAGGTGGCGCTTCTTTTGGCTTTACCGCTTCTGCTTTAGGTGGTACTTCTTTTGGTGCAGGCTTTTCTGCAGTAGGTTTTTTACCTTTAGGAACTTCTTCTTTCTTAACCTCTTCTTTTTTAGGAGGAGGTTTTTTCTTTTCTTCTTTAGGTTCTTCTTTTTTCTTTTTCTTTGGTTTTCTACGAACAGTCAGAGCTTTGATGAGTTCATTATTTCTATCTTCTTCATCATCTAACTTATCTTTGTGGTCTTTTTCGTCTTGAATTCTATTTGCTAATTCAGCTTGACGAGCTCGTTGCATGGTCATGTAAATCAAACCAAGAACTTTTGTGGAAGAATCTAAAGCCGCATAGTCAATGGGCTCAGTTGATTGATGTCCTTTAGGTATCTTTTCGCCAACGTTAAGTAAACCTTTGAGTAGATTTGCACCTACTCCGGCAACTTTGCCAGCCATTTTTGCGAGAGCACCTAACATTTACTATTTTCTTTGCCGTTCTTTAATCTTTTGATTTTCTTCTTCAATGTATTGTATCAGCATGGAGACGTAAATATCCCTCTCCCAAGGTATCATATTCTCAAGTTCAAACAAACTATACTTGTGGTGCTGCATCAACGAAAAGTTTGTTTTATAGTAATTTCTTAAATTGTCATGACGAAAAATTAACCGAAAAAACTTTCAAGTCCTTCGGCTTCAATGGTATGATGATACCCACATTTACTACAATCCATTTCTAATACTTCTTTTAATTTTGGTAAATTATTGAAGAATTCTTCTACTTTACCAAATTGTTCTTGATTCATACTTTCAACAAACTGTAACATTTCACCTGGTTGTGCTTCAGAAGCATAATAGAATTGTTCGCCATCATAAATGTATTCAATAGAATTGGCCACCATATTAAAGGTAACTTCATTGATTGTGTCATACTTCAAAGAATCTTGAACAATACTAAATTCTGGATACTTTAACTTAATAGTAATCTTGTCATCAAGTTGAACTTCAGGTGACACTTCTTTCTCTTGCGTAACTTTGATATCGGTCAGATTAATATCTTTTTCCATGATATTACCACAGACTTTACCATCCACTTCATTGTTACACTTATACTTTGTTTCAACAACTTCACCAACAGACTTGGCACGGAGATTGATGAAATAATATTCTACATCAATGATAGGTAACTTACCAATATCAACACCTTCTGTTAATGTGCAATTGTATAGAATGTCCTGAACACTTTGATTAATCGTTTGTGCTTCAGATGATTCCATGGCCATTAACAGATTACGCTGTTCTTTGACTAAAAATGGTCTATATTTAATTCTTTTCTTTGAAACTGGCAACTCAATTTCGTAAGTTGGTACATCAAGTTTAGGTAATGCCATAATTAACTCCTATAATTATAAATTCAAACTACTTCCAAAAACTTCACTAACAGCAGTAGAAAGACCTTGTTGAAGAATATTCTGAACAAGATTTTGAACTGAGTTATTTTGCCATCTGGTGTAGGCAAATGTAACTGACAATTTATGAAACCCATCAGATGACCAATCCAAGTCCAATTGATTCATAGAAATAGGATAAGCATCGTATAAATCAACAGAATAACTTAATTTATTAGTTACATCATATTGATTAACAGTAATGATTGTTGCATAATTTTGTTTATATTGATAATTAAAATTCAATGTTGGGTTGATTAATTCTAACCATTGGTCAAAAAATACTTTTTGTTTCATATCATCATCAACAATAAAAGTTAAATCAATATCATTATACGTTGTAAGATATGGATACTTTTCAACAGGATTAGAACCAATCTTTTGTTCTGCTGTGGCAAAAGTTCTACCAGGTAATTGTGCAGAATCACAACGATAAATTAATCGTCTTACATCACCCATGTAAGGTATCAATGCCAATGGTGCATTAATTTGAACGTCAAAACGACTTGGTCTTGCCAAATCAGTTTTAAAACTGGCTTTAAAATCGTTAATACCGCTTGCCATTAACTTGTCCTTATTTCTTCTACTGATTCTTTCCAAACTTCTTGCGGTTTGGCACCTTTAAATACATGGGAAGGTAACCACAATGCCGTTTCCCATTCTTCTGGTTGGATGGCAAGTATTTTAGACTTAATGTGACCGTGTAAATATCGTTTAATACATGGCCTAAACTCACGGAAGCGTCTGGACGCATTTAGAATATCGTAGGTGACTCTCAACCTTTTAATTTCATTATCATCGTTCAGGATTGCGAACTGCAAAAGTTTGTCTAAAAATGCCACTCTATACTTAATTGGCAAATAATGTAGATTCAAGCCAAGAAAGCCATCATTATACTTTTCTAATGCCAATACCAAAGGGAATCGGTCATAATAATCCATGTCCGCTTTACCTTTTGGGTCATAGTAGAAATGGTATAAACCACCTAAAATGAACTTTTTATTCTTTCTAAAATCTTCGGCAGCAATGTTTTTAGGAATGTATGATGGATTCCTAATCTCGGCAATCTTTTCCATGAACCATTTATAGGATTCCCTAGATAATGATTGTATTTCTGCAGCAGATTTTTGCTGAGTAAGTAGTGTAAGTTTAGATTGTGCCATTTAAGTATTTAGTTGATTCCTAGGTGGTCTTCGGTAACCAATCTAAATTCCCATCCACGGTCAGCACAATATTCCGTAGCTGATTTCCATTTGGCTTGATTAATACCATAGGTACTTACTTCATTGATGTATTGTTTTGTAACTCTCTTGCGTGGTTCTGGCGGCACCGTTTGTTTCTTTGGTTTAACTTCAAGTATCATTGTTTTCAGTTTACCATCTTTGGTTCTTACTTTCACAACAAAATCAGGAAAGTACCGGTGCCATTTTCCATCAACAGGAGATTTATAAGGAATTACCAACTCCTCAGACCCCCAAGAAATGATTTCGTGGTTATTGTCTAACCATGTCATTAATTTGACTTCCCATGAGGAACGATAAACAATATTGGTTGGATCACCAATATATTTTTGTGGATAACGAGGTTTAAATCGACCGGAATATGCCATAAATATATGTATATTCAATTTTTTAGAGAATTCAATGGCTATCATTTCAATTCCAAGTTCTATCGGTGGTATCAGTATTCCTGGTCTTACGACTCAAGGTCCTTTAGGTCTACTGTTTAATAATCCATTTAGTCAAACAAACTTACATTATCCTAGAGATTTGCAGTCTACTGCTCGTGGACATTATGTTACCTTTCTAATCAAAGATATCAATCCAGTAGGTTACCAAGAAGGCGTTGAATACGACCTCAGTTCAATTACTGGTGGAATAGCTAATGCTGCAGTTAATGCGGCTACAAATTTAGCCGAATCGGCAATAAACAGCGTAGCAGATTTCTTTAATAACACCGGATCCACAGGTACCGTGGCTTCTGCGGCAACACTTACACCAGAAAGCACCACAACTAGAGGATCCATTTCTTTGTATATTCCTGAAACAATGAATTTTACATATAGTGCAGGTTATAATGATGTAAGTTTGACTGGCGTTATTGGAGATACAGCAGCAAGTCTTTTGGGTACCGCAGGAAAATTTATGAGTAAAGCGTCTGAAGGAAGTAAAGCTTATAAAATGGGACAAGGCATTAGTTCTATAAGTGATGCCGCAAGCGCTGATGCAGCAAAACTAGCACTTAAACAGGCAGGTCTTGCCATTAATCCTAAATTACAACTATTGTTTGAAGGTATTGGTTTTAGAAGTTATTCAATGGCGTTTACTTTTACACCATATTCGGCACAAGAAGCAGAACAAGTAACCAATATTATAAACACATTCAAAAAGTATGCAGCACCAAGAGTAACAAAAGGTGCAACACTTGGTATGTTTTTTATTCCTCCAGCAATCTTTGAGCCCAAGTTTTATTACAATGGTGTAGAGAATACCAAAATTAATGCAGTTAAACCTAGCGTGATTGAAAGTATTGATGTTAATTATGCTCCAAACGGATGGTCAACCTTTGGTGATGGTTCTCCAGTTCAAACAACATTGACACTACAATTCAAAGAAACAGAAATTCTTGACCGTGATACTCTTACAACAGGAAATTATTAATGCAGTATTTTACTACATTACCTAAAATTGTAAAAACGAATCAATTTGGTCAATCTTTACTAATGACCAACTTAATGGCACGGTCTAGTGTCATTCCGTCATTGTTAAATAATGCGGCACTATTTTATCAATATGATATACAAGATGGTGATACACCAGAATCAGTTGCTTACAAATACTATGGCGAATCTTATCGTTATTGGATTGTTTTGTTTGCCAATCAGATTATTGATCCACAATGGAATTGGCCAATGAATAATATGGTATTTGCTGGTTATTTGGCAGATAAGTATCCGGCAGTTGATGTGTATGCAACAATACACCATTATGAAAAAATTAATACTCAATTTGATTTTGGAACAAATACAACAACGGTGGATAAGGTTGAAATTAGTGAAGATGCTTACAACAACTTAATACCTTCTACTAACGTTTATACATTACCAACAGGAAAAGTATCGGTTGCAATAACCAAAGCTGCAATTAGTATATACGATTATGAATTAGCTCTAAATGAAGCAAATAGAACAATTAATATTTTAAACAATACTTATGTAAATGAAATAGAAAAAGAATTTAAATCATTGATGAAGTCTTAAAACATGGAAACTATTACCAATAATTTTGATATAGCACCTACTCCTGCTGGTGTTTTTTACCCACAAGATTTTTCATTACAAAAACTAGATTTTATTAATTCTAGTGGTCAACGTTTTTCAATGCAAAAATTATTGGTTGAAATGTCATATTATGAGGACATTTATAGTTTTTGTGCTTCTGGTTCTGTGACATTAAGGGACGCACAAGGATTTATTGAATTGTTTCAGTTATCCGGTAATGAATATTTGGAAATTAATTTTGGTAAAATCAAAGATGCTACCAATACCGATGACCAAATATTTCATGTATACAAAATTGGTAAAAGAATTTCAACCGGCAACATGAATGATGAGTTCTACACTCTTTATTTTTGTTCTGAAGAATTGTATTTGTCTGAGCAATTGAAAATTAGTAAATCTTATATGGGACAAAAAATATCTAATATTGTTAAAAGTATTTTGACTAATACATTAAAAACAAAAACATCCAAAATCAATATTATTGAAGAAACCACAGGTATTTACGATTTTATTGTTCCAAGATTTAAACCATTGGAAACCATTTCTTGGATATCAACTTATGCTAGACCAACAACAGGAACTGGTTGTGATATGTTGTTTTATGAAAATCGTTATGGATTTAATTTTAGGTCGTTACAATCAATCTATAAAGATCCTGTTTATGCTTCTTATAGATATCAACAAAAGAATTTATCTAAAGAATTAGAACAGATAGAAGATAAAATAACTTCAGTTTTGGATTATGAATTTGTTAAAGCTTACGATGTTTTGAATGATACTAATTCTGGTACTTTTGCCAATCAATTAATATCTTTGGATCCAGTAACCAGAAAATCAAACATTACTAATTTTGATTACACAAAATATCAAAAAGATTCTAAATCATTAAATGGTGATGGAGTTTTAAATTCTTCACCTAATAGATTGGGTACCACACCAAATCAAAACTATAGTGCTGTCACAAAAGTAGCTATTAGCAATTCAAATCAAGGATTAACTCCTTACATAAAACAAGCTCCTGGTTCGGTGGCCAAAGATATATACTTAGAAACATATGTTCCTAATAGAACAGCACAACTTAGTTTGGCAAATTATACTGTATTAAAATTGGTGATTCCTGGTGATCCAGGTATTACTGCTGGTGCTGTTATTAATTTTGAATTATTGTCTTTGAAACCAACATCTACTACTAAAGAAGCAGATAAGTTTTATTCTGGTAAATATTTGGTATCGGCAGTAAGGCATATAATTAATGATTCAGGTTCATATACTACGATATTAGAAATAGCAAAAGATAGTAGTGATAACGCATATGCTGGGACTAATAATAGTTCAGCTGAAAGATTACAGGCGGCACAAAATTAATGGAAAATTTTATTGGTAAAGATGGATTTGTTTGGTTTATTGGTGTAGTAGAAGATAGAGCAGACCCACTAGGATTAGGTAGATGTAAACTAAGAATTTTTGGTTGGCATACTGATAATAAATCGGAATTGCCCACTTCTGATTTGCCTTGGGCTTTACCAATGTATCCCATAAACAATTCAAAAGCCTTTTCAGCACCAAGACTTGGTGAATGGGTTGTTGGATTTTTTATGGATGTTGCTTCAGGTCAGGCACCTGTAATGATGGGTGTAATTCCTGGATTACAACCGTAGGAGAATAAAATGGCAGATGTTCAATCACCACCACAAGTTGCAAATGATAATTTAATTCCATTATATACAAATAATGGACCAACATCAGGTAATCCAACAACACCTGCACTCTCTCGCAGTGTGGTTGCAAATACTTCTATTGCTGCGGCTAATAGTGATTTAGCACACATTTGTGATTTTTCATTGGATATTCAACGCAGAACAGAATTGAAAAAGTTTCTTAATGCTCAAGCCAATAATATTAGAGAAGCAATTCGTGCAGTAATGAGAGCCTTAGGTTTTTCTGACGGTACTGGCACATATCAATGGTTAATTGACAAACTTCAAGCAATCAAGCGAGGTTTAAAATACATTCAAAAAAATGTAATTCAACCAATTCAAGATTTTAATAAAGCTGTTGTTCAATACATTCAAAAAGTTCAAGAAATTATTGCTTACATTTTGAGTTTACCTGCTAAACTTTTGGCCTTGTTAGGTGATTGCTTAAAATCTTTGCGTCAAGCAATTTCTAATGTATTGTCCGATGCTTTTAGTTCTACTGGTAGTAGTGGTTCAGGTGGTGCTGGTTTTAGTGATGTAATTGCTGCAGCAAAAGATACTGCATCAACTTTGGCTACTACAGTCGGCCAAGCATTAACCACGGCAACTCAAACGGCCGCACTCGCAACTGTTGCATCTTCTGCTGGAAATGTTGTGACTAATATTAAGAAGGGTGTATAATGTCAGCAACTAGCGGACTATGGACTGAACCAGAATCGGCAGCAAATACCGATTATCAGCCAATATATCCTTACAATAATATCAATCAAACTGAAGCTGGACATTCATTTGAAATGGATGATACACCTGGTCGTGAGCGGGTTCGTATTCAACATGGCAAATCTGGTAGTTTCTTGGAGATGCACCCAAATGGTGATGAAGTTCACAAGATTTATGGTGATGGTTACGAAATTATTGCCGGCAGAAAAAATGTATTAATCAAAGGTGTGTGTAATGTTACTATTCAAGGTGATTGTAATATGCACGTTCTTGGTAATAAGAATGAACAGATTGATGGTGATTATAATCTATTAGTTGGTGGTAATATGATTGCTCGTGCCTCTGGTTCAAGCGGTATGACAATTATCTCTGATAGTGATATGTCTATTCAATCTAATTCAGCAAGCGATGGTGCCTTGTATATCTCTGCTGGAGACCATGTTTATGTTGCTTCAGACTTACAGATTGCCGGTGCAGCTTCAGCAGATACTATTTCAGCAGAATCTCGTATCAATGCTGGTACAGGACTTTATGCTGGACTTTTAGGCACATATTCTGAAGGACCAATCACCTCATTGGTGTCGGTGACTGCACCTTTGGGAACTTTTGCTTATGCTTCTTGTGGTATTATGGATGCTGTATTGATGACTGATACAATCAACTCAGGTATATTCAATACCCATGTGCATATTGGTAATAGAGGATTCCCGACAAGTCCACCCACATCTGAATTTTTTGGAGTTTAATTATGGCAATGGTTAATAATGCAACAGGTGTATACACAACGCTAGGTTATAGTTTTAATGACCCTAATGGTGATATTCAAGTATTATCGGCAAATACTCAGGCACACTTAAATACAATGCCTGCTTTTATTACTTCTTGGCAGGCTCAAGATATTGCTAGTAATTCAGTAGGCGGATATTTTCAGAATCCAGTAGCAACTCCAGTAAACAATATCATCACAATATCAAATCAGATATACATTTTGGCTAATTCTATTGCTGGTAACGCAAATTCATCATTTTCAGGTACTGCCAACTTGGCACCGCTTATTCCTGCTGCTCAAACTTTAAATATTACAGCAAGTTCATTTTTGGCACATACAAATAGACTTTCTGGTGTAACGCCATTCACAGGAACAGACCAAACTAATCCATACTATACTAATGCAACCAATTTTGGTAAAACTGCATTGTATATTACCAATCAAACAGACGGAATCATTAATAATTCACCTATTTTAGGTAGTTTTACTAGTATTCTTGTTGGTCCTCAGATTAGTGCTAATTCTAATACAATTACCTTAGATTATTCAACATTGACGGCTGGAGTAACAGGTAATACATTATCCAATACTCAGGTTTCACAAATTGTATCAGATTTAACTAATACAAATAGTTTTTTATCAACTAGACAAAATGGTGACATCACCTATTTTGGTAATTTACAGACTTTTGTAAATAATTATAATAATGTCAAGCAATTCACCAATATGGGTGAAACGCAGACTTATTTGCTGAATAACTTTATTGGAACACCAAAACTAGTATCAAGAATTAATTCATAAGGAAAATTCAAATTTTTTGTTCCGGCCCCGAAATATTTCCAACGGTGTCCTGAAGTTCCGGAACGTGTTTTACTCCAAGGCTCTATAAATAAAGAATGGCACTCAATCAAAAAATATACTCAGATATAGACTTCACTTTTACCATGAGACCTGGTATTAAGGATGTCGCTTTGAGCTATGATAGTCAGGCAGTTATTAGGTCAATTCGTAATCTTTTATTAACAAAACACTTTGAAAGACCATTTAATCCTGATTTAGGTGCCAATATTGACGGTTTATTGTTTGAACCTATTTCTCCAATTACATCTTCATTGTTGGAAAATGAAATCAAAACAACTATACAGAATTTTGAACCGAGAGCCAGATTACATCAGATTAATGTGACTCCTAACGCAGACAAAAATGCTTATAATGTTTATTTAAGTTTTTTTATAGAAAACGCAACATTACCAACGACAGTAACACTTCTTTTAGAGAGAAATAGATAAGATGGCAGGCGCAAACTCTAATATCCAGATTACGGATTTGGATTTTAATAATATTAAAACCAATCTCAGAACATTTTTACAATCTCAAGACACACTCAAAGATTATAATTATGAAGGTTCTGCGCTTTCTACACTCTTAGACATTCTTGCTTATAATACTCAATACAATGCTTACTATTTGAACATGGTAGCAAATGAGATGTTCTTGGATTCAGCATTGTTGCGTTCTTCTGTTGTATCTCATGCTAAACTATTGAATTATGTACCTAAATCTTCACTTGCACCAACAGCAACTATTGATTTAAATGTATATGGCGTCACTTCTGGTTCATTAACTGTCCCGGTTGGTACAAGGTTTTTATCTGAAGCATTGGATGGAGTAAACTACAATTTTGTTACGACTGATTCATATACCGTTAATGTTGTAAATAACACGGCAACATTTAACAACCTTTCAATCAGTCAAGGTATTCCGGCTTCATTAAAATTTACTGTCGATTCTACTGCCAATCCAACATATACATTTGAAATACCAGAAACTAATGTTGACACTACAACTATTACTGTAACTGTTCAACAGTCTGGTGCAAATACATCATCTGATGTTTATTCATTGGCATCCAATTTTTTATCGTTGAATGGAGATTCTTTAGTATACTTTCTACAAGAAAGTTTAACTGGAACATATCAAATTTATTTTGGTGACGGAATTCTAGGCAAAAAATTATCTGACGGCAATATTGTCAATGTTTCTTATATCGTAACAAATGGCACTTCTTCCTATGGTGCCAATAATTTTGTATTAATGGATACTATTTCTGGTTATTCAAATAATTCTGTTACACCTATTACTTCAGCAACACAAGGTGCAGCAAAAGAAACTATTGATTCCATTAAGTTTCAAGCACCTAAAGCATACGCAGCACAAAATCGTGCCGTTAGTAAAAACGACTATATTACATTGGTTCAACAAAACAAATATGGTATTGCTCTTGATGCAGTTAATGTGTGGGGTGGCGAAGAAGCTAATCCACCACAATACGGCAAAATCTTTGTTGCGGTTAAACCAACAGGCGGTTATTCTTTAACAGACAATCAGAAACAAATTTTAATTAATGATGTTATTAAACCTATTTCTGTATTGACAGTAGTGCCAGAAATTGTAGACCCAACCTATGTTTACTTGCTATTAAACTCAAATATTTTGGTTGATTTTAAGAAAACAACTTTAACGGCTTCACAAATTCAAACATTAGTTACTAATGGTATCAAGACTTATTGTAATGCCAATTTAAATACTTTTAATTCTACATTTGTTGTTGGTGACTTAATTCAATACATTCAAAATTTAGATAAGTCCATCGTTGCAGCTGATTTTGATTTGTTCTTGGAAAGAAGAACAATTCCAATATTCAATACTTCACAAACCTATACAATTGAATTGGGTGCTCCTATTGAGAATGGTTCTACTAGTGAATCATTACAAATTACACCATCATTTGCAACTTATGATTCGTCTGGTAATTATTATGACCCGGTATATTTTGAAGTGGCACCAGATTCCACAACAAATATTGATTCAGTTACATTGATTTCTGGTGGAACAGGTTATACTGCACCAACAGTTACGATTAGCGGTGATGGTCATGGTGCAACAGCAACTGCAACGGTTGTTAATGGTGTAATTACAAGTATTACAGTCACCAATGGTGGTACTAATTATACACAAGCAACAGTTATTATTTCTGATCCTACTGGAACAGGTGTATCTGCTTCTGCTGTTCTTCGTGGAAATTATGCTCAATTAAGAACATACTATTATGTTAATGGTGTTAAAAATATTTTAGGAAGTGCATCAGCTACTATACCTCCTGGCACAGTTGATTTTAATACTGGCACAATAACACTTAATAATTTTGCTCCAACTAAACTGAACAATACTGATGGAATATTGAGAACAATTGGTTATGCAGCAAATAGAATTGTTTCATCTACATACGATAAAATTATTACATTAGACAATAATGATCCAGCTGCAATCACAGTTAATGTAACCGCAAAGTAATTCATGTCTTATATCAATAAAACTTCGTTACTGGTACCCTCACAGTTACCAGAATTTGTTCGGGACAATCCGGATTATTCTACCTTTGTTTCTTTTCTTCAAGCATATTATGAATGGTTAGAATCTCCTGACGCAGCAAATACTCTAAACACTTCTGCTACCACTACCGGGGAAGGTGTAACTTACGGTTCAAAAAATCTACCTAATTATTATGATATTGATACGACATTAGATGGATTTCTTCAGTATTATGAAAATGATTTTCTTTCATTTTTTCCTGAAGGTTCGTTAGTAGACGAAAGAAAACTCATTAAAGTTGCCAAAGAGTTATATCAATCTAAAGGCACACCAGCTTCTTATGAATTTTTGTTTAGAGTTCTTTATAATTCGGATGTCAATCTTTTTAATTCTTCGGATTATATTCTTAAACCATCTGATGGTAAATGGATTGTAACAAGGTCATTAAAATTATCTTCAATTGATCCTAATTGGTTAAAAACAATCAACTATCGTTTGTTTGGTTTAACTTCTAAAGGTTATGCAACAATTGAATTGGTTACAATTGGTGAAAATAGTGTTGAAATTGTTCTTTCAGGTATTGATAGAAACTTTACATCAGGTGAATTTGTTGAAGTTGTTGATATTCACGGCGCTCCAGTATTGTTTAATGGCAATACCCTTCAAGCACAAATTCTTGGTGTATTAAATTCTGTTGTTGTTGATCCAAATAATGTAGGTTCTGGTTATAACGTAGGAGACCCCGTAGTATTTTATGGTGGTTTAAATCCAAATGTTACTAATCCAACGCCAGCATTAGGTTACATCTCACAAGTTTCTGGTGCTTCTATTATATTAGTAAATCCGGTATACAAAGGACAAGGTTATCGACCAGGTAGTTATACTAGTGTAAATATCAATTCTGGTTCAGGCACAGGTTCAGGTGCTTCAGATATTGCCACCACATTTGACCCTACTCCTTATTACATCAACTTAGTTAATAATGATACTATTGGATCCAAAGCAAATACACAAATTGGTAATGGCTCTCATTTAGTATCTTACAATTTTGCTAATTTAACAAGTGCAAACTATAACACCCAATTACAACTAGCTCTTGGTTTCCCCGTTTTAAATACTTTTGGTATTTTTGCAACAACAGTTATTTCAGGCGGAACAGGATATGATGCAACAACCACAGCAAATGCTACAGGTTATTATTCAACGGACATTAATACACTTGAAGCTTTACCTAATCTAGGAATTTTAGGTCCAATTCAAATTGCTACTGGCGGTATTAATTATCATGTCAACGATAAGATTGTATTTACGGGCGGAACAGGATATGGTGCTTTTGCCAATGTAACAAGCGTGGCATCCAACGGAGCAATTACAACTGTATCTTTTGTTCACGATCCCTCAGGTGCTACTGCATATCCTTTTGGTGGTATGGGGTACAAAGCCAATAGTTTACCGGTATTAACAGTTAATACTGCAACGGGTTCAGGTGCTTCTCTTTATGTTCCTGGTTTAGTTGGTGGTGATGCAACATTTAATATTAATTCTACATCTTACGGCCAAGTTCAACAGATTACTCTCACTAATACAGGTAAAGATTATATTTCTGCACCTGGAATTTCTTTACGAGTAGAAGATTTATTGGTTTATAACGTCAATGTATTAAATGAACCAAAGCAAGGTGATATAATCTATCAAGGTTCTATATCAAATGAATTCTTTTATGCTAATGTAGATTCTATTTCAATTAATACTGCCAATTCATCTAATGGCTACTTCAGTACCTACAATTTAAGAACATACGATTACAACGGTGCATTTGATCCTACTGCTAACATTTATGTTAAGCGTAATGGTGTTGATATTGGAACAACAATCAAATTATCTAATACAACAACAGGTATCTACACTAGTGGTAGAAAAATTTATGGTAATGGTTCAGCAAAGGCAATCGCCAACTTCTTAAACGGTATTGTATTAGGTGCCGGTTTCTATCAAAATGCTGATGGACAACCTTCTGCCTACTCAGTATTGGAAGATTCAACTTATAATAATTATACTTACATATTACAGGTACAAGAAGCATTGGCCAAATATAAGAATACAGCATTGTCATTCTTACATCCGTCAGGCATGAATTACAATGCAGTAAACTTATTGAAGAGCAATTCTTCATTTAGTTCGTCTATGTCACCTGGTGAAGAACTCACGGTCAAACCATTAAGTTATCTATTAGGTACCACAAATTATGTGGCCAATTCACAACCTAATGCTTCCAATACTATTGTCATATTCACCAATACTTCTGGTGCCAATGTGGCCAATGTGGTTCAGGCAAACTCTTACTTAACTATCTACACAGTATATGGTGAACCCTATTACTCCAAAGTTACTAAAGTTACTTCCAATACAATTACATTACAAGATGATTGGGTATTTGCTGTACCAAATGTTGCAGTTGCCTCAGCATCCTCTGGTTCAAATGTCATAAATATCAGCAGCCTCACCAATGCTTGGAACATTGCTACTGGTAATACTATATCATATATTAGTGACTTCATGCACATTTATGATTCAGTATCATTTGATGGCGTAACATATAAGACCATTACCCATGTAGACCAACCGGGTTCAGGTTCAAGAATTTTTGTTAATTCCGCTTACGGTTCACAACAAACTGGTTACTTAAGCTTTAAGGCAAATGTAATATCAAGTAATGTATGGGTAAGTGGCATCACATCAATAGCAGAAACAATAGATATTACGGATGAACAAGGTGATCCAATTGCAGCAGAAGATGGAACTATACTTTTAATAGGATAAGAAATGAGTTCAGTAAAGATTTCGGGACTGCCAGCCAGTTCTAATTTAAATGTTAACCCAGCGCAGTCTATATTTCCTACTACCGATTTAGGTACAGGACAAACTACACGCTTAAATGCTAAAAGTTTAGGCACTACACTCTATGCCAACAATAATCTAACTGTTGGTACTGGTGGTGTTCTTCTTCCCAATCTTGTAGCACAGTTTACTGGCATTTCTAGCGGATATACTCAAGTCAATGAACAAAACATTAACAATCAAGGTACTGCTGACTACATTGTAACGGCTGATGTTGGTGACGATTTAAATTATTATATTGATATGGGTATCACCAATTCACAATATAGTAATACAAACCCATTTAATTCATTAGGCACAGCAATTGAACCTCTTTCTGGTTATTTGTATGTCACAGGTAACACAGTATCTAATTCAAGCGGCAATCTAGTTATTGGTACAACAAATCCAGGAACAGAAACACGATTTATTGCGGGCGGAGTTAACGCTGCCAATGTAGTTGCAAAAATTACTTCTAATACTATTACATTGTCCACAAATACTAAAATTGTTTTTGGTGACAGCACAACACAAAATACCGCAAGTTTACCGGCATCGTATATTATTGGAGTTAACAATACACAAAATACTAATATTCAAATTGCCAACACTACTGCCAATAACGCTTCCGCAAATACAATAGCATTACAAACATATTCAAGTGCAGCTTTTGCAAAGGCTAATGCTGCTCTAGCAAACGCAACAGGCACTTTTGCTGGCGATTTAACAATCACAGGTAATACAATTGCTCAGGTAATGAATACTGCCAATCTAATTGTAAACGGTACTGCAAATGTGACCGGCACATTGAATGTTTCTGGTATTATTAATATGAATGCTCAAGTCATTTTGACCAACACTTCATTCTCTGCCACACAAGCTGCATTAACAATTGCTGCAACGCCAACAGTTACATTACCATCACAAGATGGTTACATGATTCATGTTTCAGGTAAACAAAACGTTGCTTCACGCATCATTAGTGATTCATTTGGTGCAAATACATATGTTGTATATGCTGGTCGTTCAGCAAGAGGTAATGTAACAAATCCTTCTGCTGTTCAGACTAATGATATTCTTTCTCGTTTCTCTGGTAACGGTTATGGTACAACAAAGTATCAACCACTTGGTGTTGGTCGTATTGATTTTGTTGCGACAGAAAATTATACGGATGCAAACACCGGTTCACAAATTCAATTTTGGACTACTCCTGCCGGTTCAAATACTGTAACACAGATTGCAACATTTAATGGAACATCTGTAACATTTACAGGTACAGTAGGCCCACAAAAAGGTTTCATTTATACACCAACAGTATATCCTGGTGCTCAGACAGCAATCACAATTGACTTTGCAAATAATTCTGTTGTTCGTGCTCAGACAGCAACAGGTATAACTGCAACCTTATCTAACTTGGTTGCTGGTAAAGAAGTTGTTGCATGGATTACAAATACTGCTGGTACAAACCAAAACTTTACTCATGGACTTTCTGCTACCAATTCTACCACCAATTCAACTTCGTATGCTATTCCAGGAACTTCAACAATCATGGCAAGATATATGAGTATTGACGGTACTACACAGAATACATTTGTAGCTGTTGTCCACGCTTAATAAATACATACTATGGCAAATACAGTAAACGGAATATTAACAACATACGGCTCGGTTGTAGAGGTAGAGTTAACCTACTTCTTTGTAATCACAGCATCTGGTTATGCGCCTAATGCTCAGTCATCTTCTTATTTTATTCTTGGTAAACCTGACCAATGGCCAGACGATAATAATCCTCCAATACCTACACAAGACCAAGCAAACATTAAGAAAACGTTTAAACATATGTTTGCTGCCAAGTTGTTGACATCTTCCAATATGGCACCTGTTATTCCTCGTATTGACTGGACTTCAGGCACAACATATACACCATATACTGATTATGACGATATGTTTACACTTGATTCTAATGGAATCATTACAAAGAATTTCTATGTTCGTAACCGTTACGACCAAATTTTTAAGTGCCTCGGTAATAATCGTGGTGGCACCTCTACTGTTGAACCAGTTCTTCAAGCTGGTACCACAGATGCTTCACAAACTCTTTACTTATCAGATGGTTACAAGTGGATTTACATCACAACTATTGATAAAGGCTTAAAAAAATCATTCTTTGATAATAATTGGATGCCTCTGTCAGTAGGTGTAATTACTCCTAACCCATTGTTGCCATCTGGCCTAGGTTCAATCAACGCAATTAATGTGACCAACTCAGGTAATGGTTATTCAGATGGTATAATTACTACTGTTGTGAATGTAACAGGTGATGGTTCAGGTGCTGCAGCATATGCGAATGTAACTAATGGTATGGTTTCTGATGTTATTGTTACTAATACAGGAAACAATTATACATATGCAACTGTAACTATTTCACCTCAGGCTGGATATGCAGGTAATAATGCAACGGCCAACGCAATCATTTCACCAATTGGTGGTAATGCAACCGATCCTGCATCAGAATTAGGTTGTAACCACATTATGTTATCTGTTGAAGTTGATGGAAATGAAGGCGGTAATATCCCTACGGATGTATCTTTCCGTCAAGTTGGTGTTCTTGTTAATCCGGTTTTGACTGATGGTACCGTACCAACGGGTTCAGTTTATAATACAAGTGACTTAGCAACTGTATCATTTGGTCTAGGAACATTTACTACTGGTGAAACAGTTTATCAAGGCACAGATGTAAATAATCCTAACTTTACCGCTACTGTTTGTTCGTTTGATTCAGGAAACAATGTGGTTTCGCTGATAAATACAGTAGGAACATACAATTTAGGTGGCGCATTATATGGTGCCACATCAGTCACATCAAGAGTTCTTTTGCAGTATACTCCAACAGGTTTCTCGGTTGGTTCAGGATACATGATGTATTTTGAGAATAGACAACCAATTCAGCGTTCACCAAACGGTAACGAACAACTCAGATTAGTTTTAAGATTCTAAGGTAGAAGAATGATTAATTATAATATAGACCCGTTTTACGATGATTTTGATCCAACAAAAAATTATCATCGTATTCTTTTTAAACCAGGTCGTGCGGTTCAGGCTCGTGAATTAACACAAGCGCAAACCATTCTTCAAAATCAAGTTTCACAATTTGCTTCAGCAATCTATTCTCAAAATACACCGGTATCTGGTGGTCAAGTTACTACAAATTTAAAATGTAATTTTGTAAAACTGAATACTTTGTATAGTAATTCAGCAGTTGTAGTTAGTAATTTGGTTGGTCAAACAGTTCAAGACCAATATGGTATTGTTACTGCTAAAGTTCTTGCTGCATCTGAAGCAACAGGCAACGCAACAACTCCAGGTGATCCTCCAACATTGGTAGTTTCTTACCTTTCCGGCCAACAATTTACTGATGCAAATACTATTTTTGTTCAATCACAGTCTGGCACATCAATTACTCCTGTAGCAAATACAATTACTACTTCTAGTGGTGGAATTTCATCTGTTGCTTCTGTTTCTGCTGGTGTTTACTATGTAATCAATGGTTATAACACCGTAAACAATAATCAATATTCTATTGGTAACTTTGTTAATGTTCTTCCACAAACTGTCATTCTTGACAAGTATGATAATACTCCTTCATGGCGTATTGGTTTGGTCATTACTGAAAGTACCGTAACAAGTTCAACCGATTTATCATTATTGGATCCTGCTGCTGGCGCTTCCAACTATCAAGCTCCAGGTGCTGACCGTTATCAAATTACTTTAACATTAGATAAACGTCCTCTAACTGCTGGTAATGATGATGCCTTTATTGAATTACTCAGAATGGAAAATGGTGTTGTTCTTAAACAAACCGACCAAACTGTTTACTCTGCTATTGATGATTACTTTGCTAAACGTGACTATGAAACCAATGGTGATTATGTTGTTAATGATTTTAAATTAACTCCTGGTCCTAATGTTTCTGGTAATACTGCTCAATATGATTTAAGTATTGGACCAGGTGTTGCTTATGTTCGTGGTTATCGTATTGAAAATCAATCAAACTATACTTTAACAAGCGACAGAGCAAGAACAACAGCTTCCATAACCGGTGATTCTAATTTTATAGATTACGGTAATTACTTTGTTGTTGATACTCTCAAAGGTATTTTTGATTACTCAACAACGCCTTCTGTTGATTTGCATTGTGTTCAAGCTGGTAATATTGTTACTGCTAATGCTAACACCTATAATTCAACCGTAGTTGGTACTGCTTATGTTAGATATTTGGATTATGTTAGTTCAACAGGTTCTAATACTGCTTCTTATCTTTTTAATTTCCATGTTTCGGATATTAATACTAATACATTAAGTAGTAATGCAACTTCAGCAACAACTAATACTATTACATTCTACGACCCAACAAACAAATTCTCTACTGCTGCAAATGCTTACTTCGGTACTACATTAACTATTACAAATGGTACAGATGCAGGTGATATTAGAACTATTGTTTCTTATAATGGTTCTACAAAAACTGCAACAGTAAATCAACCATTTAATATTACTCCTGACACAACAAGTCAATTCAATTTGATTTTCTCAACTGGTAATATTAATTCCATTGTTCAAGCAAATACAACATATGCTTTGACTGCTAATACAAATATTAATGCAAGTGCAGGTAAAGTAAATGGCGTTTCTTCTGGCGCAACAATTCTGCAAGGCGCAGGTATGCCAGAGATGATTTTTACATTGGGTTATCCTTATGTTGCCAATGTGTCAAGCTCTTCTTACTACTCAACACAAATTTTCCGTAATGTTCCAACTACAAGTTCCGGAACATTCACAATTAACAGTAATGACCCAATTCGTTTCCAAGGTACCGCAGGTACCACATATAGTGGAAGCACCGATGCTTTTAGACAGTTGTTTACTGTAATTGATACCGCAAACGGAAACATTCTTGACTTTACAGGCAACTCAGCAACAGTTGTAACTAATACACAAACAACATTTACTGCTCCTGCTTATGCAAACAAGACTGTCGATATTTTTGCTGGTGTATATGTTTCTTCTGCTGATTCTACTGGTTACGTATTAAAATCTAAGAACCTTGTTGTTGGTAATACAACAGTAGTTCAAACATTTACTAATCCAAATTCTGTTGCTAATACACAGTTTGCTTTAGATGGTTCTGGTAATCCAAAAGGTCAAGTATTAATTTCTAAAGTTGCTGTTAATACTATTAAAACATCTTTGTATGTTTCTGATGTAAAACAAGTAACAAGAATTTACGATACTGGTGTGGTAGGTGGTTCTCCATCTGGAGCTTTGGCACAATACAGAGATATTACTGGTTCATTCTCATTTAATAATGGCCAAAAAGATTCACACTACTCTCACGCATACATTAAGTTATTACCTGGAGTTAATCCTCCAACTGGTGATATCATTGTAGTATTTGATTGTTATACGCATGGTGGTGGTGACGGATACTTTAGTGTTCGTTCATACACAGCAAATACAATTGGTGGAATTTCTGGTAGTCCAGAAACTTATGCATCAATTCCAGCTTATACTGCTACTGATGGTACAACATATCAGTTAAGAGATTGTGTTGACTTTAGACCAGTTAGAAAAAATGCAGCCAATCCAACTACATGGGAATATAGTGTTTCAACTAGTGGATCCATAGATACTCATGGCGCATTAATTCCACAAAATCTTTCCAACTATGTAAGCAACTATACTTACTACTTGGGTAGAAAAGATAAATTGGTATTAACAAAAGATAGTAAGTTTTCTATCATTGAAGGTGCACCATCTTTATCACCAATTCTTCCTACTGAACCAACAGGTGCTTTAGTTCTTGCTAATATTAACCTTGATCCTTACACGGCTTATGTTCAAGGTGAAGGTCCAGGTTATGTAACTGGTGAAAGTCCTCTTGGCGTTACAGTTAATACTGTTCCATCCAATCTAAGCATTGATAAGATTCTTCATAAGCGTTGGGCTAAGTCTGATATTACTGATTTACAAACACAAGTAGATAACTTAGAATACTATACATCTCTTAGTTTGTTGGAACAAAAAGCACAAACACTACAAGTGCCTGATGTTAACGGATTAAATCGTTTCAAAAATGGTATTTTAGTAGATTCATTCTCAGATTTTGGTGCTGCTGATACGGGTAACGTTGACTATGCTGCCAATATCAACATTAGAAAACAACAACTAACTGCACTTTCTTGGATTGAAAATTTCCAATTACAAAACTATGGTGTGTTGAATTCACTTGGTACTGTTGCTAACACTAACACGTATGCCGTATCAAGTCTTGGTGGCACATCAACAAACGTATATACATTACCCTATACTCCACAATTACTCATCAAACAACAATTGGCAAGTAACACAATTAGTGTAAACCCATTTAACGTAGTTGTTTATGAAGGCGTTGCAACTCTTAATCCTCCAATGGACAATTGGGCAAACAATTGGGAAGCTCCTGCAATCACAATTAATCAGCCAAATCTTCAGTTCTCACAACAATCTGGTGGTTTGAATTTATTAAATGCTGGTGACTTTGCTTCTATACCTGGAACAACTGTTGTACCTTCACAAAATCAAGGTGCAGTAGAAACGACTTATGTTAATCAATTAACTTCATTAAACAATGCTGAAGCATCTTCAGCGGCTGCAGCAGGATTAATTGCAGATAACGGCTATGTTACTAATACGGCTGTTGTTCCATTTATTCGTCAACAAGAACTTATTGTAAGATGTAAAGGTATGTTGAAGAATACTCCTGTTGGATGTTACTTTGACGGACAAAATGTAAACAAATGGATTACAACTCCAAACACCATGGAATTAACTGGCGTTACTGGTATGTTTAATGAAGATGATATTGTTGGTTTCTATGATACCGGCACACAACAATTCTATCCATATGCTCGTGTAGTTTCTGTATACAACTATGGTGATAGTTCAAGAGTTCGTTTATATGTAGCAACAACAATTCATCCACCATCAACTGTTGCAACCGCAACATTACAAAATGCTTTCTTTGATACAAGTGGAAATTATTTGGGTAAATCTGCTGCAGGAACAATCGTACCAGCAAACAATGGAGCTTTAATTTCATTACATAATTCTGGTTCTGTTACCGGTGTTGGTGGTGGTTGGACAAATACTTATGAAACAAATCCGACATACATTTTCAAATCACAGTATCTTTCTGGTGCATCTACATTCTTGAATACTTATGGTGTTTGGGGTGACCAAAGCAATTCTGGTTCATACTCATCCACATTTGCGTTTACTGCCACAACTGCTGGCACTTATACAATTTATGGTGCTGTCACCGGTTCAGGCACAATTTCTATTGATGGCACATCTGCATTATCAGTTAGCACAAATGATAATTCTACAACCAAAACATTAACTACTGGTGCACATACTGTATCTTGGTCTGTAAGTAATGGATGGAGTGTTGCTGGATTTGCTTGTAAGATTGTAGACCCATCAGGCAATGTAATTTGGAATACATTGACACCTTCTGGTTTAACTTACACAAATGCTGGCACAGAGTATCAAATGCCAGGTGGCGGTTCATATTTTGTTGGCGCCACAAAATTACAGTTAGACCAAAATGCAAATGGTTCTTCTAATACGGCTTTTGTTGGTGCTTCAGTTACTATCAAATCAACTTATGTTTACGCTTATAACTATGGCGCAGTTTATGTTCCACCATATCCACAGTTTTCCGGTGACGGTGATGGACCTAATGTATCTCGTTATTATCAAGCAGTAGCACAATGGAATTCTGTTTACAATCAAGCACAAGCCACTGAACAGAATATCATCTACTTGTCATCTACCGATGAATTTACCGCTAACATTACTTCATACAATTATGTTACTAGAACAGTTACATTAGATAGACCTGTTAATGTTTCATTAGGTTATAACTCTAATGCAGGTTATAATATTACTTCACAGTATGGATTAAAAGGTGTTCAATTAAGTATTGCTAATGCTATTCAAGCTGGTAATTCAATTGCTAATCTTTCTACTGATGAACACGGACAATTTGTTGGTATCTTTAATATTCCAGGTTCAAACTTCTATACTGGTCAAAGAGTGTTCCGTGTAGATAATAGAACTGTTACAACTGATCCTGGTTCAGCAACAACTTATGCTGAGGCGGTATTTACGGCAGGCGCAGGTAATATTAATGGCTTGGCTCCATCTGTGGATGCTTCAACCAAAACAATTCAATCGGTTAATCAACAATCGTATAACATTGTTTCACATACCTCACCATACGATCCAATAGCACAAACATTTATTGTTTCTAAAGACAATTATCCAAATGGTGTATTCATTAAATCGGTTAAATTGTTCTTTGAATCTAAATCTAATACATCACCAATTAGTTTGTCTGTTGTTGGTACCATCAATGGTATACCAAATGGTCAAACATTAGATTATTCACAAGTGATATTGTCACCTGACCAAGTTAATGTATCTTCTTCTCCACATTATTTGGATTCAAGCACTTATACAGAGTTTAATTTTGCTGCACCTGTTTATATTCAAGCAGGTACTTTATATGCGTTTGTTATTCATTCAAGTTCTTCTGATTACAACTTGTATCTTGGACAACAAAATGCAATTGCTGTTCCTTCAACAGCGGCAGCATTACCAGTAAGTCAAGGCGGAACAATACCAACTAATCCAACTAAGATTGGTGCAGCACCTTATGTTGGTGCTCTGTTTGAATCACAAAATGCTATTACATGGACTGCTGACCAGAACAGAGATTTAATGTTCGTAATTGACCAATGTGTATTTGACATTACACAAGCTCCTACTTTGGACTTTGTGGTGCCACAAAATCTGCCACGCAGAAAATTAAATACACAAGATATTATTCAACACGCTGACCCAGCATTGGTAAGTAATCTACACGCAAACTTTAGGCCTTCGTCACCAATGCACGCTTTCAATGTGACAACAACTGACTTTGTTCCGACCTCTACTAATATTCAATATCAGTATAGCACAAAATTGTTAAATGGTTTTGGCACCACTACTCCAGTTTCAGTAAATCCTGGTAAGTATGGCACACCAACACAAGATAACATTTATTTGAATGACGGACAAGGCGAGAGAATCTTATTAGCAAATACTAATACTTCATTCCAATTGTTTACCACATTAACATCTACCGACACCAATGTTAGCCCAATTATTTCAGATGATGGTATATCTTTGTATGATATCATTTATGTTATTAACAATTTAGGTATTGATACCAACAAGATTTCAGTTGCCAACACAGGTTCTGGCTATAATGCCAATACCATGTCAGTTACTATTTCTTCACCTGTCGTAGGCTCTAATTCAGCACAGTTAGGATTCACAACCAACACCGCCACAGGTGCAATTTCATCTGTGTATGTGACTTATCCTGGTTCAGGATATTTAAAGACTCCTACGATTACGGTGACAGATTCGGCAACTAGAAGTGGTAATGCAAATGCCGTAGTTACCGTTTATGGTGAAACATCACCTTATGGTGGTAATGCTTACGCTAAGTATATTACCAAGAAAGTGGTACTCACACCAGGAAATGACTCTGGTGATTTGCGTGTATTCTATACTGCTTACAAGCCCGCAGGCACAGAAGTTTACATCTACTATAAGATTTTAAATGCTTCCGATACTTCTAAATTTGAGGATCAAAACTGGCAGTTAGCAACGCAAGTAAGTAATACTGGAGTATATTCTCAGAACAGAACAAATTTAATTGAATATGAATGGGCACCAGGAAAATTGAATAAAGCCGATAATCAGATTTCTTATACAAGTACCAATGGTCAGACTTATCACAACTTTATTCAGTTTGCTATCAAAGTAGTCATGGCAACGGCTGATAACACTACTGTTCCATTCTTAACCGATATTCGTGCCTTGGCATTACCATCAGGAACAGGAATCTAATATGAGTTTTGTTAAAGTAACCAATTCTAGTTTCATAAGGGACACCAAAACAATGGCTCTTATTAATACTAATACTTCTGAAAAACAAGAGTATTATGCTCGAGCCAAGTTAATTCAGTCCCAAAAACAAGAACTAAATATGGTGAAAGACGAAATTAATAATGTCAAGGTTGAAATGAGTGAAATTAAGCAACTGCTCCAACAATTAATCAGTAAACAATAATGGCAAATACAATAACCGCTCTCAGTTATGCTAATACCTTTGGTGATTGGGTCGTAACGACTAATCAAATAGCCAGTGAAATTAATACTCTTGGCAAAGGTAACTACACCAAAGATACTGGTATTTTGGTCATTAATTCACCAGGTACTGGTCTACAAGTATCCAATAATTCATTGTTTACCGGTAATGTGGTTATTGCTGGAACAGGCCAAGCACTTCAAGTTAACCATGATGCAGTCATTTCTGGTAACCTGACTGTTGTAGGAAATACAATATTCTCTGGTTATGAAATTGACCTAAAAGACATTAGTTCTGACACAATTCATGCCAATACTGGTACCATTATTACTCTAAATGTTACAGGCAATGAAACTGTTGGTGGAAATTTAAGCGTTACTGGTACGACAACCATTGGTGGCAATACAACTATTGGTGGTAACTTAACTGTTGCCGGCAATACCAATATTAATCTAAATGAGATTGTTGCTGGAAGTATCACCGCCAATACTCTGGTGGCCAATAATTCTGCTACACTAAATAAAGCCAATGTTACAACGGATCTAGGTGTCACAGGTAATACATACATTACCGGCAACCTAACCGTTACAGGAAATACCAATCTTACTATTGAAAACATTAGTATGAATGAGATTGTGACTGGAAATCTAGCGGTTAGTGGAGATTTTAGTGGTACCGGTACCGCAAACTTGGCGATAAATATTCTGGCCACTTCATTGGCCTTCTCAGTAGCACTAGGATAAATAAATATAAAAAGGTAAAGAGAGTAATATAATATGGCAAACAACTTCCGCAGTTACGGACTTTCAAATATTTCAGCAAATACGGTACTCTATTCTGTACCTGCTGCTACACAGACTACTGCAATTGGTCTAGTAGTTGCTAATAAAACACAAGGTACTATCACAGCAAACGTGCAGATTAACCGCACAGGCAATAACTACTTTATTATTCAAAGTGCTCCTGTTGTTACTGGTTCTTCTTTAGTCGTTATTGGTGGTGACCAAAAAGTTGTTTTACAAGCAAACGATTCAATTTCCATTTCAGCATCCGCCAACGTGGATTCGTGGATTAGCATCCTTGAAATTAGTTAAGGAATAACATGAGCTACTTAGGTTCAAGCAGCACACTATACGATCCAACACGCAACTCACCTAAAACAGCACAAGTATTTTCTGGTGATGGCGTTACTACCGTATTTACATTACAGTATTCGGTAGCACAATCTACTGATATTGAAGTTATTGTTGAAAATGTTATTCAACAACCAGATTATGCCTATACTGCAACAGGTAATCTACTTACATTTACTGGCACACCAAGACCTGGTACCAATAACATCTATGTTAATTACAATAGAACTGCTGGTCTAACTGGTACTGTACCTGATGGATCTATTACAAGTTCTAAGTTAGCAACTAACATTCGTTTATTGGCAACAGACCAATATACAGGTAACGGCTCAGCAACTCAGTTTGCTCTCTCTGATACTCCTGCTGATGCAAACTCATTAGTTGTTACTGTTAATGGTGTAACACAATCTGCTCCTGTAAACTATACAACAAGCGGTAACATTATTACTTTCACTTCGGCACCTTTAGCTGGTGCCAATGTGGTGATTCGTAACTTAGGCTTCAGAACAACATCAACATTGTATGCTTTAAGTGCTGGCACACCAATCGTTCAACCACAGATTACTGGTGGTACAATCAATCTAGCATCTTCTGTTTCTACAACAAACGGATTCAATGTATACGATTCCACAGGTACTCAATTAAAAGCCGGCATCAATGCAAACAATGTGTTTTCTACCGGTAACTTGGTAATGCAAGCTGTAAATTCAATTCAGTTACAAAGTGGATCTAATACTGCTACAATGCCTGCTGCGGCTGGCACAGTAATGGTTAGCGGTAATATGCCAGCGTTTAGTGCTTATCAAAGCTCAGCCCAAACAATTACTGGCGGTTCGTTTACTAAAGTTACTTGTCAAACTAAAGAATTTGATACTAATTCAAATTATGATAATGCAACTAACTATCGCTTTACTCCTACTGTAGCTGGATATTATCAATTTAACGCCGCATTACAAGTAACAACAAGTACAAGTACAGGTTTAATTTGTTTTTATAAAAATGGTGCTGAAGTTAAAAGACCAACATATTTGTCGGGTTCTTCTGTAGTAAATAGTACAGGCGGGTCTGCTTTAATTTATTGCAATGGCTCAACAGACTACATAGAATTTTATGCACTTTTAGGAACAGGACAAGCATTATCTACTAATGTGTTTTCAACTTGGTTTCAAGGTGTAATGGTAAGGAGTGCATGATGACTTTATATGAAAAAATTATTTCTATTTATCCTGAATTGACTTTTGATGAATTTGTATTTGGAACAATTCGTTTGCAAAACGATTCAGACGGAAAAGGCGATTACATTGCTAAATGGGAACACCCTACACTAGCTAGACCTACAGAAGAACAATTAGCTTCTATTAGTTAGTAATAAATAAAAGAATAACAACAGAGAATAACGATGCCATTACAGCAAATAACTCCAACAGATATTACTGGAACACTTACTAATAACGTGGCTTCATCACAATTAAGTATTGGTGGTACTGCAATTGGAGCTGGTAATGCTTCTATTATGAAGAATCGCATTATCAATGGTGCGATGGTTATTGACCAAAGAAATGCTGGTTCGAGTGTAGCTATTACAACAGCAGCACCCTATATTACAGATAGATTTTTTTCTTATGCTTCACAAGCAAGCAAATTAACAGCACAACAAAATGCTGGCTCAATAACTCCACCAGCGGGATTTACTAATTATCTTGGTTTTACTTCACAGTCAGCATATTCAATCACATCAACAGATATATTTTCAGCCGCACAAAGAATAGAAGGTTTTAATACTGCTGATTTAGGATGGGGAACTGCTAACGCTAAAACTGTAACTTTATCTTTTCAAGTGTATTCAAGTCTTACAGGCACTTTTGGCGGTTCATTACAAAATTCTGCACAAAATCGTAGTTATCCTTTTACTTTTACAGTTTCTTCTGCAAATATTTGGACTTCTATTTCTGTAACTATTGCTGGTGATACAACTGGTACATGGATAGGTGCTACAAACGGAATTGGTATTCAGCTTAATTTTGGTTTGGGTGTAGGTTCAACATATAGCGGAACTGCTGGTGCATGGGCTGGTGCTAATTATTTTGCCCCAACTGGTGCAACATCCGTAGTAGGAACAAGCGGAGCAACTTTCTACATTACTGGTGTTCAACTAGAAGTAGGAAGTAGTGCTACTGGATTTGAGTATCGTCAGTATGGTCAAGAATTAGCATTGTGTCAGCGTTACTTCAACATATATAAAGGTGGTTATTATGGTGGATTCAATATAACGGGTTCAACTTTTGCATTTGCGTTGTCTGTTCCAGTATCAATGAGAACCTCTCCCACATTTGCAACAAGCATAACTGATTCAAATTTTGTTACTGCATCCCCTAGTGCCAGTCAATGGGCAATGTATGTTCAAAATAGCGGATGGAGCAGTTATTCAGGCTCAATCAACACACTATCATTAAATGTGCCAGCAACTAACAGCACTCAATATAACCTCGGAACATACGGCTGTACTTTGGGTTCGGCATTTACTTCATTTTTGCTTGGCGCAAACGTTTATTTTTCTTTTACTGCGGAGTTATAAGATGATAACCAAAGCACAATTAATTCCTTTTAGTTCAAGCGTTTTTGTTTGGCATGGTAGCCAAAAGTTATGTGTGCCAGCGGACACAGACAACACCGATTACCAAGCCTACCTAAAATGGGTAGCTGAAGGCAATACACCAACTCCAGCAGACGAATAAATAAACCAATAGAATAACAAAGAATAACAGAGAATATCAATGAGCTTAACACAAGTAGCAACGAATATGATTTCTGGAGTACCTATTCAGGTCTCTGGAAATACTACTATAATTAGTTCAAATAATACCACAGCGATTACTCTGAATGGTACACAGAATGCTACGTTTGCCAATACAGTATCAGCCAATCTATCAGCAACAACTGTAACATCATCACAATTAAGTATTGGTGGTACTGCAATTGGAGCTGGTGATGCTTCTATTATGAAGAACCGCATCATCAATGGTGCGATGGTTATTGACCAAAGAAATGCTGGTGCTTCTACAACTTTAACAACTTCTGCTTACACTTTAGACAGATGGTATTCATATACAACTCAATCTTCTAAATTTAGTATTCAACAAAATGCTGGTTCAGTTACACCACCAGTAGGGTTTACTAATTACATCGGTGCAACTTCTTTATCTGCTTATAGCATTACATCAGGCGATTACTTTTCAATTATGCAAAGGGTTGAAGGATACAATGTTGCCGACTTAGGATGGGGTTCTGCTAATGCCAAAACTGTAACTTTATCGTTTCAAGTCTATTCTTCATTAACTGGCACTTTTGGTGGCTCATTAAGAAACTCTGCTGGTAATCGTTCTTATCCATTTACTTACACAGTATCTTCTGCAAACACTTGGACTTCAATCTCTGTAACTATTGCTGGAGATACATCAGGAACTTGGTTAACAACTAATGGTATTGGTGTTGATGTGTTGTTTAGTCTAGGTACTGGTTCATCTTTTTTAGGTACGGCTGGTGCTTGGGCTGGTGCAAACTACTTGGGTGCTACTGGTCAAGTAAACATGGTCGCTACAAACGGAGCAACCTTCTACATTACTGGTGTTCAACTAGAAGTAGGAAGTAGTGCTACTGGATTTGAGTATGTAAATTATCAGGCTAGCCTAGCTAACTGTATGCGTTATTACTACAAATTGCAATTAGGTGATTATAGTGCAATTAACGGATTTGTAGATAATTCTACTAATGCTATTTTTTATTATCAATTTCCTGTCCCTATGCGTTCAGCACCAACATTAGGGACAAGCGGAACGGCTGGTGATTATGGAATTAGATGGCCCTCAAACACTACTGCATTAAACGCAGTCCCAGCTATTATTGGCACAGGTGCTATTGGTTCTACTCGTATTCAAGGCGTTGTAGCAAGTGGGTTAACTGTTGGTCAAGGCTGTGGATTGGTTTCATTTAACAATACATCAATTTATTTAGCTTTTTCTTCGGAGTTATGATGACTGTTTACAAATTAATTAAAAATCCTGACAACGGACAAGATTGTGGTGTTTTGCGTGATGGTAAAGATTCCATTCCTTTTGCACCTGATAACACAGACTACCAAGCCTACCTTGCATGGGTAGCTGAAGGTAATACACCATTACCAGCGGATGAATAAATAAAAAATAATGGTTTCACACTTATATCGTATAGAGAATAAACAGACTGGTGAGTATTACATCGGTAAGCACAATGGTGTGGATCAGAAAAAACCAGATGGTAGATTGTATTGGGGTTCTGGTAAGAGGATTAAAAGTCAAGTTAAAAAATATGGTGTAGAGAATTTTACATACACCATTTTAGTGATTGCTGAATCGGATTATATCTATGATTTAGAAAAAAGAAAGAAAAGAAAGGTTTAACCATTGGTTATACCTTCATAAATAATACTAAAGAAACAAAGTTTGTACCACCTGAAAAATTACAAGAATATTTAAATTCAGGTTGGATAAAAGGACAATTAAAAAGGAATAAATTTTGAGCTATCTTGGTGCGAACCCAGCTTACGGACTCTTTTCCACGGATTACTTTTCAGGTAATGGCTCAACTACGACCTTTAATTTAACCAAAAATACTGGTAACGAAGCTTCTTTAATTGTTTCTATTTCTGGCGTTGTTCAACAAGCGACTACGTATACACTAAATAACGGACAGTTGATTTTCTCTCAAGTTCCACCTAATGGTACTAACAATATTGAGGTGCGTTATCTTGGTGAGCGTGTTATGGTAAATCCTGCATTATCTGCTGATCCATATGGCATCGTCAGGATTAATTCAAACGTATTAAATCAGAACACAATTATTGGTGCCGGTTACAATGCAAGTTCAGCTGGCCCATTACAAATTGCAAACAACACCGTAGTAACGATTACAACTGGAAGTTATTGGAAAATATTTTGATGAATCATTATGTTTACCTGATTGAACAAAAAAATGCTTTGGTTGGAGAACCTAAGCAATATATTGGTGTTCGGTCATGTGAAGGTAACATTGGTGAGGATAAGTATATGAGTTCATCTAAATATGTTAAAGAAGCAATCAAAAAACATGGTATTGAGCAATTTAATAAGATTATATTAAAAAGATTTAATAGTCGTAGAGAAGCAATGGATTATGAAATTGAATTACATGAAAGATTTAATGTTGTAGGCAATAATTTTTTTTTCAATAAAGTAAAACAAACTACTGATAGTTTTGCTTGTGGTCCTGGTGAATTAAATCCATTTTATGGAAGAAAACACACAGAAGAATACAAGAAAAGAATGAGTGCTTTATTGAAAACAAAAGATTGTAGGCAAAAAGTTAATAATTTAGGTAAAAAGTTTCCACAAGCTGGACCTAAAATAAGAGCATCAATCTTAAAAAGAATAGAAGAAGGCACATGGAAGCCTCCTTATTCAGGTAAAAAATCTGAAGAACATATTAAAAACCATAAAGAATCTTTGTTAAAAAATAATAAAAGATTAACTTGTAATCATTGTGGAAAAATTAGTGTGCCAGGTAATATTATTAGATGGCATAATGATAACTGTAAATTTAAAGAATAAGAGGAAAATAAATTGGCTGGAACTCTCGTAACTGATTACCTACAAACATCAGCAAACACTCTGACGATTCAGAATGCTACTGGTGGTCTTTTGTTTTTGGCCAATACAACTGGTCTTTATAACTCTACTGGTCTCTTATCTTCTGTTAATCAAACGAACGGTGCTCTAGCAAACGTAACGATTACTGGTATTCAAGAAACAGATAACGTTTCTGCTACTGCTGCTACTGGTACAATTAACTTTGATGTGCTGACACAATCTGTTTTGTATTACACAACAAATGCTTCTGGTAACTTTACAATCAATTTCAGAGGTAATGCTGGTCAAACATTTGCTAATACTGCTCTTGTTGGCACATCTATCACAGCAACATTCTTGAATACTAATGGTGCTACACCCTATTACAATTCAGCAGTAACAATTGATGGTGTTTCAGTATCACCAAAATGGCAAGGTGGTGTTGCACCAGCTTCCGGTAATGCTTCAGCAATTGATTCTTATAATTATGTTATCATCAAAACTTCTGCAACACCTACATATACAGTATTAGCAAGTCAAACTAAATTTGCGTAATTGATTAGGATTTAATTAATGCCACGTCTGTCTAAAATTGGAGCAGCTGCAGCCGCAGCATTTGGAATCACAGGTAATCCTTCTGTTCCCGTCACCTATCTTCAAGTAGCTGGTGGCGGTGGCGGAACTAGAGGAACAAGTGAAGGCTCTGGTGGTGGAGGTGCTGGTGGTTTATTAACTGGTACAACATCTCTTAATCCTACACTTTCATACACAGTTGTTGTAGGCGCTGGAGCAGCATCAAATTCAAATTCAGCAACAAGGGGTAATGCAGGTTCTAATTCACAGTTTGGCACATTAACTGCCGCAGTTGGTGGTGGTGGCGGTGCGTCTGGTAGCTATACCATGACTGGCGGTGATGGTGGCTCTGGTGGTGGTGGTGGATATTACGGCACTGCAGGAGGTAACGGAACCTCTGGTCAAGGTAATAATGGTGGCGCTGGTGAAGGCGGAGGTTCTCCTTATAACGGTGGTGGCGGTGGTGGAGCGGGTTCTGCAGGCTCAACAGCTGGTGCAAATGGTGGTAACGGAGGCAATGGCTCTGCATCTTCAATTACAGGCTCATCAATAACTTACGCTGGTGGCGGTGGCGGCGGATCATTTAATGCTACTGGTGGTACGGGCGGTACTGGTGGTGGTGGTTCTGGTTCTGCAAATTCTACAGCTCCTATTTCTGGAACATCTAACTTAGGCGGTGGCGGCGGCGGCGGTAACGGAAATTATGATGGTGCATCAGGTGGCTCAGGTATAGTGATTATTTCCTATGCTGGCGCACAACAATTCGGTGGTGGTGTAGTCACATCTAGTGGCGGTAATACCATTCACACATTCAATACATCTGGCACATTAAGCCCATTGTCTTCATTGTCAGCAAGCTATCTAATCGTAGCTGGCGGTGCTCCCGGCGGTCCCGGATATGGTGGTGGTGGAGGTGGCGGTGGCGGTGCTGGAGGTTTGTTATCTGGTTCTGGTTTAACTATTGACACTAACTCAACCTACGTTGTAACGGTTGGTTCTGGCGGTGCAGGTGGAACTTACACAGGCAGTCGTTATTCAAACGGTTCTAATTCTACATTTAGCGCTTATGTAACCGCAGCGGTTGGCGGCGGCGCAGGTGGTACAAACGCAGCTACAACTGGTGCATCTGGTGGTTCTGGTGGTGGTGGAGGGTGTGCGGTAGCTGCTGGTGGCGCTGGAACAAGCGGTCAAGGTAACACTGGTGGCGCTGGTGCTGGAACATTTGGTGCTGGGTACTACACTGGTGGCGGTGGCGGTGGAGCTGGCGCAGTAGGTCAAGATGGTCAATCTGGCGCTGGTGGTGCAGGTGGCGTTGGCGTAGCTTCGTCAATTAGCGGAACCTCAACTTATTATGCTGGTGGTGGCGGTGGCGGTGGTATATACACAGGTAGCGTTGGTGGTGCTGGTGGTAACGGAGGTGGCGGTGCTGGTGCAGTAGGTTCAGCAAGTGCAACTTCTGGTACAGCAAACACTGGTGGCGGCGGTGGTGGTACATCAAACAACTTATCCAACACAGCAGGCTCAGGTGGCTCAGGCATCGTAATCATCAGCTACGCTGGCTCTGTGCAGCAAATGGCTGGCGGTACAGTCACAATCTCTGGTGGCAATGTAATCCACACATTTACCTCAAGCGGATACTTAACACCGTTGAAGTATGTTGGTAACTCATTGCGTTTCCGTTCAAGTGCATCTGCATATTTGTCACGCACCCCAGCAAGTGCTGGTAATTCAACTTCTTTTACTTATAGTTTGTGGGTCAAAAGAGGAATTTTATCTGCATACGAACCTCTTTATCATAGTGGCACTTCAAACGCCAATGGGTCTTTTGTATTTGGATCAAATGATACATTTTCTTGCCAGCTTTTTAATAGCCCTAGCGCTAACTATGGCTGGTCATCAACTATGGTATTCCGTGACCCAGCTTCTTGGTATCACATTGTTATCAGAGGATTTGCAAGTTCTAGCTCAAATTCTTATGGTGGTGTTGAATTAGCATTGTATGTAAATGGTGTGCAACAAACCTTCACTGGCGCAGCTTTTAATACCCCGACAACTACAAATCGTTTAACTGATGCAACGGCAAAACAAATTGGTGGTGATACGGTCAATACTGCATATTATGATGGATATTTATCTGAATTTAATTATATTGACGGTCAAGCACTAACACCAAATAGCTTCGGTACATTTAACAGCTACGGTGTATGGCAACCTATTACCTACGGTGGTAGCTATGGTACTAATGGATTCTATTTGCCGTTTAAGGCTGGCTCTTCTACTTATGTAGGATCTTTTAATGGTACAAGTCAATACTTAAGTGTTCCTAGTTTTTCAATAAACTGGTCTACTTATGGAAACTTTACGATAGAAGGCTATTTCAATATAACCAATTGGTCATCCGCAAACCCAGTGTCTATTTTTGGAACAAATGGTTCTGGAAACACAATTGGCTATGTTTATTCAAATGGTTCTATTGGTTTTGGTATAAATGGTGTAAATGAATTTATAAGTGCAACTGGCTTAGTAAATGCTGGTATTTGGTATCACATTGCTTTTGTAAGAAATGGAACAAATATCACCATTTACTTAGATGGTGTTGCTGTAGCTTCAACTTCATCAGCAAGTACATATCTATCTAATACAACTAATTATTTCCTTGTTGGATTTACTTTATCGCCATATTACTTTAAAGGTTATATGTCGAACTTTAGATTCACAAATACTGTTGTTTATACTGGCAACTTTACACCTTCAACAACTGGATTGACTGCAATAACAGGAACTCAATTGTTGACTTTGCAAAATAGCACTATTGTTGATAACAGTTCTAATGCGTACTCGATTACCAACAACGGAACAGTCACAACTAGCAATGCGCTTCCATTTGCCTATGCTGTCTATAACGACCAAGGACCAGCTGGTAACAACTGGACACCTAACAACATCTCTGGCACTCCCGGTTCTACGCTAGACTACATGACCGACGTCCCAACGCTGACCAGCGCAACGGCAGCGAACTATTGTGTTGTTAATCCATTAGATAAGGGAACTGGAATTACTTTATCAAATGGAAATTTAACTCATGTAGCTGATGCTAGTGGAAACTGGTATCAAGCAAGAAGCACATTTTCATTTCCAACAAGTGGAAAATATTATTGGGAATTTACTTATAACGCTGGAACGGCTGGGTTTGTTTCTGCTGGTATTGCTCCTGATACTATGGCTTTAACAATGGGATTCGGACCAGGGACATACGGAAATGTATATGGAATGACGCTAAACGGCACTCTTTATACCAATAACAGCTCTTCAAGTTATGGAAGCAGTTTATCTTCAGGCGATGTATTTATGGTTGCCTTTGATAGAGATAACAGCAAAATCTATTTTGGTAAAAACGGCACTTGGTTTAATTCAAGCGACCCTGCTACACAAACAAACCCAGCGGCTTCAAGCATTTCAACTACTGCTAATTTGTTTCCTTTTGTTGGCGGTGTTAATTCAAGCGGTGGTGCGTCTAACTTCGGTCAACAGCCATTTACCTACACACCCCCATCTGGTTATCTAGCCCTTAACACTTACAACCTATAAGACTATGACTACACCTACAATCCCAGCTGGCAATTTGTACATGAACGCTACCCTGTATACGGGGAATGGCGCAACTCAGACTATTACAAACGGAGTAGCAGGACAAAGTTTTCAACCTGATTTTGCTTGGTCAAAAAATAGAAGCAACGCTAGGTCTCATGCGTTAGTAAATTCTGTTGCTGGTGCAACTTTACAACTTCAATCAAATACAACTGCGGCTGAATTTACTGGCGGTTTTGCTAGTCTTAATTCAAATGGTTTTTCTGTAAACAATGTTTTTAATGAAAATAATATAGGTGAAACTTATGTATGTTGGCAATGGAAAGCAGGTGGCACAGCCGTCAGCAACACATCAGGCACAATTACCAGCCAAGTAAGCGTAAACACAACCAGCGGATTTAGTATTGTTACTTATACGGGTACTGGAACAGGAACACCAACCATTGGACATGGGCTTGGTGTTGCCCCTTCAATGATTATTGCCAAAACTAGAAGCACAACAAATGGTTGGCTTGTTTATCATCAATCTCTTGGCGCAACACAATCTATTATTTTGAACGGCACAAATGCCGCAACTACACAATCCGACTGGGGTAATACAACTCCAACATCAACTGTGTTTTATGTAAATGGTGGAAATAACAACATTAGTTCAGCTACTTATGTAGCTTACTGTTGGACTCCAATCGCTGGTTACTCCGCATTTGGCTCGTACACAGGCAACGGGTCTACTGATGGTCCTTTTGTATATTTAGGATTTAGACCTCGTTGGATTATGATAAAAAGGTCAGACACATCTGGTTATGGTTGGTTTATTTATGACACAAGCCGTAGCACATACAATCCAGAAATTTTAAATTTAAATGCAAATGATTCAGCTGCTGAAACAAACACAGGAGCACCAAACGGATTTGATGGACTTTCAAATGGTTTTAAGTTAAGAGACACATCACTATTTTGGAACGCATCTGGCGGTACTTACATCTACGCAGCCTTTGCCGAAGTACCTTTTAAATTTGCAAATGGGCGCTGAGATAAAATGCCACAAGGAAGATTCCACACAGGCAAGTCAGGCAACCGTTTTGGGATGCTTACACTCGTTACTATGCTAAACCAAAAAAATAGCAATGGTAGTTACCGTTACATTGTCCAATGTGATTGCGGTGAAAGCAAAGCTATTTACTATAATCAAATGGCTAGTGGTCGCTCTAAATCTTGTGGATGTTTATCTCGCAGAAAAGGTATTGACAGCCCAAATTGGAAACATGGGCGTAGTAAAACAAAAGAATATGACCTAGAATTACATATGAAACGGGCTTATGGTTTAGGTTTTAAAGAGTACGAAGAAATGCTTTTTAGCCAAAATGGAGTTTGTGCTATTTGCAGCGGTGAACCACCAAAAAATCAGCATAAAACAAGATTAAACATAGACCATTGCCACACAACTGGAAAGGTACGAGGATTGCTTTGTGATGCCTGTAATCGTGCCATTGGGTTGTTAAAAGATAGTCAAGATTTGCTTGAAAAAGCAAAACAATATTTAAACGCTAACGCCAGATAGTGATATAAATACAATATAATATTTGAGATACACAAGGAAAAAACATGAGTCATTTTGCTAAAGTCGAAAACGGAAAAGTAGCCCAAGTCATCGTAGCTGAACAAGATTTTATCTCAACAGGTGCTCTTGGTGATCCAGCTAATTTTGTGCAGACTTCCTACAATACCCGTGGTAATGTTCACTACGGTGCTGATGGTCAACCAGATGATGGCGTAGCGCTTCGTGGTAACTATGCAGGTATTGGATACACATACGATTCTGAACATGATGTATTCTATGCACCACAACCATTCCCATTTTGGACACTCAATGAGACCTCATGGATTTGGGAAGCACCAACACCATATCCAACTGATGGTAAAGTCTATCATTGGGACGAAACAACAACCTCTTGGGTTGTAGCAGAATAATTATAGTAATTAAGGAAAAATAATGGCAGGTACATTAACCGTTGGTCAACTAATACCTGATGTAGGCACGAACCTATATCTCAATGCTCAGCAGTATGGTGGCAACGTTGTTATTGGTAATGCAACAACACAGTTATTTACTTTTGGTACTGGTAGCACATTAACAGCTAACGTGTTTACTGCAAATACTGTTACATCAAATACAGTCACAGCAACCTCCGTTACAGCTAACGTTAGCTCTGCAACAGTTACAACTACTGCATTAAATATTAGTGGTGTTGGAATCGGTGCTGGTAATGCTTCTATTATGAAGAATCACCTTATTAATGGTGCAATGCAAGTTTGGCAAAGAGGAACTACACAAACATTTACCAACGCAATAGTATATGGTAGCGTTGATAGATGGGCATTTATTCAAGGTGGTGGTAGTGCATCAATATCACAAACTCAATCTACAAGTGTTCCATCAGGGTTTCAATATTCTGTAAAACAGCAAAGAACTGCCTCATCCACTACAACTGGAACAGTTTATTCGCTTCAAGAAATTGAATCTATTAATTGCTATGATATGGCTGGTCAAACTGCAACTTTTAGTTTTTGGGCTAAATGTGGTGCAAATTTTAGTGCATCAGGTTCTACGCTTACATCATTGGTTTATCAAGGCACAGGAACAGACCAAGGCACAACTTCTTGGATTAGCGGTACTTGGACAAGCCCAACATCTAATACACAATCTAATACGCTTACTACCACTTGGCAAAGGTTTAGTCAGACAGTAACTATTGGGGCAAGCACTACAGAAATATTAGTTTCTTTGCAATGGGTTCCTGTTGGTACTGCTGGTGCTGATGATTCTGTTTATTTTACTGGTGTTCAACTAGAAGTAGGAAGTAATGCTACTGGATATGAATACGAAAATTACACTTCACTTTTGCAAAAATGCCAACGCTATTATGCAAAAGAAACATCTTCTACTGGGTATGTTGGTTTTGGTTCAGGATATTTAGGAGGCTCAAATGTTGCAAATATTTATACAAAATATCCAGTTACAATGAGAACTGCTCCAACAATTGCATTTAGTAATTTAATTCTTATTGGTGGTGGAACATCAGGAACAGTAAGTACATTAGGTGTATATGCTGGTTCAGATTCTGCGTTATTAGCACCAAATACATCAACAAGCCCATTTACTGCTTACCAAGGTTGTGCTTTAACTGGTGATAGTTCTGGAACAGGGTTTTTAACACTAAGTGCGGAGTTGTAATATGTATAAATTAATTATTGGGTTTGAAGGAAAACAAGCACCTTGCGTTATACGATTATCAGATAACGCTACTATCCCATTCGACCCAGCCAACACAGACTACCAAGCCTACCTAAAATGGGTAGCTGAAGGCAACACACCACAAACAGCAGAATAAACTAAAAGAATAAAACATATGCATGGTGATAATAACCCTTCAAAGAAATATAGGTTAAATTGTGTTCATTGTGGTAAAGAATGTTGTCTTGGTACATTATCAAGATGGCACAATGATAACTGTAAATATAGATAAGAATAATTAGGAAAAGTAATGCCTATTTCACAAATTAATACAAATAGTCTTGGTGCATTAGCAATCACTACATCACAGATTGCTAATAATGCTGTCACAGCAGCACAGGTGGCCAACAATACTATTGGTACTCCACAATTAAATAATTTGACTTCTGCTAATGTGAGTCAGATTAACACGTCAACAGGAACTCCTAGTTTTACTACTGTAGCAAATGGAATTAATGTGGGTGGTGGAATATTAGGAGCTGGTGATGCTTCTATTATGAAGAATCGCATTATCAATGGTGCGATGGTTATTGACCAAAGAAATGCTGGTGCTAGTGTTACTATTACAAATACATCAAATACAACTTATACGCTAGACAGATGGGGTGCTTATGGTTCACAAGCATCTAAATTTAGTGTTCAACAAAATGCAGGTTCAGCAACACCACCAGTAGGATATAGTAAATATCTTGGCGTAACTTCTTTATCTGCGTATTCAGTTTTAACTGCTGATTATTTTAATTTACTTCAATATATAGAAGGTTTTAATACTGCTGATTTAGGCTGGGGAACAGCTAATGCAAAAACAGTTACTTTATCGTTTCAAGTTTATTCTTCTTTAACTGGCACTTTTGGCGGTTCATTAAGTAATGCAAGTAATTACTCTTATCCTTTTACATATACAATTTCTTCTGCAAATACTTGGACAACAATTTCTGTAACTATTGCTGGACCAACTAGCGGAACATGGGCAACAGACAACAGTCGTGGTATTCAATTATCTTTTGGTTTAGGTTCAGGTGCGACTGGTTATGCTGGAACTGCTGGAAGTTGGTCAGCAAATTACTATTTAACCGCAACTGGCACAGTTTCCGTAGTAGGAACAAGCGGAGCAACCTTCTACATTACTGGTGTTCAACTAGAAGTAGGAAGTAGTGCTACTGGATTTGAGTATCGTCAGTATGGTCAAGAGTTAGCATTGTGCCAAAGATATTATGAACAAATAGCATCAGGTGTTATGGGTATAGCATATGGCGGAAATTCTATGGACTTTCCTTTAAATTGGAAAGTAACCAAAAGAGCATCGCCAACTATATCATTGCTAACAGGAACAATTACAACAGATTATGCTGGAACTGGAACAAAGACAAGTTCGGGTGCATCAATTTTAGGTGGTCAAGATTCTGTAACTGGAAGTGCTTTGCGTGTAAGTGGTTGGTCATCATTGACGTCTCCAGGATTTTATAATGTGTATATGGCAACTAATTGGGTTGCTGGGAGTTCAGAATTATGAATTATCAACTTTTTTTAAATACTAATGGTGTCAAACGATTATCTGATGGTGCTTATATCCCATTCGACCCAGCCAACACAGACTACCAAGAATACTTAAAATGGGTAGCCGAAGGTGGCGTTCCCCTTCCAGCAGACGAATAATTCTAGTAGGATACCAGAACCTCTCTGAACTAAATACCAGAGAGGTTTTTTTCATTTACAGGACACAATCATGAGCGGTTATCAGGATCTTTTTCTAAGCCAAGGTGACACTTTTACAACCCAGCTCACCTTGGATGATTCCTACGGGAATCCATACAATTTAACAGGATTTACAATTGGTGCTCGAGCAAAGACCAGTTACTATACAGCCAATGCGGCTTTAATTTTTACCGCCAGTATTACTAATGCTAATTCTGGTATCATTCAATTATCGGCTAACTCTGCGACTACTGCCAATGTTCCATCAAAAACATTGGTCTATGATGTTTTGATTAAAGATACTTCTAATAATGTAACCAAAGTATTGGAGGGTCGTGTATTTGTTGATCCAACAGTTACACCAATAACATCGCTCTAAGGATAGACTCATGCCTGTGGTCGTAACTCCACCAGCGACAATCAAGGTCCGTGTAGGTTCTGTCACACAACCTGTGATTCAATCAACATCTACTTTTAGTGGTGCGTTGACTGCATCACAACAACAAGCTATTCAAAACGCCAGTAATACAGCCAATTCTTCTTATGTTTTAGCTAACTCTGTTTATGGTGTTGCAAATACTGCATCAACAGAAGCTAACTCAGCATACTCTTTGGCCAATACCGCATTGCAAACTACCGGTGGTACTGTTACAGGAAACTTAGCAGTTGTTGGTGCTATCACCGGTAAAATAGATGCAGGAAGATTCTAGTGGCTAATTCAACAATACAGATACTCCGTTCGTATTCAAATACTGCACCATCAACTTTAAATGATGGTGAGTTAGCCTATTCGTTTGTTTCTAATACTCTGTTTATTGGAGACCAATACGGTGATATTATTCAGATTGGTGGCCAATCATTTGCCAATAATATCAATGCGGCCTACAATTTAGCAAACTCTGCTTATACATTAGCCAACTCTGGCGGTAACTCATTACAAAATACTGCATCAATTGTTACTGCTGGTAACCTAACGGTTTCAGGTAATCTGAGTGTTCTAGGTACCACAACAACAATCAATACAGAGATTATCAATCAACAAGAAATTGTTGCTGGTAAATTAACTGCCAATGCTAATATTGCTTCTGTCAATACTAGCACAGGTTCTATTGTCGTTGTTGGTGGTGTTGGTGTATCAGGTAATGTATATGCTAATGGTATCTACGATAACGGTGTTGAACTTTTATCATTTGCTCAAGCAGCTTACAATGCAGCAAATACTGCTGGCAGTAGTGCTATTGGTAACACAATTGTTTTAGGTTCAAACACATCAGGACTTTTAGTCAGTAATGCAGTAACATTGACACCTACAACAACTGTGACTAATGGTATTGCTCAGTTAAATCAAATTTTAGGTAAATTAGTTCCTGCTTCTCCTGCCGCATTCCCCGGTGCGTATGGCACATTAACAATTAATAGTTTGGTTGGTCCTTATAGAATGACCAACTTTACTCAGCAAGATAATACAGGTCTTTCTACTTCGCCTGTTGTTGCTGGTGGTACTTCTGTTTCTCCATTAAGAGCATCTACTTACACAACATCAACCATCTATTTGATTAATACTCAAGCTGGTGATGTGATGGCAGTTTATAAGAACAATACATCAGCTGGCGCAAGAACAATGACTGCCGGTGCCACTAATGCTGGTTCTTATGGTGACTTACGAATCATTACTAATGTGGACTATGCTTCGACTGGCGCAATTAGTTATACAGGTTTCTGGTATTCAGCAAATGTCAATGCAACAGGCACAGTTGCAAACGGATGGAATACAGTATACATTACAGATACATCAGGAACAAAAACAGCAAATGCAACATGGTATTATGATAACTCAGCACCAGGTTCTCCTGCATTTGCTAACGCATCTATAGTGCCTTTATCAACTTCATTGACTTATTCAAGTACCGTTCCACATTACAATAGTTCAACAACATTTAAATTAGGTGTGAACGTAAGTAAGTTAAGTGGTGATATGTATCCAGCATCTGATACATTCTTTACTGGTACGGCTGGCGGTGCTTTTGGTGCCCCATCAAGTAATACATATACTGCGGTAGGTATTACTACACCATTGGTAAGAAACTTGTATGTTGCTTCAGGTTCTGCCGTGGTCAATACAACATCAACAGTTATTTCTGGATTTGGTTCTTCTTCAACTGGTCCTTCGGTGACTGTTGATAATAGTTACTCTACTGCTTCTCAAGTATTTACGACTGCATTAGCAAATACCGTATTGTATAAAACTGGCACATCAAGTGCAATGGAAGAAACTTCCATTACATTTGGTTCTACTGTTGGTACCGGTTCAGGTCTTGCTTTCAGAATTGCCAATGGTGCAACGGGTGTTTGGTCATCTGATACTCCAGCATATTCTGGTTCTGAATCTGCCTTTGATAGTACCAATGGTCCACTATATAATTATGATGCCACTATTGTTGCCGGCACATTAAAGAATGACACCACTAATTATTCATCAACTTACTTGCCTCCCGGTCCTAATCTTTCTGGCCATTCTGCTTCACAATACTTTACCTTTAAATTTATCAGAACATCGGTTTCTAAGTTTGATATTAAATTTACTGGTACAATCGCTGGCTTGTGGGTTGCTTTACCTGGAAGTTCAATTGATTCAACATCAAGTTTGAATGGTTGGATGGATATGAGTGTTGCTTATTCCGGTTCAGGACATCCAGGAACTAATGCTGGCGGTAACGGAAGCAACGGATGTGCCTTAGGTGGAGTAGTACCATTAAATAGTGCAGTTACTAACGGAAGTTATACTTGCACTTTTGGTGATGTATCAAGTTCTTCAACATCATCAAATGAAATTTATGTAAGAATTAAGTTAACCACAGGACAAAGTGTTACTGCATTGTCCTTACAAACAGCGAGCCATTAATGGCAATTTTAGACGCCTACAAAGTTGACCTACTGTATAAGAAACTCTTTGGAGTTGCTAAGACAGACACGTCTACAAATAAGAGTCCATCAAATGAAGCAATCTCAAGTCCACTTATTAATCGTGGTGATAAGATTTATCTTCAAGCAACTAGTATTCCTTCAACGGCTGCAGCAGTAACCAATATTGTTCAATCGTATCAAGGTTCAAGTGCAGTTCAAACTACTGCTGATAATACCACAACTCCAGTAGGTAGCGTATATCCTACATGGAAAACAGGTTTAACTGATTGGATTCCACCAGAATTTGGTGCAACATACTCAGTAGGTGCATGGGTAGGTCCAACAGGTTTATCAAATCCAACAACGGCTGGTGCCACAAAGATATTTCCAGACGGTGAAGGCGGTTCAAATCCAGGTGAATACTGGTTTGACTATCAAGCAGGTGTTTTAAACTTTATCGGTGGAACAATACCACCAGTTTTAACTTCAGCAAATACAGTTTATATTACTGGTTATCGTTATGTTGGTCAAATTGGAGCAAATTATTTAATTGCCAATACAGGCCCACAAGTATTGTCAGGTAACGTGGCCATTGCAAATACAACAGCATCAGTATCAAATACTACGGGAGCTTTGACGGTCTCAGGTGGTCTAGGTGTCACAGGTAATGTGTATATTGACTCGATTTATCTCACAAGTAACAACATTATAGCGAATTCCGTTGTGGTTGACGGTGGCGCTTTTTAATAAATAGAAGAAGAATTATAATAATAAGAGGATTCTGAAATGGCAATCTCAAATACCAGTATTTTAATCAAACGCTCGAGTTCCACATCAACACCAGCGAGTTTACAAAACGGCGAATTAGCGTATTCGTTCAGTTCCAATACAATCTTTATTGGTGGTCCTGGTAGTTCAGTCCTCAAGATTGGCGGTCAAGCATACACCTCACAGATTGATGCAGCCACTTCATCCAATACAGTATCTACATTAGTCAAGCGTGATAGTTCTGGTGGTTTCTCTGGTCAGTTATATGGTAATGCCAATACCGCATCTTCTTTGCAGAATGCTCAGAACTTCTCTATCTCTGGTGGTGATATTTCTGCTACTGGTGTTGCTTTCTATGGCAATAATGCAGTAGCACTTAATGCTTCTCTAAACAGTATTCCTGGTCTTTCTGCTGGAACATATGGTTCTTCTTCAGCAGTTCCAGTTGTAACAGTTGCTGCAAACGGTCGTGTTACTGCTATTTCAACATCAGCAATCTCCACTTCATTTAATATTTCTGATGGCACCACAAGTAATACTATTAATGCTGGCGCTTCATTATACTTTAAACCGGGTGGTGGCGTCACAACAACCGTATCAGCTAACACAGTAACATTTGGTACAGATAATACAGTTCTACGCTCTAATACAACCGGTCTTGGTGTTCAAACTGTTTCTACCGATTTGACTGTTGCTGGTAACTTAATTGTAACCGGTACACAAACATTTGTAAACACCTCAACTGTTGTTACAAATGATTCGTTAATTAAACTTGCTGCTAATAATACTGTTGCAGACGTAGTTGATATTGGTTTCTACGGAGCATCTAATACAGGTTCTTCAGTAACTTATTCAGGTTTGATTCGTGAAGGTTCTGGTGGTTCTGCTGCTGGTAACTTCTACTTGTTTAAGAATTTAGCAACAGACCCAACAGGCAATACAGTAAACTATTCTGGATTAACTGCTGCTAACCTGATTGCTGGTGTTATTACCGCCAATGCATTATATTCTTCTAATGGTGTTGTATCAACTGGTGTCTATACAGGTTCTTATTCAGACGGTATTATTTTAGATTACCAAACAGGTAATGCTCGTATTTCTGCCGGTACAGGTGACGGATTCACATTCTACAATGCTGCTGATACAACAAGAGTAGCCTTGATGAACATTTCTTCATCAGGTGTAATTGGTACGGCTTCTTGGGGTGGTGCAACAATTGGTACAGGTTATGGCGGTACCGGTTTAACATCATTTACTTCTGGTGGTGCTCTATACGCAACATCAAGTTCTGCTCTAACGACAGGTACATTACCATTTACCGCTGGTGGTACGGGCGCAACATCGTTTACTAACGGTCAGTTAGTTATTGCTGCTGGTTCATCATTACAATCACTTGCTAATTCTACATACACATTAACTGGTGGTCTATCTGCTGCTAATACAATCACCTCATTAACTGTTGATGCTTATGGTCGTGTAACAGCGGCTACTGGCGCTGCAATTTCTGGTCTGACTGTATCACAAGGCGGTACTGGACAATCATCGTTCACTAACGGACAACTTATTGTTGGCTCTGGTACTGGCGCACTACAACAAATTGCTAACGTATCTACATCTGTAACAGGTTCATTATTATCCAATAATACAATCACATCAATTACAACAGATGCGTATGGTCGTTTAACTGCTTATACTGGTTCTGCAATTTCTGGTTTAACAGTACCACAAGGCGGTACCGGTTTAACAACTGCTACACTAAACGGTATCACATTTGGTAACGGTGTAGGTGCTCTTGGTGTTACTGCTGCTGCCGGTTCTTCTGACCAAACTTGGAGTAACCAAATTCTTACAGTAACCAATGCTGGTGTTCCAGTTTGGTCGTCTGCTCTTGATGGAGGCACATTCTAGTAGTGACTATATAATTCTTTTATAATAGGAGTTTGAGATGGAAAATAATGAATACGTGAATCATTACATTGAAATAATGACAGGTACTTTGACAGATGCAGTATTGAGAAATATTTCACTACAAGCAAATGCCAAAGTTACCGAATCAGTTTTAGAGAATCAGGCAAGAGTAATTGAAGAATTACAAGGTACAGTTGAAGAATTACAGGGTAAAGTTGAAAATCATAATGTAGGTAATAATGAAACTATTTCTAGTCTAGAAAAAACTATATTGGATCTTAGAAATGAATTGTCAACTGTCAATAATTTAAAAAATGAATATGAGAGTGTAAAGCATCAAGCTCAACACGTTGATACATTTAGAAATGAATTAGCAAAAGAGCGTGAAGAACACCAAAGGACTAGAGAAGGCTTTGAAAGACAAAAAGCTGATATTAGTCAAAATTATGAAAAACAAATTGCCGGACTGAATGAACAAATTGAATATTTACAATTAACTCCTGCCAAGCGAAAAAAAGTGGATGAGGCTAAAGCAATAGCATTAGGTGGTTCGACCATTGATGTTACAACTTTAGTAGACGCAACGACAAAGGATGGCGGAAGTTTTTAAATAAATGGCAATAGCAAATACAACAATCCAGATTAAAAAATCCACGGTTAGTGGTAATACACCAAGCACACTTGCTAATGGTGAGATTGCCATTAACACTGCGGATGGAAAGTTGTTCTATCGGACCCCGTCCGGTAGTATTGGTACTATTTCTCAAGCTTATTCTTTTGCGACAGTTAATGCTAATTCATCATTAATTCTTGCAACATCTTCTACTGATACACTTAGTATCAATCCTAGCACCAATATTGTTGTTACGGCAAATACAAGTGCCAAATCAGTTACACTTTCACTAGCAAATAATGTTACTGTTGCAAATAGTTTAACTATTGCTGGTTCTGGTGGTAATATTAGTGGTGCAAATACTATTTCCGCTAATACAGTTAATGTTAGTTCAGCTTTAATATTTCCTGATGGCACAATTCAGTATACTGCTAATGCTGGCGGTAGTGCAACGGATACTGTAGCAAGAACATTAGCACAAAACGCATATAATCAGGCAAACGCAGCCACCAATTATGCTGGTTCTGGTTATAATCAAGCCAACTCTGCTTACAGTTTAGCATCTTCTGCTTCAAGTACCGCAGGAGCCGCATATACTACGGCTTGCAATGCTACTGTTCTTGCTCAGGCGGCTTACAATCAAGCAAATACAGGTGGTGGCGGTGGTCCATACATTATTACTGGCGCAAATTATGTTGATTACGGATGGGTTTATCAGTCAGCCGGTCCGGTCCAATTTAATTATGGAACGCTATAAATACTAGAATATATTTGGAAAAGATATGTCAGCAAATAACGCAACAATAGTTCAGATTAGACGAGGTAATACGGCACAAACGGCTGCCTATACCGGAGCACTTGCGGAACTTATTGTTGATACAGACCAAAATACAATCGTTGTTCAAGATGGTACCACACAAGGCGGTAACTATCTCATTTCTAAAAGCCAATTCAATGCCAATGTATCTTATCTTTTAGGTATTGATGGTGTTCAAAATACAGCAATTCAAGTAGCAAATACCACAGCAAATAATGCTTCTGCTAATACCATAGCACTTCAAGGTGCAATGACTTCCGCAAACGCCAATATTGTGGCTTTGTTTGCTATTGATAATGCTCAAAACACTAGTATTACTAATACTCTTACATTTGCTAACTCAGCATATAATCAAGCTAACATAGCTTACATTGTTGCCAATAATGCTTATAATTTAGCAAATACAGAATCGAGTTATACTTTTGCCAATGCGGCCTTCAACACCGCCAACTCAGCACAAGCAAATACAATTGCATTACAAGGTGCGATGGCTACGGCCAATGCCAATATTGCTTATATTCTAGCGGTTGACGTTGGTCAAAATACTGCTATCACCAATACCACTACATTCGCTAATGGTGCATATAATACGGCAAATAGTGCTTCATCAAATACTGTAGCACTTCAAGGTGGTTTAAATACCGCTAACGCAAACATAGCGTATATTTTAGCAGTAGATATTGGCCAAAACACCAGTATTACTAACACCACAACATTTGCCAACGGTGCCTATAATACTGCTAACTCTGCTCAAGCTAATACGATTGCACTCCAAGGCGGTCTCAATACTGCTAACGCAAACATAGCGTATATTCTTGGTGTAGATACCAGTCAGAATACCGCAATTACAAATACGACTACTTTTGCTAACGGTGCCTACAATACAGCCAATTCAGCTCAAGCAAACACGATAGCATTGCAAGGTGGTCTTAATACTGCCAATGCTAATATTGCTTATATTCTTGGTGTTGATTTGGCACAAAATACGGCCATTACTAGTGCAAACAATTTAGCCGCTAGTGCAGCTGCCGCAGCAAATACTAAATTACCTTTATCTGGCGGTACTATTACCGGCGATTTAGTTGTTAATGCAAACTTGACAATTACTGGCACAACATTCTATGCTAATACACAATTAGTTGATGTTGCAAATAATAATCTTATTTTAAATGCTAGTGTATCATCAACAACTGCACCAACACAAAACGTATACATTACTATTGACCGTGGTAATCAAGCAAACTCTCAGATTATTTGGTATGAAGCGGCAAAGAATTGGTTGTTATATAACGGAACAACTTCTGATTATGTTGCTACTTATTCAAACATTGCAGCGGTACAAGGCGGTCTTAATACCGCTAACTCAAATATTGCTTACATTTTAGCCGTTCAAGGTGTTCAAAATACTGCAATATCTACCGCAGCATCTAACACAGTTGCTTTACAAGGTGGATTAAACACCGCCAATGCTAATATAGCCTATATTCTTGGTGTAGACTTAGCACAAAATACGGCTATATTATCGGCTTCAGCAAATACCATTGCTTTGCAGGGTGGGTTGAATACTGCTAACGCCAACATAGCATACATTCTTGGTGTCGATATTGGACAAAATACAGTCATTACCAACACAACCACATTTGCTAATGGCGCATATAATACTGCCAACTCAGCACAAGCCAACACAATAGCACTACAAGGTGCAATGACATCAGCTAATGCAAATATTGTTGCTTTATTTGCTATTGATGTTGCACAGAATACTTCAATTACAAATACAACCACTTTTGCCAACGGTGCTTATAATACTGCTAATAGTGCGTCTGCTAATACAATAGCACTACAAGGCGGATTGAATACTGCTAATGCTAATATTGCCTACATTTTGGCGGTAGATATTGGTCAAAATACGGCCATTACTAATACGACAACATTCGCTAATGCGGCTTATAATACTGCTAACTCTGCACAAGCAAACACCATAGCATTACAAGGTGGACTCAATACCGCTAATGCTAATATTGCTTATATTCTTGGTGTTGACTTATCACAAAATACAGCAATTCAAGTTGCAAACAATACTGCCAATATTGCTAATGCTCGAGCATACTCAACAGTATTAAAATCTGGCGATGCGATGACCGGTTCTTTACAAATTACTGGTTCAACATCAAACGTAATTGTTCAACAAAGTTCTGTTGCTGGTGATATTGCAAATACTTTTGCTCATGCCTATACCATGGGATTGTTTACTGCAAATACTGACCAGTCAACTCAAGTCGGTATTCAAAACTTTGCCAATACAGCAAACTCATCTGCTGACTTAGCATTATATAATAACTTAGGTACTGATACCAATAACTTTATTGATATGGGTATCACAAGCACATCATACAATGTCGCATTAAATGGATTTACTGCTGCTCAACCTGGTGATGCTTATCTGTATTCAAATGGTGTAAACCTCTTAATTGGTACACAAACAGTAGGTAAAAATTTAAAGATATTTGTTGGTGGTTATAATTCATCAAACGTTGCTGCAACTTTTAATGCTCCAAATACTGCATCATCTTCAAATACTACTGGTACTTTAAGTGTTACTGGCGGTGTTGGTGTTACAGGTAATGTATACTCAGATAGAATTTACACCAACGGATTATATTACGCTGCCAATGGTAATCCAATTTCTACGGGTGGTGGCACAGTCACACTAAGTGATTCCGTCACATCAAATTCATCCGCCAATGCGGCTACTTCTAATGCTGTTTATATTGCCGTATCAACTGCGTTGGCTTTCTCAATTGCGTTAGGATAAAAAATGGCAACAATTACAAATAGAGCAGCTTTTACAGATTATTGTAAGCGTAGATTGGGTTATCCAGTTATTGATATCAACGTAGATGATGACCAAGTAGATGACCGTATTGATGATGCTTTGCAATATTGGCAAGATTATCACTTTGATGGCCTACAAAAAGTTTATTGGATTAAAAAAATCACACAAGAAGATGTGGATAACAAATATCTTGATGCCACATCTGCGGTAGATTCGGCAAATAATACATTAGAAATTGCTGGTGTAACTCGTATATTTCCGCTTTCAGATTCACAAGCAAGCGTTAATATGTTTGACTTGCGTTATCAATTACGCTTAAACGAATTATATGATTTTACTTCTGCCTCATATATTAACTATACATTAACTCAACAACATTTACGTTCATTAGAGATTATGTTTACTGGTGAAGTTCCTATTCGTTTTCAAAGACATATGCAGAGATTGTATATTGATTGGGCATGGGGTTATGATGTTAATGTAGGTGATGTGGCAATTTCTGAATGTTATGCACTCATTAATCCAGACACTTTCAATTTGGTGTGGAATGACCGTTGGTTAAAAGAATATGCTACCGCTCTCATTAAGAGAAGTTGGGGTGCCAATATGAAGAAGTTTGGTGGCCTACAATTACCTGGTGGTGTAACCTTAAATGGTGAAGATACCTATAATGAAGCTGCAGCAGAAATTGAAAGACTTGAAAAAGAAATGGAAATGAATTACGGTGCCCCGTTGGAATTTTTCATGAACTAACATGGCAACTTCTCAATACTTCAACAACTATGCGTCACTCAGCGAACAAAGGTTAATTGAGGACCTAATAACAGAATCCATTAGAATTATGGGTTTTGATTGCTACTACCTACCCAATGATAATGACCAAGCTCGTGATTTATTATTTGGTGAAGATCCAGTCAAAAAGTTTCAATCAGCATTTCAATTGGAAATGTATCTTTCTAATGCTACCGAATATGGTGGCGAAAAAGAATTCTTCTCTAAATTTGGTTTAGAAATTAAAAATAATGTTCAAGTGATAGTTTCTAAGCGTGCCTTCTCACAAAGAGTTCCACAAAATACTTTTACCAGACCCCGTGAGGGCGATTTAATTTATATTCCGTTTCTTAATGGTACTGGTGAATTGTTTGAAATTAAATTTACAAATCAAACAAAAGACTTCTTTATGTTAGGTAGAAAAGTTCCATATTTCTATGAGTTAGAAATGGAGAAATTCAAATACTCACAAGAAATTATTTCTACTGGTGTTGCTGCTATTGATTCTGTTGTTACGGATTCTGCTTATACATTGCATCTGAATACAGGTGCAGGAACAGGAACATATGCAATCAACGAAATCGTATACCAATCTTCAGATTCAACATATGCAAACGCTGCTACTGTTGCTGTTGTTCAGTCCTGGATTCCTTCTTCTAACACACTTTCTGTGTCCAATATTGCCGGCCAATTTATTAACAATCAACTCATTATTGGACAATCTAGTAACGCAAGATACACATTGACTACATTTGATCCGTTAAATAATCCGGCTAATAAAGAAAATTATGATAATGCTTATATTCATTCTTCAGCAAATTCTATTATTGATTGGAGTGAAAGTAATCCGTTTGGTAACATTTAAAGTATAAATAAGTATAGGCCACGATATTATCAATATCCGCCTATTCTAACATTATACGAGAATGCCAGCATGAATATTTATTACACTTATGCTTATATAAGAAAAAATGGAACACCATATTATATTGGTAAAGGAAAAGAAAATCGAGCTTGGACTAACCATAAAATACACGGTATAATTACTCCAAAAAATAATAACAGAATAGTTATATTGGAATCCAATTTAACTGAGATTGGCGCTTTGGCTCTAGAAAGAAGAATGATTAAATGGTGGGGACGAAAAGATTTGGGTACCGGTATTTTATATAATAAAACAGAAGGTGGAGAAGGAACTTCAGGATATTCACATACAAAGTTATCAAAAATAATTATGAAAGAATATAAAATTAATAAACCTTTATGTAAAACCCATTGCAATAATATTTCAAAAAGTCTTATTGGTAATACCAGAGCTCTAGGTCATAAACACACAAAAGAAACTTTATTAAAAATTAGTAATTCAAATAAAGGTAAAAAAAGAAGTAAACAAGTAAAACAAAATATAAGCAATTCTTTAATAGGAAAAAATTATATTGATTTACATGGTGAAGAAAAAGCAAAAGAAATTAAAAATAAATTAAGTTTAAGTAAAAAAAATATGCCTCAAAAAACTTGTATACATTGTGGAGTCACAGGAAAAGGCAGTAATATGACCAGATATCATTTTAATAATTGTAAAAAGAAGATATAATGGCCAACACATATTATCCTCGTATCATTCGTAAACTCGTTGTAGGTTTTGGTAACCTATTTGACGATATTACTTTGGTGCGTTACAATCCAGACCAATCAGAAGCAGAACGTTTTATTGTTCCTATTGCTTATGCAACTAAAGAAAAGTATGTTCAGCGTTTAGAAGGTGATGCCAACTTAGATAAAAAAGTTCAGATGACTTTACCTCGTATGTCATTTGAAATGTCTGGTTTATCATACGATGCTTCTCGTAAACAAAATACCAATATTAAAAACTTTAGTAATGCTTCTGGTACTGTAAAATCTCAATATAATCCTGTTCCATATAATTTTGATTTTTCACTTTACGTTTATGTGCGTAATGTGGAAGATGGTACACAAATTATTGAACATATTCTTCCATACTTTACACCAGACTATACTATTAAATTAAACTTAATACCTGAGATGGGTATTATCAAAGAAGTGCCTGTTGTTCTTAACAGCACATCTTATGATGTAGAATATGAAGGCGTTAGAGATTCCGACCCACGATTAATTATTTGGACATTAAACTTTACAGTCAAAGGATTTATTTTTGGTGCTTCTAGTGGTCCTGTTAGTTTAATTAAAACTTCAATTACTAATATTCTTAATGATATTTCTGTTAATGATAATGTAGTTTTGAATACCGCCAATACTGGTGTAGGCCAATATCAAGTTGGTGAATTTGTCTATCAAGGTTACTCAATGAATACCGCAGTTGCTACAGGTAAAGTAGTTGCTTTCATTAATAATAAATTAACTTTAACAAATATTAATGGTAATTTTGTATCATCTCAACCTATTATTGGCCAAACAACTAATGCCAATTATGCCTTCACTTCTTATCAAGTTCAACCTTTGAATTATTCACAGATTGTTATTACGCCTAATCCAAATACGGCAAATGCCAATAGTGCTTATACATACACAGTCAATGTAGCTGAAACACCGCTGATATCAAACACTTATCCAAAAGTTTAAATTATGTTAATTGGCCAAGGCATTAAGATTGGTAGTGGAATAAACATCACTCCAGATGTAACTTCTGGTATTGTTACTAATGGATTAATTTTAAATCTTGATGCTGGAAATACATCAAGTTATCCCGGTTCTGGCACATCATGGACAGATTTAAGTGGCGCAGGAAATAATTTTTCATTTTCATCTGGTGATGCAACATTTACAAGTGCAGGTAATCAAAGTTATTTTTATTTTGGAAACATTGCAACAGGCGGTAATATATTACCAGCAACAGCATACACTAAAGTAGCAATATTTAAAGTTGCTGGTTCATATGCCAATATTATCTCTGGCGGAAATACAGGAAATGACCATGCGTTTTGGGGTGCCGGCACACAAACGTTACAATCAGGTCACAATGGTGCTTGGAGTACCATACAAGCGGCAGTTACTACTCCACTCAATCAATGGGTATTTGGTGCAGTAAGTTTCAATACATCAACCGGATGGAAATTGTATATTGGAACTCAAACACCAGTTACCAATTCTAGCACAAGCACATTTAGTCCTACTCCAGCAGGCGTAGAAATTGGTGGTTTCCAAGGCAACGCCAATAACATGAACGGTAGTGTGGGTGTTGCTTTGATATATAATAGAGTATTAAGTGATACTGAGATATATCAGATACGCACATACTATTCATCTAGATTTACCAACTTATATTAATATGAATGAATTGAATAAAAATTTATCCGAATTACTTGATGTGACACCGATACCAGAAGAAAAGAAAGAAAGACTTCCTACGGTATCTGCCAGTTATAATAAACCTGATATTGAATCAGACTTAACGGACGCATATCAACAATCTAAAGAGAACCTTCAAGGTATTATTGACCAAGGCCACGAAGCCATGGAGGAGATTCTCAACATCGCCAAAGCAGGACAACACCCAAGAGCATTTGAAGTCTACGGAACACTACTTAAAAATATGGTGGATGCAAACAAGGAACTTCTAAACATCCAAAAACAAATGCGTGAGATGGACAAAAAGAAAGAAGTCAATAACACCACAATTGACAAAGCAATTTTTGTTGGTTCTACTGCTGACCTAGGTAAGTTACTCAAAGATAATGGCAAATAAACAAACCTATCGTGATAATTTATTACTCAAAAGAGTAGGAGTAAAACAAAGTTATACTCAAGAGCAGTTTGATGAGTATGTCAAATGTGCTCAGGATCCTATTTACTTTACCAAATACATTAAAATTATTACACTAGATGAAGGTCTAGTTCCATTTGAAATGTATGACTTTCAGAAGGACATGATAAGTAAATTCCATGAAAATCGTTTTGTTATTGTTAAATGTCCTCGTCAGGTCGGTAAAACTACTACTGCGGTTGCATATCTTCTTTGGACTATTCTTTTTAAAGATTCACAAACGATTGCGGTTCTTGCAAACCGTTCTAAAACTGCCATTGGTATTCTTGGTAAATTACAATTGGCCTATGAGAACCTTCCACAATGGATCCAGCAAGGCGTGGTTGAGTGGAACAAATCTCGTATAGAACTAGAGAACGGATCAGTTATTATTGCGGACTCGACTTCCTCCGCAGCGTCCCGTTCAGGATCTTTTAACATTGTATTCTTAGACGAATTTGCTTTCGTACCATCTAATATTGCCTCAGAGTTTATTACCTCAGTTTATCCTGTGATTACTGCTGGTACTAAAACCAAGATTCTGATGGTGTCTACCCCAAACGGTATGAATCTGTTCTACAAATATTGGAATGATGCGGTCAACAAGCGAAACAACTATGTTCCGTTTGAAATTCATTGGTCACAAGTTCCTGGTCGTGATGAAGATTGGAAAGAAGAAACGATTAAGAACACTTCTGAACATCAATTCAGACAAGAGTTTGAAACGGAATTCTTAGGTTCTACCAATACCCTTATTTCTGGAACAAAACTTCAACAGATGGCATATCAGCAACCTATCGCTGAGCATGAGATGTTGAAGATTTATAAACAACCAATCAAAGGTGATAAACCTCACCTGTATGGTATGTTCGTGGATGTGTCAGAAGGCAAAGGATTAGATTCTTCTACATTCTCGGTGATTGATTTAACTACAATGCCATATGAACAGGTGGCAACTTATAAGAGTTCTTCAGTTTCACCGCTATTGTTTCCAACTTATATTCACGATGCAGCTAGATTGTATAATGATGCGTATGTTTTAGTAGAAGTCAACAATACTCCACAGGTTGCCGATATTCTACACCAAGACCTTGAATACGAAAATTTATGGAAAATATTCACAGGTAATAAGAAACCACAACAACTTTCAGCTGGTTTTGCCAGAGGTGTTCAGATGGGTCTTAAAATGTCTACTCAGGTTAAGAGAATTGGTTGTTCTAACCTAAAAACATTGATTGAAGGTAATAAGTTAGTCATTAATGATTTTGATACTATTTCAGAATTGACTACTTTTGTTGCTAGCAAGAGTTCTTTTGCCGCTGAAGAAGATGCCAATGACGATATGGTGATGGGTTTGGTCATGTTCTCTTGGGCAACCACTCAGAAATACTTTAGAGAAATTGTGGCTCATGATGTCCGTAAGCAACTTCAACTGGAAACAATGAATCAATATGATGAAGAAACCTTACCGGCACCTATTATTGAAGATGGATTAGAGCATAGTTTTATGGTGGAAGGTGGAGATGTGTGGGAAAAAGCAGATTCCGGTGAAACTTATGCAGGTTATATCAGAGAATTACACCGATAATCTCTAAATATGGCCTTTCATAAATATCCGTATGGTATCATAACTGCCAAAATAATCATAATATCAAGGAGATAAAAAATGGCGTTTCAAATCTCTCCAGGCGTAAACGTTTCCGAAGTCGACTTAACAACAGTCGTTCCTTCGGTACTAACTACTGCCGGTGCCTTTGCTGGAAGTTTTCAATGGGGTCCAGTAAATAAACGAATTTTAGTTGATTCCGAAATTACCTTAGCAAAAATATTTGGTAATCCAGATTCTAACACTTATGTTTCATTTTTTACCGCAGCTTCTTTCTTAGCTTATGGTAACAATCTTCAAGTTGTTCGTTCAGCCAACAATGCTTCATACAATGCTGACGCAAACACAACAGGCAACAACATTCAAGTTGCTAATGAAGATGTATTTCAAGCTACTTACTTAACAAGTAATAATAATAACGCCTATGGTGCTTTCATGGCTCGTTATCCAGGTGCTTTAGGTAACTCACTAACCATTTCTTTGGTTGATACCGCTTCTTATTCCGCTTCTTGGAATATTGGTGGCGTAACAATCTCTGGATATGTAAATGGCGCTCCTGGTACTTCTACACAAGCTGCAGCTGCCGGCGCAGCAAACGATGAAGTTCATATTGTTGTGATGGATACTGGTGGTCTATTTACTGGTGCTAAAAATACCGTATTAGAAGTATTTCCGTATTTGTCTAAAGGTTTAAATGCAACCGATTCTTTGGGCAACTCAAACTACTATAAGAATTATATTTTCAATAATTCTAAGTATATCTACGCAGTTGATCCAGTAAGTTATGCAACAACTTCTTCTACTTGGGGTCAACCACTTGCCAATACAAGTTATGCCACAGTTTCTACTGCACAGACATTTACTTTAGGTTCTGGTTCAGATGCAGCAACTGTTGACGGCGACCGTATTACTTCTTATGGCCAGTTTACTAATGCCGATGCTGTTAATATTTCATTGGTAATGACTGGTGGCCATAGCACAACAGTTCAACAATATGTAATTGATAATATTGCTAACTCTCGTAAAGATTGTGTAGCGTTTGTATCACCTCCATCTTCTGCTGTTGTTAACCAGTCTGGTAGTGAAGTTACCAACATTCAAAGTTGGAACACTTCATTGGCTCGTTCTACTTCTTACGCAGTTGCTGATTGTGGTTGGAAGTATATGTTCGACAAGTATAACAACACCTATCGTTGGGTACCATTGAACGGTGATACTGCTGGTCTTTGTGTATACACCGATTCAGTTCGTGATCCATGGTTCTCACCTGCTGGTTACAACCGTGGTAATCTGAAGAATGTTGTTAAATTGGCATGGAATCCAAATCAGACTCAACGTGATTCGTTGTATTCTATTGGTATCAATCCAGTTGTAACATTCCCATCTAACGGAACAATCCTTTATGGTGATAAGACACTACAAGCTAAACCATCAGCATTTGACCGTATCAACGTTCGTAGATTGTTTATTGTATTAGAGAAAACAATTGCTCAAGCTGCTAAGTATTCATTGTTTGAATTTAACGATTCATTCACACAAGCACAGTTTGTTGCTCTTGTAACTCCATTCCTTCGTGATGTTCAAGGTCGCCGTGGTATCTATGACTTTAAAGTAGTTTGTGATTCTACAAACAACACTCCACAAGTTGTTGATTCTAATCAGTTTGTTGGTGATATCTATGTCAAACCTGCTCGTTCAATTAACTTTATCCAGTTGAACTTTGTTGCTGTAAGAACAGGTGTTGACTTTACTGAAGTCGTTGGCCAGTTCTAATAAATAAACAAGGATATAGGAGAAAACAATGACATTCAATGTAGCAGAATTTAGAGCAAATATGATTGGTGACGGTGCTCGTCCCAATCTATTTCAAGTGACTCTAACATTACCACAGTTTGCTAATAATGCAACCGCTGCAGGTCAAAAATTGCAATTTATGGCAAAAGCATCACAGTTACCAGGTTCAACCGTTGGTCAAGTTCCAGTTTACTACTTTGGTCGTGAAATGAAATTTGCCGGTAATCGTACCTTTGCTGACTGGACATTACAGATTATTAACGATGAAGATTTCTTGATTCGCAATTCTATGGAATCTTGGATGAGTGCTCTTAATAGTCACGCAGGCAATGTTCGCAGTGCTTCGGCAACAAGTCCAACAAGTTATACAGTTGATGCAACAGTTACTCAATATGGTAAAACTGGCTCAGCAATTAACACATATAAGTTTGTTGGTATGTTCCCGTTAGATGTAGCGCCAATTGATTTAGATTGGAGTTCAAATGATACTATTGAAGAATACTCAGTAACATTTGCATACCAATACTGGACAAATACTGCATCAACAGACGCTTAATTATTTTATTAGAGAGGACTTTGGTCCTCTCATTATGTTTTTTTGAATTGGATATAACACAATATGGCAGCTAATAAATTCTCTCTTTTTGGTTTTACAATTGCACGGAAGCAGGCCAATGATGACCAAGCTGTGCAACAATCTTTTTCGCCTCCATCAAATGACGATGGCGCTTTAACGATTACCTCAGCAGCATATTATGGAACATATGTTGACTTAGACGGTACTGCCAAAAATGAAGTAGAACTTATCTCTCGTTACCGTGAAATGGCTATGCAGCCAGAAATTGAATCAGCGATTGACGATATCGTTGGTGAAGCTATTTGCCAAGATGACGATGGCAAAATTATTCAAATTGTTCTGGATGATTTAAAGCAACCAGAAAAAATCAAAAAAGCCATTAAAGACGAATTCTCTACGATTCTTCGTATGCTGAATTACAACAACATGGCACAAGATATTTTCCGTAGATACTATGTTGATGGTAAGATGTATTACCACATCATTATTGACCGTGAAAATCCTACTCAAGGCATTAAAGAACTTCGTTATATTGATCCACGCAAACTTCGTAAAGTGCGTGAAATGAAAAAGAAAAAAGATGAACGCACTGGTGTGGAGGTAATGAACGTTGTTAACGAATATTATATTTTCAATGATAAGGTTACTACTGGTTCTTCATCTAATTTTGGACCAGTTGGTGTTCGTATTACCACAGATTCTATTATTTCCGTTGTGTCTGGTCTTATGGATTCTCGTAGAGCTGTCGTATTGTCTTATCTTCATAAGGCTATAAAACCACTCAACCAGTTAAGGATGATTGAAGATGCTACTGTCATCTATCGTATTAGCCGTGCCCCTGAGCGCCGTATTTTTTACATTGATGTGGGTAATCTACCTAAATTAAAGGCAGAACAATACCTCCGTGATATTATGGTAAAGTACAAGAACAAACTTGTATACGATGCCAACACAGGTGAAGTTCGTGATGACCGTAAATTCTTGTCTATGATGGAAGATTTTTGGTTGCCACGCCGTGAAGGTGGAAAAGGTACCGAGATTTCTACATTACCTGGTGGTCAAAACCTTGGAGAGTTAGAAGATGTTAAGTATTTTGAAAAGAAACTATACAAGGCCTTGAATGTGCCAGTTTCTCGTTTAAATCCAGAATCGGCAGGTTTTACTCTTGGTCGTACCAATGAGATTACCCGTGACGAATTAAAGTTTGCTAAATTTGTTGACCGTTTACGTAATAAGTTTGCTGAGTTATTTGACCAAGCATTGAGAGTTCAATGTGTCCTCAAAGGTATTTGTACCAATGAAGAATGGAACGAATTCAAAGAACATATCTATTATGACTTTATTAAAGATAATAACTTTACTGAATTAAAAGATGCGGAATTAATGAAGGAACGCCTTGGATTGTTAAGTCAGGTTGATCCTTATACAGGTCGTTATTTTTCTCAAGCTTGGATTCAGCGTCAAGTTTTACGCTTGACCGATGACCAAATCAAAGAAATGCAATCTGAAATTGATGAAGAAAAAGAAATGGGTCTTGGTTTACCAGTTGGTGTAGGTAATGAAGTGGCACAACAGATGATGATGTCTAATGTACCAAAACAACCTGAAGGTCCAGCTGGTGATGAAGAAGATGAAGCAGATGAATAGATTTATTATAAATATTTGAATACTTTAGGAGAAAATGATGCCGGATTACTCAACTCGCAATATTATTGATTACGCCATGGATGATAATGGTGTAGAATTTCGTAACGCTTTGTATGACAATATTCATGCAAAAGTATCAGCTCATTTTGAGTTGGCCAAACAAAACATGGCTCAAAATATGTTGGCTGATGAAGAAACACAAGAAGAACAAGAAGAACAACAAGCTTCGGAAGATTCTGGCCAAGAATAACTTACATAAATATGTAACTATAAACACAGGATAAAAGATGGCAAACAAATTTACATATCAAGTATTGAGAGATACAACAACAGACGCTATTATTAAATTAACAGGTCAGTTTGATGGTACTTCAGGAAATGAAGCAAACAATGCTCGTATTCAAGCAAATACTTTGTATGGTGCTTTGGATGCAAATAGTGTGCCATTAAGAAGTTCTTTAAGTGTTAGCAATACTGCGTTACCTTATTATAATTTACAAGTAACTGGAGCACAATACTACGTAAGTATGGGAACTTCAACTCCTCCTGGTTCCGTTGAATTATTTTGGGCAGGTAACACCACATCAAACAATGCAACTATCTTCTATTTGAACGGTAACGGTGAATTTGGTAGCCAACAAAATCCTGCTATTCCAAATAACGCTATCAATCCAAATGGAAATTTAGGAATTAATACTTACGGCGTAACTGCAAATACAGCATATACTTTAATTGTATCGTTAAGAAAAGACAACGCACATTATCAACGTGGTCAGTTTAATGATCCTGCTGCATTTAACTATGGTTCGTATGCTATTACTGGCGTTAAGCAGTAATAATGTTAACCTTCAAAGAGTTTCTGCTAAATGAAGGCGTAGTTCAAAAAATTGGCAGAAAAAGAATTGTTAGAGTTCGTGTAAGAAAAGGTAAGATACAAAGAAACAAAACTTTTTCTAACCAGCCAGGTTGGACAATTCGTAGTGGAAAATTAGTTCGTATGTCTTATCGTGAACGTAGAGATAGACAGTTAAGTGCTAAAAGAAGTAAATTTAAAAGGTTGGCTAAAATTAAGCAAACAATTAGAAAAAGAAAAACATCTTTAAGAAAAAGAGGCGCATTAGGAATATGAAACTCATCAAAGAAATTCAAGAAACGGTAAATTATATTACCGAAGGCGCAGACGGCAAAAAAGAACTCTTTATTGAAGGTCCTTTCCTTGTTTCTGAAAAGAAAAACAAGAACGGTCGTCTATACGAATACAATACGATGAAGAAAGAAGTTCATCGTTATACAGAAGAATACATTAATAAAAACCGTGCTTTTGGTGAATTAGGTCATCCTGAAACACCAACCATCAATCTAGACCGAGTATCTCATCTTATCGTAGGACTCAGAGAAGATGGTACACAATGGATTGGTAAAGCAAAAATTCTAGACACACCTATGGGTCAAATCGCTCGTCAATTGATTGAAGGTGGCGCCCAATTAGGTGTTTCTTCTAGAGGTATGGGTTCATTGAAAAATGTTAACGGTGTTAATGTTGTTCAGAACGATTTTTATCTAGCCACAGCGGCAGATATTGTAGCAGATCCTTCTGCGCCTGGAGCGTTTGTTCAAGGCATTATGGAAGGAAAAGAATGGGTATTAATAAATGGTGTTTGGACAGAACAAGATATCTCATATGCTAAGGCTCAAATTAAACAAGCCTCCAGAAAAGATATTGAATCTGTAAGTCTACGCATTTGGGAAAACCTAGTCAAAAAACTTTAATTATAAATATCCAATATAAATCAAGGAGATTTTCAAAATGGGAAATTTTAACCTGTCCGATGCCGCTAAGTCAATCTTGCTAGGCGAGGATTCCAAGTCAACTTTTGATGCCAATATCGCTTCCAAAAAAGGTCAGCGTGGCTCAGATAAACATCCACACGGTGAAGTTGGTGCAGACCGTTTAGCATCTAAGACCGCTTACGGTACTAATGATGCTGGCGAAATTGGCCAATCACCAGAACGTGCTTTGACAGACGAACTGCCTAATTACACTAAAGGTGTTCCATCAGCAACTCCTCCAGGTGCTACTCCTCCTGTTGGTTCAGAAAAAGATGGTGTAGGCGCTACTAAGGCAACTGGTCCACAAGATTCTATGGGTCGTTCCGATATTGCTAATCCAGTTAAATCTGATGCAACACCATACGAAGCAATTCGTGACCGTATTGCTGGTAAATTAGCACCACAAATGATGCAAAAGAATCCAGGCGCTACATTCCAGTCTTATGGCGAAGAAACAGAAGCCGATGACACAGTAATTTCCGAAGAGGAAGAAGAAAAAATGATGAAGAAAAAAATGATGCAAGACAAAATGAAAGAAAAGATGAAAGAAGATATTGATGCTCTTTTGTCTGGCGAAAATCTTTCTGAAGAATTTGTCACCAAAGCATCTACCATTTTTGAAGCTGCCGTTATTGCTCGTGCAGAAGAAGTTATTGCCGAATCTGAGCAAGAGTTGATGGAACAATTTGAAGTTGCCGTAGAACAAATTAAAGAAGATATGGCTGCTAAGGTTGACGATTACCTCAACTACATGGTAGAAGAATGGATTAAAGATAATCAAATTGCTGTTGAGTCTGGTCTCCGTGCTGAAATTGCTGAAGATTTCATGGCTGGTCTCCGTGATTTGTTTGTTGAACACTACATCGACGTTCCATCTGAGAAAATTGATATTGCTGAAGAATTAGCTGCTAAAGTAGAAGAATTAGAAGCTGCTTTGAATGAGCAAATCAACAAAGGTATTGAACTTACAAAAGATTTGAACGAACAGAAAAAAATTGAGGCTATCTACACAGCGTGTGAAGGCCTGACGCAGACTCAAGTAGAGAAATTAAAAGCACTTGCAGAAGGTGTGGATTTTACTACTGAACAAGAATTTGTAACTAAACTTGACACTTTGAAAGAATCATATTTCAAAGCGGATGTTAAGGTTGCAGACGCATCTGCTTTTGAAGAAGTGTTAGTTGAAGATGAGAAAAAACAAGTTTTCGCTGATCCTTCAATGGAAGTATATGCAAAAACCATTTCACAAACTTTGGTTAAGTAATTAACCCCAATACATAAAAAAAAGGAATAAAAATGTATTTGACAGAAGAACTACAAAAGAAATGGCAACCTGTTCTGGAGCATCCAGAATTAGAAGCCATTAAAGACCCATACAAGAAAGCTGTTACAGCTCTTGTTTTGGAAAACCAACACCAAGCAATGGCTAAAGACCGTCAGGCTTTGATGGAGACCAGCGATACAGGTCCTACAAACGTTACTGGTGGTGTTCAGAACTTCGACCCAATCTTGATTTCTTTGGTTCGCCGTTCATTGCCTAACCTCATCGCTTATGATGTTGCTGGCGTTCAACCAATGACTGGTCCTACAGGCTTGATTTTTGCAATGCGTGCTCGTTACGCTAACCAAACTGGTTCTGAGGCATTCTACAACGAAGCAAACACAATTTTCTCTGGTCAATCCTCTGCAAATGGTGGCTTCAACAACTACGGTTTTGCTGGTAACTCCGGTACAGATACATCTAACAATGCTATCTCTAACGAAGCAGCTAACTCATTCACAACTGGTATTGGTATCCAAACAGCTTCTGCTGAATATTTGGGTGCTGACTCTGCTAACGTGTTCCAACAGATGGCATTCTCTATTGAGAAAGTTACTGTAACTGCACAAAGCCGTGCCTTGAAAGCTGAATACTCATTAGAACTCGCACAAGACTTGAAAGCAATTCATGGTCTTGATGCAGAAACAGAATTGTCTAACATTCTGTCTACTGAGATTCTTGCTGAAATCAACCGTGAAGTTATCCGTACCATTTATAGCTCTGCTGTTTTGGGTGCTCAATACGGTACAACAACTGCTGGTTATTTCGACTTAGATACAGACTCCAATGGTCGTTGGTCTGTTGAGCGTTTCAAAGGTTTGATTTTCCAAATCGAGCGTGACGCTAACGTGATTGCCAAGCAAACTCGTAGAGGTAAAGGTAACGTATTGATTGTTTCATCTGACGTAGCATCTGCAATGGCTATGGCTGGTGTTCTTTCTTACACTCCTGCTCTTCAAGCTGACCTCCAAGTTGACGATACTGGCAATACATTTGCTGGTTTGTTACATGGTCGTATCAAGGTTTACATTGACCCATACTTTGGTGGCTATGCTGCTAACCAAGAGTTGGTAACAGTTGGTTATAAAGGTTCTTCTCCTTATGACGCTGGTTTGTTCTATTGCCCATACGTTCCATTACAAATGGTTCGTGCAGTAGACCAATTTACATTCCAACCAAAGATTGGTTTCAAGACTCGTTACGGTATGGTTGCAAACCCATTTGCTCAAGGTTTAAACCCAAGCAATGGTATTCTGACACCACGCAGCAACGTTTATTACAGGATTTTTGGTGTCAAAAACCTCATGTGATAAAAATCACCGTAGAGTGATATTTGAGAGAGACCGCTTCGGCGGTCTCTTTTTTTATGGCCTAAATATCCGTATGACAGCACTAACCAGACAGCCACAGAATACCAATCTCCTCCAACCGACAAAGTTTATAATGACTTTTGCGAGGATACCTACGGTTCAATACTTCTGCCAAGCGGTAAATATACCAGGGGTTCAACTAGGACAGGCCCCATTGAATTTTCCCGGTGTAGATGTATATGCACCTGGTAATAAGATGATGTATAATCAATTAGCATTGACTTTTACTGTTGATGAGAAGATGCAAAACTGGCAAGAAATACATGGTTGGTTCCGTTCCATCGCATCTCCAGAAGGCACGGATGAAAGAAATAGGTTATCATCACAACAGAATCCTACCAAAACTAGAGGTCCTAAAGCCTATTCTGATGCCACCTTGACAGTTCTTTCGGCATTGAATAACCCATTGTTTCGTGTTCACTATATCAATTGTTTCCCTATCTCTCTTTCGGATATTATGTTTGATACCAAGCAATCCGCAGATGATATTATTACCGCCGATGGTGTATTCATGTTTGATTATTTTAATTTTGAAACCGCTTGACATTTATTAAGGTCTGTGTTATTATACAGATTTAAGCATTACATTTTTGAGTATATTATGGAAAATCTAGAACAAGTATTAAAGCATTGGGAAAAAGATACAGTTATTGACCAGACAGAACCTGGAAAAGAATTGTTAAAGATTCCTACTCTACATAACAAATACCTCAGTATTCTTACCAAACACAAGATTGCTTCAAAGAAAGCACATTTTGATTATCTTCGTATGCGTAAGGTTCGGTTGGATTATTATGCCGGAAGATTAAGCCAAGATGAGTTGGCAGAATACGGATGGGAACCTTTTCAGTTTGTGTTAAAGACTGATATTAATGCCTACTTAGAAGCTGACGACCATCTCATTAAGTTATTAGAGAAAAAAGTATACCATGAAGAAACGGTATCTGTTTTAGAGTCCATTATGTCCGAATTGAAATCTAGAACTTTTCAATTGCGTGACTTTATTGGATGGGAAAGATTCATTGGCGGACAGTAATTTAATAATCTCCAAGAAAGATGAAGTATATGCTAAGATAACTTGTGAAAAATCTATAGCAAAAGAACTACATGAATATTTTTCGTTCCTAGTTCCAGGATATCAATTTGTTCCGGCATATAGAAACAGAATGTGGAATGGTAAAATATATCTTTATCATTTAAATACTTCTCAAATATACCTTGGTCTCTTAAATTATGTGGAACAGTTTTGTGAAGAAAGAGAATATACTTTTGAGTATGAAGGTGGCGTAGATGTTGAAGATGAATATTCATTATATCATGCCAAAAAATTTATAGAATCATTAAATATTCACTCCCGTGGTGAACCTATTGAAGTACGAGAACACCAAATAGATGCATACATTCATGCCATGCAAAAACGCCGAGCGTTGTTATTATCACCAACAGCATCTGGCAAATCACTCATCATTTATCTTATATTCAGACAGTTATTTCAGTATCAAAATTTAAAAGGTTTGATTATTGTTCCAACCACTTCTTTGGTTGAACAGTTGGCATCAGACTTTGGTGATTATAATGACGGCACAATGGAACAATATGTACACAAAATTTATCAAGGCAAAGATAAGAACACAGACAAACCACTAACTATCTCCACATGGCAGTCTTTGTATAAAATGCCAAAAGAATATTTTGAACAGTTTGATTATGTTATTGGTGATGAAGCTCACAACTTTAAAGCACAATCACTTACTACAATTATGACTAGCTTAATTAATGCCAAATATCGGATAGGATTAACAGGAACATTGCCAAATTGATCTACTTGAAGGTACTGAATCTTATAAATAAGTTATGGACTACAAAAAAATATATCATAATATTATAAAAAAATCTATATTGGAAAATAGAAATATTTCTAATGGTGTTTATTATGAAAAACATCATATATTACCAAAATCATTAGGTGGAAATAATAGTAAAAATAATATTGTTTTACTTACGGCAAGAGAACATTTTATTTGCCATTGGTTGTTGTGGAAATTCACTGAAGGAAAAAACAAAATAAAAATGGGTCACGCTTTCGGATTAATGAGATATCACGATTCCAACAATAGATATTATAATTCTGTTGGTTATGAAGTGGCGAGAAAGGCTCATGCCTTTTCAGCTAGTTTATTACACAAAGGAAAAAAATTATCAGAGAAAGAACTAAAACGAATGTCTGATAACAATCCAAATGCTAAGGAAATAACAATAAATGGTATATCATACAGTAGCAGAAAAGAAGCAATTATAAGTTTAAAAACAACAAAAAGAAGGCTTTATAAATTTCTAAACAATGAAATTACATTTGAACAAATGATTTATGATGGTAGATATTCACACAATGAAAACACCAAATTAAAAATAGGCAAGTGGTCTAAAGGAAAAACCTATGAGGAGTTATATGGTACAAAAAAAGCTTTAGATTTAAAAGAAAAAAGAAGATTATCCAAGAAAAATAAAAGACTTTCACAAGAAACTAAGACAAAAATTAGTCAATCTCATTTAAAAAGAAAAACAAATGTCTAATTTTAAAACGCATAAACTTGTATTAGAAGGTTTATTTGGTCCAGTTAAAAAAGTAATCTCAACCAAAGAATTGATTGACGATAATAAGTTGGCTAAATTTGAAATTAAATGCCTCGTATTAAAACATACCGATGAAGAATCTAAAACAGTTAAAGGCATGACTTATGCTGAAGAAATTGGTTACTTAATTTCACATGAGGCAAGAAATAAATTTGTTAAAAATCTTGCAGTTAGCTTAGGTAAAAATACTTTAGTGTTGTATCAAATGGTTGACAAGCATGGTAGAATCCTGTATGATATGATAAAGGATACAGAGAAGATTGGCAACAGAAAAGTATTCTTTGTTCATGGTGGAACGGACACCACGGATCGTGAAGATATTAGAAAAATTATGGAGATAGAAAACAATGCTATTATTGTGGCTAGTTTTGGGACTTTTTCTACTGGAATTAACATTAGGAATCTGCATAACATTATTTTTGCAATGCCGACTAAATCGAGCATACGAACTTTGCAAAGCATTGGAAGAGGCTTACGACAAAGTGAAGGTAAAGAAATAGCAACACTATATGATATATCAGATGACCTACGGGTTGGCAAGCACATGAATTACACTTTGAAACATCTATTGGATAGAACTAAGATATATAATGAAGAGCAGTTCCCATTTAAAATATACAAAATAGGACTAAAAAATGCCTGAGTATAAAACACAAATTATTAAATTACAGAATGGGGAAGATTTGATTGCCAATGTTGTTATGAGTGGTATGGATCATTACATCCTTGAAGAACCTATGGAATTTGCCATTGATACCCGTAATCCAAATAATGCCGGTCTAATTATGCGCCATTGGTTACCTGTGCAATTGATTAAAAAGAACTCGATTGAAATACATTCTAAAGATATTCTTTCTATGATTGAACCTGAGGATGAATTCTGTGAATACTATGTTAATACGGTATATAAGATTAAAGAATTGTTAAAGGCCAAAGAAATTATCTCTGAGATGGATGATGAAGAATTAGGTAATATGATTAATGAATTTGAGGAGTTAGAACAGCATGGAAATACATTACATTAATGCTTTATTACTTTCAACCAAGGACATACTCGATACTAACGGTCTGTCAAGCGATTGTCAATAACTATTATGGTAAATATGAATACACCAACACCTAAATTAACCAAGAAACCAAAACAATACGTCAACAATGCAGACTTTCTACAAGCTCTTGTTGATTATAAAGAGGGTTGTAAGTTAGCGAAGAAGAATAAAACTAACCCACCTCCTATTCCAAACTACATTGGAGAGTGTTTCATGAAGATAGCGGAAGGTCTATCTCATAAACCCAACTTCATTAACTACACCTATCGTGATGAAATGATTTCAGATGGTATTGAAAACTGTCTAATGTATTTTGATAACTTTGACCCAACCAAATCAAAGAATCCATTTGCTTACTTTACTCAAATCATTTATTTTGCCTTTTTACGAAGAATTCAAAAAGAAAAGAAACAGACTTATGTGAAGTATAAGGCAACAGAACAGATGGGTATTTTGGATGAAATGGAAATGCTTGAATTAGAAGATGGTACGACAAGACAGTTTGAACTCTATGATAATATTGCCGAATTTATTGGCAACTATGAAGAAGCAAGAGAAAAGAAAAAAGAGGCAAACAAGCCCAAAGGTATTGAAAAGTTTCTAGAGGAATGATATAATGTATAGATTGAGTTATTATTTGACTGGTGGATCCGTAAGATTTAAGTCTTTTGAAACCTTTCATGAAGCAATTGAATTTTCACGTAACTTAAAACCTATTGATTCGGTAATTGAAATTAAACAGTATGACAATGTTGACAACAAAAAGCCAGACAGAAACTAAAATATTTTTGCAAGGTATATTATGAAAGTTTGTATTTTAGGTGATGTTCATTTTGGCATGAGGAATGATTCCATTTCTTTTTTAGATTATGGTGAAAAATTCTATAAAGAAACTTTTTTTCCATATTTAATTCAAAACAACATCAAAACCATTATTCAATTGGGCGACTTTTTTGACCGTAGAAAATATATCAATTTTCATACATTAAGCCGAACCAAAGAAATGTTTTTAAATAAGTTGGTTGAATATAATATTCAAATGATTGTATTAGCAGGAAACCATGACACCTATCACAAAAATACTAACGATATTAATTCATTGGATTTGTTGCTTCGAGAATATGGTAACATTACTGTAATTGATTCCCCACAAACTATACACTTAGATTATGATAATGTTGGTTCAGATGTTTGTGTAATACCTTGGATTTGTGCAGAAAATTATCAAAAATGTTTATCTGAAATAGAAAATACTTCTGCCAATTTGTGCATAGGACACTTTGAAATTGCTGGATTTGCCATGCATCGTGGAATGGCAAATTATGAAGGCCTTGACCGAAAAATATTTAGTAAGTTTGATATTGTTTTTTCTGGTCATTATCATCATAGGTCCAAACAAGATAATATTGTTTATGTTGGTACACCTATGGAAATGACATGGCAAGATTTCAATGACACACGGGGTTTTCACCTTTTCAACCTTGACGATTACACTCTTGAGTTTATTCCTAATCCTAATGTAATGTTCCACAAAATTCCTTATAATGATAAAGAGAGTAGTATTACTGAAATTACCAATTTAGATTTAAACAAATATGCCGGAACTTATGTTAAAGTTGTGGTAATTAACAAAACAAATCCACATCTGTTTGACCGATTCATGGAAAATCTTTACAAGGTTAATCCAATTGATATTACCATTGCCGAGGACTTTACAGACTTGACAGAAGGTGTAGATGATGATATAATTAATGAAGCAGAAGATACAATCACAATCATTAATAAGTTTGTAGATGGTATTTCAGAAGAACATATTGATAATGATAAGCTAAAAACGGTATTGAAAGAACTATACGTTGAGGCATTAAATTTGGAACAAGCGTGAGCATTGAATTTCATAAAAAACTAGAACCGTCTGGATGGGAGTGCCATTGTTTTGGTGCTAAAGGTGTTGAAGGTATTATTTGGGAACCATCTGAAGGTAGAGTGCCAAATTGGTTCTGGCGTAAGATGCAATATCTTATCTTAGGCAATCGTTGGGTAAAAATTAAACAATGATTAAAGGATACCTTTACGGATATTTTTACCGAATTGTGATGAAACTATCTCATAAGTTTAATTGGCATCACATGAAACCTAATACACATTTGGAAAAGGGTAAAATTCATTTGTGGTGTCATTGGTGTGGTATCAGAAGTGTCAAAACAAACATTGAAGAAGTAATTTCAATAAGAAAGTCAAGTGATAAGATTTCAAAAAGTATGGTGGAAAAGTAATAATTAAACTTTCTTCCATTGTTTGTGATGAGATTGTTTGCCTTGTAACACTCTAGTTATTGCCGAATGATGTAGATTATTATCAATACAAAATTTTCTCATATTGTGTATATTAATAATTTCGTTGTTTGGTGAAAGTAGTTGCCAGTCTTTGGCTTTGTGTTCCGATAAAATTTGTTTTACTTCATCAGTAAATGTTTTTCCTTGAAAGTTTTTGTTACCTTTCAATTTATTGGATATTTTATTTTTGGTTTCTTTTGTGAAGGTTCTACCTAAAGCAGATTTGGATATTTTTTGAATATGTTCTGTAGTAAGTTTTTTGCCTAACTTTTTTTCTCTCATTCTTTGTCTTGTTTCTGGTGTTGGAGAAAAACCTAAAGTTCCTTGGCCACCTTCAGTTAGATTGTAACCTTTTTCTGGATTATTAGATTGGTATTGTTGTATAAATGAAGATTCTGCCACTTTGTAAGCAAATTCAGCATCTTCCGTTTCTAGTAAAATTTGTGAATTGAAGTTATTCCAACCGTGTTTTTTGATTGCTTTTGATATTAGGTAATTATTATATGTGCCTTTATGTTCTCGCATCCTTTTGGTGTAATTATTTGTTACACCAATATACACTTTACTATTGACTTTATTGGTTAAAAGGTATATAATATACATGGTTATCTCTTTACTTGTTGTAGTTTATTAATATTTATAAAAATGATTATTTTCAAAACTATCCGATGGAAAAACATATTATCTACGGGTAACAGTTTTACTGAAATCCGATTAGACAAATCTCCCAATACACTCATTGTTGGCAATAACGGTGCAGGCAAATCTACTTTATTGGATGCTATTTGTTTTGGTTTGTTCGGTAAACCGTTCAGAAAAATAAACAAACCTAATTTATTGAACAGTATTAATAACCAATCCGGCGTTGTGGAGATTGAATTCCTTATTGGCAAAAAAGAATATAAAGTAGTTCGTGGTATTAAACCAAATACATTTGAGATTTTTCAAAATGGCGTATTGTTAAATCAAGATGCGGCATCAAAAGATTACCAAGAACACTTGGAGAAGTTCATTCTCAAATTAAATTATAAATCATTTACTCAAGTGGTGATTTTAGGTTCGGCCTCGTTTGTTCCGTTCATGCAATTATCTCCAGCAGATAGACGAAATATTATTGAAGATTTGTTAGACATTGGTATTTTCTCATCAATGAATGGTGTTGTTAAAGAAAGAATGTCAGAAATTAAAGAATCAACGACCAAAAACAAGTATGAAATGGAACTTACTGCTGAGAAAATTAACTTCCAAAAACAAAGTATTGAAGAACATAAGAATCGAACCGAAGAAGAAGTTAAAAAGAAACAAGAAGAAGTCAAACAATCTATTGACCAAACCTTTACTCTACAAAGAGATATTGATTTAATTCAAAAACACATCGAGGCATTACAAAGCAGAATACAAGACAAACTTGCCGTAGAAAAGAAAAGTACCAAACTATTACAGTTGGAATCCAAACTTGAATCTCGTTTAAAGAAATTAGATAAGGAGTATAAATTCTATGAAGAAAACCACGACTGTCCGACCTGTAAACAAGGTATCGCTGACACCTTCCGACGTAGCCAGCTTAGTGGAATCAATCAAACAAAAGGAGAAATTGGAGTTGGAATCCAGGATATTGAAACAAAAATCCAAGAGGCGAACAACCGTATTGAAGAAATCCAAAAAATAGTTAAACATATACAAGAGCACAATAATGAAATTGTCAAACACAATTCTACAATATCAGCGGTCAATACCTACATTACTAAGTTACAAAGAGAGATTGAATCTCTATCAGCACAGAAAGACACGCTTATTGAAGATAATGCCAAATTAAAAGAACTTCAACAAGAATTGGCTAAATTGGTTGAAACACAAAAAGAATTATCGGAACAAAAACAATATTATGAGTTTGCTGGTAATTTGTTGAAAGATACTGGTATTAAAACTAAGATAATTCGGCAATATTTACCTATCATGAATAAATTGATTAATAAGTATTTGACAGCAATGGACTTTTTTGTAAACTTCAACATCAATGAACAGTTTGAAGAAACCATTAAGAGTAGGCATCGTGATGAGTTTTCTTATGCCAATTTCTCCGAAGGTGAGAAGATGCGTATTGACTTGGCACTATTGTTTACATGGCGACAGATTGCCAAACTAAAGAATTCTACAAATACCAACCTGTTGATTCTTGATGAAATATTTGATTCATCACTCGATGGTGTTGGCACAGAAGAATTCTTAAAACTAATTCATGAAATGGGAACAGATACTAATGTGTTCGTTATTTCACATAAAGGAGACCAGTTATTTGACAAATTTAGGTCGATTATTAAATTTGAAAAGGTCAATAATTTTTCAAGGATAGCAAAATGAGTGAAATAATTAGTTTTAATACGGAAGAACTAGCAAAGAATTCTACAGCACCAACACAAAGCATTCCTATTTTTGAATTGGTTGGTGAAAACAATCCTATCCTACAAGAAGTTTTGCCTGAGTTTAATTTCAGTAATCCACCAGTTAATCCAAATGAATTTGCTTCTTCTTTAGTAGAAACTTGCCGGCAACATAAAGGTTATGGTTTATCTGCCAATCAATGTGGTTTTAAGCATAGAGTATTTGTAATGGGTGCCGAAGATAGTTTTGTGGCATTCTTTAATCCTAAAATTATTTGGCAATCTAACGATGAGGTAAACATGATGGAAGGTTGTTTATCTTTTCCACTTTTAGGATTAAGAGTTAATCGGCCATCTACTGTTGAAGTGGAATACCAAGACTTTAATGGACAAACTCATACCACAATGTTAAATGGCTTATCTGCTCGAGTTTTCCAACATGAGCTTGATCATTTGAATGGAATAGTGTATACTAAGAAAGTAAAACCTTTGGCGTTACAATCTGGTATGAAGAAACGCAATAAACTAATTAAATCATTGAAACTAATATAATGGCAACACCAATTGAATATGTAGAGAAACAATGGAAAAAGTGGTCAGAATCAAACACTACTTTTGAACACATTGATGAAGAAGCGATGAAAGAAGTCCTCATCAAGGACTTAACTTATGCTTCTCAAATGGATGTTCGTGAATATACTTTATACCAAAAGTGGTGTGAAGTCAAAGAGAGATATCCTGTTCACGAAGTTTCTACACTCTTTGGTAGTGAAGTTATGATGGTAGATCCTGAACAAAAGAAATTAATTGATAAAGTAAAATCTAATTTTTGGATGCCACAAGAACCGGATGATTATGAGAAATTGAAACCTGTTATGGTTCTATCAAATGGTCCTGATGCCGAGAGATGGAATGCCATTCGTACCTTTTCTTCTACAATGAAGAATAATTCTAACATTGGTCGTAATCTATTTTATGTTTTGACTGATGAAGTTACTGGTAAATACCTTGGTGTTATCTGTATCTCCTCAGACTTCCTGGACTTGACTCCGAGAGATAATGCAATTGGATGGTCAAGAGATGTTAAGACACAACAGCACATGATTAATCATACTGCCATTGGTTCTACCATCGTTCCACTTCAACCACTTGGTTTTAATTACATGGGTGGCAAGTTGTTAGCTTTAATGTGTTTATCTGATACAGTTCAAAAAGATTGGAAAAGACAATATGGTGATACATTGGTGGGAGTTACTACTACTTCTCTTTATGGCAATACTAAGTCTGGCGGTCTATCTCAATATGATGGATTAGAACATTGGAACAAAATGGGTTTCTCAAGCGGTTCTGTGGCATTTGAACCTAGTAGAGCAACCAAGAAACTAGTGTTTGACTGGATTAAAGAAAATCATACTCGTAAATATTTTGAATGGTGGGAAGCCAAAAACACACAAGGACTTCCACTCAAACGTGACCACAAGAATCGTTCATTGAATTTTGCGTATTCTAAACTTGGCATACCAAAGCACTTAATTCGTACCGAACATCAACGTGGCATTTATTTTAGTCCACTCTATAATAATACCAATCAATTTCTGCGGAAAGAAATTACGGACGAGGCATTGGTAAAATCATTTGATACCAGCGAAGAAGCATTGGCAAATATTTGGAAAACTCGTTACGCCAAAGGTCGTATTCGGCAATTACAGAAAAAGGGCAATGTTTCATATGAAACTCTTTTCTATGATGATTTGATTGAATTATCGTGGGAAGATACCAAACAGCGTTATTTACCACAAGTTGGTCGATAAACGCTTGACAAACACACATACATAATGATATGATGTGAGAACTTGCTAACGCAAGGTTTATTTTTAACTTTACTATGGAGTATTACAATGAGCAATTTATCTGCTAAAGAAAAGATGTTGAACGCCTTACAACAACCTTCAGGTTACAACACCTTTACTGTCAAACAAGCACAACGCCGTTTCGGTATTACCAATGTTACAGCCCGTATTGATGAACTACGTCAAGAAGGCCATGTAATCTACACCAATAAAAAAGTTGTAGATGGTAAGAAAGTTGCTTTCTACCGTATGGGCAAACCAACCAAAGGTTTGGTTAAGGCAGCCCTCAAAGCTGGTTATAATTTAGCCGCTTAAGTTGTGAGTAGAGGGACTTAGGTCCCTCTTTTTATTTAATTATCGGAGCACAAATGGAAATTTCAATCAAAAAAGAAGAACTACAAACGAAAAAACTGTTTGTAGCTACACCGATGTATGGCGGCCAAAATCATGGTCTCTATATGAAAGCTTGTTTAGATTTACAAGGACTTTGTATGCAATACGGAGTCCAAATCAAATTCTCATTCTTGTTTAATGAGTCCTTAATTACCCGTGCAAGAAACTATCTTGCTGATGAATTCCTTGACCGTTCCGATTGCACACATATGTTGTTTATTGATTCTGATGTTAATTTCAATCCACAAGATGTAATCGCTTTACTGGCACTAGACAAAGATGTTATTGGTGGTCCTTATCCTAAGAAAGCAATCAAATGGCGTTCAGTTAAGAAAGCCGTAGAAAAGAATCCTGATATTGAACCACAACTACTTGAAAAAGTTGCTGGAGATTTCGTATTTAATCCAGTTAAAGGCACAGCACAATTTACTGTATCAGAACCTCTTGATGTATTAGAGATTGGTACTGGCTTCATGATGATTAAGCGTGAAGTGTTTGATAAGATGAAAGAAGCATATCCAGAAATCAAATACAAGCCAGACCATGTTGGTCAAGCAAACTTTGATGGCACTCGTTACATCCATGCTTATTTTGATACGGTTATTGATACAAAAGATTCTATTACTGGTGGTGGTTCAGACCGTTATCTTTCAGAAGATTATATGTTCTGCCAAATGTGGCGTAAAATCGGTGGCCAAATCTTTCTGTGTCCTTGGATGAGAACTGCTCATATTGGTACCTATCATTTCCAAGGAGATATGCCAGCAGTTGCTAATTATGTTGGAGAAATGTAATGTCACCGGAAGAATTAAAGATTAAAAATTGGTTGAATGCTAATTTTGATACCGATGCAGCAAGATTGGTTAGTGAGGCACCTTATCATCCAGGTTATGAAGATGTTGCTTCACAAGATATAGTTAAAGCATCACAAACGGCCACCACCGGTGGTCGTAAGTTTGATGGCGGTAAATTGCAATTTAGTTTATTGCCAACAAATGCACTCAAAGCAACAGTAGAAATTTTGACCTTTGGTGCAGAAAAATATGAACCTGATAATTGGAAAAAAGTACCAGATGCTAAGCGGAGATATTATGATGCACTACAGCGGCATCTTTGGGCTTGGAAGTCCGGTGAACAAAATGACCAAGAAACGGGTAAGAATCACTTGGCACACGCTATGTGCTGCTTGATGTTTTTGTATGAACATGATACAATTAATTTTTTTAATGATGGAGAAAGTGAATGAAGTTATCTAATGAAACACTAACGGTATTGAAGAATTTTGCCTCAATTAATCAAGGCATTCAATTCAAACAAGGCAAGAAAATTAAAACAATGTCCTCAGGCAAATCTGTTTTGGCTGAAGCAAATCTTAAAGACGAATTCCCACAAGACTTTTGTGTGTATGATTTGAACCAATTCTTGTTGGTATATAATCTCTTTAAAGATTCTCCTGAATTGGATTTTGATAATGTCAATATTTTATTTAAAAATGGCAAGCGTCAGACTAAGTATCGCATGACCGAGAAAAGTCAAATCGTAACCCCACCAGACCGTGAACTTAAATTGGATACGGCAGAATGTGAATTTACATTGAGTGCTGAAGATTACCATTGGATTATGGACACAGCCAAAGCCGTATCTTCACCAAATATTGCCGTAGAATCTGATGGCGAAACAATTTCTATTGTTACCTTTGATGCAAAAGATGATTCCGCTCACACCAATTCAATTGAAGTTGGTGAAGGAAACAGTAAATCATATAAGATTGTATTTAATACTGATAACATCAAAATGATTCCCGGTTCTTATAATGTTAGAATCTCATTTAAAGGTATTAGTCATTGGAAGAATACTAAAGAAGATTTACAATATTGGGTTGCTTTTGAAGCTAAAGACAGTAAGGCCGAGTAATGGATCCATTAATCATTGATGATTTTTTACCAAAAACATATCAAGATTCACTTGAAACAATGCTCACAGGTTCAGAATTTCCTTGGACCTTTAATTCATATTCTGTAAGTGGTTATCCAATAACTGATTATTACACAGATGCGCCAACAAAAGAACATATTCAATTTAGGCACATCTTTGTAGATAATAATGAAATTAAAAGTCCATTTCTAAAGTTTCTTGAACCTTTGATTGTTTCTTTTCAAAATCAAATGCAATCAAAGATTAAATATTCACAACGAATTAAAACAAATTTGTTGATGAAACAAGATGGTCCACACTTACAGGTGCCCCACATTGATGACACCGATTTTATCACTGGTGTGCCAAATCGTGTAGGTAAAAAAACTTTACTATATTATGTTAATGGTGGTGATGGTGACACCGTTCTATATAATGAATATTATGATGGAGAAACTTTAGGCCTTATCACAAGGCAACAAACAGTAACTCCAAAAAAAGGTCGTGCTGTTATATTTGATTCACACCAAATTCATTCAGGTTGTTGTCCGGCCGTATCGGATTATAGAATGATTATTAATTGTGTTTTTGAGATTTAATTATATTATGGGAGCAAGTTATGGAACAATTACTGTGGGTAGAGAAGTATCGGCCTAAAAAAGTAGAAGATTGTATTCTTCCTGAAGCAATCAAGGCCACGTTTCAAGAGTATGTCAATAGAAAAGAAATACCGAACTTATTATTATCCGGTACGGCAGGCGTTGGTAAAACTACCATTGCGAAAGCCCTCTGTGAGCAAGTTGGTTGTGACTATATTGTCATCAATGGCTCTGATGAGTCTGGCATTGATGTTCTTCGTAATAAAATTAAAAACTATGCTTCATCGGTTTCTCTCATGGGTGGCAGAAAGGTAGTAATTATTGATGAGGCAGATTATCTTAACCCTAACTCAACTCAACCAGCAATGCGTGGTGCAATTGAAGAATTTGCATCAAACTGTTCTTTCATATTCACCTGTAATTTCAAAAATCGTATCATTGATCCAATCCACTCTCGTTGCTCTGTGGTCGACTTTAAGGTCAACGGCTCTAAACAGAAAATGGCAGCAGACTTTTTTAAGCGTGTTGAATGGATATTGGAACAAGAGAACATTACTTATGACAAGAAAGTGGTGGCAGCAGTCATCACAAAACATTTTCCGGACAATCGCCGTGTTATTAATGAGCTTCAGCGATATTCGGTTTCTGGCACAATTGATAGCGGCATTCTTAGTAATATTGCTGATATTCAACTTGAATCTCTTGTCACATCATTAAAAGAAAAAGACTTTGCTTCTGTTCGCAAGTGGGTTACTAATAACCTAGACAACGATCCTGTAAAGATTTATCGTAAACTTTATGATACTCTTTATGAGGCACTCAAGGCCAACACGGTTCCGCAGTTAGTTCTCATACTCGCAAAATATCAATATCAGTCCGCTTTCGTAGCAGACCATGAAATTAATATGGTGGCCTGTTTGACAGAAATTATGGTGGATTGTTCCTTTAAGGATTAGATTGTTTTATAATATATCTGGATAGTCCTGTTTCTAACATAGCTTGTTTTATTGATGAATATTTTTTATTATTAACTATTACCGGTTTAGAAGTATCTCTTCCATTTATTTTACCCTTACGCATTTCTGACCATTTTAATTTTTGTTCTTTGCTATGATTTGGTATGTTTATTAAATTTTGTGACTTTCTGGTTATTGATATTTTTTGCTTTATTGATTTCGAAAATGTTCTTCCTTTTTGCCAATCAGTATAATTATCGATTTCCAAAATATCAATAAACTTGTTTTGTTTACCGTTGGTAATCCATATTCTATTTTGACCACTGGGAAAACCTGAATTATTTTTGTTTATAAAATCATTTCGCTTAGATGCATTTAGTTTAGTTAAAACTTTTTGTTCCCAACATCTTGCTTTATATGAATTTGTAAAAGTTCTTCTTATTTCAAAAAGAAAATCATTTTTTCCATATTTGTTTATTAATTCTCTAACATAATTAGATGAGGTAAAATAAGATTTCCATAGGTCGTTTGGATTACAATTTTTTGAGTATCTTACACCATAATAATATTGTCTTGTTGTCTTACAATATATAAGGTATGTGTATGGTATATTTTTCATTATGATGAGGTATTTTGTTATGTTATATATATTTAGTAATTTTAGTTTTTATATAGTTGATTGTGAGTTTAAGTAATGCCAGACCTATTCAAAGAAATCATACCATCAATCTTACAAACTAAAAAATCTCCGTTTAAAGATGAATATGATTATAAGGACTATGTGCCTTTCGTGGTCAATCGTGCCTTGTCATACCATTTAGATTGTATATCTTATGTTAACCAGTTAAACCTCACTCCTGGTATAGACAAGGATATGCAATACCAGTATCTTCTCAACACTATACGATCTATGAAACGAAAATTCCAACCGTGGCAGAAATCAGAGGTTGACAAAGATATAGAATGTGTAAAAGAATATTTTGGTTATTCCAATGAAAAGGCCAAAGAAGCATTACGAATTCTTACTACCGAACAAATAGAGGAAATAAAAAATATAGTGGAAAAGGGTGGAGTAAAGAAGTAAATTGTTATAAATACAATAATACTATTTACAAATACAATAATTATGAACTATCCTAAAACAGCTAAAGAAGCAAAAAAAATTCAATCACTTTTTTATTTTACCGAAAAACCTTGTAAACACGGACACCTGTCCAAAAGATACACCAGTAATGGTTGGTGTGCTGAGTGTTTATCTGAAAATCAAAAAAAATCAGGAAACGTTTATGCTAAAAAATCAAGAGAAAAAAATAAAGAAAAGAACAAATTAAAAGGTAGAGAAGAATATAGAAAACTAGGAAAAAATTACATATATCTTATGTGGTCAAGAGCCAAACAGAGAGCGCAACAAAAAAATATAGATTTTAATATAGAATTATCGGATATTGTTATTCCTAAGGTTTGTCCTGTATTGAAGGCTCCATTTGAAATTGCAACAACTGGTCGTGGACCTGGAGATTTTTCACCATCTCTGGATAGAATTATTCCTGAATTGGGATATGTCAAAGGAAACATTGAAGTAATATCATTCAAAGCTAATAGAATAAAATCTGATGCTGGGATTGAAGATGTTAAATCTGTTTTGGAATATATGGAAACCATTAAAACTAAATATAGTATTGATATCCATAATAATAAGAACAACGGAATGAACAAGTCATGATTTCAATTATCGATTTAGTTGAAGTTACATTGAATGAAAAAGATGATTTTCTCAAAGTGCGTGAAACTCTTACTCGTATCGGTGTAGCTTCCAAAAAAGACAGAATATTGTATCAATCTTGCCATATATTACATAAGCAAGGTAAATATTATGTGGTCCACTTCAAGGAATTATTTGCTTTAGATGGTAAACCAACGGACATTTCCGAGAATGATTTATCTCGTAGGAATGCCATTGCTAAATTACTCCAAGATTGGGGTTTAGTTAAAGTGGTAAATTTAAAACAAATTGAAGAACCAGCACCTATCTTCCTATCACAAATTAAGATACTTTCCCATAAGGAAAAAGATGATTGGGAACTGACTCCAAAATACCAAATAGGAAAAAAGAATTTCTCACACTAATTAATTTTATATTTACCATAAAATACTTGACAAATTAGTATAAATACTAGTATACTATATGTGCGGTGCTCATTTGAGGCCGCAGTTTTGACTAACTCGCTTAATTAAGGAGAAATCTATGACAAGCACAACTTTATCTTTATTCCCACAATGGGCTTCCCTCCACAAGACTTTGGATCCATTCACAGTTGGTTTTGATGATGTACTAGACCAAATTCGTGATGTAACAGAAACAGTCGCCAAAGTAACTCCTGGTTATCCTCCATATAATATCAAGCAAGTAAAAGACAACAAGTATGTCATTGAAATGGCAGTTGCTGGTTTTGCTAAAACTGATATTGAAGTTCTTTTAGAAGGTAACAAGTTAGTAATCAAAGGTTCTGTTGTTGATAGTTCCGATGATGTTGATAATTATATCTACAAAGGTATTGCTAACCGCAATTTCAATCGTGCCTTTACTCTTGCCGATAAGGTAGAAATTAAAGATGCCGAGATTGCAAATGGTATGCTTAAGGTCTGGTTGGAAAACATGGTCAAAGCACAGGATGCGGTAAAGAAAATTACTGTAAAATCTAAGGATGAATAATTGGTGGCCTGTTTCTGATGAAGAATGGGAACAATTAAACTATCCAAATGGTAGGTAATAAAGAGGGGTCTTGACAGACCCCTTTTTTTATGTTATAATTTATACTATGAAAAACTGGAATAAAACTCGACCTGGTTATACTGCTAGTAAACCAATCCTTAAAAAGGTTCGTTCTAAAACGAACTCCGATATCTATTATACCTACTCAAATTGGGCAACAAATGAGATTGATGGAATAACTTTTATTCCTGTGGTCAAAACTGTACCTGACGGAAGCACACAAGTAATTCATTATATGCGTAAAGATAATTTGGAGTATGTGAAATGAGTAAATTAATTGAACTTCAAACTTTAAGAAATCCAAAGTATTTGTTTGACCCAAAAAACAAAAATCATGTGAATATGTTAAAACGGTTTTTATCTGAATATAAATGGGGTTGTCCTTGTCCATTTCTATTAGAAGAACCTTACTTAGATATACCTGCCATGATGAAGGATAAGTATATCAAAAATCAGTTAGGTATATTATGATTAACTGGTTAAAATACTCAGGTATTAATATTACATTAAAATTAAATCCATTCCATTGGAGGATTAATTGTGAGATGTTTAAAACAAACGAAGCGTGGGAACAAGACGCTTTTATACTAGAACTTTTGCCAATCACTATTCGTGTTTGGTTTGACAACGGAGAGTGGTAATGCAAGGTTGGGGTAAACATTTAGTCATTGACGCCAAAGGCTGTTTTCCAGCCAAGGCTCAGGATCCAGAGTATATCAAGCATTTTACAAAAGAATTGGTAAGAATGATTGAGATGTTACCATATGGTGAACCACAATTGGTACACTTTGCGGATGAAACAGATTTAGCCGGCTGGACGGTTATACAATTAATTGAAACTTCCAGCATCATGGGGCACTTCCTAGACCATAACGGAGACCTCTACCTTGATGTCTTTAGTTGTAAAGACTTTGAGGAACAAAGAGTTATAGATACATTAGAGCATTTCTTTTCACCTGATGAAATTAAATCTCAGGTATTGATAAGAGATGCTAGGTCATAAATAAGCGTAGGTGAGCAGGTACAGAGCGATACAATTATTGGGTCAATTTACTAAGGAGAGACCTAATGAAGTTAAGTATAGTTGGTTGTCCCGATAAAAAGCGCTTTAGACCGTATGTTAAGCGGGCTGCTCAATTTTACGCAAAAGAATTGATATCTGAAAAAATGTTGGAAAACATCTTTGTTCGGATAAAATTTACTAAAGACATACCTGCTTATGGTTATGCTTCAGTAGAAGAATATAATAATAGCGGTAAGCCAAGAGAATTTGAAATTGAATTACATTCTGGCATTGGTGGTTATGACATTCTCAAAACATTGGCTCATGAAATGGTTCATATTAAACAATATGTTTATGGTGAAACCAACGAAAGATTAACTCGTTGGAAAGGTGAAAGAGTTGATTCTGATACAATTGATTATTGGGTTCAACCTTGGGAAATAGAAGCACACGGATATGAAGCCGGCCTATTTACCAAATTTGCTATTAAAGAAAAACTTTGGAATGTATTTAAAGGTGTTCAAAATCCAGATTCAGATATTGAAATAGAACCATTAGGATGGAAAGAAGATGACACGCAAGGATACTTTGAACAAGACCTACGGGAACATTCCTAAAGAGGTAAGTTTTTCCTTTGACATCATGGATTGTCTACCCACATTTCGTGGAATAAAATACTGGTATATTTTAGTAAAAAGATACATTACTCGTTGACAAATAAATAAATTTGTGTTATAGTATTACATATGCGGTCGGGGTATAGAACCAGATTAGGTGTCCAACTTAATCACTTGGTGCAAATCCAAGCCACCGCTCCAGTTTTTGCGGGATTAGTTTAGTGGTAAAACTAAAGGTTTCCAACCTTTCGTCATTGGTTCAATTCCAATATTCCGCTCCATTATTGAGAATGTGTGCAAAAGAGTAAGCAATCCTAACTGTTAGGGAAGAACATCATCCTGGTAGTAATCTTCAGGTATCTGAAACGCTGTATGCTGACACAGCAAGACGAACACAGGAGAGACCTATAATACCGAAATAATCCCGTAAGGGGTCGGTTGAATTATCTTAAACACAAAACAGTATTCTCAATAATAGATATTCCGGAGTAGCTCAGTTGGTAGAGCGCAAAACTGTTAATTTTGATGTCCTTGGTTCGACCCCAAGCTCTGGAGCCAGTAATATGGAGAATGAGAAGCATTGGTGACTTCAGCAGACTGTAAATCTGTCGCCTCAGGCATACTTGGTTCGACTCCAAGATTCTCCACCAAGTCCGACCTTGTGTGCGTAGCAAAGTCCGAATGAGAAAGTTCGGTGGCTCAGGGGGTAGAAAACCGCACAGCTTGCCCCTTTAGCTCATCTGGTGGAGCAACTGATTTGTAATCAGTAGGTGGTCTGTTCGAGTCGGACAAGGGGCACCATCAATTTTTTTTATAACGCTCATTAAAATATATCATATATCAGATAACAAAAATTTATTGATTTGAGAAATATATAAGTTTTTAACTATGGAGTAAATTATGTCTAATACATTACAAAACCTTGAGAGTGCATTGGCTGGCGAATCAATGGCTCATATCAAGTACCGTTATTTCGCCAAGATTGCTCGTGAAGAAGGCTTTGAAGAAGTAGCAAAGCATTTTGAACACACAGCCGACCAAGAAATTCTACACGCTTGGGGTCATCTAGAATTACTCATCGGTAAACCATCTACAAAAGAATGTTTGGAAAAAGCCATTGAAGGTGAAACATATGAGTTTACCACAATGTATCCACAATTTAGAAATCAGGCATTTGGTGAAGGTCTATCTCTTGCAAGTAAAGAATTTACTGAGCAGATTGAAGAATCTAAAGAACACGCTGAGCAATTCAAAGCAGTTCTCGCTAAAGCAGAAAAAAGATTTGCTGCTTTGGCTAAAGTAGAAGAACGTCATGCTAATGCTTATAAAACTGTATTGGAGAAACTATAATGAGTAAAGAAGTAATCCACAATATCTATCTACAGATTACAGGTCGAGCCGAAGGTATAACAATGGCTGGGGGAAGAGCAGATTTTCCTGTTATGTTTGCTGAAGCTATTCTTGAATATGCAAAAAATATGGAGAATCTATAATGGAAAATCAACAACATATTTGTGTAGTTTGTGGTCATGTCCATAATGAAGAAGTAGAAGGTAAATGGGAAGATTTACCTGAAGATTTTGAATGTCCAGATTGTGGTGTGGGTAAAGAAGATTACTACATTCTTTGATATATAAGTTATAGCGGAGTAGCTCAGGAGTAGAGCGCCGGACTCATAATCCGGAGGGCATTGGTGCGATTCCATTCTCCGCAACCAACAAGGAGATATTATGAGTGTGATTAAATCTAATACTAAAAGAGTTCCTAATGTGCCTGAAATTAAAAATAAAGGTGCGGTCAAACCAGTTCAACCTAAACCAGCATTAAAAGTAAAACCTAATATCATGCGAAAGGCAGGTAGAGGAAGATGAACTTAAAAGGTGTGGAAGAAACTGAAAAAGATCCAATCAAAGAACAAGATTCAAAGAATGAAGATGATGAGTTCCGCCGTATAGAACGGGAACAAGAACAAAGACAAAAAGTAAAAGAACCTAGCCCTGCGATTTGGCCATGATTTCCATGTAATTAA
>Ga0214246_1000012_pt1 | contig 82980 bp, 49 predicted proteins | sample TroBogypolimnion_41_FD_153084 | JGI IMG/M metagenome (GOLD analysis project Ga0214246, IMG submission 153084) | Freshwater microbial communities from Trout Bog Lake, WI - 29MAY2009 hypolimnion | ecosystem: Environmental > Aquatic > Freshwater > Lake > Hypolimnion/Profundal zone | place: Trout...
TCATTAACGCCACTATAATTTGTCGTAGCATTGCCGACAGTACTTGCGTTTATTTGACCAGCATTAACGGTCGGAACCGTAACTGCACTGGTTAAAGTTTCGCTTACGCCACTATAAGTTGTGGTGGCGTTACCTATTGTGCTTGCATTTATTTGACCGCCATTAACAGTTGGAACTGTCACTGCACTTGTTAATGTAGTGCTTACGCCACTATAAGTTGTTGTAGCATTACCAATAGTGCTTGCGTTTATAGTTCCTATGTTAGCAATAGGCACAACTATGTTTGCACTTATTAAAATATTATCACCAATATATGTGGTGTTTGAATTGCCGATCAAGTTAGCATTAATTGTACCTACATTTATTGTAGGTACAGTGGTAGTTCCAGTTAGTGTATCATTAACGCCACTATAATTTGTCGTAGCATTGCCGACAGTACTTGCGTTTATTTGACCAGCATTAACGGTCGGAACCGTAACTGCACTGGTTAAAGTTTCGCTTACGCCACTATAAGTTGTGGTGGTGTTACCTATTGTACTTGCATTTATTTGACCGCCATTAACGGTCGGAACCGTAACTGCGCTTGTCAATGTTGCACTTACGCCAGTGTGCGTAGTAGTTGTATTGCCTACCGTGCTTGCATTAACGGTACCAGCATTAACGGTTGGAACCGTAACTGCGCTTGTAAGAGTTGCACTTGTACCAGCATGCGTTGTGGTTGCATTGCCAACTACACCAGCGTTTATTTGTCCAACATTAAGTGTGCTACTAGTGGCAGTTGCAACAGTAATAGTTGAAGCGGTTATACTTGTGTTAACCACCAAGCTTGAGAGATTACCATATACTGTTCTCCAAGCCGAACCATCAAATACTGTTAAAAATTTATTAGTGCTTTCCCACCATAGCTGTCCTTGGATCGCATAAGGAGGCGGATTTCCCGCAGAGTTACTAAAGTTTTCTAAAAGATATAAAAGATTCTCGTTGAGGGCAAGACCATACCCAGGATAGTTTTTACCTATGAAGGTTAAGCTTGTGCTAACAGTATTTTCAGTGTTATCATTGACTGTAGCAACGGTCGCACCCGCAGTGTTCTTTAAAGTATATGTCATATTAATCCACCAACAGAAATATTTAGCAGATTATGATATTCGCATAATGTAGTATAATGCAGTCCAAGCTGGTCTATTATCATGTGATATACTATGGTTGTGCGCCGCTACAGTATCTGTCAAACTAGTATGGTTATGCGCACCACCAGCATCAGTAGTAGCAGTTACGCCGCTTCCAGAACCAGTTGAGAGGGTGCGATTCTTAAATGCAAATGTAGCATGATCTTGACCACTGCTAAATGAAGGGTCTGTACTGCCTTCATTATTTTGAAAGAAAAACTCATAACCATTTCCTTGTGGACTGCCCTGACGATAATATAATGACGGCTGAACAGGTTTTCCATCTGCATCAGATAGAATACTTGTTGGCACAGATGATCTGTTTACTAATGCACTTGGAGTAAGTCCTAAACCAGATGCAGTATTATATGGATAGTATGTTGGAACACCATTAATTATATTATAATTGCCAACGCTTCCTCCACCGCCATCATCATCATCTATGCCATAAACATCATAAAAATCATGAGTATGCGCAGGTATACCATTAATTGTTATACTATGCGAATGCACACCAGTTGTAGTAGTGTTTGCATAGTGGAAGTGTCCACCAGCATTGTCTGTAGTGGTTGAAACTGAATTGGTACCACCCGTATTGCCAAGGTTTTGAACTCCGCCTGCGCCGTAAACAAATCTATCACGCAAATCTGGCGTTCCGTTAGTTCCATCACATAGTTGGTATCCAGTTGGCACACTAACAAGACTGCCATACCACATTATAACTGTGCCAATAGGAAGCTGTGCTGATAAAACTTTTTGATCTACATATTGTTTGTTAGCAAGGTGTGCGTTTTGAGTAGGCAAGTTACTTGTATATGCATTGCCATTAACTGTAATATCTCCGCTAAAAGTAGCACTTGCGCCAGTAAATGTTGCTCCAGAATTGCCAAATGTTCCAGCATAAACCAAAGGAGCACTTACAGGACCACTGGTACTAATTGCACCCGTTAAAATTGCGCTAGCGCCAGTAAATACCGCGCCAGTATTACCAATAGTTGCACCAGTAACGGTTGCGCCGCTCACAGTTGGCGCGGAAACAGTACCAGTAAGGGTTGCAGTGGCACCAGAAAGTAGTGATCCAGTATTACCAATAGTTGCACCCGTTACTGCAGCACCCCTTACAGTTGAAGCAGACACTGTGCCCGTAAGGGTTGCAGTGGCACCAGAAAGTAGTGATCCAGTATTACCAATAGTTGCACCCGTTACTGTGGCACCACTTACAGTTGAAGCAGACACTGTGCCCGTAAGGGTTGCAGTGGCACCAGAAAGTAGTGATCCAGTATTACCAATAGTTGCACCCGTTACTGTGGCACCTTGAACAGTTGTACCAGTAAGAGTGGGAGCAGCTACTGAATTAGTAAGGGACAGAGTTGATCCAGTATAAGCAGTACCTGCGTTACCAATACTAGCGGCATTAATAGTAGGAGCACTTGCTACACCCAATGTAGTATGGTTACTAGTAACGGTAACCGTGCTAAAAAAAGCTACATTTGGAACATTTGCCCCAATAACACCCGTAAAATATCCTGATAGTTGTCCACCACCAGTAGTAGTATAACTTGCAGCTTTGCTTGCGCCAGACATGGTTGAGGTGGCACCAATTATAGCAGCACCAGTGTTGCCAATAGTTGCAGCCTGTACTAATGGAGAAGTTATAACAGTGCCAGCATTTAATGTTGTTACTGATTCTTGTGTAGCATTTATAGTTGTAGCATTTAAAGTACCAGCATTCATTGTAGAAGCGTTTGCAGTACTAGTTGTTGATATTAATCCCGTAGTAGTAACTGTTGCACCAACAATCGCAGCACCAGCATTGCCGATAGTACCAGCATTTATCGCTACACCAGTGTAGGTGTTTGCGGCTACAGCACCAGTAAGAGTTGCAGTAGCACCAGTAAATGCAGCACCAGCATTGCCAATAACACCTGCGTTCATTGTTGCTGCTTTAATAGTTCCAACGCTTGTTAAGCCAGTTAGCAACCCAAGGCTAGTAATATTTCCCTGAGCAGCAGTTATTAATGTGCCTTGTAATTGTGTGCTGCTTGAATTTCCAACCAACCCAGCATTTATAGTGTTTGTAGTAAGACTATCACCAATAAATGCTGCGCCACTATTTCCAATCGTAGCGCCATTAATAGCATATGCTTTTAGCAAAGAAGTAACAGAACCATACTGAGTTATTGAATTGAAACCGTTGAAGACGGTGCTACTATTTCCAATGCTTGGCGCATTTATTCCTTGCGCGTATACACTGTTGTAAACATATACTGGACCCTGTGCCTGTGTATTTCCATATATAATAGGATTAGTGATACCAATAGTGCCACTATCTGTTAAATTTATGGTTGACAAACCATGTTGTAATACCAATTGACTAAGACTTACATTTCCATTAGGATAATATTGGGTACCGTGAGATATACCAGTACCAACGCTTGTATCCCAATATATTCCGTTATTACCACCCGCAATTTGCCAGATGTTACCAGTTAATCCAAGATCACCAGAAATTCCTACAGTCCAATATGGATTGTTGTCACCAAATCCATATTTTCCAGTATTTGTTATATATAGATCAGCTCCACCAGCATTTGCATCACCCGCAGTAAGTCTTAAATTTCCAGTTACTGTATGCAATCTAATAGTATCTAAACCAAAACCATCCGATTGTTTTTGGATATTTAAAATAGAAGAATTTCCTATTATTAATCCACCATCATTGTTTACAGTTATCGTTCCGATAGTACCAGTATTAGAATTACTGCGCATATAGGTTACATCGGCGTTTGCAGTTAATCCAAGTGATTCTCTAGCAATACTTACTGTGCCATTTAATTCATATCCAGCAGCTAGGTTTATACCATTTTGTACCGTATATAAACCAGGCAAATTATAAGTTGAAAACGGCTCAGTTACTATTGCAGCAATTAAATTATTAGCATTATATAAACTAGTAACTGTATGAGATAATCCTTGGGTATCAGTTAATGTATTAACAATTTGTCCACTAACGCCTTGGTTAGTGGTATATGCTGGAGCAATGACTAGCCAACCAGTAAGAGTAAAAAATTTTAATTGGTTGTTTACTGTATCATACCAATAATCGCCAAAAGTATCACTTATTGGTGCAGTTGCGCTAACATTAATGTTATTGATTGCTTTAAAGATAGTACCATCATAAATATTAAGTCTGTGATTTACAGCATCCCACCAAAGTTGACCAATTATTGGAGAAGTAGGCGGAGTCAAGCTACTAAAATTTTCCATTAAATGCACAAGACTTTCAGCAATGGATTCAGCATATGCATTGTATCCAATACCTACTAGGTTCAATGATGTGCTAGTATTAATAGCACCATCATTTACTATTGTTAGCAGATTGCCATCGGTCTTATAAACATTATAACTCATAATTTAACTTCCTAAAGGTATTTATAGGGCTTAGGCTACTAACCGAATGCTCATACTGCTGTCAAGAAAATCTATGATACCGCCAGTATCTGCTGAAACAATTAACTGCAAAGTATCATTTGCATTGCATGAAATATATCCAGATGCAGTCATTGGAAAAGCAAGAGTACTAGATGACAATATATTTTGGTGCTTTACTCTCGCGCCAATGCCAGTGCTGTTTTGATTTTTTAACCAATCCATTCGTTGAGTTGAAGTTATTGTTGCACTAGGATATCCTAAACTTACAGCATTGGCAGAAACTTGATATATGCCATTAACTGGACAAGTAAAAACGCCAGTGCTGCCATTAAAATAAGCACCAACATTAACTGTAATATTTGGAATCCAAGGTATTGGGTATAATAATCCAGTACCAACAAACTGAGCAGAGGCAGAATTTCCTGTTCCTTGCATTACTGGATTATACGCAGCATTTATTCGTCCATATGCATCAACAGTAAAGACATTGCTGCCGCCAATCTGTACAATAAAACTGTTTGTTCCACTGACACGATTCATTCCATCATTTGTTGTTTGGGGACCAATAGTAATCCACTGAAAATTATCATAGTATTTTAATTGTTGGTTTGCAGTATCCCACCAAAAATCATTTTGCTGAACAGAGGTTGGCGTAGTTGAACTATATGTAATATTTGCTAAATTTTGCCAATAGTTGTTTGCAGTGCCAGCACGATAATATTGCAATGTATTAGTGGCACTATTATACCAAAGTTGGCCAGTCAACGCAGGATTCGGACTTATAGTGTTAGCAAAATTTTCTAACATACTAACTAAATTTTGATTTAATAGTTGACCATAAGTTGGAAAATTTTTACCAACTAGTGTTATAGATGTCGTTGTGCTATCAATAGTGCCATCTGCTATTGACGCAAGTGTTGTTCCATTGGTTTTTTTAATATAAAATGTCATTGGTTATACCTGCGATGTTAGGTTAGTAAGTGTTTGAACACGAACCGTATAATCTACTTGGATTAAACGATTGAGGCTTTTTTGGATAGGATGAAAAACAACATGCGTAATTAAGTTTCCAGTATTAGTAGTTCCGCTGCCATTAGAAACTTTCAACCCAAGTTCATCAAATACAAAACTATCATTAAAGTTAGTAGTGTTGTCAAAAGCTTGTTGACCGCTTGGCTCGCCATAGTCTAAAGTACAAGTAATGAATATATCGCTATAAACAGTACCAGTTGTATGACGAATTTGAATATTATTTCGGGTAGGGTCAAGATTAAATGCACTATTTCCATCAACTACTTTGTAGAATGTTTGGTTATACAAACTGCTGTTGCTACCGCTAGTATTAGTTGGAAGATATGTAATAACACCCGTTGGGTCTACTGAAGTTCCGCCATTACCAAATGCCATTCCTTCAATTAATCCTTGTCCAACATCTGAAATACTTTGAGCAAGAGCCAGTGAGAAATTTTCATAGTGAATAGCATTACGCTTGTTTATAAAAACTTCACCCGTTGTAGGATCATGTATCTTAATGTGCCCCTGAAGTAAGAGACCAGTTTGTTCATTTGGCTTAGTCATTGGTTTTTCCCTGACGGTTTCATTGGTAGTATTTATTGGTTTATCTTTTGGTGTTTTATTCATTTAAAGTTCTCTTATAAACTTTGCTTGTTGACTTGCGCTAGTTTGTAAACTTTCGCCACTTGAAACAAACATTATGCCTTGCATAAGTGTTCCATTTGCAGGCACTAGCACATTTGTTCCAGCACTATTAGTTATATAAGTGTCATTACTTACAGTAATAACTTTATCACTACTATTTGGTATCATAAGTGTCGAACCGACATCATCAACTTGGCTTCCTACTTCATGGACGCTTGCTCCAGTTCCCGCTGTTCCTCTGCGAATATTGCCCAAACGATTGTTTACAGTATCAACTGTGCCATATGTAATTCTTTCACCGTTGACTAAAATTGCGCCAGCAATGTTAGTTTTTGGATCAGGGCTTTGCAAGTTAACTACGCTTTCAACATACACCCACTCGTCCGTAGGATTCAAAATTTTACTTAAGCGAGTTACACGGCTTGGTCTTACTGCATAGTATCTCGTGGTGTTATTAATATCTTTAAAAATTCTAAATTCAACCGCAGTTTCTCGTATAATACTTCCATAAATTCTAACAATAATAGTACTGTTGGTATATAATCCTAAACTATTGCTCATCGCCAACTTGGTTGGAGAAATAAGGTTATAATCATAATATGGCAACAATGGTCGCCCACCAGTTGTGCCTGGAGATTTTAAAGTTATATAAATTTGATTAATGTCTGTTACTGCATATGGCAATGTGTAAATGGCGTTTGAAATACTTGTGCTTAACTCATTATCAAATCCAGTATCATCAAAACCAATACCATCATAACCTAGATCAACATCAACGATTGAATTACTTGCGTTACCGCTAAAAATTTTAGTATAAACTTGACTAGGATCGTGATTTCCTCTGGTAAGAACAGTTATCACACTGCTAGGATTTAATACTATATTTTGATTTAAAACAAGTGTATTTCCACCATATATTATATAATCGCTGTTACTTGAATCACTAATAGTAATTTTACTATTCAATGCTGGTGCAGCAGTGAATACTACTATTGGCATGCTTATTCCATCAGCACTGATAGTATAATCAATATTATATCTTTGAACAACTCCATCAACAATTACCAAAATAGCGGTTGGTGATATAGTTGCTACATAGTTTGCTAATTCAATTTCAATAGTAGCGCCGACATATGTGTCTGGAATATATGTTCTTGTTAAGCTAAATGCAGTTGTCACTGCATCACCCACATAATAACTTTGTTGTGGAGGAACCAAATCTGATGCATTAAGTCTTACAATTGAATAAGCACTTAGCGGTTCTTGATATTCTTCGGGATTAGTAAGCATATATGTATAATCGGCTGGGTAATTTGGTGCTGTACTCGTTATAAATGTTTGTTCAGTAATTTCTGTATATGCACGAGTTCCAACTGCAACCGCGTATAAATGGACTTGGATATATGATCCCGCAACAGGGGCAGTATTGAATCTAACCGTTAATGTATTAATTCCATTCAACAGCTTATTAACTAGTACCCAATTACTTACTGCTTTTCCATTTACTTTGACATATGCTTGCTGAACTGTACTTAATGTATTATCTGGAATTACAAAATCTGTTTGAATACCATCTGCTGTATAATTTTGATCAAATACTGGATTTATTCCATTACTTCCCATCATTATGCAATAAAAAAATGTCGTGGTATTAGCATTATAATTTAAATTAATGGTTTTATTTTGCCAATTAACCGTATAATCTACATCTTCGGCAAGCGGTCCTGCTATTCTATCAATAATAAAGAATTTTTCAATTCCTCCAACTGGCCAAGAAACACCTGTCAGTACTGTATCAAAACTAAAACTATTAGTTACACTATATTGGTTGGTGAATATCATAATATCGCCGCTGCCAGAATTTATTGGCAATGTTCTAACTTTGATATCTAAAGTGTCATTAATTATTCCAGGAATTAATTCTTCTGGTGCATTACTTGAATACTTGTCAACAAATTCACCACCCAAAACAATGATATCTGCTGGACGCAATCCAAGTCCAGTATCAGTAAACGAACTTTGAATATAGGTATCTTCTGCTTGTGCACCATAATCATCAAACACACCACCTACATCTTGGGTTCTTGAATCATATTCAATGCTATCAAAGTTGTTAACATCGTATCCTGGTGTCTGGTCAAAGTTTGGTCCTTTTGCATTTACACCACCATACTCCATGCCAACCATTAGCTGCGCAAGATCGCGCCCAGCCATACCAGACATAGGAGAATAATATGCCCAAATACGATCTGCAGCATTATCTAACCACAAACCATTATAGCTAACCAAGTTATTAGTATCAAACAATTCGCTACTTGTAAATGTGCTAATTGTTTTATAGCTAGTATTCTGATATATTACTATATCATTCACCGCATATTCAGTATAAGGATACCATACTTTTACTTTTAACAGTGCAAATTTTGTAAAATCAAAGGTAGTTCCACTTGTATGTGCAGTGATAACTCTGTATGGCTCTTCGTTATTGACAACAACTGAATCAACTGAGTAAAAAGTATTTGCCTTCCAATCAGATATGTTATTAAAATATGTATATCTGTCAAACTTAATATTAGTGTTAAGAAGACGAACAGGACTATTGTCTAATATTACAGAAGCTTTCGCGCCAGAACCAAGACCATAAATCTTAGCTACTGCATATGTGTACCCAGAGCCTGGGTTAGTAACTTCAATAGTGTAAACACCCGTATTTAAAATATATGCTTTTGCAGTTGCGCCTGTGCCATCGCCTTCAATTATTACGGTAGTTGAACTAGTATAACCTGAACCATTTGCAGAAACATCTATTCTTGAAACTTGGTATGTATGATTATTTCTCCAAGGCTGATAAAGAGTCTGTGTGTTTAGTGTCTTAGTATCCAAACTATTGTTTAGTTGAGGACTACGATACTTGCTTATTGCAGTGTTATAATATGGCTGCAAATCAAAATCTGTTAAACTTGAATATGCATAATCAATATTATTAGAATTATCATATCTAGCAACATATTGTTTTATCTTAGTATGAAATGGTTTTACTTCGTTAAAGAAATCTGTTACAATAGTTTCTGGCTGTGGAAGATATACGGGCAGTGGATCAAGACCACGAACACGATGATATATGTCAACAAAACTTGTTTTCATCAGCCAATCAGTTTGTAGATGTTGAGTTGCAATAGTATCAATCATCAAACTCAAAATACTTTTCCAATCAGTTCTATATTCATATACAAGCAACAAATCGCGAACTATGCCAAATATTACAGAAAATTCTAAATTAGAATCGCTTGCAAATCCAACAGTTTCGAGGCTACTGGTTTGAAAACCTTGACCACTTGATATTTGGTCATACAGTGTTGAACTAAACTGAATAGTAGCATTTTCTTGTCCAATTAATTCTAATCCGTTAGTATTAACTAGTACTATTTTCCATCCATTGGCATTGCTATTTTTAATATAAATTAAATCATTAACATTTAAGCTCAGTGATCCAATTTGGTTTTCAGTATCTATAGTGTAAGTTATGTTAAATTCAGGATTATACTTGTCGCTATACCAATCAGCATATGACCAATAATCATTTACATTATAAGTTTGAACTTGATGAATTGACCAAGTTCTAGTATTTGGAAATTCTACATTTAGCTTGTATAAAGACCAGCCATTTTTTGCAGTACTGTCATTTGTGACCAATACCAAATCACCTTCGTTGTATACATTTGCATCTAGATAACCAAGTTCAGTTAAATTTGCAACAGAATTTACATATGTATAACTTAAAGGTTGCGCCTCGCCTACATCTAATGCTAATACTGCACTTTTTCTAGTCAATACCATAGGGTATTTCATACAAATTTCATTTAGTTTTTCAATGTAAAGTTTTCTGGCAGTAAATTGATCACTAAATAGTGTTTGGCGTGGTCGAATATTCATGCCATATTTTTGACCAATACTTAAAGTTGGATCAGGTATAATTCTGCCACTATAATCTTGACCAGATAAACTATCGCTTATCTTATTAATAAATTCTGAGGCAATACCTAGGTCAGTGCCGTCATCAAACATTGTCCATTCATTATGGATAAGTTGTGGCTTAATGGTATTCTTATATTCAATTACTAAATTAGTATCTACATCTATTAGATTAGTAACATTATATAATGCAATAGAATTGCTAGAAATTACTGCCGCAAATGGTTCAGGAGATAGTTTAGGCTGTGAAATTGCAGTTTGAATTTCAAATGCGCTTGGTCTAACATTCTTTGGATCAACTCGTGTGCTATTGCGAACCCAGAAATAATACTTGGTTGTAACCAATCCAGTTGAATGATCAACGATATTTCGTGTGCTGTAAACATCATTAACAGTGTATAGCGGTGGATTTAATGGATGTGCTGCTGCCCAATCCTTTGGCAGAACCGAACTTTCAATCCATTCATATATTGACACTAAACTTACTGGAAATGCTTGTCCCCATCTATTGAACTTCTCAAGATTTGAGCCATATGAATTATCAAAGTATTTTATACTATTGGTGTCCCACCATAGTTTGCCAATTTGTTCTTCGCCCCAGTTGTTTTTCTTATCAACACTGAAACTAACTGTGCTAGGAACATTGCTATATACCGCAGGATCATAATTTATAGTATAATCAATATACGATTCTGCCGATATAGGAAGACGATTATGAAGAATATCTAATACGGGCAAGTCTGCAATCAATTTGCTAGTAGCAGAATTGTATATATAAACTCTATCTATCATTCTACTATCTGTAGGAGTACTTGGTTCTCTGATAGTATTCCACACAGGAGAAGAATTTGCATTATAATAGATATACATTGCGCCTGTTTGATTTCCCAAAATTTTAGAATTTGGAGAACCAACGAGAATAAAATTATCACTGATATCGACGCCAGTTGAAAATTTATCAAGGCTTGAAATATTTGGCTGAGTTAATAGCTTAGCATAAACAAGGCTTCCCATATCTGACAAACTATTTGATTTTCCAGCAATATATTCAAATATATGCGCAGAACCGCTTGTATGAACAGTGTCAATAATTCTGATAGTATTAATATCAAATGTTGTTTTGCCAATATCAAAAGTTGTTGTGATTTTATTATTGCTTAGTGTAGTTCCAACAACTACCGTATTAGCATCTGGGCTTAAACTTAATTTTTCACCAAAACGCTCAGAATCTTGAATTATTGGGCTGAATAATTTTTGAGTTAGCTGCCAAGGAACGATGCCCATAGCAGTAAGAGGATCACCATATTCATTACGAAGTCTAAGTTTGTTTACTGCTACTTGATCATTGCTTACTATTTGCACAGCACCTGAAGATGTTAGGCTAGCTGTTACACCAATAATATTAGCTGAATTAATATCTTTTACACACTGTGCAGCATTTCCGCCAGTAAATGTCACTAGAAAATCATTGATTCTTAACTGCAGGTTTGCAGCCATGTTGACACTTGTGTTGGTTCCAGTAGTTATGCCATATCGCTTAGGTATATTGACAAAAGCAAACACTGCACCATTCTGATAACTTGTATAATTCCAACCTGGAGCACTTGCATATAGAGTCTGTGAATCTCTGGACATTTGTACAACTTGACCAAAATTACTACCAACTTGACCAGAATCAGAAGTAGCAATTTTTGTAATAATAAATTGATTAGTCGATACTGCAACTATACTATCAGGGTTTGGTACACTAGTTAAAGTTACAGAATTATTAGCATAGTTAAATGTCGCCGCAGCAGCAACGCCATCTACGGTTACTGTAGGATGCGTTATAAGATTTGCGGTAGTAATAGTATCGCTTCCAGTAAAAGCATTACTCAAGCTAAAAGTAGAAGAAATGCCATCTGATACAAAATTTTCTACGGTTCTTTCATAAACAAATGCTTTTCCTGAATTTGAATATGTTATATCAAATGCGCTGTTGCTATACGGCGCACCGATAACAACTTCACGGCCATCATAGCTGCAAGAAACACTTGACCCAAAACCAGAAGCAGTTGGATCATCGGTAACAATCTGATTAACTTCTTGAAAGTAGTTTTCATATACTATATTAATAGCAACACCATTTGCTGGCGCAGTATTGAATGTAATACTATCTGTTCCATCTGGACTTCTGATATAATCTAGGTATGGGACTAATTGTTTTCCACCCACATACACTTTAATATCAAGTGGACCAAGATTCATTCTATAAGCAGTTGGAGGATATGAAAATATAGTTGTATATCCATCACCTACTCTGTTTGAACTGCTTGGGTTTACAATTTGGTACTTGTAAACAAACACTCGTTGAAGAGTTGGCTCGCCAACAAACAACCAGTTTCCATCTGTGCTGGCACATAAGCTTGTTCCAAATGCACTATTTGGTGTAAGTGTTGGATATATGGCAACATTTGCTCCGCCAGCAATTGTGCTGCTAGTAACTGCTAAGTTTGAACTAATTCCAATAACATTGTATGGGTAACCAGTTGTAAGATTACTGATAACTGTTCCGCTTGCAATGTTTGCGCCAACAACTTTCATTCCTACTGCAAAGTTTGCAAGCCCATAACTACTATCTACTAATATTGCGCTGTTTCCATAAGGAGTAACAGGAGTACTAGCAGTAATATAAATGTTGTCATAATGTATAATTTGATTTACGCTAATAGCTTGACTATTTGCAATTGCTGTATAAACGCTGCCTTTATTTGATGAGGGAGCGGATGCTACAACAATATTATTGTTGTTTACATCAACTGCAGCACCAAACCCAGAACTTCTGGCTTCAGGAGTTAATATTCCTAATTCTTGCCATACATTTTCTTGATTTTTTCCGTAAATGAATACTTGACCAGTAGTATTTTTTCCAGCGGCACCCACTGCAGCAAAACTTTGAGTAAAGTTTACTTTGATACTTGAACCATATAAGTCGCTAGGTTTTGTGAAAACAGGACTGCGCGTTTCTGTAAATTTCCAACTATCAGTGTTTTGTAATACTTGATATCCGTTAGGTCCATTATCAATATAAACAATTTCACTATCTTGCCAACCACGAGTTGGCGTAAAATTAGCAAAATCGTTTACTGTGCCAAATCGCACATTTATCAACTTAAACATTGGAGCAGATAGTTTTCCACTGCTGATAGTAGTATTGTTAACAATCTTTACTGAAAATGACACTGCATTTGGAACATTGCTGACTCTATAGAACCCACTTAAGTCAATAACACCAGATGTTCCAGTAGAAGCAACTATTTTTGCGCCCTTGATCATCACATAATCAAAAGTATTCAATCCATGCGGAATATCAGTTGAAAAAGTTATTTCGGTAGAACCTGTTTGATTTACGCCAGTAACATTGACTCTACTTGTTTGCGTTAAACGATATACGCCCCACTTATTTTCGCTATCTGCTGCTATCCATATTTTGCTAGATTCGCCCAATATGCCATTTAGATTGCTAATATTATAAATTTTGTTTATATCATATACGCTTGCAGTAGTATCAGCAATATTAACTGGACCAGCCGTTGAAACTATTGGTTTTTGATACTCTGTTTGTGCAAAGATATTAGCGTTATAAGTTAGTGGAGCAAGAAGTAAATCACTTGGTTTAATACTGTTTAGATCACTGCTTACCGCATCATATTGATTAATGAACTCAAATAGATATTGATTATTAATAGTCTTACTGTTGCCAATATTAAAATCTAATTTGTCAACATTATTTGTGCCACCATAATTGCCAAGTTTAACAGCCCACTGTTCAGAAACAGTAATTTCGCTATCAATGCCTTTTTGTTGATTTCTTAAGAAAGCATTTAAAACAGCTTGCGTTCCTTTTTGAGTAAGCATGCCCAAGTAGAACTTATACTGACTTGTGCGGTCTAAGCCTAAGTTAGTAAAGTATTGTCTGTCTTGGAAACCAGTTGCATGTTTACTTTGAATGTCTGCGCTAGTATTAAGATCGGCAGTGTCAGGATCATAAAAATTAGTAAATTGAGCAGCGTTGGATGTCATATTTGGAATCAATTGTTTTTTCAACAAGTCTCCAGAAATTTTATACCAATCTGTAGAATTGAAATTAACAGCACCTGGAATGAAATTTCTTGCAGCATAATATTGATTCTTGAATAAAACGATGTCACCAGTATAATAATCAGTATATGCTGTCCAATTAGCTATATCGCTATAATTTACCAAGAAGCCAGGCGCATATAAACTTCCGTTCCATCCTTGTGTCTTAACACCATCAAGGCGCAATCTAAATTGACGACTGCCAACTTGTTCATCATACAAGATGTCATTAAAAACAGTAGAGTTATCAAACACTAAACAATGTTCATACTGAACAATAATAATATCTAATAAATGAATACCTTTTTGCGGATTCTTTAGCGTAATACTAAAGTTATTATCATCACGATAAACACGATAATCTCTTCCAGTTAATGTAGTACCATCACTGTCAACTACTTTAGTATATGTTTGATCATTTGCAATCTTATCTACTACACCAAATACATTGCTGTAGTTTACTGAAGTTCCTGTTGGCGTTAATCCAATAACTGTATTATTGCCCCAATTTTGTTGGTCCCAAAATAAAAATTCTTTAGCAGCAAGCGTCCAATCACTTACAGTTTGATTATCTGCAAGCAAATCATTAAAGATAAACCCTTGATTTATCAGATATCTGCCATAGCTTATTAAGAAATCAACCACTTGCTGATATGTTGAAAATATTGTGCCATAAGGAAAACTAGTTACAGTGTTTTCTGCATCTTTATAAATGATTCCAGTAAGCTGACCAACTGTTAATCCATAATTGTTACCACTGACTTTGCTAGGAATTGTCAAGAAATATGGACGAGTTTTATCAAAACCAGATATTTGATAACCAGTGCTTGTTTTTTGTACAACCACTGCGCTGTATATTGCTCTGCCTATTGGCGCACTTTTTGTAACTTTAATTTGATAATTTTCTGGCGGTATAAGAACACTATTATTTGTACTAGAAGGACTTACTTGGTCAGCCACAACTGTTAGATAACTTTTATCAGTATATCCAGACATTTTATAAACTAAGTTAAAACTACTATTTTTAGCAATATCTAACCAGTTATTAGTTACATCTAAGTTATTGCTAGTTAGTAAATCGCGTACCCAAACATTGAATCCAGGAATAAACTCACTTGAATTTGTAATACTGTAATCAAACACACGAGTATTTGTTTTTTGATTTATTATTTGTCCTAGTGATTCATTGTAAAATACATCACGAGAATTATAATTTAATGCACAGTATTCAGCAGGTTTTGCTAGGAACCAAGCAATTTGCATTGCAAATGGATAACTGCTGCTGCGTCTCCATGCAGTTTCTGCTGGACTTTGATCGCCTACTCGCCAATTGTCATTTGCTGTTCTTGAATCATATTTTGCAACCAATGACTGTAGCGGAGCTAGCAAGTTGCCATGCTCGTCAACTGGTATTATTTGACTTAAACCAGTTCTTGTATATTTTGAATCAATATAACTTTTATTTGGAGCACCATTATAAATTAAACCAAGTTCTAAATCTCCCCAAAGGGTACTATTTTGGCTTGTATATGGTGCAACGCCATAACGAGCTTCCCACCAACTTGGTTTTTCTGTAAAACCTAACATTTCCCATGGATTGGTATGCGGCTTATCAGTATCATAAAAGTAATTGTAAATTCCACGCCAGAAACCAGGCAATGTTTGACCAAATAACTTATCGGTTGCTTGACTGTAATTAAAACCAAACAATGAATTTGTACTATTATTGTTAGTAAAAATATCTACATTATTTTGTCCGCTCCAGCTTAGATAGTTGCCGCTTAACAACTGAGTCCATTCTGCAATACTGTAATCTGTTACTCTAAAAGCTCCAGGAACAACACTTACCAAACTGTAATCACTATTATTTTGATAATCTACTGCAATGTTATTGAATACGCGCTTTTCATATTCTAATAAAATGTCATCTCTATAATCATTCCATGCCAGATTATAACTTCCATCATGTCCAATTATCATATTCTGTGGCGTATTATATGTATCGTCTAAAATTTTCTGAGGAACAAATTTAGGATATAATCCTAGCTTGCTCGGTGTTGCAGGAACATTACAGCCAAGAGTACTTGGGTATTCATAGATACTTAAAGTATCGAGTCTTGAAATGCTAACATTAGATGATATTGTTACAGTAAAATTAGTAATCGTATAATCAACGCCGTTAACCAATAGCTGCCGTGTGCCATATAATTTATTAGTTAGATAAACTAGAACCGCATTATAACTACTTTTCTTATTTGCATATGTATTAGTAAGATTAAATGATCGATATGTATTATCTTGTATAGTATAGCTATTAGTAATATACTGACTGCCAGTTGCTAGCATATCAGTATAGTAAAATGTGCTGTTAGTGTTTGTCAATTTAGTAAAATCTGACAAGATTAAATCTAGCGAACCGCGAGCGTCTGTTGGATCAGGAAATTCTTTGTTGTTAATTAAACCAATTAACTGATTTTTAAAATTTTGATAGCTGTTTTCCGAGTATGTGATTGCACGAACTGGATCGACATCTGGATTTGCCAACAGTAAAGATGCTTGTCTTAAACTTGAACTATGTTGTAGAAGTTTACCACCAATATTTGAATAATTTAAATCTCTGAAATTGTTGCTACCTGCTGGTTCACCGCTTAAGTTTAAGCAATTATTTCCAATTTCAATCAAATGATTTCTAATTTGACCTAAAGTAATAGTATTAAAATTTAAATTTTCACTGTTGTTAGTGATATTTTTGGGCATAGTATAGTTTTGCTTAAAAATATTACTAACGCCGTTTATCTTTACAAATAATCTGTCACCTGCCGCCAAATCAGTATTAAATTTAATAGTAGTGGTAATATTATTAATTTGCACAGTATATGCAGTTGATGGAACAAAAACGCCGTTAACATACACAAATATGTTATTTTCATAATAACTGTGCTTATATGCTAACTCAAGATCAAAATTATTTTTCTTTGCTTCGCTGGCAATAATAACTTTTGTAATATATTGCTTACTTTTATCAGAAACAACTGACCATCCATTTTCAAAAGAATAATTTTTCCAATAATTTATTTTTGCTGCAAATCCCGTGCTGACATTAGTAACATTATCTTTAAAATTTAAATTATAATTAAATGTATCGGTGATATAATAATTTTCAAAAACAATATCACCGATGTTACCAACAGACTGCCTAACTAATGGAAATTTAAGAACGCTATCAATCGCTGCGGTTGAACTACCAATGGCATACCCAAAAAGTTTACTACCACGGAAATTACTGCTCGGATAAACAGAAGTATCACTTAGACTAAATCCATTAATATCAATGACATCAAACAGCGGCAGTTGTCCACTATTACCTACTACGCTTAGTTGAGCAAGATTCCAGACGCCAGAATCATAAAAGTACACATTGCCTTGGTTTACCTCGCCTTCCATAGCAACAACATTATCACCATCTAAAACCTGTTTAACTGGAACAAGATGAATTTGATCTGCGCTGTTGTCAAAAGTTAGATACAACCCTGCTGCAATATCAGAATTTATTATAGTGCTAATATAAACTATGTTGTTTACTGAATCAATTGATGTAACAGTAGTATTTGGTAAAATAGGAGTTGATAGTGGAATATACTGAACCAACACAGTTGTTCCAGTTGCTGGACCAGTTACAACATAGTTAATAACAACTGCAGAACCAGTTGTCGGCGCAGAATTTAAATTTATAACAGGATGCCCATTTACATCTGTGCTAACAGTATAGTCGGTAGTAAGTGTCTTTAGCGCACCATTAACATAAACATCATATCTATAATTGGTAACAGAAGAAATAGCAGTATTGACTAAATCATATGCAGTTTGTCCAGCGGTGCTAACAAAAGAGTAAGAATTTATTACTTTGTTTAAGAAATTAATAGTAGGGTTATAATAGCTTGAAGATGCCTGATAGACATTTATAGTAACACCAGAAGCAGTGGCAGTTGTTACCTTGCTTAACAGTAAATTTTGAGTACCACCGCCACTTATAACAGTAGTACCGTTTTGAAATATTCCGCCATTATCAACTATTACTTGGCCAGTTTGGATATTAACATAAGTTGTAACAGTTACTGATGTTAGTGACTGTGTACAAGTATTGCTTAAAGTCAATGAATTAGTTCCGCCGCCACTTATAACAGTTGTACCAACTGGAATACCAGCGCCTGATATTGCTTGTCCATTTACTATACCACTTCCACTATTGATGCTTATAATATTGCTTCCAGATACTACGGTGGCGTATGTAGTGGCAATAGTTGGTAAAGTTATAGAATTATTTAAATTAATAGTACTAACAGTTGATGTAGCCAAACTTGAACCAGTGTAGTATACTGATTGTTGATATGTTACATTATAGTCTACATTATTAGTTTGCAGCACATTATTCAAATAAACATTAAAATAGTAAGCATCAAAATTACCAAGGTTTGAAATTAAACTACAAAAGAAACTAGTTTGACCAGCAGTAGTTGTAAATGCTGGTTGAGTTTGCTGGATTAAACTTGAAGTTACTTTTTGGTTTACTTTAATATTTCCAACATCTGCTAGAAAAATAGTATTTGTTCCTGCATGTGATGTTGCAATAGTTGGTAAATTATAAGTTGCAGAGCTGCGCGGACGAATACTTTGAACCTGATATATTGTTTTTCTTACAATAGGATCAACATCATTTAAAAATATTACAGTTTGACCATTTTGTAATAATATATTGTCGCTTACATATTTTCCGTTTTTGATAAGTGCATAATTATTTTGACCTTCTACTTGAAAAAAAGCATCAGTTGTGTTACTATCAAGAACTGTTACGGCTCCAGCATAATTTGTACCATAATCAAATAATTTTAAATTTGGAATAAATTCAACGATAGGTCGTTGAGCTTGTTGAGCAGCGTCAAAATTCCATATTTGATTTGACTTATCTGCAGCATATTGCAACACTTCACGATGGAACCAACGATTATTGCGACTCCAACTATTGCCATCTGCGCTGGATCGATTTATTGTTATATAATCTTTTGTCGTTGGTGCGTTCGATGTTCCATCAAAATTATTATCATCAAAACCAATAATATCGCTGCCAAACAAATCACCGACATTTTGATTTATTATTTCTGGTGTTACCAAATCATTATATTTTAAAAGTTTAATACTAGTTCCGACGCCTTCGACAATATATTCATTATCTTGATATTCTGTTGGAAAAGTTATTCCAGTAAATTTTACTTTAAGACCACTTGAAAATTTAATGCCATTTGGACTTGTATACTGGTCATGCCCGATGATATCATTAATATTTAAAAAGGTTCCAGGCGCAGGATCAACTAATCTAATTTCACCATAAATTAATGGATTATCAGCATCTTGATAATATAATGTGCTAAGAGGAGCAGTAATAGTTGGAAACTGAGTAATTACACCGTTTGAATTTCTATAAACATATGTATGGCCATATTTGTCACCTTGATTGACAAAAGTCTTTGTGTTTTCTGTCCAATCATTCAAATACGCCAAGGTCATATTTCTATAGTTTGGATTGGTAGTTACGCCGTCAGGAAGAAATTTATTATTATCAATAGTAACTTGCCAAATTCCATTACGCTGGTTAGAAGGAACATCTAACCAGTCACCGTCATTAAATGGCCAATCGATGCAGATTAACGCAGTAGAAAATGCTTTAACGCCGTCTAAATTATAATTTTGAATAAAGGTATCGTAGTTTTGTCCCTGCATGGCACTATAAGGAACATGCGCTATCATATCTATATTTTGTATAGTATCTAATGATATTAAAGAATCTTGTGCTGTCTTCAGCGGCACATTGAAAATTAAAGTTCCACTTTCACTGCCATTATTTGAAACACCTAACACATCTCTTGTATTAATGTTTGCTTGGACGCTGCTTACTCCACTTGTTCCAATTTCGCTTTGAATATAAAATTTATGCCCTGTTTGTCCAAGATTAAATGTGTATCGGCCACCGCGCTGTAAAGTAATAGTTGGATTAACAATATTTTCGTATCCATCTATTGTATATCCACTTTGACCTATACTAGCACTTTGTAACTCGCTTTGGTTATTTGCAGTGTAACTTACACGATGAACATTAAATTCTTTTATTAAAGAAATACCACTGGCAGTGACATCAACTGGTAGCGGACCAGTTGGAACCCAATAATATTGACGATAATTTGTTAACTTGTCAAGATCGACAAATCCGTTATAACTGTAATATCTGTTAGAAAACAAACGCTGATGGTCACTTGTAATTGCGCCACTAGAAACTAATTGATTTAATAAATCTGGATAGTTGTAGATATTATCGATAGTAAAAGTATTACTATTTTTTTGTCGTTTCTTAATTACTACGCCAGGTTCAAGCTGATAAAACTGAGAATAGCTATCATTTTCATTAATATAATAATCTGATGAGCGAAATACTGAACTTTGATCCTGTTGTCCAATATACCCATAAATCTTTTTAAGACTTGGTTCTTGAATTAATTGGTCAACCGTTGCATTTAGAAATCTTTGGTTAGTCTTAGTTCTAAAAACTGACGGTAGAAAATCAATACTTCTGCGCTTAGCCATTTATTATGTATACCTTAATAATTTACTGTAGATAAAGTTATTCCAGCCGCATTAATACCACTGAGAACGCCAGAAACAACTTGGACATTTTCAACGGTTGCCGCACTTAGAAAAATTTCATTTGGTTGACAACGAATTTCATATAAGCTACCAAAACTAGCGGAATTGTCAACAGGAACTAATACAATGCTGCTTATATATTCGCTAAGTTGCTGATGTAGATATGCAGATAATTCACTGAAATAGAAAGTATCGCCAAAATCCCAATTGTCTAACGCAAAGTATAGATTTATAGCATCAACTACACGACTTTGAATTTCAGTATTGCTGACCGTAGTGCTTGGATTTTTTACAACCTGAAAATTTGCTTGTAAGCTTGAATGCGCTTTTGCACCAAACAACAGTTTATATATACCTGCATTTAATATCATTTCATCACTTATCATTTTATAATCAAATAAACCACTGTAGCTGTTGGTAAGCGTAACATTATCTAAATCTGCTGGTTTTTCTACAGTGCCTGTATTATCTGCAACATAGTTTCTATATACTTCGTCATAGCTGCGAGTTAATATATATGTGTCAATAAGATTAGTAGCAGCAGGGTCAATACGACGAGTATTTTCAGCATTGTGCTGGTATTCAAATATTAAATTTTGTCTGCCAAGAAAAACTTGATATAAACTACTGACATCAACTACCGTAGCAATAGAATTTATAGATTGGATTTGATAGAACATTGCATCTGCGGATGCATAAAATACAGTACCTGTTGGAAATGTATTTCTAACATAGTTTATCTGTGAAAAAGTAGTATATAGTATATTAATACCACCAATAGGCACTAAACTATATCGTATTAAATTATCGCTGTCAGTATACTGTTTAAAAAATACATATCCAGCACTGCTAGCAATTTTATTAAAAATATTTGGATCGGTTGGCAATCTGCTGGTACTGCTCACTGGATAGGTAACATATATTCTTGTGCTATCAGTATAACCATCACTCATCACTACATTTTTAAAAATGTTTAAATTAACATCATTTGATATATTTGAATTAACATCAAGAACACGAATGTTATCATTGACCAGTGTATTAGTTGCTGCATCATATACTGCGTATGGATTAGTATTAATAAAACTTACTTGCGATGAGCTGCCAAAAACATAGTCAAGTTGACGATATGTTACAGTATACTTTACGCCATCTGTATTAAATTTAAATAACCAGCTACTATCGGTAGCAGTGCCTTGTGTAGTTAAATTAAATGCAGAAGTTGAATCAACGCTACTTATTGGAATAATATACCAAGGATCAGCATTGGATGCGGTAAGATTATATCTATATTCGAGTGCAAATTCAGTTTTATTTAAAATATAACTAACAATAGTATTGATAGTGTTATATTGTAAAGTATTTGAAAACGGTGTATAAATTTGGTCAACTATTGCGCCGCTTGGTATTGTTTCACTAATAGTTACTGCGCCAATTTTTCTTCCAGCAACAAGCACTGTACTGTTCCCCGTGCCTGTAATACTTTGAATACTTGCCCAAATATAAGTTCTATCTGTACTAAGTTGTGGTGTTCCAGTAACCAAAGTATTGGTAGCGTCAAAATATTGACCAGTTGGTGCAGCAAATTTAATAAGACTTCCTATCAACAGATACTTTCTATAATCTGTGTTGCCTACACCAATTGATACAGGTTTTTTTGTAGTATCGGCTGATGCATAAAAGAAACCAGTGCTAGTGCTGGTATCATCGGTTGTACGAGTCCAAGTAGTTGGTTGTAATGAACTAAGTTCAATCGTAGACCAATTTTCATAATAAAAATGTTTCATAGGATAATCTCCCATGATTTTCATTATTTGAGCATTTAACACTGTTAATATATCGTTGCGACTTGCAAATGTAAAATTAAAAGTCTTGTTATATTGATTCTTATAAAACACGCCATCTTTGGCATATAAATCTGTTGAAGTATATTTTCCTGTTGGATCAGTGATGTCTAATCCACGGCTAACTCCGCTTGCAAAGCGATTTACGGATTTGACCTTAACAATATCGCTATAATTAGTATATGGAAGTATATTATAATCTTCTCCATTAACCATACGATTTTGAGTGTAATATGCTTGCGGCGCTTTTTGTTTAATTTCGTTTGTTAAATCGCGACGGCTGCTGTTACTAACAGTATATTGTAAACTTGCATTCAAGCTAAGTGTTTCAGTGCGACCATTGCTGCTAATATAAGGAATTGCAATGATTACATTGCCCATATCACTTGGAGATATTCTATAAGTTAATCCATTGCTGATGCGATAATAAGAACGATAATTTCCTAGTGGAATATCACTAAAGCTGCCATCACCAAATACTAAATCAATTTGGTCATTGATGCGAGTATTAACACTGTACAGTGTTCTTATTCCGCGAGCCACTGAATTGTATATTGCATTACTGCCAGAAGTATTAGCAACTTGCGTCCATTGAGTTCCTAATGTGCCATTTACTAATTCATACATCCATACATCGTTATTATTCACATTGTCACTACCAATGCTGAATACGCGATTAGCAATTTTTTCATTAATATTAAAATCTACGCTATTAAGTTGACCTTGCTTAAAGTATATAAAGAATCCAGTATTTGCACTAGCATTTCCACGACTGTCATTTTGATATATTATACCAAATTGTCCACGAGTTCCTGGATCAGATTCAGTGATAGTATCAGTTGTTAAAATATTTGCAGATACTGCTTCAAAATTTGTTGGTATGCTGTTTACATTTGTGCCAAAATTAAATATTGGCAATATTGTGTTTGGTATAGCAATGTTATATTGTTCTGTACGAACACCGTTAATTGTTTTACTAGCATATGGCTTACCAACTTTTTGACTACTGGTAAATGCCGCATTTAATACTTGCGTAAATTGACTTACCCAATTAGCATTGTTAGCATCATTCCAAGTTATATTGGCGCGGCTTAAATTTTTGCTATTGATGTCATTGATGTTTTCAGTTGTATTAACAGAATTTATTTTTAAAAACCCGCTTGCTGCAACATTGCGATTAGGAATATAATTTAGTTGTTTTACTAGTTTCAGGACGCTATCACGGCGTTCTGCTGTTTCAAGAAAGTTTTCACGAGCGTTTAAATCTGCACGAAAAGCTACACTTTGAGCAGTAAATGCAATAAGGTCAAGAAGAGCTACATATTCACTGCTTTCAATGAAATCATTGAAATCTTCAGCATAATAAGTCTTGATATAATCAACCATTACTTTACGAAGAGTTTCAAAGTCATAGCTTTGAAAATCTGCATTAGAGAAGGTTGTATAAATCTTCTTCCAATCTTCGGTAGCAAATATGTTAGTTTGTCTAGTATTAGATGCCATGTTTTTTCTCTATCATTTATTTATTTTAATAATAATATGCTACTATTAAAGCACAAATAGATTATTGGCAACTTTATCAAATATCACAGATAACTGAGCAATCTTATTATCTGTAGCAAATTGTAGTTGAAAGTTTAGCACTAAACCACGACCATCTGGTGACTCTTGCACAAGTGTACTACTCACAACATTAAATCTAGGATCATATGCTATAATTCTATCAATATCTTTTTTAATTTCAGTTTTTAATGCTGGCGTTAACGGGTCAAACAGTCTATTCCAGATTATAGTACCAACATTTGGATTCATAAGTTTTTCACCTTTACGAATTTGCAAATGATTTAATAAATCTTGCACTATGAGATCATTATCGCTGATCGCACATGGTCCAAAATCTCTATTAACAGTACTATAACCTTTATACAATGCCATGTTATATTTACCTTATTAACAACTGCCAGCGGCTGAGCCAGTGGCAGCACTTCCTTGTGGAGTAGTTTGTGCACCAGTTGTTGCTGCGCCACTGCCTGGATCGCTTGGCGGAGTAGTAATAGGCGCAGAAGTTGATGAATTAACCGTATTATCCGCACCTGAAGAATTTACCACTTCATTTGTACGAGGATCATATGTTAATCCAGCATTACTTTGGTCTGGAGTAGCAGGAGTTTGGTTAACAATTAGATTATCAGATGGCGGCGCTGGAGGCGCAACGCCAATACCTACTGGCTGTTCGGTATAATCGCTATTTCTACCAATATCTGTTGCATTAAGTGTTTGGCTGTTATATGCAGTTGATGGCGCAGCAGCAGTTGGTTCTTCATAATAACCAGTAAAGTTACCCATTCCATCATAAACTGGTTGTGGAGTAGTAGTAGTGGTCGATGATGTATCAGTTATAACTGATGTGCTGCTAGGAGAACTATACAGATATGATGTATCAGTTGCAGTTGGAGTAGTTCCTGTTTCAATCTGATTCATTGCACTTGGTGTAACAGTGGTGCTATCAGTTGCCGCAGTAGTATTATTAGCACTTCCATCACCAGAAACAGTAGTTCCAGATGGACTAGATGAATTATACAGATATGATGTATCCGTTGTACTAGAACTAGCACTAGAAGTACTGCTTGAACTTTGATTTACTACTTCGCCTGTTCTTGGATCATAGTATGACCCCGCAGTAGATGTATCTGTTAGATTTCTTGCATCGCTTGTTGCAGTTGCAGTAGTAGCATTTTGTGCGTTTAGTTCTGCTTGCTGTTGTGGATCAAGTGTTCCAGTTGGCTGTCCAGGGTCTACTGTGCTGCTTACAGGCGATGGAGCGCCATTGACGAGGACGCCACTTGGATTTGTTGGTGTAGTAACAACAGCAAAATTCTGTGCTCCTTCTGGAGCATTTGGATCGACTGCGATAACTCTGGTACCACACGCATGTCCTGCCCACTGATCTTGCACCACAATACCTGTTACATTGCCGTTTGCATCTGTTTGTTGTCCAAGATAGATAGCGGCATGACTTTGACCAGAAACATTTTGATATGTTCCGTTGCTACCAAATGTAGCAATAACAGTTCCAGTTGGAGGAGGGTTACTGATAACATTGCTGCCTGGACTCCAAGTACCAGTGTAGCCAACATTGCTTGCTGCTTGAACTAGTGCAACGCATTGTCCGCTGCCAACGCTTGTTCCGATATATTGGGTGTACGCCGCGCCACCACTGCTTGCAGTATCACCAAGTCCTGTGGCGGCAGACACTGTGCTACTAACTGCACCAGAAACATTATTAACAACAGTGCTTACACCACTGCTTACGGTGTTTACAACATTGTTTACAGTGCCGCCAACAGTGTTTACAACATTATTAACAACGCCGCCAACAGTAGTTCCAATAGCGGTACCAACAGTAGCAGCAACATTGTTAAGAACACCTCCTACTACACGATTAACAACATTATTGACAATACCACCAATTAAGCTGCTACCACCACTTAGAAGCGATGGACTAGCTGGACTAATATATCCAGTTGTATAAGGCTGTGTTCCGTTATTTTGCCAAGGACCAGTTGTTGGCTGTGCTGCATTTGTGAATGTAGTTGGGTCTACTCCCAAACTTTCGGCACAACCAGTAGCAATTTGCTCATATGAATAAATTACTCGTTTTTGGATATAATATATTACTGCGCTTGCCCATGCAATACGAGTTGCTGGATCAAGTAAACCAACATAAGCAGTTGGATCAACGCCAAGGGTGCTTTGCATAAAGCGAACAAACTGAGAAACAGCATTGTCTGTAACTTTTCCTTGCATATATGCTGCAATAAGCTGCGCACAGGTAAGTGGACTGTTGCCAGCAACACTATCAAATAATATCATTAGCGCAGCAATACCGTCTTCTGGGCGAGCATATACCGCTAAATTATTTGCAAAACCAACCGCAAACCCGTCATTGCTACTGTATTGTAGATTACCTGGATTATTTTGAAGTTCGCCCGTTGAATACTGTGCGTTATTATAACTAGGTTGAGACTGTGAAACATCAAACGCAGCACCTGTACCAAATGATATATTTTGCAGATTGCTTAAAGTAGTATAAGATTGACCACCAGTATTGTTATTATAATTTGCAGGAGAATATTGTGCAAACGCACTGCTTTGACCAGCAAAACTACCCTGTGGACCGCTGTTATATGTAATTGGACCAATGTTATTGGTCATTGGTCCATAGTTTTGTGTTACAGTGCTACTGCCATAGTTATTGGTTGCGCCATATGGCCCAGCCGCACCAGCAGGTAGTCCTTGATTTGCGCCATAACTTGGCTGTGCTTGTGGATTTGCAACTCCTCCACCAGACGCTGCTTTGTGACCACTCCATGCTTCTTTAGTAGGCATAGATTTAGGCGGGCTTGCTGAGCCAGCAGCTTGCGCTGGCGTAGCCCCTGCGGTGTTTAATGTAACGCAGCTTCCTTTAAGGTCAATGTGTCCGCCGCTTTGTATCTGTAGGCAGCTATCGCCTGTTAGATATGTACTTGCACCTTTCAAATGTAATCCACTGGTTCCAAGAATTTTTGTAGTTCCACCGCCATTAATGTTTACATCTTTTCCTTGAATGTTTAGCGCAGCATCGCTTAATATATCAATTGTTCCGCCATGCAGTTTTAATGCGCCTTTGGTTTCTAGATTGATTCCACTATTTGCACTTATGTTTACTGCGCTTCCACTATAAACATTAATATCGCCTTGTGAATTAATTTCAACCCAACTTGTTCCTTTACTATTAATTACATAGATAAAATCTTTAGTGTCATTCATCATTATCATATGACCGCCTGCTGTACGCAGGCGCATCATTTGATTTTTTCCGTTAGCATCGCCATCATCCATAATAAAGGTGTGACCGCCTTTTCTACCTTTAACCGCTATCTTTTTACCTGGAGGCGTTCCATTAGGGCCTGGCACTCCAGGATTTTCTGGATCAGGAACTATTTGTGGGTCGGCTGGATTAATAGGAGCGCCTGGAGTGCTGATACCAAATACACGGCTTGGCGTTTCACGAAATGCGCTGCTTGTTCCTGGACCGCGATCTGGGTCTTGCAACAGTCCTTGTTTAGTCCAAATTGCTTCTTGTATACTATGTGGTAATTTTTTTAAAGTGGCAGGATTGTTTAACGCACTAGGATCAGTTTTATCATCAAAGAAATCAACAACAGGAGCAGGAGAAGAGCCATCAACTGGAGCACTAAGGCCAGGAATCATGTGCATACTAGGCCATTCAGGTATACATCCAAACCAATATCCACGGCTTGGGTCGCCACCAACAAATGTGCAAAGAACTTTAACGCCAATATCTGGCGGAACAAACCACATACCATAAGAATGTGGACTTCCGCTATAATCGCTGCCATCACGATTATTAGTAACGCCGTAAAATGGAGTACAATAACTTACTGTTCGCCAAGTTGAATCATCCGTTGGATCGCCGCCTAGTTCTGCTATCCAGACTTGAAGTTTACCGCTGCGGATAGGGTCAGTATTTGCTTTTACAATACCTACAAATGGTCCAGCATTAATTCTAATGCCATCGGCTTGTTCTTGTGTACTCCATTTAGGAGCTTTTCTAAATTCTGTATGACTAAGATCGGCCATTTGTTATCCTTTATCCACCATCTTCGATTATGCCTTGTCCACGAGCACCTGTTATATTTGTTCCGCCTGTTGCATCGATAGCACCTACTCCACGATTACGAAAATCATCATTTCTTATTGGACCGCTGTATTTGTTTGTTGTCGAAGTGTTTGGCGCAGTTACTGTTTTTGTTGCTGGCTCTGCTGGCGGGTTTTCACTAACCCCCCCAGTCAGTGCATTAACTGTCTGTGATGGTGCACTGTCACTGCGAGAAGGCGAACTTGGGCTATCTTTTTGATTACGAACACGATAATTTTTAAGTTTTTGTGTAAACTTGCCACCACTGAAACTACTTGTTACCATGCTAACTTGGAATATTCCACTGAACTGACTATATGTTTGTGCACTATTGAACAGCCCAGTTGTGTCATCATAATCAGTATTTGGTGTTGCAAAGTAAAAATTAAAATATGCTGGCTTTAAATAATTAACGCTATCACCAGCAAATACATTTGTGCCAATAAGTGGGCCATATAGTGGAACATCTTGAGATATCCAATCTGGATCGCCAACAATTGTAATATCCAACTTAAACATGTCGCCACCATTATCATACAATTTTTCCATAAGATTTTGTACAGCAATTGTAGTATCATCAAGCGTTGGCGCACTAGTATTGTTACGATTTAAAATAGCTTCAACATAGTGATACTTTGGTTTCCAAAATCTATTGTCGCCAGTTCCATCATAAGAATCTGCTTGTCCAAATCCAGTAACATTGGGGTCTGATTGATCTCCTGGTGCGTCACCACTTTGTTTTTTAGTAACAGCACTGCCGTTTTTTACTTCAAAAAATGCCATGTTATATTCAATATTAACATCTAATATGTCTTTATTTTGTCCACTATAGATATACAAGTATTGCTTGACAATCTCATCATTGCCAACTATTTGTTGGCCAAATCCTACTGCATCTGAACCTCGCACAACATATGGAGTAATAATATATTTTACAGTCCTCTGATAAAAATTTGTTGCCTTGTCAATGTCACCGAATTTAATAACAGGGTTAATCTTCCAAAGATTTAATGATTGATTGTCATGACCGCTAGGAGTATGTTGATTTGTCATATAGCTGCTTACAGAAATAATGCTATTAATAAAATCGGTTATCTTTGTTCCGCTTTGTGCTTTAAATGAACCTTTTGTAAAATCTGCAACCAAGGAACCAGCTTTACCTGCTTGTAAACTCTGCGTATTATCTGGCGCAGTCATGCTTGTGCCTTGTTGATTAAACTTCTTAGGATTGGCAATAGTAGCATTTAAAATTGATGGGTCAAATTGAAATTCATATACATTTGCTTTTGTTTGTCCTGCATTTTTTGGATTTGTTTTTGCAATTTCACTTTTATTAAGAGCATCTGCTAGCCCTTTTGTAACTGTAGTATTGTCAGCAACCTGACCATTTGTGTTAGCTATACCACTTGCTCTATCAGCAGGATTTTGTCCAGCTTGGTTTGTTCCATATTGTGCACTAGTAGCATTGAATAAATCTTGAATGGTACCGCCTTGTACCTCAACACTGAATGGAATAGTATTATCTAATGGCGTAGTTCCAACACTGTGCACTGGAATGGCATCACAACTATACTTTCCACCGCTAGCAGATACTTTAAATTTCATCTTTGTAAAAGTAAATGGAATATATTTGGTAGTGTTTGGTATATTTTGCGGCTTACCTAAATCATCGTAGCCTAAAAATTCAATTTTCATAACAAAAAAAGTAAGCGCCCAATTGAAACCAGCTTCTGAATTTAATGAAGTAGCTAGTTGTTGTAATCTAGCTAAAAAATTAACAGTATATGGTTCAATGATATCAAATTTCATTTTATAGACATCGGTTCCACGAGTTCTATTATCATTAGCAACAACTGTTTCTAATTCAAGATTATCGATTGATAAATCAGTTGGAAAAAATTGTCTACTTGCTCCTGCCTCACCATCTCCATATCCACCATCACTGCACACATAATATGCACCATTCAATAGTACACTTCCAACATTATTTGGCGTTAGTGTACCATTATAAGCAGCATTAATATTATCTCGTGGTACAGCATATAAACTTACTCTATATGTCCAATTTACATAATCATGTAATTTATTTTCTTTAACATTAGAGCCGTTAAATCCAGCAGTTTTTGATGAATAACCGCCATTAGATGCGCCACTGCCAGCAGAACTATCTCCACTTGGATTAGCTTTTGCAGGACCACTGCCAGTTACTGTTGCGGTAGATGATGGACTACTAATGCCAGTAGGTTGTAACAGTGGCCGCAAATCAGAAGATAAAGACGAAGGCGATTGGTCATTGAATATGGATGGAGTGGGCGTCCCATAATCACTTCCTGTTAGAGCATCTGATGCAGGACTTGCTTGATCTTCTACAGTACCAGTTGGCACTGGCGTAACAGGAACTGTAATAGTAGAATTTTGACCGCCAACAGATACAACTTCATTAACAGGACTTACATTATTAGTATTTTCTGGCGCAGCAGGTGATACACTAGGCGTAACTGCACCAACGAATGTTGTTCCTTGTCCACTTCCAGTTGCAGTGTTTCGCGGATCAAGCGCGGCAACCGCATTGCTTTGTTCTATAATTTTGTTTTGTTTGGCAACTTGGTCAGCTAATGCTGCATCTGCATTTGCTTGGTTTCTTGCTACGCCAACAGGGTCTATGTTAGATGTGGGCTGAGCTATACCAATTTGTGAGTTAGTTGCATCACTGGCAGCAGTGGCAGCTACCCCTACGGTTGGATCATTAGCACCGATTGCTGCAGTATTTGCATCTATTTCAGCTTGAAGAGCAGCGGTTCTTGCTTTGGCAGCAGCCAGTGCTGCTTGTGCATTTGCTAAATTTGTTTGGGATTGTTCTAAAGCAGCTTGACTTGCTGCATCTTGCGCAGCAATTGCGGCATCTTGCGCTGCAAGTAACTGCGCAGGGTCAGCGCCAATTGGGTTTTGCAGTATAGGCGTTCCTGTATAAATGCTGTTATCAGGAATATAGTTGCCGCCTTGTCCTTCTATAAAAAAACTATCAGGAGAGATTGTAACAGTTAATCCACCACCAGGAACTTGAGGCGCTTGTATAGAACCAACATTTAATGCAGGATACGCACCCGTATTAAGTATAGCAGCTTTTTGATTGTTTATATCGCCCATAGTAATTTGATTTCCAGCGGCAATTTGCTGGTTTAACCAATTTTTATACTGTGCTTGTGCTGCAGCTAACTGATCGGTTGGTGTTAATGATGTTGCCATTTTACGAACCTAATGCTGCTTTTAAAGTGCCCGTAGTAGGTATATAGATATATGTTCCAGCAACAAAATCCCACAGTGGGTCAAACAATGTGTTAGGGTTTCTTGCTGCAAACACCCACCACAGCGCACTATTTCCATATAAATCAAATGCCATCAAATCAGGACGAAGGTTATAAACTGGTGCAATTTGTGTTAATACATCGTTAGCTAATTTTGGTATAGGTCTGTATATTAATAAATCTAAAAATTTACCGTTATCAAATTTTGGAGTAGCATAATAAGGACTAGCTTGACTGTATGTACTTGTGTTTATAGCCATTACAACCATCCTCCAGTTCTAGTTCTGCCGCCACCAGCACCAGTTATTAAACTGCCATTGCTAAAATCAGCAAGTCCAAAGTTATTACTAACATTATTTCTGCTGTATGTTGGTATCATACTTAGGTTCACCGAAAGACTGGTGGGAACTCTTTGGATTTGATTATTGGTAGAACAACTGATATAGTCTACATCATTTGGAAATGTATAATCAAAACCAGTAATTACTACTGGAATATGATCAAAAGCATATGGACCATAAGCGTCTAGATATAATACAGGTGGCGGAGTTCCTGTTAAATTGCCTTTGCCATAAAACATTTTAGTTACTGTGCGGAAGAAATGTATCATTGCCATCATATATTCTGCTTCCGCAGGATAGTTTGCAGTAAACATTCCTTGCACAGATATGTTATCAATTTGGCTATGTTGATATTGTGGCGTAACATAGTTAGTATGCACTAGTGACATCATGTCATAACTTGCTTTATGCGCTACTTGAATAGTAGGAGTATAAGGAAATAATACACCAGCCATCGCCATCAGTGGCCTGAATACTTCACTTTCTCCTATGAATTGTCCAGTTTGATCATATATTAAAACACGAGTCTCAGTATCATCAGTAAACGCAGCATTGCTTGTATCACTAGTAGGTTGTAATAAATCAGCACTGATTCCGCCTGATGCTAGACCTGTGCCAAGAAGTCTGGTTGAACTTGGATCATTGCCTATAAGATTATCTGACACTGTACCAACCGCTGCATTAACTGCGCTATTGATTAAAGTTGTTTTTAATGTTTGTATACCAAAATTAGTTGGGTTGTTTACGCCATAGTTTGCATAACTTTGTGCTGGCAGTCTATATCCAACAGTTCCAGGATTAGGTATCTGTGGGTTATATCCGCTATATACACCAAAATTAGTATTAATACCATACGCAGGTGGCGCTGCCCCGATTCCACTAAAAGGATTTAGTGAAGTCTGCGGAGTTGGATTTCTCGTATAGTATTGACCTGGGGAATAAGTAAAATTAACCATGACTGCCTTAATAAAAATATTTATTAATTAATAATAGTAGTATATAATAGTGACATGACAATAGCAAAAAGAACCCCTTACCTCACCAACAAAGAACTATTAAGAGAAATTCATAAAAGTAAAAACACTTATTGCAGTTTTTTAACTGATGAAGACAAACAATATGATATTATTTTACCTAGTCTCAGTAAAGTAAATCAGCGAACCATTGCAGAAGCAAAAAGAAATCGCGCCGATAGGATAGCCAAACTAGCTTGGGAAGCAAAAACGCTCAGTGGCGTAAAAAGTAAACTAGATGACCATTCAATAGATTGGCATAAAATTACAAAGACAGAGCTTGTTTTTAGAATTATATGTTGGGATCATATTCCACTAGCGCCAGGCCGTAAAAAATCTCCAAAAGCAACAGCAGATCATTATACTAAAGTTAATTTTCCACCATTTCAGCATTACAGATTCAATGAAAACGATGAACTAGTATGTGTAGCAAAGTCACATTGGGAAGGTGGTATTGTTAATGGTTGGTTTAATAAAGACCATGGCAAAATGACACCTATGTTGGCTCGCATGTTTATTAAACTATGTGAACGATATGGCTCAAAAGGCAACTGGCGTGGTTATACATACAACGATGAGATGCGTTCTCAGGCATTGTTACAACTATCACAAGTAGGACTACAATTTGACGAAAGCAAATCTAATAATCCTTTTGCTTATTATACTGCTACTATTACCAATAGCTTTACTAGAGTTCTTAATGTTGAAAAGCGTAATCAAAACCTCAGAGATGATATTCTGGAACAAAACGGTCTCAACCCAAGTTACACTCGTCAGACCGATAATTCTATAAGATCATCTGATTTACCTAGTGGCAGTGAAACAATTTAATAGTTGACAAAATAAAGTTAGTGTAGTAAGGTAATACTATGACAAACTTGTTTAAAAAAGCAGCAGTATTCACCGACCTACACTTAGGTTATAAGAGCAACTCCGCACAGTTTCTCGCAGACTGCGAGAACTATACAACATGGTTTATTGATCTAGTCAAGAGCGAGAATTGCGACACAATTCTTTTTCTTGGCGATTTCCACGATACTAGAAATAGTTTGAACATCAATACAATGGATGCAAGTTTGCGCACACTTGAGCGTCTTAATGACCTTGAGATGCGAGTAATGTTCATAACTGGCAACCATGACTTATATCACAAAGACCGCAGAACTATTACAAGTATCAAGTATGTTGAAAAGTTTAAGAACATTGAACTAATCAATAATCAACATACAGAAGGCGATGTTACATTTGTTCCTTGGCTTATTGGCGAGGAATACAAGAGTATGCGCAAGATTAAGTCAAAATATGTTATGGGTCACTTTGAATTGCCAAGTTTTCTTATGAACGCCAAGGTAGAAATGCCAGACCATGGCGGTCTAAAGGTAGATGACCTTGGTGGCGTAGATACTGTGTTTACAGGACATTTTCATAAGCGACAAATAAAAGGTAATGTCCACTATATTGGAAACGCCTTTCCACACAACTATGCTGATGCATGGGATGATGAGCGCGGCGCAATGATACTGCAGTGGGGCGAAACTCCTGTGTATCACAACTGGACTGCCGCACCTCGTTATCGCACACTTTCACTGCTACAAATGCTAGATGCGCCGCAAGATCATCTTGATGATAGAACTTATGCTCGTGTTCAACTAGATGTTTCTATTTCATATGAAGAAGCAACTTTCCTTAAAGACGAGATGCAAAAAACATATGGCGTTCGTGAATTGAGCCTTATTCAGCATCGCGGAGAAGTCTTGACTGAAAATGCTATCGGTGATGTGCAATTTGAAAGCGTAGACCAAATTGTGCTAAGTCAAATTAGTAACCTTGATACACAACATTATGATACTAAGTTGCTAATGGAAATTTACAATTCACTTTAATTCAGGTATAATAAAGCATGTTAAAAATTAACTCGTTGACAGTTAAGAATTTCATGAGCGTGGGCAATGCGACCCAAGCCGTGAACTTTGACCGTAGAGACCTGACACTGGTGTTAGGTGAAAATTTAGATTTAGGAGGTGATGACACTGGTGCTAGAAATGGCACGGGTAAAACCACAATCATCAACGCCCTGAGTTATGGTCTCTACGGTCAAGCGTTAACAAATATTAAGAAAGATAACCTTATCAACAAAACCAATGGTAAAAACATGGTCGTAACAGTTGATTTTGAAGTTCAAGGTCGTCAATATCGCATTGAGCGCGGTCGTCGTCCTAATATTACTAAGCTGTATATTGATGGACAAGAACAAAATGGCTATCAAGATGATAGTCAAGGCGATAGCCGCGAGACGCAGAACGACATTGATCGGTTGTTAGGAATGAGTGTAGACATGTTCAAGCATGTTGTAGCACTTAATACCTACACTGAACCATTCTTGAGTATGCGAGCAAATGATCAACGACAGGTCATTGAACAGCTTCTTGGTATTACTATTCTTAGCGAAAAAGCAGATAGCTTAAAGAACCAAATCAAAAATACCAAGGATTTGATCCAAGAAGAAAAAATTCGTATCAAAGCAGTTCAAGATGCTAATGTTCGTATTATGGAACAGATTGATAGTCTTAAGAAACGCCAGAAGTTGTGGCTCACAAAGCATGAAGAAGATGTTTCTAAGATTGAAAAAAATCTTATTAGCTTGGCAGACATCGATATTGATGCAGAAATTAACAATCATCGTCTGCGCGAGCGGTTTCTTGCTAATAAGAAACTAGAAGACCAGTTAAAAAGCATTACAGTTCGCCAAAGCTTATGGGAACAAAAGCAACTTGATGACTGTGATGCAACTAAACTTAATATTGCAAATCTTTCTAGCATCGATATCGATGGTGAAATTGCTATTCACCGTGATATCGCTGATTATGATGCTAAAGTAAAGCGCCGTGATGAAGCAAAACGATGGATTGCAAGCATTGACACTGCCAATGCTAAAGAAGAAAAGACACAATCTAAGTTAAAGAAAGAGATCGAAGACCTTAAGAACCATAAGTGTTATGCGTGTGGCAGCGAACTACATGATGATAATCAAGCAGATATTCTTGCAGCAAAAGAAGCCACTCTGCGTGAAAGTGTGTTGCAGTTGCTTGCTAACCATACGCAGAAATCTGAACACCTTGAAACTATTGAGTTAATTGGTGAGTTAACCGCACCACAAAAACCATATTACAGAGCACTAGAAGAAGCACTCAATCATCGCAATACTCTTGAGAATATGAATAAATCTCTTGAAAGCCGTATGCTAGAGAGCAGTCCGTTTAGTGAACAGATTACAGAACTAGCAACTGAATTAAGCGATAGAGAGTGGATTGTTGAAAGTCAGATTGGCGCGTTCCATTATGATACGATTGAAGATGCGCTAAACCATAGAAATGTTCTTGAACAGTTGGCTAATTCTCTTATCCAAAAACAAGAAGAACCTGATCCGTATGGTGACCAAATTGTTGAAATGGAGCGAAATGCTATTCAAGAAGTTACATGGGATGCTATTAATAAGTTTACACAGGCGCAAGAACACCAAGAGTTCTTGTTGAAGATGTTGACAAACAAAGATAGTTTTGTTCGTAAGAAGATCATTGACCAAAACCTTGCTTATCTTAATAGTCGTCTTGGTTCCTATCTTGCTGCTATTGGTCTTCCACATCAAGTTCAGTTCCAAAATGACCTTAGTGTTGAAATCACAGAGCTTGGTCGCGATCTAGACTTTGATAACTTGAGTCGTGGCGAGCGCAATCGTCTTATTCTTTCACTGTCATGGGCTTTCCGCGATGTGTGGGAATCGCTGTATCAACACATTAATCTGTTGTTTATTGATGAGTTGATTGACAGTGGCATGGATGCAAGTGGTGTTGAAAATTCATTAGCAATCCTAAAACGCATGGGTCGCGAACGAAACAAGAGTATTTTCCTCGTGTCACATCGTGATGAACTGAGCGGTCGTGTAAATAATATTCTAACCGTAACAAAAGAAAACGGATTTACAAGTTATAGTAGTGATGTAGAAACAGTATGAAGTTTGATATCTCCAATGTAAAAGTACTGCACTTAGAACCAACAAGCCGCTGCAATGCGGCTTGTCCTCAATGTGCAAGGTTCTTACTTGATGGGATTACTGTTGATCCACGATTAAATTTACAAGATTTATCGTTAGATAAAATTAAAGTTGTACTAACCGATGAATTTATATCAAACTTAGACAAAATGTTTATGTGTGGTTCATTTGGAGACCCTGCTGCATCTGCACACACTTTGTCAATTTATGATTGGTTTCGTTATATTAACCCAGATATGATATTGGGAATGAATACTAATGGCAGTTTGCGAAGCCAAAGTTGGTGGCAAATGCTTGGAAAAAGGTTAAACAAGGCTAAAGATTATTGCGTATTCAGTATCGATGGATTAAGTGATACAAATCACATATATCGCCGTAATACTCAATGGGATAAAATTATGAAAAACGCACAAGCATTTATTAATGCAGGTGGTAATGCCCATTGGGACATGTTAATTTTTAAACATAACCAACATCAAGTGGAGGAAGCTAAACAATTATCAAAAGATATGGGATTTAGTGTGTTTAGAGCTAAGGTAAGTCGTAGATTTACTACTAGACCAATAGATTTTCTTGAAGTACCAGATGGATATGAAAATACACTTATCAATACACCAACTATAAAATGTCATGCACTAGAAGAACAAAGTTTGTATATGGACTATAGTGGAAAGCTATGGCCATGTTGTTTTATTGGAACCGATCCTTTTAATCCTGAAGTAAAAGATTTAAGTTATAAAAACTTTGATAATATAATTGACAGTTGGAAATCAGAAACACCTATCAATCACTGCGTAAATAGTTGCAGTATCAAAAACAACAAAAGCAACTTTGCCAAACAATGGGTAGAAGAAGTATATTTTAAATGACCAGTCCAAGTAAAAACAAAGGCAATAGTTGGGAGCGCGATGTTGCCAAACATTTAACAAACCTATATAACGAAACATTTATTCGTGCGCCAGGCAGTGGTGCTTATGTTGGCGGCACCAATAATAAACGAAAAAAATATCTGCACGAAGGACAAATTCGTTCTTTTAAAGGCGATATTATTCCTGGCCAAAGTTTTCCTAAATTTAATGCAGAATGCAAAAGTTATGCAGATTTTCCATTCCATCAATTGTTTAGCGGCAGTTGTAAGCAGTTAGATGTATGGTTAGACCAGTTAATGGATGCTAGCGACGATGGTGACTTTAATATTTTAATTATGAAATTTAATCGTAAAGGCAAATTTGTTGCAGTTGAATTTGATTCTTATTACGATCATCCGCTATTTGTAGAATATTATATGCTGTATCAATATAAAGATGTTCGGTGGGCAATCATGGAATATAATCGTTTTTGGGAATTAAACAAAGATATGGTTTCAATAGCATGTGGATAATATGATGTTTGATAAAAATGTATGGCTATTATATCCAGGCGGATACTATGGAAGTTATTTGCACTGGGCATTATGCAAAGCAAATCGTAAAACTGCTAGTACAACTGTAGAAACTCCATTTAAACGAGATGGCAGTGCGCATGTACATATTAAGAAACCAGCGCACCAAACTATTGAATTTATTATTCAAAGTATAATTAAACATCGTTGGTCAACAGGTACAATATATCCAGTTGGTTTTCGAGGCAATGTTACTTTTGATCAAAATCAAAAAAATTGGATGAAAGGATGGCATAATAGTGTTTTTTGGATAATGAGAATTGAGGAAGAACCTGTTATTATCAATGTGCATGACGAAAATAGTGAGTATCATCGCAAATTAGCTGCAATAAATCTTCACACAAAAGGTTTATGGAACATAAAGATGTTAAATGATGAAGAATATGGCAACCCATTAGACAAAGACTGGATTGAAGGTAGAAATTTTATGGTAGATAATTGGGAAAGAATCTATCCGTATAATAATCATGTATTAACGCAAGATACAATAGATATGTTCAGAGAAAGATATAATTACGGAAATACTATCAGGGAACGAGATGACATTGGCGGCGATTCAACTGCGTATGATCGAAAAGAAAACGATGTCTATGTTACTGGAAAATATGTTTTTAATTATAGTATGAGAGAAATATTAGATATTGAATTTATATCAAAATTTGCTGCCGATATGGAATCAACTAATATAGCTGATTTTGACTGGGGTGAAGTTAATTTTATGCATCCACAGTTTATAACACACAACTCAAAACAAATAATGATAGCAAACAATATATGGAATACTATAAAAGATAAAAAACATTATGAAAATACAAGTGAAAATATACTATACGAGGCATTAGTAATTGACCAAATGCGCCGCGAAGATGTGTTGTGCGATAATTGGGAAACAATGACCTTACAAGAAATAATAAAAAAATTGTAATCTTGCCGCAACTCATATAAATAATTTTGGAGCAAGGCCACATTTGGTGACCTCGGAACTCGTAATCGACGCGAAGGACGCAAGTTCTGTACCGTAAGTAATGCCTTACCAAACGCCGACCGTAGTAGCTAGTCCCACCAATGCTACAAGCTCCTTTCATTAAAAATTTAATACTATACGCATCAATTATATTGATGTTTTTTGTGTTATCTGTTAACTTTATGGAAGGAGAAAAAAATGTTTAACAGAACAATAACAACTATCGCTCTATTACTATCTCTTGCGTCGGTTGCGCATGCAGAAACTGAAATTCGCGTCAATCGAATGATTAAGTATGCAAGCAGCGAACCACTACTATATAAAACCGTTGAATTGCTTCCAGAATATGCCAAGAAAGAAGGAATTAATGATATCAAGGTATCTTATGTAGATATTCTTGAAGCAACAAAAGCAAACGAAGCACTTTTGCTAGGTCAAATTGATATTGTATTTGGCGGAGCAAATGCGTTTGGTATTCTTTTTGATAAAGACCCATCCAAAGTTAAACTTTTAGCTGGCGGCGAAGAATATGATCAATGGATAGTTTGCGGCAATCCTAAAATTAAATCATTAAATGATATTACGCCAACTACAAAAATTGCCATGAAGGGCATGAATAGTGGTGAACAGATGCAATTGCGGCAATATACTGCTGCAAAGTTTGGTGACAAGGAATATGCCAAGTTCGATAGTAATATTGTTGTAATGCCTCGTGATCAAGCACTTGCACAAATTACTAAAACAAACCCTGAAATTGATTGCGGTATTATTGGCGTTCCATGGCAAAATATTGCTGTCAGCAAGGGAGCGCATATTATTGCACACAATGAAGACCCAACTAAAACAACAGGTGTTCTTAATAGTGTATACTCTACAACAAAGTGGTTAGATGCAAATCCTAAACTTGCTCGTGCATGGGTTGCTGCACAAAAGGCAGCTATCGCAGAATTTGAAAAGAATCCACGCCCAATGTTGATTACCTATATGACAAAAGACGAAGTAGTTGAACCAACACTAAATGAGTTAGTTGAACAAAAGAAAGAAAACCATGATGTTTATCAGTATAAGACAGATAGTACGCTGCGATATATAGATTTCTTATATCGTGCTGGTATCTTGAGCGGCGCTGGTAAAGATAAAAAGCACAGTGACATGGTATGGGATGAAAAGTTAGTCAAGTGATTAACCTTAGTAACCATACAGTTACCGTAAGTGATAATACTCCACTGTTTGCGCCGATAGATTTGTCGGTGCAAGCAGGGGAAATTGCTGTTATCATGGGAACAAGTGGAGTAGGTAAGACAAGTTTACTTGCGTCTATTGCTTCTAGATCAGATATCATATTCAAGAATCAATTTCGTGTTTTTCAAGAAAGTCATCAACTGTTTCCATGGATGACTGTGAAAAAAAATTTAGAATTAGTTTGCCAAAAACCATACATTGATTTGGTAAAACGATGGAATCTAGAACAATATCTAGATCATAGTCCAACAAATTTAAGTGGCGGACAACGCCAACGATTTACACTTATTCGCAGTTTATGCAGTGGATTGCGCACATTGTTATGCGATGAGCCGCTAAGCGCCTTAGATGGTCTTACAGGGGCAACTGTCGCAAAAGATTTCCGTGAGATTGTTCACGAAGAAAATTTAACCGTTATATGGGTTACACACAATGTAACCGAAGCACGAATAGTAGGCGACAGCATATACTTGCTTAGCAAAGACGGTCTTAAAAATATAACCCGTGAGGATGATTTAATTGTTTCGATCCTTTCTTTATAATGCGTTAGCTATTTCTATTATATTAATAGGATGGCATTTTTTATACATTATTGTGCAAGAACCACTTATATTTCCTGATAGTACAAGTATTTTATCTGCGCTATACGATCTGATATGGACCAGCAAGTTTTGGTTTAGTTTCTATTATACTATGCGAACACTTGTATTAAGTTATATTATTGGTATGTTTATTACTATTTGTATCATACTACTTTGCATGAAATACCAGTGGTTAAAGGCGTTATTTGAGCGTTATTGTGCATACTTCAATCCTCTGCCAAGTTTCGTGCTGGTGCCCTTTATGAGCCTGTTTATGGGGCTAGGCGCAGCAGTCGTATACAGTATCATTGTATGGAATATAGTATGGACTAGCGGCTTACAAATTCTACGAGCAATAGAATCAGTGCACGAGCAATGGGAAAAACATGTGCGAAATTTACAATGGAGTGGCTCTAAAGCACTGCTTAAAGTTTATATGCCAGCCGCTATTGGAAACCTAATAGGAATTGCAAGCACAAGCTGGGCCAATAGCTGGCGTATTCTTATTAGTCTTGAAGTAGTTTTTGGAAGCATTGGTGGATATTTTGGGTTAGGAAGTTATATTATTGATGTTAAAAGTAAATTAGATATTGACCAGATGTATGCTATACTATTTGTTATTGCACTAACAGGCGTTACTATTAATAGTTTATTGAATAGTTTAAAAAAGAAATACAGTTATTAAAGGAATTATTATGACTTGGTTTTATAAAATTTTACAAGATTTGCCGCATGTTCCGCAACACTTAATTGATCGTGCATATGCACAAATGGATACAAAATTAGAACAAATGCCACAGGGTAAACGGCAAATAGATTGGAATAAAATTACCACTGACACTATTATCGTCGATGGTGTTAAGAAAATTAATGCGCCAAACTTAGCATATAGTTTAGATGATGAGATGCGAGATTGGGTATATGCTAATATTACAGATAAAAGTGTAGTGAATATTCGTATTGCCAAGGCAGATACAGGCAAAGATGGCAAGGATACAAATGGCGCACATTGTGATTTAAGCCGTAATTATAGCTTAATTTATTTGCTTGACGGCGGTGGCGAGGATCACAAGACAGTGTTTTACCATGAGCGCGGCAAACCACTTATGCGAAACAATGGCGACCGCTGTAACGATCACAGTTTATTAGATATCGTTGAAAGTTTCCAGATACCGCTACGAACATGGACTGTTATTCAAACTCGTATATTACATGGTGTTCGAAACATTCCTAGTCCACGAATCTCTATTCAAGTAGGATTAAACAGTGTTGAAGGACTAGGATTGGTTGACTAAGTTTCATATATTCAATGATGATAGCTATTATCTAGTCAATAATACTATTGAATATAGTAAACTTCGTGCTATTGAATTAGCTAACGGCGATTTAAATAAAATTCAATTTAGTTGGATGGAAAATACTTGGGCCAATATAGATTGGACAATTGATCCAAAAGAATCGTGGAGCGAACTTTTGCGCACCCGTTGTCAACAAATTCGTGACAAGTATACCTATTTGGCGCTGTGGTATAGCAGCGGCTATGATAGTCACACCATCCTTCGTGCCTTTGTTGACAATGGTATATTATTAGATGAGTTATTAATATATGATCGCCGTGATTTCTTTGACGACCCTGAAGTTGCGGTTGCAATTACTCATGCAAATTATATAAAAAATACATATTATCCTAATTTAAAAATTAATGTTGTTCGCAGCAATGCATCTTCAATAGAAAATTTTTATAATAAATTTGGTGAAGACTGGGTATACCATCCAGGTTATAGTTTAAAAATTAGTAAAACAAGCAGAGTTTTTGCTACTACTGTTATGGATGATTTTTTAAGTGCAAGCTATAAGAAAGGCATCCGTGGCGATATAATGGGTATTGATAAAGCAAAAGTATTACTAAGCAACGGTAAATGGTACGCATTTTGCTCAGATAGCAGCGCATATGATTTTATGGGAACAAATCAAGAAAATTTTTACTATAGCAATGACTTACCGCAACTTCATATAAAACAATGTCATATGGTAATTGATTGGTTTGAAAGTTTACCAGAGTTAACAAGGAATCTAGTGCATAACATTCAAGGCAAAGATAGAAAACTAGGCGGAATACATACAAAACACTATGAAGATTGGAATTTAGCAATGGGCAGATGCAAGCTAATGCATAGTAATATTGCTAGTGTTGATGGAACTCATAAATTTTTTCACACAAATGATGAAAAATCTCCAGATTTTATTAACTATTTTAATCATATAAAAGAAAATGAGAAGAAAATTTTTAAAATATATGACAACGGTTTAAAAAGAATGAGAAGTTATGGAAATGCCATTGAAAGTACAATTTTAAGTAAGCAGTATTATCTGCGAGATAGAGTATACAAGTGAGCAAATTTCATATATCTAATAACGAAAGTTATTATCTAGTCAACGGAAATACGATTGAATATAGTAAAATTCGTGCTATTGAATTAGCTAATGGAAATTTTAACAACATTCAATTTAATTGGATGGAAGACACTTGGTCAAGGGTAGATTGGACTGCGGAACCGCAAGAAACTTGGAGTGAGTTGATGCGCACTCGCTGTCAACAAATTCGTGACAAATACACATATCTGGCACTATGGTATAGCAGTGGCTATGATAGCCATACTATTCTTCGTGCGTTTGTAGATAACAACATATTGTTAGATGAATTACTAATATATGATCGTCGTGATTTCTTTGATGATCCTGAAGTAGAAGTTGCTATATTACACGCCAACTATATAAAAAATACATATTATCCTAATTTAAAAATCAATGTAGTGCGTGTTGAATCTAAAGCTATAGAAAACTTTTATAGTAAGTTTGGTAGCGACTGGATTTATCACCCAAGTTGTAGCTTAAAAATCAGCAAGACTAGCAGAATATTTGCTACAACGGTTATGGATGATTTTTTGAAAGCAAGTTATAAAAAAGGTATTCGTGGCGATATAATGGGCATTGATAAAGCAAGAGTGTTACTGCGAGATGGCAAATGGTATGGGTTTTGTTCAGACAACATGGGTGTTGATTTCATGGGAGCAGACCAAGAAAATTTTTATTATAGCAGCGATTTGCCGCAATTACATATAAAGCAATGTCATATGGTAATTCGTTGGTTTGAATCACTTAAAATATTGACAGGCGGATTAGTACATGCTATACAAGGTAAGAATAGATTAGGCAATGGCGTTAATACTAGGTACTATAAAGATTGGAATTTGGCTATGGGCAGATGCAAACTGCTACATAGTCATATAAGTAGCATTGATGGCACACATAAATTATTTTCTAGCAACGATGAAAAATCACCAGATACACTTTCTTATTACAATCACATAAAAGACAGTGGGGATAAAATTTTTAAAATATACACTAATGGATTAAATGTGATGAGAAGCCATGGTTCACTAATATCTCAAACTGTTATGAGTAACCAGTATTTTATTAAAGATAGAAGTTAAATGACCAAATTAACGCAGCCATTTAATATACAAGGCATCGATGATGCAGCTCTTTCAAATATCTCATTAGATTTTTTTGTAAAACTTTCAAAAATTGATGTTATTAATAATATTTTAAAAAATAAAATAATTGTTGACGGCGGAAGCGGTGTAGGACGATTTATACCTTTTTTTGATTTTTGTAAAGCAAACACCGTTTATTCAGTTGAACCTAATAAAAAATATTTTGATTTTCAAAAAAAATGGCTTAAAAATAAATTTTATTTTTTAAAAAATAAAAAAATAACAATAAATGTATTTGATTATCAAATAAAATTAGAAGATTTTATTGACAAAAAATTAAAATATGATACATTATGGTGTTCACAGGCGTTATCACAGGTTGATTTTGAATATGTTTTAAAAAAACAAACTGCTGAATTTATTTTTGCAGAAAACATAAAAAAAGATACATACATTAGTAAATTACCTGAAGAAAAACTTATTGAATTACTTGGCAAATATGGCTATACTATATTAATACACTATGAATATGTAATTGAAATTGGTGGCAACTCGTTCTTATATATAAAAGGCAAAGAAAGCAATTCTTTTAACATAAAGAAATTAGAGACTGGCTCAGATAACACAGGTTACTTCGTAGTAGCGCAAAAACAGGCACATTAGGCAATTTTGGCATTGACAGTCCCCCCATATATACCGTTAGAAGGTTGACAGCACTCCGTTCATTGCTGGCCTATCGGGACAAAGCACAAAAAATGATTGTGGCTCTGAGAAAAAGCAACCACAGCAAGATATTGTTCGTTAACAAGGGCAATATGTTGATCCGCTGGAATAGTCTACTAGATTAAAGGGGTACAGGCCAACCGCCCCGCTCAATTACACGAGTTCTTCTTGTTAATGTGATTACTGATACTCATATGAAGTGTTATTAATCTATAGACTCCAGAAATGGAGTCTATATGAAAACATCAATCTATATGAAATGCAAAAGATTGATCGTTAAAAAGAAATGAAAAAAGGTGAAGGAGCGATAGCTCCTGAACTAATCACCGAAGGTGATTATAAAACTCAGATAATAAATTAGAAGTAAGGCAAACCACTTTTCTTAGTAGTTTCAAGGTTATCCTCAATGATCTTGGCAATAATATCTCGTTCTTGTCCAGACATCATCATTGCTTCTTCGTAAGAGATACCACCACGCATATGCCAGCACATTTTAAGAATATTCTTCTTAATGCTTCTTACATCACTTTCGTATCTCTCCACCAGTGCCATTACCTCTTCATGCGAAAGGTTTAGGATAGTGGCTCGAAAAAATTTGCGTAATCAAATGTAACTGCAACATTATATTCAGTACTACATTCCTCACATTTAACTCTTGCTGGCGGTAGTCCTGCTGTTTCACTAATATCTTTGAGTTTTGCTTGAACTGCTTTAATATTTTTGTTACTAGTATTTGTATAAAACTCACTTATAAAAGCTCTATCTGTAACAACATCACCGCTTTCAGTAGTAATACTTTCTGTGCTCATGCTTAAAATATTAGTGTTGCTGTCAATGATCTTATTAAGATGCACATCAAATTGTGCTTTACGAGTGTCGGCGTCAAGGTCTTCGTTGTTCAGTAACTGAATAATCTTTTGTTCTTCAAAGCTAGCAATGTTATTTTTTGTGCTTTGTAGATAGTTAGTAGGTTTAAATTTAATTGTTAAACCATCAACTTCAACTGTCTTATCATAATCAGGTGAACGAACCTTCATAAGAACAGGACCAAGTTCTAACTGGTGACGATTATCATGCTTGCAATTAGGACAATCGCTGTCCATATCCATCTTATCGCCATAGGTAGCAATACGAATTGCTATTAACAGCGTATCTACATCAACGGTAGGCATTCCCCATGCGTTGACAATGGCAGGGCAGCAACTTTGAATTACAGTGACAATCCCTTGTCCATTCATTAGTGCGTCTGGTGTGCGCAACATAATTTCATCTTTGGCTGTCATTGGCATCACACCAACTTCGCCATTGGCTGGTAAATTTAAACTTTGTGGTGCCCAATATCTTCCGCCGCTTGGCAGCTTGACAAAGATACTAGGTTGACGAAAATGCCCACTTAGTGGGTTACCTGCGAGATTCATTGATTGCATGTTTTTTACTTCCATAAATAATAATTGACACTCTGATAGTATTTAACAAGTGAAAAAAACGGTGAAATTAAAATGCCAGTAATAAGTGATGCAGAATATGAAATTTTTTCAAAACAGATAGGTTCAATAAGCGAAAGATTTACTGGTTTTGAATCAAGCCTTGAATCAATGAGGAAAAAAACTGATCTTGCTGCACTAGGTATTAAAGATGATACTGATTTAGCCAAATCATATTCACGGTTAATGAGAGACCGTAAGGAACGCGAAAAAGAACTTCTTGATGCTCAGAAAAAAGGCAAGGCAACTGCGGAAGAAACTAGAGCTAGTTTAAAGTTACTAAATGATCAAACAAAAAGTGCTGTTCCTCCAGAGTTTAGAAGAAGTGCAGATGCTTATATCTCTGCACAGGAACAAATAACCAATGACACAATTGCTACAAATGAAATATTAAATGGTAAATTTGTAAAATCTATCAGTGCTGCCGCCAGTGGATTAACAAGTTTTGCTGGAGGAATGTTAAAATCATATCAAGGAACTAGTAATGGTCTTGATATGGCACTTGACACTGCTACAATGGCAGTTGACGCTGCTGGTTCTGGCATGTCTGCTGTTGGCAAAGGACTCATGAGTGCTGCGCCTGGACTTCTAGCACTTGGTCCAGAAATGGCACCTGTCGTAGTAGGTTTGGAATTTTTAGGTGGTGCATTAAACGCAGCCGCTGCAGCTACTGAAGCTGTTGGCAAAGTAATGCCATTTATGAACAAAGAAGTACAGATGGTATCTGCTGCATTTAAAACAGCAAGCAACAGTGGCGCAGTTTTTGCTGATGGTTTTACTGGTTTAAAGAACGCATCACAAAATGCAGGTCTTGATGTGCAAACATTTAGTGCTTCATTAAAAGAAAATAAGGAAAACATTGCTCAAGCATTTGGTGGAGTTACTGCAGGTGCTAGAAAAATAGGAGATGTTACTAAAAAACTTGATGTTACCCAATTTCAAAAACTTGGATTTGGTTTAGAAGAAATTCCAGGTTTAATCGCAGATGTTGGCGCTAGAATTAAAAAAAGTGTTGGTGGTGGTGGTGCAAGTGATGCACAGCTCGCAGAAGCAACTGCACAGTATGCAAAAAACTTGCGAATTATTGCTGACATAACTGGTGAAGATGCTAGAGTCAGAACAGCCGAAATTGATAAAAAAAATCAAGAAGCGTCGTATCAAGTAGTTGTTGCCAACGAGTATTCTCAATCTGCACAGTTAATTACTGATAACATGAACAAAATGCCAAAACTTGGCAGTGATATGCTTCGTGAGTTAATTGCCAACCATGGTAACATAACAACTGAAGCAATGAATTATGCAAAAACATTAAATCCTGCTATATTTGAGGTAGCATCCAAAACATATGAAGCATTAAAAGCAGGCACATTAAATGAAAATACTGCACTTGAAGCTACGGTTAGCAATAGAGATGCAATAATAGATGGTTTCAAGTCAATGGGCGATGCTGCATTTGCTGGCAAAATGGCTGGCGGAGAATTACAACAAGCAACCACTGATGTTATGAATAGTTATCAGGAAGTTTTAAAATTTCCAGCTACTATTGAAGAGTTGCGAACTACTTTACAAAGACAAGCTGAAGCACCAAAAACAAAAGATACTACAACTGATCAACTTGCTACATTAGAACAGCAAGGAATGGAACAACGAGTAAAGTTACAAAATATTACAACTGATTCTTTAGGCGCATATATGAGTGCGTTAACCAAAATTAATGAAGCAACCTTAGCATTTGCAAAAGGTTTCAGTGATGTTGTTGATACTATGACTGGTAAAAATAAAGACAAGTTAACTGAACAAGAAAAACAAACAGGACAAACAATTGCTAGTAAAACAGAGCTATCTGACAAAAAAACTGGTATTCTTTCAGTACTTGGTATTGGAACAAATGAAAAACAAGATTTAGGCAATGACCTTACAAGAATGACTATGGATAAAGTTGAGGAACTTGCTAAACTCAACAATACTACTGTAGAAGAAATGGCTAAGAAAACTGGGTATACAGTAGAATCATTAGCAACAGCACAGAAAAATTATCAAGCAGACCAGCTTGCAGCAATTAATGCTGCTGCTGGTGAAGTTGACTCATTTATGACTGCATCACCAGTAAATCCTCCATCGCCTACTGTTGCTACTGCACCAAATGAATCAGATAAACAAAAAGAACCAGAGGTTCCAAAAAAATCATGGTGGCAAAGTATATTTGGTGGCGATGGAAGTGCTGGCGGTAACATTCTTAGTGGCAGCGCAGAAGGATTCTTTAGTAAACTGCATGGCACTGAAACAGTAATACCGCTACCAGCAGGTATGTCTGGCGATAGTTTCAAACAACTTCTTGAAGTAGCGATTGGTGCGCTATCAAATAAAGATAAACCTGCAGTTGCACCAAGTAATAGTGATACTAAAATATCACAAGATTCGTTAAATTCGCTGACAGGTTCTATGACTTCATCATTTACTCCTCTTACTACTGGAATAAATGATTTTTCTAATAGTGTTAACACTATAAGTTCCACTATGACAAATTTTGCAAAATCAACAGTGCAATCTATTGCCAGTTATATAGAATCTGCTAATCAAGCATTTGACCCACTAGTTAAAAAAGATAGCGATACTGCATCTTCATTTGATGCAATTAAATCACAGATTACACGATTTGTAGATATTGTTCCTACATTAGCACCAAAAGTTACTCCAGATGAAAATGCAGTAGACCCTATGACTTATGGAATAACACAAGTTACAGATGCCATTTCATCAATGATGGATACGAATAATCCAACGGATAGTATCTCTGCGCTGATAACACAAAGCAAAGAACAAGCTGCCACTATACAAGATCAGATATCAAAAATGATTACTGATAGTTCTGGCATAAACTCTGGCGATATTTCTACACTTATTGGTAATATTTCAGGCAGCATTAGTGGTTCAATAAAGGAACTTATCGCAAGCGGTAGCCAAGCTACTGATGAATCTACTGCGATGTTACTTCAGCAAATGCCAGAATTAACTGATTCGCTTACTAACGCAGTGACTCCAATGAGTGATGGCATGGATTCATTGATGAAATCTATTATGGAACAAACTGGATCACTAGCTGATTTTATTAAATCAAGCAGTGTGACTGGCGATATGTTCAGTAAGTTTTTAGATAGCACACAAACTGATCCAAATACAAACAATGAAAACACTATAAGCAGTTATATTGATTCTATTAACCATATTTTTGACCCATTTGTTCAAAAGAAAGTTGATGATACAGTTCCACAAAACCCAGATACAACTATATCTGATAACATCTCTAGTTTTGGCAGTGATCTTTCAAGTCTAAGCAATACTTTAATTGAACAGTTTTCAAAGCTTCTTGAAAATAACACAGGAACAAAAGAATCTATGGATAACCTTGTAACTAAGGTTACACCAGTGGAAGAGTTGATGGTTCGTGAACCTAGAACAGATGAGTTACTTGAAATTTTAAATCGCCAAGTAGCTGAATTAATTAGTTTGACTAGCAGCGTGGCTACCCATACAGAAACTACTAGCCTAAGAATAATGTAATAGCTGTATATTTCAATAAATATCCTACGAGGATTAGAAATATGGCGTGGAAAAAGCATTGGCGTATTGTAAGTGATGGTGCATACAGCCCAGTTAATGGCAGTGTAACTGATTATAGCAGTTATAACTATCTTGGTTCACAAGCAAATGCTGCATATCGCAACTATCAAAGCATGTTACCAGATGTTTACAGCGGTCATCCTAATCGTATTGATCGTTATACTCAATACGAGAACATGGATTTAGATAGCGAAGCAAATAGTGCAATGGATATCTTGAGTGAGTTCTGCACACAAACAAACGAAGATACCAGAACAGCTTTTCAGTTACATTTTCATGAAGATGCTACTGAAAATGAAACAATGATTCTAAAAGAACAACTTATTGCTTGGTATAAGTTAAATGAATTTGACCAGCGCATGTTTAAAATTTTCCGTAATACGCTGAAATATGGTGATCAAGTATTTGTTCGTGACCCAGAAACTTATAAATGGTTCTGGACTGAAATGAATCGCGTATCTAAAGTTATTGTCAATGAAAGTCAAGGCAAGGTTCCAGAAATCTATTATATCCGTGACTTGAATCCTAATCTACAGAACAATACTATTACAAGACCGCCTGGTCCAAATGACAGTTATGCATTTGCTCCTTATATGGGCGGCAGCAGAAGTTATACTGCTGGTGGTGAATTATTTTCACCTAATACTCGCTTTGGTGCAGGTAACAACGAGTTTCCTGTTGCAGCAGAACATATTGTTCATTTGAGTTTGACAGAAGGTTTAGATGTTAACTGGCCGTTTGGCGTTAGTCTGTTTGAAGCTATCTTTAAAGTATTCAAGCAAAAAGAATTATTAGAAGACGCTATTCTAATCTATCGTATCTCTCGTGCTCCTGAACGCCGCATGTTTAAGATTGATGTTGGTAATATGCCAGCACATCTTGCAATGCAATTTGTTGAGCGTGTTAAGAATGAAATCAATCAACGCCGCATACCTACACAAAGTGGTGGTGGTAGCAATCTTATGGATGCTTCCTATAATCCAATGAGCATGAACGAAGATTTCTTCTTTCCACAAACAGCAGAAGGTCGTGGTTCATCTGTTGAAGTGTTGCCTGGCGGTCAAAATCTAGGCGAGATTGATGATTTACGATTCTTTACTAACAAGATGTATCGTGCTCTTCGTATACCTAGTTCTTATCTTCCGACAGGTCCAGAAGAAAGTGAACGCGCATTTAGTGATGGCAAAGTAACAACGGCACTTATTCAAGAATATCGTTTCAATGAATATTGCAAGCGTTTACAAAAATACATTTCTCCAAAGTTTGATACAGAATTTAAATTATTTTTAAAATGGCGTGGATTCAATCTTGATAACTCTATCTTTGAATTGCGCTTTAATGAGCCACAGAACTTTGCTGCTTATCGTGAAATTGAGCTAAACACCAGCAGAATTGGTGCATTTACTCAAATCGTTGCTACTGAGTTTCTTAGTAAGAGATTCATGATGAAGAAATATCTTGGTCTTAGCGAGATTGAAATGGCAGAAAACGATAAGATGTGGCATGAAGAGCGTGGCGAAAAAACTCCAGAAAGCGCAATGCAAGGCAGTGATCTTCGTACAGTAGGCGTAACGCCTGGCGGTATTAATACTGACCTTGAAACGCTAAGTGATATTGAAGCTACTGGTCAAGAAGGCGGATTAGAGGGCGGTCCTCCTCCAGAACCAGGCGGCGAAATTGGTGCAGCAGGTGCTCCAAGTCCAACTGGCGGTGCTGGCGGCGGTGCTGCAGGTGGCGCTACTGCTGGCGCAGCACTTGGTGGCGGTTAATAACGCTAAATAATTTACTGGAGATTTTTATAATGGTACTAAACGAAATGTTTAATGATGAGAACGGGGCTTTTCAAGACCTTAGCCGTGATCAAAGTACTACAAAAATGACCGATCTTCGTAAAACTAGACTTACACTGGCACAAATTAATCAACTTCGTAAGATGAATGATCAACGCAATGTAGAGTATGCTGAACAAATGACTAGAGTTCGTCAGCAATATGGCGCTACTGCAGCAGCACCGCCAGCCTAAAATTCACAAAATCGTCAAAAACAATCTATTTGAACAGGTATTTACAGCGTCTTATTAAATATAAACATAGGACAAAACCCAACAGGAGTTTAACATATGCGTAGTCGTTACGAACAACTTATTGAATACATCATCAATGATGAAACCGACAAGGCCAAGGAACTATTCCATAACCTCGTTGTCGAAAAGAGCCGTGATCTTTACAACGAACTTGTTGCTGAAGAAATGGAAGAAGAAATGGAAGAAAATTGGGATCATGACATGGACGAAGCTGGCGACAGCATGGACCAGACAGATGACATGATGCATGATATCGAAGCAGATCATGAAGGCATGGACCATGACGATATGGACATGGGCGATGATGGTATGGAAATGGGCGACGACGATGAAGATGATAGCCTAGATTCAGATAATGATGGCATGGGCGATCATGACGAACCAGCAACTAAAGGCGATCTTGCAAGTTTCGAAGATGAACTTGATGCTCTAAAAGCTGAGTTTGAAAAGCTAATGTCACAAGAAGCAGAAGAACCAGAACATCAGGGCATGGATACACCAGAAGAAGGCGTAGTTCGTGAGTATGTTGAAAAAGTTTCAAGTCCAGGAAACAGCGAAGGTTCACCAGTTGGTGCAGTTAATAGCTACAAGTCTTCAACACAAAAGAAGAGCGTAGTTGCTGGTAAGAACGACATGGGCGGAACTGCAAAGAATCTAGTTCGTGGCGACTCAAACGAAGACCCAGATGGCAAGACTTATAAAGGGCCAAGTAACGAATATAGCAAGGGCGAAGGCAAGCTTCCAGGCAATGGTAAGTTTCTAAACACTCCAGGCGCAAACGCTGGTAAGGCTTTTTCAAATGCTAAGAAGCCACAAAGCGCAGAAGGCAAGTTTGCAACAGGCGGCGGTCCAAACATCAATAAGAAAGATGTTCTACCTCGCTAATAAGGAATAATAATGAGTAATTTGCTTATCGAAAATCTTAGTTACGATCAGGCTAAAATGGAAATGAGTCATTCAGATGAAGGCAAAAACCTTTATCTGAAAGGCATTTGTATCCAAGGTGGTGTGAAAAACGCTAACAGTCGTGTATATCCTATCACCGAAATCAATCGTGCTATTGAAACACTCAATAAGCAAATTAAAACAGGTTATAGTGTGTTGGGTGAAGTAGATCATCCAACCAACCTACGCATCAATCTTGACCGTGTAAGTCATATGATTACAGAAATGTGGTTAGACGGACCAAATGGTTTTGGAAAGATGAAAATTTTGCCCACCCCAATGGGTAATTTAGTTCGCACCATGTTAGAAAGTGGTGTAAAACTAGGAGTAAGCAGTCGTGGATCAGGTAATGTTAATGAACACGACGGCGCAGTTAGCGATTTTGATATCGTTACTGTTGATATAGTAGCACAACCTAGTGCACCTAATGCCTACCCAACTGCAGTCTATGAAGGACTCATGAATATGAAAGGTGGACATCGTGTATTAGATATGGCTAAAGATTTAAACAAAGATCAACGAGTTCAGAAATATTTACAGGAAGAAATCCGTAAATTTGTTACTGAATTGAAAATATAAGTTCGGGAGAAATTAATGTTCGAAGCTCTAAAACCATTACTAGATAACGGAATCCTGAACGAAGATACTCGTAAGGCTCTGGAAGAAAGCTGGAATCAGAAACTTTCAGAAGCTCGTGAGCAGATTCGTACAGAAATCCGTGATGAAATGGCAGGTCGTTATTCACATGACCGCGCTGTTATGGTTGAAGCTCTGGACAAGATGGTTAACGAATCACTAACTGCAGAAGTTCGTAAGATTGCTGCAGAGCGTGAAGCAGTTACAGAAGATCGTGTGAAGTTCACACAGCAAATGATGCAGAAGGCAAAGAATTTTGATAGCTATCTATCAGAATCACTAGCTGGCGAAATTGCTGAACTTCGCAGTGATCGTGCTACAATGCAAAACACAATTAAGAAACTAGAAGCATTTGTTGCTACTAATCTTAAGGCTGAAATCTCAGAATTTACACAAGATAAGATTGATCTTGCTCGCACTAAGGTAGCAGTTGTTACTGAAGGCCGCAAGAAGCTTGAAGCTCTTCGTGAAAGTTTTGTTAAGAAAGCAAGTTCATTGGTTGAAAACACTGTAACAAATCATTTGCGTTCAGAATTAAATCAACTCAAGACCGATATTCAAGAAGCCAAAGAAAATAACTTTGGTCGCAAAATCTTCGAAGCTTTTGCAACTGAATTCGGCGCAAGTTATCTTAACGAACGCGCTGACATCAAGAAACTTACTAAAAAGATTAACGAAATGTCTAATCAAATTAGTGAAGCTCGCGATGCCGAAGCTCGTGCAATGACTGAAGTTAAGGTAAAAAACCAAGAAATCCGTCGTATCAATGAAAACATGGAAAGAAACGGTAAACTCAACAATTTGCTTAAGACATTAAGCAAAGACAAAGCCGCTGTGATGTCAACACTGCTGGAATCAGTCCCAACAGACAAACTAGACGCAGCATTTAAAAAGTATTTGAACCATGTTATGGAAGGCAACGCTGTAGTTGCTCCTGTTTCAAAGCAGGTAATTGCAGAAAGTCATACTGAAGTAACTGGTAACCGTACTGTTAAACCTGATCAGAGTTCAAACAACATCGTTGAAATGAAGCGTCTGGCTGGACTAATAAGAAATTAAAAATTGGAGAAGACCCTATGACACAAGAACTAATTGAAGGCCGTTGGGACGAAACCAAAGCAGCCCTACTCGAAGGCTTAAGCGGTAATCGTCGTACAACAATGTCTATGGTATTGGAAAATACCAAGAAGTATCTAGCGGAAAATGCTACAGCAGGTGGTACTGCTGCAGGTAATGTCGCTACTCTAAACCGTGTAATTCTACCTGTTATCCGTCGTGTTATGCCGACTGTTATTGCCAACGAAATCGTTGGTGTACAGCCAATGACTGGACCTGTAGCACAGATTCACACACTCCGTGTTCGTTATGCTGATAGCTTTACATCAACTGGTTCAGGCCAGTTTGGTACTAACGCTGCAGCAGGTGACGAAGCACTTTCACCTTTCAAGATCGCTAGCGGTTATTCAGGTGCTGCAGCAGGCGTTAATGGTGACGGTTTCCCTGGCGCAACTGGTGCTCTCGAAGGTACTCCTGGTCGTCGTTTGAATGTGCAAATTCTAAAGCAACCAGTTGAAGCTAAGACTCGTAAGCTCTCAGCTCGTTGGACTTTTGAAGCTGCTCAAGACGCTCAAGCAATGCATGGTCTTGATATCGAAGCTGAAATTATGGCAGCTTTGGCACAAGAAATCACTGCTGAAATCGATCAAGAAATCCTTTACAGCCTACGCTCACTAGCTGCAACTGAATATACATTCAACCAAGCTACTGTAAGTGGTACTGCAACATTCGTTGGTGACGAACATGCTGCTCTAGCAGTTCTAATCAACCGTGCTGCTAACCTAATTGCACAGCGCACTCGTCGTGGTGCAGGTAACTGGGCTGTTGTTTCAAGTGCTGCTCTAACTGTTCTACAGAGTGCAACTACTTCAGCCTTCGCTCGTACTACTGAAGGCGCTTTTGAAGCTCCAACAAACACTAAGTTCGTTGGTACTCTAAACGGCGCAATGCGTATCTATGTTGACAGCTATGCAACTGACACTATTCCAGTTCTAGTTGGTTACAAAGGTTCAAGCGAAGCAGACGCAGCAGCGTTCTATTGCCCATACATCCCTCTAATGTCTTCTGGTGTGATCCTTGATCCATCAACATTCGAGCCAGTTGTTGGCTTCATGACTCGTTACGGATTCGTTGAACTTACTAACCCAGCAAGTTCATTCGGTAACGCAGCCGATTACCTAAGTGAAATTGCTGTAAGCAACCTCTCATTCCAGTAATCTGGTTTAAAGTCCTAATAAAGAAAAACCCCCTGAAAAGGGGGTTTTTTATTATCTTTCTCTGATTTCAGGCCAGCCAGGTGTCATGTTAATCTCCTTATTAACGACTTACTTGCATCTGTGCAACACGAGGAATGTCACAGCGTGAAATTCCAATATCTGCAAGATCACGATTAGTTAGATTGCTTAGTTCAATAACAGTACGACGATAACGATTATATTTTGCTATCTTTGTTGCTATGCGTTTTACGATGGTATTCATGTTTTTTCTCCACTTGTTATGCATTATACGCCACTATTTATTGCGCTGCAACATCTTTTTGACTGCACTGCAAACCTACCTGATATGCAACTATATCATGGGTTAATAAACATTAATCTAATGGTAAATATAAGATACTAGGAAATAAGCATGGCTCTGCGTCGTTATTTTGGTAAATTAAGCCCGTTAGCAATTGGTAATCTCGTTGGACACAACGGTGAATTGGTAATTGATGAAACAACAGATTATGTATATGTTATGGACGGCATTACGCCAGGCGGTCAGCGTATTCTTTATACTAATGTTAATGCTGCTATTGGAAATATTTACGCTAATGTTAATCCAACAACTGACAATTATTTTACTTTGGGTAATTCATCCAATCGTTGGAGTAATCTTTATATTAGCAATGCTATTATTCTTGATGGCGCATCTCTTACCATAGACAACAACGGAAATTTGAATATAAATGGTACTAATTTATTAACTCAATTATATTCAAATGCTGCTTTACAATCAACTGCTATAACTAGTTTGGCAACATATGCTAATGCCAACAGTGCTGCATATTTTGCTAATAATTATAGTGGAAATATTACTGCAGGTAATTTGACTGTAAGTGGAAATTTATTTGTAACTGGTAATATTATTACTCAAAATTACGAAACAATTTCTAAAACTGAATATGCAAATAGTATCATTGCAAGCGGTAATATAAACGCAAGTGGTAATGTTAGCGCAACATACTATAGCGGCAATGGGTATTATCTAAGCGGCGTTATATCAAATTATAGTAATACAAATGTTGCTGCATATCTTGCAAATAGTATTGTAACTGATATTAACATTACTGGCAATATTCTTCCATCTGGAAATGCAGTATATAGTTTAGGCAGTATTGCTAATCAATGGAAAAGTTTATATGTAAGTAACAATACAATTTATATTGGTGGAACTGCTGTTCAAGTTGCCAATGGATCATTGCTTATTGGTGGCAACACGGTAACCTCTGGTACAGCATACAGTAACTCAAATGTTGCTTCTTATCTGCCAACTTATGCAGGTAATATCAATGCTGCATTTCATATTGGTAATGGATACTATCTAACTGGTATTGCACAAAGCAGCACATATGGCAATTCTAATGTTGGTGTATATCTTCCAACCGATAGCACTATTATTGCGCTTTATAGCAATGCAGCTACACAAGCTAATTTGATCTCTGTAATTAATGCAAATATCACAGCGGCAAATAGTGCAATTTCTACTCTTACTTCAAATGCTGCGAGTCAAGCAAGCGACATCACAATTCTTTATAGCAATGCAGCTACACAAGCAAACTTGATCTCTGCAATTAATGCAAATATAACTGCTGCCAATAGTGCAATTTCTACTTTAACAAGTAATGCCGCAAGTCAAGCAAGCGACATCACAATTCTTTATAGCAATGCAGCTACACAAGCAAACTTGATCTCTGCAATTAATGCAAATATAACTGCTGCCAATAGTGCAATTCTTACAATTAATAATAATGTCACTGCTGCTAATAGTGCAATTTCTACATTGCAAACACAAGTTTATAGTAATACTAATGTTGCTGCTTACTTACCAACATATAGTGGTAACTTTACCGCAAATAATGTTGTATTGAGCGGTAATCTTACTGTAAATGGTTCAACAACAACCATTAATGCAAACAGTATTATTATTAATGACAACATAATTTATGTTGCAAATAGCAACCCAAGTTATAGCATAGATATTGGTTTTGTTGGTCACTTTACGGCTGGAACATATCAGCATACTGGTCTTGTTCGTCAGGCAAGTAGCAATGTATGGAAGCTGTTTAGTAATATAAGCGCAGAACCAAGTAGTGTAATTGATTTTACAAATGCAGTTTATGATAGTTTACAGACTGGCGCAATCATCAGTCCAACTATCACTGACATTTATAGCAATCTTGGAATACTAACGGTAAACGCTGGTGCACAAGCAAATAGTTTAACTACGCTGAACAATTCAGTTGTCACGCTTGCATCTACTGTTGCTACGATTCAAGCAGGAACTGGTTTTGCTACTACGCAACAAATTCAAGCAGCAAATAGTTCTATTACAACACTAAATGCTAATTTAAACGCTGCTAATATAAACATTACTAATCTTCAAAGTAATACTGGAACTATTGCAAGCAATGTAAATACACTATTCACAAATGTAAGTGGCCTTTCTACAAATATTTCAACACTATTTGCTAATGCGGCAAGTCAAGCAAGCGATATTGCAACACTTTATAGCAATGCTGCAAGCCAAGCAACAACACTTAATACACTTATAAGCAACGCTGCTACACAAGAAAGTGAAATTGCATTACTTAACGCAAACCTTACAGCAGCAAATAGTGCAGCAGTTACTGCAAACAATGCTGTCACTGCATATGCAAATAGTTTAAACAGCGCAATGACTGCAAACATTGTTTCAACTAACTCTCGTGTAACAGTTCTTGAAGGCAATGTTGTTAGTATCAATAATACACTTGTTGGGCTTGTTGGCGGTGCATTTAGTTATGGAAATGCTAATGTTGCTACATACTTGCCACAATATAATGGTAATATAACTGCTGGTAATGTTATTGTTAGTGGAAATATTAGTGCTACTAACCTTTTAGGTAGTGGACAATATCTTACTGGATTATCAAATAATAGCACGATAACTTCGATCAATGCTAACATTACTGCAGCAAATAGCGCAATTTCTACTTTAACAAGTAATGCTGCAAGCCAAGCAAGTGATATTAATGTATTATATTCAAATGCAGCTACGCAAGCAAGCCTTATTACAACTATTAATTCAAATATAACTGCAGCAAATAGCGCAATTTCTACATTACAAACACAGGTTTACAGCAATAGCAATGTTGCTGCATACTTGCCAACTTACAGCGGTAATTCAAATGCTGCCTTCTTTACAGGCAATGGGTATTATCTTACAGGTCTACCTGCAACTTATGGCAATACACAAGTAAGTGCTTACTATGTTGCCAATACTGTTGCAACAGGAAATGTTCAAATCTTGAATAATGGCAATATAAGATTGCCAACTGGTGGGTACATTAGCGACAGTTATGGTCCTGGTGTTATTGTTCTCGCACCTAACACAACAGCAAGTGCAACTGCAGGTGTTTTAATTGGTGGAAGTGGATATCTACTATCATCAAACGGTTCAAGAAATGCCACATTAAATTATGGTTCAGTTAGTGGACAATTTGGTATCTACCAATTAAATGTTTATGGTAATCAGCAAAATGCAATTGTCAATGGTGGTTCAAATAACTACGGTAACATTGGTAGCATAAGCACATTCTTTGGTAATGCTTTTGTATCTAACATTTACTCACAAAACTATTTGTATCCCAATGGAATATCAATACTTTCTGGTATTGGCGGAACATATAGTAACAGCAATGTTGCAAGTTATCTTCCAACTTATAGTGGTAACTCAAATGCCGCATTCTTTACAGGTAATGGTTATTATCTAACAGGTATTGCAAGTGGTTCAACATATTCTAACTCAAATGTTGCTGCATACTTGGTAACTTATAACGGTAACATTTCTGCTGGCAATCTTTCATTAACAAGTGGTGCAAGTGGCAATATCAGTGGAACTGGTTATGTAGTTGCTGGTAATATGGTAGCAAATACAGGTGTGTATGGCAACAGTTACTATTGGTATAATAATAATGCTACACTAGCATCAACCATTACAGGAACATATGCCAATGCTAATGTTGCGGGTTATATGCCAACTTATACAGGCAATGTCAATGCTGGTAATATTATTCTAACGAATCTTGGAAATATTATAGCAGCTACTAACTCTAATCTATCAATACGCACTTATGGTTTGTATAATATTATAACAATTTATGGTATCGCTGGTGGATATAACTCTCCTCCTTACACTAATCAATCACTTACGGGTGGTAATGGTAGTGGTATGACCGCATCATATAGTTCTGTTGGTGGTTATGTATCACAGGCTTCACTTGTTGTAACTAATCCTGGTACAGGTTATAAGAATGGTGATATTCTTACACTACCAGGTGGTGCTGGTTCTACTGTAATTTTAAGTAATTATAATCAAAATATTACTACTAGTAAAGCATACAACTGGACATTTAGCACATATGATGGTAACATAACTGTTCCTGGCAATATTATAATGCCAAGCAATAGTTACATTCTTGGTGATTTTACTAATTCAACATTTGGTTATAGAACAGCATTTCAAACAATAACTGCTAACAGCAGCACAGGTATCTATGCTCTGCCAAGTGGAACAAGTACTGGCGCAAGTTGGCAAGCAGTTGCTAACAGTAACCCAAATAATGCAAGTAAAATCTTCATGGCTACTAACAGCAACACTGATGTTCAGTTGGGTAGTGGTATCAATGGAACTGGTACATATCTACCATTAAGTTTCTATAATAATAATGCTGCACAGATGGTGATCTATCCAAACGGCAATATTTACATGAGCAATGCTAATCCGATTACTACAAGCGGCAATGTGAGTGTTGGTAACCTTGTTGCAACGGGCAATGTTACTGCAAATTATATTATAACAACTGGTTCGTATGGTAACATCAGTGGCGCAAATGTTATTACCGCAAATACATTTATTGGAACAACTGCTACGATTAGTGGAAATCTTTATAGCTCAAGTGTTACTGGTAAGAGTGCCGCAATCGTAGCACAAAATACAGCAGTTACAATGGATAATATTAAAGTTCAATGGTTGAACAATGGTAGTGCTAATGCTAACCAACTACAAATTGGTAGCTTAAGTGGCACACCAAGTATACTTTACACTTATGTTTACCAATCTGGATTAGGTGGTGGAACAACTGGCGGCAGTAGCGGCACATCATTGAGTACAACTTATGCTAATATCGGAAGCACAAGTGGAACTGCTGGTGATATGTATATGGTCACTGCAACTGTTGGAACAAATGCTTATCGTGTTAGTGCAATTACTGGTAGTGGTTATAGTAATAACCTAATTAGTATTGAGAGATTGGTGTAATGTCACTTATAGTTGGACCTGGTATTACGATTGAGGGTGGTATATCCGTTGCACCAAGTCTTCCATTTACAGGTATAGTTGGCAGTTTACTATTTGCTGGTGGTAGCACAAGTCATGCTGGTTCTTATTTAAGTTTGGTGCCAGGCATTACTATTGGTGGCGGTGCGTACTGTATAGAAGGTTGGTTTATATTACCTAACTTTACACAAGCATATGGTATAATGGGCGCTAATGCCGATTATGGATTGAGTTTATTCGTTACCAATTCAACAAATATTTCAACAGACAGCTATGGTGGACGAGGATCATTTGCTTATACTGTGCCTACAATGAGTATCAATACTTGGTATTATTTTGCTCTTACTAGAAATAGTAGTAACAAAGAAACACTATTTTTAGGAAGCACTGCTGGCGGAACTGCTACAAGAAGCACCTCTGGTCTAAACACAAATACCTTAAATTATAATACTTCGGGTAATACCACTAACGATATCGCAACATATTATGGTCAAGAGTGGCCAGGTTATCTTACCAACATTCGTGTTATAAATGGTTCAACACCATATGATCCTAATTTAACAAGTATAACTGTTCCTAATTCAGCACTTACTGCTATTACAAATACACAATACTTAATGCTTGGTGATACTATTACTGGTGATGCAAGCGGTGTTCAAACTGTTACATCTCACGGAACAGTATCACAGAGTTCATCACAAAACCCGTTTTAAGGATTACTAATGGCATTTACTATACCAAGTGGATTTAATGTTGGCGGCAATTGGAATATTAATAGTTATGATGCTATCATAAACGATAGTTTGTTATACAATCTTGATATGGCAAATTATATAGCATCAGCAAACACTTGGGTTGATAGTAAGAATAGTTATACATTTACTTTTTATAATGGAGTTGGCACTGCCAATGTTGCTATACCAAGCGCAACCAATGTAGGAACTAACCAAGCATATTTTACAACTGCTGGCAATGTTTGGGCAAAAGCACCAAGTGCTATAATGAATGGCAGTGTTAGTTATAGTAAAGGTGCAGTAATTCGTGGGCATAATACTATTGCTGCTCCATTTGGTCCAGGTTATCTACAATGCAGTCAAGAAGCGCGAGATACAACTTGGTTTAACAATGGTACAAATCTTTTCTGTGCTGGTAACCATTTAACTTCTAACTATACAGATGTTTCCCAAAATATTGGTACAGAAGCACTCAATACTTGGTATTATGTAAGCACAACATTTGATACAGGACTTGGATGGAAAATATATGTAAATGGTGCGTTAGTTGGTGCTAGTGCTACACTTAATGTTGGGCAAAATCCTACTACTCCTGTAATTGCTGCTACACAAACATCGCCAGCATTTTATGGCGATATTGCAGCCGCACATTGTTATACAAGAGCACTTACACAGTTAGAGCATTATCAAAACGCAAGCTATTGGCTAACTAGATATAATGGTTCTACTCCCGCTTAACATAAATACCTTGTCGTTTAAGACTACGGAAAGCCAACCGTTGGCCTAGAACGCCTACAAGGAGAATAAAAATGGCAAAATTTAAGATTCAGAAAAGCGCAACAGTAAACCAATATGCGGACACTAATAATGTTATCGGTGGTACTGGTGGTCTAACAAGTATTAGCGGTACTCAAGTTCGTCCTAATGTGTATGTTACTAACGGTGTGGTCAATACTGCTGGCAGCATTCTTCGTTCAAAAGGCAAGAATAAATTCTTGGTTAACGACAGCACTTCAATTCAAGATGAATACATCGTTGCAGGAAATGCTTATGTGATCACTACCGTTGGCAATACAAACTGGCCAGCACTTGGCGGTCCACAAAGTGCTGTTGCTGGTGATATTTTCACAGCTACTGCAACAATTCCAACATTAACTACTACTGGTGTAGTAAATCTATTAGGCGTTTGCACACTAGCAAATGTTCCTGGCGCAAACCTTTCTGCTGGTCAAATGAGCATTGGTGTTGACACTAGCGTTATTTCTTATGGAAATGTTAATGTTTATGTCGGTGGCAGCACTGCCTATGCATATGTAACATACTCAACTGCTAATGTTGCTGGTCCAAAAAGTCCAGCAGTTGGTGATTATATTCGTGGAACTGGTATTACTGGAAATGTTAAAATTGCAAGCATTTCTACAGCAGGTTCATTAGCTAACGCAAATGTTACGATCAATTCACAAACAGTTTCAAATGCTGCTGCTATTTCTAGCATGTATGTTGGCGGGCACGCTGCTCGTTTAAGCAACAAGTTTGTTATCGACTTTAATAACAACAAGTATCAGTGGACATTTACTGATCCTACTGCTACAACAGTTCGTGTTCCTGGCGTATAATTTTAATTAAAATAACAAATATAATAGCAGCCTTTGGGCTGCTATTTTTTTATAAACTTATAATGATATAAATATCCAGTAGGAATTCTAGAATGAGCATTGTTAAAAGAGTTATAGGTAATGATGGTAATCCAGCACCATATGACATTTACGCTAATGTTGTAACTATTCATGGCAGTTTAAATATTACAGGCAATACTAGCACTATTGTCACAACAGAAACAAACATTACTGACCATGTTATTACGCTAAATGCAGGACTAACTGCCGCAAATGCCCCTAACCCACTTGGCGCAAGCATTGTGGTTGATCGTGGAACAAGTGCTAACACAGCAATTCAATGGAGCGAAACAAACGGTTACTGGCAGTTAACTAATGATGGCACTACCTACGCAAAAATTAGTACTGCGGGTGCTATACCAGCAGGTGGTTCCACAACACAAGTTCAATATAACAACGGTGGTTCACTGTTAGGTAATGCAAACTTTACTTTTAATAACGGAAACTTAAGTGTTTATAATACTGTAATTGGTAACGGTAACCTTACTACCACTGCATCATCAAACCAAGATTTAACTCTTACTGCAGATGGAACAGGGCATATCTACATATTAGATGTATTAAAAATTGCATATCAATCTGCTCCAACAAATGTTGCTAGTACAACACAGTTATATGCAAACACTGTAGGTTCTGGAAACACTGGTTTATATGTGGTAAATAACAATACAACAGATGAATTAATAACTAAAAACCGTGCCCTCGGTCTCGGTTTATTGATGTCATATTAAGGAATAAGAAATGGCAATTGTAAATGCAAATCTAGGATTGGCCGCTAATGCAGTTTATACCAGTACTGGTAATACTGTTGTTAGCTTGATGTACTTTTGTAATTTTAGTGGCAGCACTAAGATTGCAAATCTTTATATAGTACCGTCATCACAAAGCAGTGTTGGCGCACAAACCTATAACCAAATATACGCCAACTATGCAATTACATCAAGTGATACGCTGGTAGTAAACCAAGAAAAATTTGTGTTAGGAAGTGGTGACGCAATTTATGCTAATGCAAATGCTGCTACTGCGATGACCATGACAATAGGATATTTTGCACTATAATGGCTACATTACTTAAAAACGCAACAATTAAAACTGGAAGTAGTGCTGTTCAACTGCCATCGGGCGGAACTGCCGCTCGTCCGATAAATCCAGTAAACGGACAGATTCGTTATAATACAGATACTCAGCGTTTTGAAATTTACTATAATTCTTGGCAAAGTATTGCTATTCTTGGAAATGTTACGATTTATAAAGATACTTTTACGGGTGACGGTGTAACTACTAGCTTTACGCTAAGTTATATACCACCAAGTAGCTCAAGTATTCTTGTGTTTGTTGGAAATGTTCCACAAAACCCAGATGATGCTTATACTTTAAGCGGTGCAACTATTAACTTTACTACTGCTCCTCCAGCCACACAAAATGTTATAATTTTTCATAAATTTAATAGCACGGATGCCAATTAATTTACACCTATGTAATACCATAAATATCCTATAAGGTAGTGTAAATGGCAGTTCTCGGTAAAATCTCTGGACAGATGCTGAAAGATAATCTTCTGCGTTATAACACAGATTTGATTATTGACGGCAATTTGATGTATTTTGATACTAACAATCGTCGTGTTGGTATTCTTAATAATATTCCAGGAAATACTTTATCTGTAAATGGCACGGTTACATTGGGTTGCGTTTATGTAACTGCTGGTAACATTACGAGTTTAAACGGCGATCTATATCTTGCTAGTATTTACGGAAATGTTAATTTAAATAATAACAGATTAACGAATCTTCCAACTCCATTATATCCTGCCGATGCAGTTACAAAAAGTTATGTCGATACTGTTTCTGGCACAGTTGAAGGCAACACTATTATATTAGGATCAAATACTACTGGACAACTAGTTAGTAATGCTGTTAGTTTATCAACTTCAACTTATATAACAGATGGCATCGCAAGATTAAATCAAGTTTTAGGAAAACTTGTTCCACCCGCGCCAGGAAATTTTCCTAATAGCGGTGCATTAAGTTTAACTGGCCTATCAACTCTTGGTCGTATGACCAACTTTACACAGACCGATAATAGTGGATGGGGCAATTTAAGTGTAGCTGCTGGCACAAGCGTGACCAGCGGTATTAGAACGAATACCATGACCACTAATACATTTTCTCGCCAAGGACCAGGCGACAGTGGCAATGTTCAAGTTATTGTAAATGGCGTGGCTACTGGCTATCGTACAATGGCATCTGGTAACAATAATAACGGAACTTATGGTCAACTTATTATAACTTTAAACCAAGATTATAGTGTTTTAAGTGGCAGTGCTGGTGGATTCTGGAGTAGTTTTTCTGCTCAAGGAAGCGGCAGTAACGCAACTGCAGGATGGAATCAAGTATACCTAACTGATTCGGCTGGTGCAAACACCAATGCAGTTAGTTGGTATTATGATAATAATACGCCTGGCGCACCTGTGTGGAGCAATGCAAGTATTGCTTTAATTTCCAATAGTTCAACTTTTAGTTCAACCGTTCCGCATCTTAATAGCAGTTCATCTTGGCGTTTAGTTGGAAATGTAGCAAAACTCAGTGGTGATACATATTATACAAGCGATACATTTATTGTTGGTTCTGCTGGCGGCGCATTTCAGGCACCAACCAGCGTAACTTATACTCAAGCTGGCGTGACAACTCCGCTGGTTCGCAATGCTTATGTATCTAGTGGAAGCGCATATTTTACAACAACTGCGGCTGGAGTTACTGGATTTGGTAGCAGTTCAACGGGTCCAAGTATGACTGCTTATAACAGTTATAGCACGGCTGCACAGACATTTTCACTTGGCGTAACTGTTCTATATAAAACTGGAACATCCACCCAAATTGAAGAATCAAGTTTGACTAATGCGCTATCTACAACTGTATTTCGTATCGTTAATCCAGATGGCGGAACAGCAAGCGATACTCCAGCATTTACTGGCAGTGAAAGTGCATTTAATAGTCAAACTGGTCCATTTTATACTACTGATGCTACTGTTGTTGCAACTGTTCTTAAATTTGATCAAACAAATTATAGTTCAGGTTATCAACCAGTGGGTCCAAATTTAAGTGGTCAAGGCGCTGCACAATATTTTACATTTAAATTTACTAAAGCCGCGCTTGCAAAATTTAACATTCAGTATAGCGGAACAATTGCTGGTCTTTGGGTAGCATTGCCAGGAATATCATCAACTTATAGTACATTAAACGGTTGGTATACCATGGGAACTGCATATGCAGGCAGTGGTATTCCAGGAGCAGGCGGCGGCGGAAATGGTTCAAATGGGTGTGCGGTCGGCGGCAATGCTGTATTTGGATCACTTGTTTCAAACGGCAGTTATACTGCAACATTTGGAACAGTTAATACAAGTACCGCTGGAAATATAGGTAATGAAGTTTATGTTCGTGTAAAATTAACCAGCGGTCAGAGTTTGACTGCGTTGAGCATACAGGTGGCAACTAACTAATGGCTATTTCACAAACACAGATTGTTGATTATTTGCTGAAAAAAGTTGGTTATGGTGTTGCCAAGACTGATACTAGTACAGCTAAAGGTCCAAGTAACGAATCTAATGCTAGTCCACTGCTAAGTCCTGGTTCTACTATTTGGCAACAGGATTTTTTAATTCCAAGTGTTAGTACATTGCCAACATCAAATAGTGCAGTTGTTACAGTGTATAGTGATACTCTTTCTACTACTGTTCAATCAGTAAACTTAGCAGAAAGCACCACTAATCAAACTTGGGCAACTGGGTTAACAAACTGGATTCCAACGCAATATGGTTCTGGATATCAATTAAAACTATATGCAGCACCAAGTGGTAATAGTGCACCACAAACATATGGTGTATCTCTTCCACAAGCAGGTAGCGGAAACAGTGATAGCTGGTATTTTGATTATCAATCGGGTATTCTTAATTTTGCAGATACAAATGTTCCTACTGCAGTAACTTGGAATGGATCGACTGGAAATGTTGTTTATGTTGTTGGTGCTAGATATACAGGCGCAAGTGGTATAACTACATTTGCATCGCCAATTACTTTCAGCAACACGGTAACATTTAATGGAAATGTTGTTGCAGCAAATATAGCGGCAAATTATATTAATGCCAATTTAATTACTAATAACATAACAACATATGGAACTAATGGAAATATTAATATTAACCCGCCTGGTTCTGGAATAACTGCAATTTATAGCAACACTGGATTGCTTGTTCCAGTAGGTACTACTTCAAACTATCCATCAACTAATGTGACTGGGTTAATTCGTTGGAATACAACTTATGGATGGTTAGAAGCATATAATGGTATTTCATGGAGTCAGGTTGGTGCGAGTAGTAGTACTATTGTTACTAGTGATATCTTCACTGGTGATGGTAGCACAACTGCATTTACATTAAGTCAGTCTAATACTACACAAGGTGTTTTGGTTAGTATTAACGGTGTTATCCAAATCCCAACAACCAGCTATACAGTATCTGGAACTACGCTAACTCTTAACGAAGCTCCACTCAGCACTGATATTATCGAAGCAAGAAGTTATACTACAACTAGTCAGATAACCAGTATAGTCAACAATCCTGCGTCAGTTACTGCATATAGTAATGGAAATATTGCTATTGGTGGCAATATAACCGTTCGAGGAAATTCTACTGCAATAGGTAATATGAGCATTACCTATCAACCTACTAGTACAACAGGTTCAGCACTTCAAATTACTTCAAAAGACACTGTTGGTGGAACAGGATACGCAGATTTTTTACGAGTTACAAACACTACTAGCGGAGCCACAAATCCAAATAAATCTCTACGACTGAATAGCACAGGCGGATTAGAAATTATTAATAGTGCTTATTCAGCAACACTGCTGCAACTACAAGATAATGGTGACACGACACTTTCTGGAAATTTAACAGTAAACGGTTCATATGGAATTACAATACCAAACCGTCCAGCGTGTCGCGTGTATGGAGTTAATAGTTATGCTTGGTCTAGTACTATCAGTGGTGTGGCTATAGATTATAATCAAGGTAGTTATTATAACAATAATACTGGCCAATTTACAGCACCTATTGCTGGATTGTATCAAGTGTACTTTAATGCTCGTGCGGGGACAACTGCATCACTTAGTCAAGCTGGCGTATTTAAAAATGGACAAACATCATCGGGAAATGTCATGGTATTTTGGGAAATTACTTCTAACGCCACACAAACAACACACTTTGGTGAGACAAGTATAGTTAAATTAAATGCAGGTGATTATCTTGTAGCAAAATGTATTAGTGGAACTGTCAATTTTGATGCCAATGATAACTGGGGTGTAGCTTATATTGGTTAACGACATCGTTATAAAATACTCTGATTATTAAATACTGATATTGCACAGTATCTCAAACTAATATAGTGCTAAATATCTTAGTCAGGAGCATATAAATGTCGTATACTATTACCCCCGCAAATGGAACCAATCCTATTGTAATCGCAGATGGTACAGTGGATACAAGTACTAGCATTGCATTGGTGGGAAAAAATACTCCAAGCTATGGTCAGTACCTAGATCAAAATTTCCTTAATATGTTAGAAAATTTTGCTAACACAACATCACCAATTAGTCCAATAACTGGACAAATTTGGTATGATGCAGGAAACGCAGTATTAAAAGTTTATAACGGCTCTGTTTTTAAAAATATTGCATCTGCAACAGCAAGTGCCTCTGCCCCAGTTAATCCAGTTATCGGTGATCTTTGGTTTAATACAACAAATAATCCAAACCAGTTAAATTGCTATAATGGTAGTTCTTGGGTCACAATTGGTCCTGTTACGGGAACTGGACAGGTGCAAGGTGAAATTCTTTATGAAAGTAACGCAACCGCACATAATGTTATTAGTTTCTTTATTGGTAGTTCAAGATATGCAATTTTAAACAAAGATCAAGCTTTTACTCCCAATGTTTCTATCAGTGGATTTAGTATTGTTAATCCTGGTCTTAACATAGCAAGTTCTGCTACGGTTTCAAACAATAAATTTTGGGGACAATCGAGTGATAGTGCTGCTCTTGGTGGCGTTACTGCAGCTAGCTTTATGCGCGCTGACCAGCTTACTAGTACTGTAGGCACTTTAAGTGTTCTTAATAACACAGGTTTATATATTGGTGCTACAAGTCAAGCATTGCTTGGGATTTCAAGCAATGAATTTCGTATTGATAATACGCTAAACAATGGTGTAATCAGACTTCGTAACAGAACAAGCGTTGGCGCGGTGCAAGACGCTTTTGATGTTCTTGGCAACGGATATTCTTCAGTAAATTATGATTTATTAGTTTCTGGTAATTTATCATTAACAAATACAAGTAGCAATTTGCGAATGGCAGCTACTACTATAAGCACAAATACAACAACTGGCGCGATTACAGTGGCTGGTGGTGTAGGTATAGCTGGACAGTTAAATGTTGGCGGAGCCACAAATATATTTGGTGGAACAATATCTGCAACTGGAATTAGTAGCAGCGGTACAGCTACAGTAACAGGAAATGTTACGGCTGGAAATGTTAATACTGGAAATATAACGGCAACTGGTAATATTACAACAAGCGGTTATATAGTTGGCACTATTATTGGTTCTATTTCAACCCCATCAATTGACAATACTCCAATTGGACAATTAGGACCAGCAGCGGGTAAGTTTACTACTCTTGTTGCAACTACTAGTACAACTTCTTATGGAACAATTGCTGGTCCAACTCTAAATGCACAAACCATTGGTAACAGTGGTGCTAACTTTACTGGTGCTACGGTGGTTCTTACTGGTGGTATGGCACTTAATAGCAATGCTACTATTACCTCAGATCAAGCAACTGCTCAAGTATTTAATTTAAATTCAACCACTGTAAATATGGGCGGTGCAGCAACTTCGGTGAACATTGGTTCAGCGACTGGTACTACAACAATTAATAATAACTTAAAAGCACCTAGCTTTACAGCAAGTGCTGGTGGTAACATAGCTGGTTATTTTATTGGTGCAATTGGCGCAAATGGTGCAAACAGCGGTTCATTTACAACCGTTGTAACAACTGGTAACACATATAGTGGCGGTAACATTATTGCTGCTAGTGGAACAGGCAGTTCAAGCACTACTACTGGCGCACTTGTTGTTAGCGGTGGTGCAGGTGTTAGCGGATCAGTGGTTGCTGGTGCAATCGTGTCAGCTAATATTGGTCCTGCAACCAGCACACAGTTAAAATTTGGAATAAATGGCCAAACACCAGTCTATATTGATACAACTGGTAACTTAAATGTTGTTGGTAATACTACACTTATATCAACTGGCGCTGGTACGCTATTTGTAAAAGATTCAACAGGTGCTGGCAGTGGTACAATTAATTCATCTGCAACTGCAGTTGGTATAGGCAGTTACACAAATACTCAGTATAACCTATTACAAAATAACCAAACAAGAGCATTTATTGATACACAGGGAAATGTTAATGTATCTACAAACCTAATTGTTAATGGTCAGTTGCAAGTTCTTGGCACTATAACTTCCGCTGGAAGTAGCACTATTACTACTTCAAATAAAAACCTTACACTTGCTAATAACCAAAGTACAACAACTGGCGTTGATGGTGCTGGTATATATCTAGGCAATACTGGTGTATCTCCTTATCCTGGAGTGGTTAATTGGACATTTAGCTTTGCAAACCTTGCTTGGGTAAGCACCAATCATATAATACCTACTCTTAATAGCACTTATAATTTAGGATCAGCAAGTTATAGTTGGAACTCAATATATGGAACTATAGCAACTGCTGCCCAACCAAGTATCACAAGCGTTGGTACACTTACCAGTGCGACAGTAAGTGGAACAACTAACCTACAGGGCACAACAAACGGCGCTACTATCAATGCTACTAATTTGCTTGCAACAACAATAGGCAACACTGCCGCTGCAATTAATGGTAACTTAGCCAATTTTTCTGCGGTTTATGCTGGAACAATTGGCAACACTGGCGCAAATCACTTTGGTGCTACTGTTGTAACAACGGGAAATGTGTACAGCGGCGGTAATATTATTGCTGCGGCAACCACATTAAGTAGTTCTACGACAACTGGTTCTATTGTTGCCAAGGGTGGTGTTGGTATTGCTGGTAATTTAAATGTTGGTGGATATACTACATTTAGTGGTGCATACACCGAAGCAGTAACTATAAATCTAAGTGCGGGTGCAACATATAGCGTTGATTTATCTGCAAGCAATGTATTTGAAGTTCAGCTTAACAACAATACTACCTTTACATTTATCAACCCGCCTGTGAGTGGTACTTTACAAACTATTACTATCGTATTAAAACAAGATAGTGTTGGTGGTAGAACCGCAACTTGGCCATCAAGTGTTCGTTGGTCTTCTGGATTGGCTCCAGTATTAACAACAAATCCATATTACTATGATGTAGTTTCTTTTATTACATTTAACGGTGGCACAACTTATCTTGGCGCGTTCTCAATGGCAAATGTTGCTCAATAATAAAGGAAGTTAATAATGGTCAGAGCACTTCTTCTTAATACTAGAGTAAATGCTGGAACGGCAACTTTTAATACCAGTTTAACTTGGACTGCTCCTTTCAAGGTTAGTAAAGTAACACTTACTGGTCGCGGTGGTAATGGCGGCAGTGGTGGATATGGTGGCAACGGCGGTTATGGTGGGCAGGGCGGAACTGGCAGCACGGGCGCTCCTGGAAATACAGGAAATGCGGGTGTTGGTGGTCCTGGAGGCATCGGCGGCAAAGGCGGCGGCGGTGGTGGTGGTGGATCAAACGCTGGTGCGCCTGGTGGGGCAGGTGGAGCAACTGGTGGAAATGCTGGTGGAACAGGTCATAGTAACAGTGGCAACGATTTTGCCGCTCAAAACGGCGGAACTGGCGGGTCTACTGGATATAGTACAGGTGGAAATGGCGGCGGCGGCGGTAGCGCAGGTAATAATACCCCTATCAGTTATTATCAAGGTGGAGGTGGTGGCGGTGGTGGCGCAGGTAGTCCAGCACCAAATAGTTGGACAGGACAAGCGGGAACTGCTGGTACTTCAGGTGCAAGTGGTAATGTTGGATCGGTTGGAATAGTTGGCGGAACTGCACAGCCTGGCAGCGTTGGTGGCGCAGGTAACGCAACTAATTTTGGACAAAATGTTAGTTTTCCTGGCGGTACTGGCGGAAATGCAGGTGCTGCTGGTACTGGCGGCAATGCAGGAACTGCAGGCGGCGCTGGCAGTGGTGGCACTGGCGGAAATGCAGGAACGCCTGGAAATGCAGGTTCGCCTGGCGGCGCTGGTGGCGGCGGTGGAGGCGGCGGTGTTGGCCTTAGCAACTTAGGTCGTGGCGATCCTAGCGCTAGTGGAGATCCTGGAAATGCTGGTGCTCAAAATACTGGCGTAGGTGCTAGTGGAAATGGCGGCGGCGGCGGAAGCGGTGTTGAAGATGGAAGTCCTGGCGCTCCTGGCGCTCCTGGAAACGCTGGAACAGCAGGTGCGCCTGGAAACGCAGGAACGCCTGGCACAACATTTGGTCTAGGAACTGCAGGAAATGCTGGCGGTGCTGGCGGTGCAGGTAATTCTGGCGGTGCTGGCGGTGCTGGCGGAAATTCACCAAGTAATACTAATAATAACAATGTAACACCATTCACTACATATGCAGTTACTATTGGCACTGGTGGAAATGCAGGAACAGGTGGTGCTGGTGGCAATGGCGGTGCTGGTGGACCTGGCGGTACATCTGTTGTAAATACAGGTGCAACTGGAGCGCCTGGCGCTGCTGGAAATCAAGGATCAGCAGGAACCGCAGGAAACAGTGGCACAATAACAATTTCATGGGCTAATCAAGGTCCATAAACATAATACGGAGAGACATATGAGTATCACGAAAATTAAAGACATTTATCTTTGCACAGGTCTGTATGAAGACAACAATGAAAATAGAAAATCATATGATTGGTTAAAGGCAAATAATATTGAATTTACTCATCTTTCATATTGGGACCCGGTGCAACACGCAGACCTTTTTGCAAATTATAGTACTTGGATACCAGGGTTAGTTGTTGACAAATTTCCATTTGTACATTATACTGAAGTTACTGATGATTCTATCAATAAACCAGTTTTTCTAATAGGTTATGATGCATTGGTTAGCAGCAATTTAATTGAACTCACTCAACTTTAATGTTAAATACCCATGAGTTTGATGCACATAGAATGATGATTGTCATGAAGTGTTTTGATAAACTTCCTGCAGAATTGCGAGAATGGGTCTCAAATCTTCACTTTTCACTTCATGACGATCATATACTTCGTGGTGAAAAAGAAATAAGAAACTGCAAAGCATATGTTGAATCAAATGGTACCATTACATATAGACAAGGCAATGGTCAAAACTGATGAAAGTATTCAACTATGCTAAAATCGTTCTTTGGAAAGAACAATCAAATAAAATTTATTTGTCATGAAGAAGATTGGGGCGTAATTCCTAAACCTTATTCAAGTAAAAAATATATACCTGATTGGTTCAAGCATCTTCCGATGCGAGTTAACGAAGAAGAAAAATTAAAAAATTCAACAGTAAAACGCTGCATACCATTCTTAGATGCAATGAGTATCGGTTATATTATTCCACTTGCAGCAGATGTTGAAATTGTAACCAATGAAGATGCAAGTGGTGTTGAATATAAAACAAATTTTTATAAAGAAATAATAACAAATCACGATAAAAAACAAGTAACCACTAGAAAAACACCAGCCCCCCACTCAGATTTTCCACCAATGAAATTCATGAATTACTGGTTAATTCAAACTCCGCCAGGCTGGAGTACACTGTTTATTCCGCCTATCAATCGTGAAGATTCTAATTTTACTTGCTTTGGTGGATTGGTAGATACTGACAAATATTTTCAATTTATAAATTTCCCATTTATTTTTAAAAAACCAAACTTTACTGGTATATTGCAAGCTGGAACGCCGTTAGTTCAAGCTATACCTATTAAAAGAAGCGAGTTATTAAACAAAAATGAAATTGCTAAATTTAGCAAAAAAGATTATGATGAACAAAAATTAGTTCAACGACAAATGGCTTCGCACGAAAGTTACTATCGTGATCAATTAGTGGAGAAGAAATAATGTATACTTTTTTACCATCGCCTTCTTTTGCATTGGCGACATCTTTTGCAACTTGGGAAAATGGTTTCAATGACGATGAAATTGATGAAATAATTCGTCTTGGTGAAATTCGTAGACCAAATGAAGCAAAAGTTGGTAGCACTGACGGTCTCAAAGTCAATGAAACTGTTCGTAAAAGTAAAGTAAGTTGGCTTACAAATGAAGATGAAACGCTGTGGGTATACGACAGATTAGCTTTTATAGCTAGAAAATTAAATGGTCAGTTTTTTAATTTTGATCTATTTGGTTTTGCTGAAGCACTGCAATACACCATATATGATGGAACAGAAAACGGCCACTATGATGCGCATGTAGATATTTCAGGACCAGGAGGTGATTTGCCACAACGAAAGCTAAGTTTAGTTTTACAGCTTAGCGATCCTGAAAAGTATGAAGGCGGTGAGCTACAAATATATTCAGATACTGAACCAACTAGTGTTAAGAAGCAAAAAGGTTTAGTTGTAGCATTTCCAAGCTATCTGCTGCATAAAGTTACGCCAGTTACAAGCGGAGTTCGTAGAACTTTGGTTACTTGGACAAGTGGACCAGCCTTTCGCTAAGTTTAACTTAATAAAAATAGTTCTGAGACCATAAATACTCCTATCGGAGTATATGGATAATGGCGCTCACAAGAGTAAGAAATAACCAAGTTTATAACAGTGATATTAATGCTGCCACTAAACTTCAGCCAGCTAGTATAACGGGCGGCTTATTAGCATCAAACTTTACATATAGTGGAAACCTAACTGTTGGTAACTTAACAGTTAATGGTCTTACTACAACAGTTGATACTACAAACTTGGTAATTGCCGATCCATTAGTTGTTGTTAACAGAAACCAAAGCGGTAGCCCAAGCTATGATCTTGGGTTTATTTTTGGTCGTGGTAACCAAACAAACACTGCCATAATTTGGGAAGAAGCTGCTCAGCAGTTTCAACTACAGTACACAACTGAATCTACTGCTGGCACAACTTTTGGTACAATTAATAATAGTGGATTTGCTAACCTTCAAGTTTATGGTTTAGCTGCAGGTAATGCTACTATCACATCTGTAAATTTTACAAACGCAACTTTACCAAATGTTCGTATTACTGGCGGATATATTGATGGTACTGCAATTGGCGCAAATACTCCAAACACTGTCGTTGCTACATCAGTAACGACAAGCAGTGGTGGGCAGATAACTGGTTATCTAACAGGCGCAATTGGTGCCAATAGTGCAAATACTGGTGCGTTTTCGACATTAACTACTACTAGCACAATAATTTCACAGGGAACTATCACTGGCGCTGGCCAAGTTATTGCTTATTTTAATGGAAGAATAGGCGCTAATACTGCAAATGCTGGAACATTTACTACTGTAACTACTAGCGGTAACTTGTATTCCGCTGGTAACATAATTGCTGCAAGTGGTACAGCAAGTACAACTATAACAACTGGTGCGTTGGTAGTAACTGGTGGCACGGGTATAAGTGGTCAGTTAATAGTTGGCACTGGTCTTGGTCTTGCTGGTAACGGCACAATTTATACAAGCAGTACAACTGCAACTGTATTCAATACTATTTCTACAACTGTAAACGCATTTGGTGCTGCAACTACTGCAAGTATCGGCGCAACAACTGGTACTACAACAATTAATAATAACTTAAAAGCACCTAGCTTTACAGCAAGTGCTGGTGGTAACATAGCTGGTTATTTTATTGGTGCAATTGGTGCTAATACTGCAAACAGCGGAGCATTTACAACCGTTACCACTACAGGTGGCATGGCTCTTAATACTAATGCTAGCATCGTGACAGACCAAACTACAGCGAGCATATTCAATAGTGGTGTAACAACTATTAACCTTGGTCAAGCTGCAACTACAATTAATATGGGTCTCAACGGTGCAAGTTCTGTATATGTTGCTGGTACTGCAAACTCTTATGGCAGTGGCGCAGGCGCATTACAAATCACAGGTGGATTCTATGCTGGCGGTGATTCTTATATTGCAGGTAATCTTGTTGTTGCTAACCTAACAAGTCTTGGTTATACTGCATTGAGTGTTAACTCGCCAATGGTATATCTTGATGCAACAGGTATTAGTAATTACAATTATGAAATTGGTTTTTATAGCCACAAGTATGATGCGCTTGAAGGATATAACCATACTGGTCTGCTAAGAAACCATGTTGATAATGCTTGGTATTTCTTCAGCAATCTTCGCAGTGAGCCTTCTGGTTCTGCTGATCTTGCAAACTCATATCTGATATATGATACTGTAAAAGTTGGTAACCTTATTGCACTTAGTGGAAATGCAGCAACTTCTACCACAACTGGCGCGTTAGTTATCAGTGGCGGCGCTGGTATTTCTGGTTCTCTGTATGCTGGAAGCATCCAAAATACACCAATTGGTTCTACTACTGCATCAACTGGTGCATTTACTACAATTACAACAACCAGTACTATTAATTCACAAGGAACAGTGAGTGCTCCTACTGTCAACGCTGGTACATTTGGTAACAGTGGCGCAGTGTTTACTGGCGCAAGCCAAACTCTTACTGGAAATATTAATGCACTGAACTTTAATGGTGGTAACGCTGCTACTGTTGGCTATCTTATTGCCAATAGTGGAACAAATAGCACATCTACTGGTACTGGTGCACTGCAAGTTCAAGGCGGCGTAGGCGTTACTGGTAACATTTATCTGGGCAGCAATGTGTTTGCTGGCACACTTTCATATAGCGATACAAACATCAAGTATGTGGGACAACAGAATTATAATGGTTATATTCAAAACATTTTACAAAATACTAACAATGGTTCATCAGCAAGTAGTGACTTTATCGTAAACAACGATCAAGGCACTGCATCAACATACTATGGTGACTTTGGTATGAACAGCAGTGGATTTAGTGGAAGCGGATCACTCTCTGCACCAAACAATGTTTATCTAACATCAACTAGCAGTGACCTTGTTCTAGGAACAACCACAAGCAATGCTATCCGCTTTGTTATAAATGGCGGTGCTACCGATGCTGCAATAATTGCAACTAACGGCAACATTGTTGTCCAAACTGCTACAACAAGTACAAGTTCGGCAACTGGTGCATTTGTTGTTCAAGGCGGTGCTGGTATAGTTGGAAGTATCTATAGCGGAGCAAATATCACTGCTGCAACGGCTACTATTGCGCCAACTGCGTATTCAAGCAGTGTGTATCCATATGCAAATACAGGCGATATAAGTGTTTATACAGTTGGCAATTCTAATTTAAATGTTAACTTTAACCAGCTTGCTGCAAACCTTGTTGTTCATGGCGCTAGTGCATCTGGATATCAAAATCTGCTTGTTACAAACGGTGTAACTGGACAGGTTGGTATCAAGATTGCGCCAAACTTAATAACTGGTAACGCTAGTTTACAAATAAATTCAACCGATAGTATTATATTGCCTAGCGGTTCAACTGCACAGCGTCCAAGCAATGGCGTTGCAGGTATGTTCCGTTATAATAACAACACTAACCAGTTAGAATATTATAGTGCAGGTTCATCTTCTTGGGTAAGTTCAAGTGGAGCATATACTACTGTATCAGAAGATAGCTTCACTGGTGATGGATCAACTGTTGCATTTACATTAAGCCAAAGCGGAACAACAAACAGCGTTATTGTTTCTGTTAACGGTCTAGTACAGATTCCAATTACTGCGTATAGTGTAAGTGGAACAACATTGACCTTTACTGAAGCTCCACTAGCAACTGATATTATTGATGCCAGAACAATTGTTTCTACTTCAGTTGTTACTAGTATTGCAACAGGCACAAGTGTCGTTGGTCTCAAAGACAGTGGCGCTGGCACAGGCAATGCCTATATAACTACCAACGGAACTTATCGTTATATTGCAAATACTGCAACTGGCGGCAGTAATTATTTTGGCGGCGGTATTGCTCCAATGATGAATCCAGTGTCACTTACAAGTGGCGCAAACACTATTGTTGATTCATTCAGTGCAAGCACATTCACTGGTGCAAAATACTTGATAAAGTTAAAAGCAACAAGCGGCGCTATTCAAAACACTGAACTACTAGTAGTATCAAATGCTACTGTATCAAACTATTCAGTAGTAAGCAATGTTTATATTGGTGCTGGTGTTGCAACGGTAGGTGCTAATGTCAGCGGCGGAACAGTTTATATTGTTGCTCAGGCATCTACTAGTGGCGCAACTGCTACATTTATGCCAACATATATGCCAATCTAAGCCCATTAATCTCTATGTGAACTATCAATAAATACTACACATAGAGATTAAACATGGCCTTAACAAGACTTCGTGCTTTTGACATCCTTGACAGCGATTTTAAAAATAATTGTAGAGTAACTTCTACTAGTAATATCACATCGCTATCTACTGGTGCCCCAAATATAGTAGATGGTGTAACTTTAGTAGTTGGTGATCGCGTTCTTGTTCAAGGACAAGCTACCACTTCTCAAAACGGCATCTATCGTGTAACAGTTGTTGGTACTGGTACTAACGGAACTTGGGTTCGTGATACAGACGCTGCACAGCCATATAGTCTTTCTGCTGGTGCAATGACATATGTTGCTGAAGGAACAACTTATTCTAATAAATTTTACTATGTTACTACGCTTGGTAACATTATTATTGATACGACTGGTATAACTTTTACTAGTTTAACTGCTGCAGTTGGTGCAACAAATCCTGGCGGCTCTAATACTTTTGTTCAGTTTAATGATGGCGGTATTTTTGGTGGTGCTACCTATCTACAATATAATAAAACAAGTGGTAACCTTGTAAGCAATAGTACTACTGTTAGTACATCTACTACAACTGGCGCTATAGTTACTCCAAGTATTGGCGTAACTGGTAACATAAATGCAAATGCGCATTACGGAAATTATTATCTTTATAGCAACGGTAATCCTATCACTACTCCTGCTGGTGGTGGCAATAGTATGGTTCAATTTAACAGCAGTGGATCATTTACTGGTGCAACCTATCTACAATATAACTTAACAAGTGGTAACCTTGTATCTAATAGTACTACAACATCTACTAGCACTATAACTGGTGCAGTCGTTGTTCCTAGTGCTGGTATAAGTGGTAACTTGTATGTTGGTAATATTGTAACAACAAGCGGTATCTATTATCCAAACGGCGCAACGGCTGGTGGTGGAGCAAGCGGTGGCGGAAACACCATGATACAATTCAGCAATGCTGGTGTATTTGGTGGTGCAACTTATTTACAGTACAACTATGTTAGTGGCAATCTTGTTTCTAATAGCACAACTGTTTCTACTTCTACAACAACTGGCGCACTAGTTATTGGCGGCGGTGTTGGTGTTGGTGGTAATATAAATGCTAGTGGGTATTTAGTTGCAAATGGTGCATTTAACGAAAGCACAACAACGCCTGGTGTTTATATTGGTAACTTAAATGCAACTGCAAGAATAGGATTTTTCAACGGTAATGCCTCGGCAAACTGGCAAATAGACAATAGTTTTGGTACTTTTAGATGGTATACACCAGGTGTTACCAGAATGAGCATTGATTATGGTGGTAATTTAACATTACCAGGTTCAATGTTGATTACTAGTACTGCAATAAGCACTTCAACATCTACTGGCGCACTTACAGTTAGTGGTGGTGTAGGTATAAGCGGTGCATTATACGCAAATAATTTCAATGCCGTGTCTCTATATGCTGGAACAATTGGCAATACGGGATCAACATTAACTGGAACGCTATCAACCACAGCACAAACAAATATTACTTCACTTGGTGCACTGACTAGCTTAACTATGGGCGGTGCTATAAATGGACAAACCATTAATGGTACCTCTATTCTTGGCACTACTATTGGTAACACTGCAAGTGCTGTAAACGGTAACTTGGTAACTGCTGCTGCAATTTATGCAGGTACTATAGGTAATACTGGTGCAGTACACACAGGTGCCAGTGCAACATTTTCGGGCGCAACTAATACAAGTGGTCTTGGGACAGGTGCACTGATTGTCAGCCAAGGTGGTGCAGCAATTCAACAAGATTTGTATGTTGGTGGTAACATTTATGCAGCTAACATCATTTCACAAACATCACAACAGCTTGTTGTTAGTGATCCAATAATTTATTTGAGTGCTAACAGCGGAACTTACAATTACGATATAGGTTTTTATAGCCACTTTGTTGGTGGAAATAGTGCACAATATGCTCATACTGGACTTGCTAGAAACTACCTTGATAATTCATGGTATCTATTCAGCAATGTTACAACAGAACCAAGCGGTGGTGTAGTTAACCTTGCTTTTGCTGGTATAGTATATGATACATTAAAACTTGGTGCAGTTTTGATACAAAATACAACTACTGCAAGCAGCACCACAAGTGGCGCTCTTCAAGTTGCTGGTGGTGCAAGCATCGTTGGCGCATTGTATGCAAACAACTTTAATGGAACTGCTGTATATGCGGGTACAATTGGTAACACAGGCACAACATTAACAGGCACACTATCAACTGCTGCACAAACTAACATTACAAGTGTTGGAACATTAACTTCATTAACAGTTAATGGTGGATTTACATCAGTTGCACAAAGTTTTAATTCAAACCCTGCAAGCATTGATGCAGGCAGAATATTTGCAATTTATAATACAAATTACATGCCCGGTGCAAGTTATAGCTCTGGCGATAGTCGTATAATGGATTTTGGCGTTACTACTGGTAATATTGCGTATTTAAGAACTAATGGAACAAATGGATTTCAATTAAATGCAGCGGGTAACGGATTTAGTTTTAATAATTCAATTTTACCAACGGCAAATTCAACATATAACATAGGCGGAACTGGTTCTAATTATTGGAATAACATTTATGGTGTTAACCTTTATGGATATGTAGCACAAAACAATCAACCGTATATTACTGGGCTTGGTGCACTAACCAGTTTAACAATGGCAGGTGCTATAAATGGACAAACCATTAATGGTACTTCGATATTAGGCACAACTATCGGCAATGTCGCTTCTGCCGTTAACGGTAACTTAGTAACTGCTGCAGCAATTTATGCAGGTACCATAGGCAACACAAGTGCTTCGCTAGTTGGAACTATTTCTACTGCAGCACAAACAAATATTACTTCGGTAGGTGCATTAACTAGCTTAACTATGGCAGGGGCTATAAATGGACAAACCATTAAT